>Ga0081539_10000028_pt1 | contig 328182 bp, 268 predicted proteins | sample TabmetS4T2R2_FD_71023 | JGI IMG/M metagenome (GOLD analysis project Ga0081539, IMG submission 71023) | Tabebuia heterophylla rhizosphere microbial communities from the University of Puerto Rico - S4T2R2 | ecosystem: Host-associated > Plants > Roots > Rhizosphere ...
GGCCGGCCCGCGCCCGGGGCCGCCCGCGGGTGGTGGGGGGGGAGGAGCGGGGCGGGGAGGGGGAAATTCTTGAGGGCCGCCTCCCCCACCCCCGCCGAAACCAGGGACACCGCGAGCGCTCGCTGCGTGTCGAACCAGGCCGTCACCGTGGCGATCATCGGTGCGAAGAACGCGCCCGCCGCCGCGCCGACGATGACGCCAAAGCCGAGCTGAAACAGGAGAGGCGAGGTAGCGCGGCTCGCGATCCACAGTCCGGCGCCAAGAAGGATCGCTCCGATGAGCACCACAGGACGAGGGCCGACCCGGTCGGTCGCCGTTCCCCAGAGGAAGCCGGCGACGCCCATCACGAGAAAATCCAGCGTCATCGCGCTCGAGACCGCCGCGCGGCTCCAGCCCGTGTCGGATGAGATCGGCCCGAGGAATACCGCGAGCGAGAACATGGCGCCGATGGCGACGCAGCCCATCAGGCCGCCGAGCCCGACGATTACCCAACGATACGATGAAGGCATGGCAGTGATTTCTCCGGGGTCCCTTGTCTTGAAGACGCCCCGGCGTTCTTTGTGCCGACAATATCAGAGGAGGAAGCCGGGGTAGACCCGGTCTATCAGCTGCGGTTGACCAGACGCGCTGCCGCTGAAGTCTTGCTGCGATGGATCGCCTTGCCGCCGCGCCCCGGCACATCGACGACAGCGAGTCGCTCGCGTGCCCTGCTCATGAGGATTTCAGCCACGGCTGCGCGGGCCTGATCCTGGCTCACGCCGGGTGCAAATTCGAAAATCTCGTTCGGGTCGAATGGATTGACGAACGTCACCGGAGCAGATGGCGTGGGCTCTGGCGCCGCGGCTGCGAGCCGCTCGTGCACGCGAGTCTCGATCACCCGCACGGGCTGCTGCTTGTCAGTGGCGAAATATGTAATGCCGCTCGAAATGGCCGCGATGGCTGCTGCCGCCAGAGCCGCGCTCCAGCGCGGGGGCCGCATGACGCGCTTCGGTCCGGCGACGGGCTCGTCGTGACGGTAGTCGGCGACGTGCTCTACGGAGGCGGCGATATAGAGAGCCTGCAACTCTTCCGCGGTGAGCTCTATTTCAATCGTGTCGTCGTCATCGCGCTTCGAGCGCCGCATCTGTTTGAACACGCGCGCCTGCGAAATGTGGCTGCACTCGGAACCTCGTGCATAGCCCTTGCACCCGCACTGCCAGCCCTGATTTGGATCCAGGGTGACGCGCACGTCGTCAACCGCATACACCTCTCTTGTTGTGTATCCGCAATGATCCAGCGGACTGAGTATCAAGGCATTCACAGCGGTGCGATCGGATGGAATACCTCCAACCAGCAAATCTCATACCCGGGGTGTTCACTCAGTCTCCGGTCAGCGACTGGTAGACAAGCGTTTCGAAACGTTCCATGAAATCGAAATCGATCGGCATGTGCTGGCTGCACACGATTGCCACCAGCTTCTCGCGTGGATCCATGACGACATGCGTCGTCGCTGCGCCCGACCACCCGAACTGACCGACGCTGCCGAGATTCTCGCTTTCGGCCGGCGATGAGATGACCCACACGCCGAGGCCGTACCGCATGCCCGGCCGCGGACCCGGCGCGCCCGGGGGCAGGTTGTCCGAGGTCATGAGCTCCACGGTCTTGCGCCCGAGAATCCGCACGCCGTCGAGCTCGCCGCCGTTCAGGAGCATCTGCGCGAAACGCGCATAGTCCGTCACCGTGGCCGAGAGGCTGTGGCCGCCGAACGGCTTGTCCGTGAAGCGCTTGTAGTTGCTGGCCGGAATGTCGCTGCCTTTCTCCGCCGAATCGACGACGCGCAGTCCGCCTTTTTGATCCGGGCCGTAGGTGTTGGCAAAACGCGCTGCGCGGTCTGCGGGGATGCCGAAAAACGTGTCCTTCATGCCGAGCGGGCCGGTGATGCGCTTCAACACGAACTCGTTGAACTTCATGCCGGACAGCACTTCCACGAGCCGTGCCTGAACGTCGTGCGCGAAGCCGTACTCCCAGCGCTCGCCGGGATGGAATGCGAGCGGTGCGGTCGCGAGCTTGTCGATCAGCTCCTGGAGCGAGTTGACCTTGTCCGCGTCGATGCCGGCGGCGCGATAGGCAGTGTCGAGCGGCGGCGCCCCGTAAGTGAACCCGGCGGTGTGACGGAACACGTCGTGCACGGTGATCTTCCGCTTCGGGTCGACGAGCTGTGCCTTGCCGTTCGCCTCGCCGTTGAACACCTTCACGTTGGCGAATTGCGGCAGGTACTTCTCCAGCGGATCGGTGAGCTGGAACTTGCCCTCCTCGTACAGCATCAACAGCGCGACGCTCGTGACCGGCTTGGTCATCGAATACAGCCGGAAGTAGTTGTCCGTCTGCATCTTGCGACCGGAGCCGAGGTCTGCAGTACCGAAAGCCTGCAGGTACGCGGTCTGGCCGTTGCGCGCGACGAGTGCGACGACGCCAGCCTTGCCCTTTTTCTGCACCTCCTCCTGCAGACTATTGCTGATCCGGGCGAGGCGCTCCGGCGAGAGTCCAACCGATTCCGGTGCAACGACGGCGGAGCCTGCGCTCACGGGCAAAGTGAACGACGCAGCGGCCAGTGCGGCGAAAAAGCGCGTCCGGGTATTCATGCTCGTTCCTCGTGGAGTCCCCCTTGGAGAAGGTCTATTTAGACCGGGATGCCGTCACCCGTCGAGACCACGCCAGAGCCCCGTCCGCCTGCCGCCCGTTGCACGTTTCAAGCGATTCGGAACACGCCCGTTTCCGGCGCCATCCGCCGCTGGCAACATTTCCGCCATGATCTCAGCCGTACGCGCCCTCGGCTGCGGCCTCGCTCTCCTGATGTGTGCCGCCGCCTTTGCCCAAACCCCACATGGCGGTGCCCTCCGCTATGACTACGAGTACCCGTTCATCGGGTACGGCGAGGCCGCGACCCATAACCGCGTCGCGCGGCTCCAGCAGCGACTCGATCGCGAGGAAGTGCGCCTCGCGTTTGCGCAGCCGCGCGGGTATCTGGACTCGTTGCTGAAGGCTTTGAAAATCGACTCGAGCTCGCAGACGCTCGTGTACTCGAAGACCAGCCTGCAGACCGATCTCATTCGCTCGACCACGCCGCGCGCGATCTACTTCAACGACGACACCTATGTCGCCTGGATCGCCGGCACCTCGTTCCTGGAAATCGTGACGATGGATGCTGCCCTCGGGCCGGTGTTCTACACCCTGGCCAACGATTCACGTTCCGCAACCAGGCAGTTCGCTCGCGAGACCTCACGGTGTCTCACCTGTCACGACACATTTGGAATGACGGGCGGCGGCGTGCCGCGCCTGCTGTTTCTGTCCACGATGGTGGACAAGAATGGCGAGAGTCTCACCGGCAAGCCCGGCACCGACACGACGGATCGGACACCCTTGAGCGATCGTTGGGCAGGCTGGTACGTGACCGGCCAGCATGGCGACCTGACGCACTTCGGTAACGTCCTGGCGAATGCTGGGGATCCACCTGCGAAGCTCGCAAGCCTGCGCCGACCCAACGTCGACTCGGTCGCGCAATTCTTCGACGCGAAGTCGTACGCCACCGACAAGAGCGACATCGTCGCGCTGCTCATCTTCGAGCATCAGGCCTACGTTCATAGCCTGATCACGCGCGCGAAGTACAAATCGCGCGTCGTTCCACAGAAATCCATGCATTCGCTCGTCGAGCCGCTCGTGGAGGCGATGCTGTTCGTGGAGGCAGCGCCGATCACGAGCAAAATCACCAGCACATCAGGGTTCGATCGCTGGTTCGAATCGCAGGGACCGCGCGACGCGCAGGGGCGGTCGCTCCGCGAGCTGGACCTGCGGACGCAGCTCTTCAAGCATCCGCTGAGCTATCTCATCTATTCAGAAGACTTCGACGGGCTGCCGGATTCCGTGAGGGAGCTCGTGTACACGCGTCTCGCCGAGATTCTCGGCGGCCGGGACCAGAGCCCTTCGTACGCGCATCTTTCAGCGGGCATGCGCGCGGAGCTGCTGGAAATTCTCACGGGGACGAAACCGGAATTCGCGGCCTTCGCGCAGCCGACTCGCGTGAGTCAGCGCTAGCGACTACTTGCCGCGCCTCGGTCGACGCACGGAGCGCACTTTCCCGCTCGGACCTCCGCCAGCGAAGAACCGATCCCCGCCGTCGGACTCGAGCCCCGACACACCTGTGCCGGCAGGCATCTCGAGTTTCGTGAGGACCTCTCCCGTTTTGGGATCGATGCGTCTCAGCTCGCTCTCGCTACCTTCCCACGTGCCGTGCCACAGCTCGCCCTCGATCCACGTGATCCCAGTGACCAGGCGGTTGGACTCCAGCGTGCGCAGAATCGCTCCGGTCTGCGGATCGAGCTGATGGATCTTCCGCTGCTGCCCCACCCACAGTGTCCCCTCTGCCCACGCGAGTCCGCTGCAGTGACCGCCGGCCGGCGCCGGAATCGTGGCGAGCACGCGGCCGGTCTTCGGATCGATCTTGTGGATGCGACCCTCGGAGAGCTGAAAAATGTGCTGGCCATCGAAGGCCGTGCCGGCGTTCGCAGACATCTCGATCGAGCGCACGGGATTGCCGCTCGCAGGATCGAACACGTTCAGCTTGTTTCCGGAAGCAAACCAGACGTGCTGGCCGTCAAAGGTCACGCCGTGCACGTGGTCTGCACCGGGGAAGGGACCGTACTCGCGCAGAATGTCGGCTGCTGAGCTTGTCATGCCGCAATCCTAGACAGTTGGCAGTGGCGCGGGGAGTAACAACGTCGTCGTGATTCCGGGCACGGGTGCCGTCATCCAGCGACGCGCGCGCCCACGACCGAACGACTGCACTTTGCCCGTCGCCGCCAGCGCGTCGAGTGCGCGCTGGACGGTGCGCTGACTGGCGCGAAGGACGAGCGCCAGAGCGGAGCTCGACCACGACTCACCGTCGGCGAGGAAGGCGAGCACGCCCCCATGCTGCTCTTCGATCGGCCGCGCCAGCACGATCACGTGGCGTGCACGGCGGGGCGCCAACACGAACCCTCGCTTCGTTGCGCTGATGCCAGCGAGCGTTCGGAGCACTGCGCGAAGCCGGCCCACTTCCACACGCAATCGTGCGCGATGCGATTCATGGACGAGCTTCGTTCCGAAGGCTCGTGCAATGAGCGCGGCTCGCGATACGTCGGCGGGCCACGCCTCGGCGAGAGTGCGGGCGAGCGCGAACAGAACCGGACGCCGTGCGAGAGAGACAGACCTGTGCCGCTCACGGACGACGTGGCGGCATGCGTCCACGAGAAATGCCTTCGACGCCTGCAGTGCCTCAACGTCCGCCAGCAACACGAGGCGCTGCTGGCCGCGCGCAATCAGGCGTGCGGCAGGAGTTTCCAGGGCGAGGCGTACGCCTTCCACTTCAGCTGCCAGCGCAGGAATTCGGGCATGGCGCGCGACGCGCGCGGCCCGAGCGAGTGCCGTACGCGCTGCTTTCGTGCGCAGGCGTCGTATCGCGATTCCCGCGACCAATAGCTCGTGCGCGGTTCTCGATGCGGGTGGAAGGCGCGCTGGATCGAGCTCGGCGAGCGCGCGCTCGGCCTCGTCGAGGCGACCGATCAAAAGAAGGTGTCGAATCTCGATGTAGCGAGCGTGGGCGGCGTTGACGCGATCACCGTGCTGTTCGAGCGTGGCTCGCGCCGAGTGCAGCGCTTTCGCGGGCCAACGTAAGTCGCGCGAGACGAGTGCGATCTCGGCCTGCGCCACGACGCACCTCGCGCGGGCCACGGTTTCTTTTGGGCCGAAAGCGCGAGCCGCGCGCTGTAGCAGCATCCTCGCGCGAGCGAGATCGCCCAGCTGCGCCATTGCGATGCCTCGAAGGGCAAGCGCGTGCGCGTCGTCGCGCAGGGCGACGCCATTCAATGCGCGAAGTGGATCACCCGCGGCGAGCGCGTGCGCCGCGGCCGAAATCACAGGGTCCATCGGGCCGAATCGTACACCCGGCTCGAGGTCAGTGGCGCTTGTCTTCCAGTCGGCCCAGCACGTGCTCCAGTGCGCGCTCGAGTTTGTCGGCGGCGACATCGATCGCTTCGAGCAGTGTCGATGCCTCGTGGCTCACGGCGATGGGCGCGAGCCCACCGATGCGCGCCTCGATCGTGCAGCGCTTGTCCCGTGGCCCATGCTTGTCCGCGTTCAAATCGCTCAGGTGCACCTCGACGCGCGTGATGCGCTCGGCGAAGCGATCCAGGGAATCGAACACGATGGATTCGACACGCTCGCTCACGGATTCGCTGGCCTTGATGTTGTGGTCCGCATTCACCAGTACTTGCATGCGTACACGATACGCGCCCCACGTGTCGGGCCGGTGTCGGCAGCATCCTCCTCAATGCGTCGGCGGCGTCCGACAGCGCCGGGCCCGGGAACGTCCGGTCGGGGTGGGTGTTTATGACAGGGACACCATTTGCCGCGCCTATGCCCATGCCAGAGAAGAAATCCGAGACCCCGCCCTCACCGCTGCTGGCTCATGGCACTGAGCAGCTGAGCCGGGTGACGGTCGATACCTACAACGCCGAGCTGCGCACCCCGGACGGCTTCGTGGGCGACCGCGCGAGCAAGCGTGCCTTCCAGGCGATTCTGGATGACCTGCGCGAGCGTGTGAGCCAGGTCGGCGAGGACCCGCTCGGCGAAACGCCCAGCGAGCAGATCAGCAAGAAGCAGCTCGACAAGCTGCTCACCGAGGGCGATCCCGATGCGGCCGGCATCGTTCACGGTGTCGTCGAGGAATTTGCGCAGGAGTTCGCCGGCGTCGTCCGGCGTTTCCTGCGGCTCAAGGACTGGAAGGACACCGAACGCATCGTCGTGGGCGGCGGCCTGCGCGAGAGTCGCATTGGCGAGCTCGCCATCGGACGCACGGCCACCATCCTGAAAGCGAGCGGGCAGGACGTGGAGCTGCGGCCGATCCGCAATGCTCCGGATCACGCGGGTCTCATCGGCACCGTGCATCTCGTGCCGTCATGGATTCTCTCCGGGCACGACAGCATCCTTGCGGTAGACATCGGTGGCAGCAACATCCGTGCGGGCCTCGTCGAGCTGCGCAAGAAAAAGGCGGCCGACCTGTCGGCGGCCACGGTCAGCCGCTTCGAGCTGTGGCGGCATCGGGAGGATGCGCCGAAGCGCGACGACGCCATCGAGCGCCTGATCGAAATTCTGACCGAGCTCATCAAGCGGGCCGCAAAGGATGGGCTCGGGCTGGCGCCGTTCATCGGTATCGGCTGCCCAGGTGTCATCAGCGCCGACGGCACCATCGAGCGCGGCGGCCAGAATCTGCCGGGCAACTGGGAAGGGAAGAGCTTCAACCTGCCACAGCGGATCGTCGAGTCGATTCCAAGGATCGATGAGCACGACACGGTGATCGTCATGCATAACGATGCCGTCGTGCAGGGCCTGAGCGAGTTGCCCCACATGCAGGACGTGGAGCGATGGGGCGTGATGACGATCGGCACCGGCCTCGGCAACGCCCGCTTCACGAATCGCGAGCCCGCCCCTCAGCGCACGCGATAAACGTCGTACTCGATGGACTGCGCGCTGCGCAGTCGTCCCCGAGCGATGAACAGGTGGTTCATGAGCCATTCGTAACGCTTCGCCGTCGTGTCGAACGTCAGCGCCATGCGCATGTACTGATCGTCCCATTCGGTAGCAGTGTCCTGCTGCACGGCCTGCACAAATGCCGGCGTGGCGTGAACGATGCCTGTGTATTCCAGGAGCACCAGAGCGCCATCATCTGTGCGGAATGCGAGCCGCACATGCGGTCTGCCATAGCCCGCGCCATAAGGCGTGAACCAGTCGATGCCGGGCTTGTCCGTCGCTGCGTGGATGCGCGGCCCTTCCAGCGTGGCCCGTGTCATCTCCCAGAACTGCCGCCGCGGATTGGCCTCCGACCCATCCGTCGCTTCCACGGGACCGCGCACGTCCAGGCTGTACTTCATTTCCCACTCGAGATCGATCATGGGCTGTACCCTCGAACGAACAGCACACCCCGAAATCGATCCCCGTCCTGCGTGCGTGCCGCCGCGTAGAGCAATGCGGCGGGTACCCACGTGAACGGATATCGGTAGGCTGCTTCGTCCAGCACGAGGAAAGAGTCCTCAGCGGGATCGTAGGCCGCAACGGGCGAGATGTGTCCGGCGCCCGCCTGACCGAGAACGCGGCGATCGTAGTTGACGATTACGAAGTCCCCCGCCCGCGCGAGGTTGGTCTTCAGGCGCTCCCGAAAGTCATCGAGACTCAGGCTATCGGCGTAGACGAGCTCGGTGCTGAGCCCTGCAGACTGCGCCAACCCATTCAGCTCGGCCAGTTTCATCCCGCTGTAAAACGCTTTCAGCCTGGAGCTGAAGTGCGGAAAGACGGAAGTCTGGTCGGAGCTCGCGACCCCGTAGGCGCGCAGCACCGTTGCCAGCGTCGCGGGTCCGCAAAAGGAACGATAGCTCTGCGGCCGGAAACCTTGCGCGAGTGAGGCGAAGTCCTTGGCGTAATCACGCTCGGCCAGCGACTGAGTGTTGTAGGCTTTCAGCGGCACAGGCAGCTCGAGGGAATCGTTACCGGGAAATGCGACCCAGGCCGTCACGGACAGCAGGATCAGCGCTCCGGCGAGTAACGTGCCTCCGACGATGAAACGGTGTCGCATTTTCAGAACGTCAGGGCGCTCAGCATGAGAACGAGGGCGATGCCACTCAATGCCGTTCTCACTGCATGCAGTCGTCCCCATTTCACGAGCAGATCGTGAATCTCGGCACCGGTGTGGCCGGCAGTTCCTGCCAGCAGTCTGGAGTTGGTCGGCATGATGACGATGAGTGTGAAGGGCACGACCGCTCCAATGCAAAGCCCGGCGATCAACCAGGTGATCCCACCCTGCAGCAGAGTCACTCCGATGCCTGAGAGGGCAGACACGATGGCCAGGGGCGCCTGCATGAGCGTGGCGCGCCGATAACTCGGCGCCCACTGCGCGACGGCTGCGGCGGGCTCGAGCATGAGTCGGGCAGGATGTTCCGCGATATTGATGTACACCGCGGCGCCGGCAAACAGGCCGGCGCACGCAGTGCTGAGAAACTGCAGGATGCCAAGCATGGAGATGTGCCTCGATTGCGCGCCAGGGATAAAACGAGCACATTAGACGGATGCAAGGCCCATCAACGCAAGATCGCACCGAGATCTACGAGCTCTATGCCCGATACAGCTGGGCGCTCGACACAGGTGACACCGATGGCTACGTCGCTCTGTTCACAGAGGACGCCGAGGTGACGGAGGAGACGCGCACCGGTGAGCTGGATGTCCGCAAGGGCCGCGCCGAGGTCCGGAAGCTCGTGCTGAAGTTTCACGAGCGAGCCGATTTCCCGGGCCATCAGCACCAGATGGCGCAGTTCGTCTTCGAGCCGGATCCGCAAGGCAGGCCGCAGCACTGGGTGGTTCGTTCCTACGCGTGGGCGACGATCAATCACCCGCCTGACCCACCGCATCTGCATTGGTGCGGGCACATCCGCGACGTCGTCGCGAAGATCGACGGGACGTGGCTGATCCGCGCCAAACAGATCATGGGCTGGCGCGGCGAGGTGCTGTCCCGTTTCGAACTGCGCAAGACCTGAGGTCTTACGCGCGGATCACGATGGACTCCGCGGAGCGCTGCGCGGGCCCGTGGTAAACCGCTTCGACGTTGTTCCCATCCGGGTCCAATAGAAAAGCCCCGTAGTACCCGGGATGGTATTTCCGTTCGCCCGGCTGGCCGTTGTCCCGCCCGCCAGCAGCGAGCCCGGCTTGATGAAAACGACGCACGGCTTCCTGATCCTTCGCCTGAAACGCGACGTGCACGTGAGTGGCGGAGCGTGCGTCCTGCCCGAGCGCATCGATCCACAGCTCATCGCACGCAAGATGCTGCTCGTCGTCAGCTGAGATCTGTTTCTCCAGCGCACCGAGCACGGCGCGATAGAAGCGCTTCGTCGCCTCGAGATCGCGCGCCCGCAGGTGCACGTGGTCGATCAGTCGGCCAATGTGAAGTTCACGCATGCGAATAACTCCTCGTCATGCCTCAAGGCGCAGCAGCGGGATTTGTTCCCTCAAATCTTGATCGTGCGGCCCGCGCCGAACCCGCACAGGCCCTGAAGCGCGGCGATAGCGACGACTCCCAATAGCGCGACCACCCATCCTCCGGTGTAGTCGTGCACGAGCCCGAACACCACGGGCCCGACGGCCGCGACGAGATAACCGATGCCCTGCGCCATCAGCGACAACGCTGCCGCCGACTCCTGCGTGCGTGCTCGTAATCCCATGAAGGAGAGCGCAAGGATGAGGCTCGGTCCGGAACCGCACCCGAGCAGCACCATCCATGCGATCGCATGCCGGGGTGCGATGAGAATACCGAGCACGCCCAACGCGGTGAGCGCGGCGATGCCGAGCGCGAGCCATCGTTGATCCTTGAACCGGCGGATGAGCGGCGGCACTGCGAGCCCCGCGACGAGCGCGGCCAACTGGTACAACGTCAGCAACCATCCCGCAGCGGCCGCGGAAACGCCCTCATCGTGCAGGATCGCCGGAAACCAGCTCACGGAAATATAGAAGATCGTCGACTGCAGACCCATGAACCCCGTGACTTGCCACGCCACGAGCGTGCGCCATGGAGGATGGGGCGCGTCACCTGCGGGATCAGCGGCCGTTCTCTTTTCAGATCGCGAGTGAGGCAGCCAATAGATGAGTGCGAGGGTCGCGAGCAGCGCCCAACTCGCGAGCGAGCTTCGCCATCCGCCGGGAAGCCACTCAGCCATCGGCACTGCCACTCCGGATGCGAGGGCCGCGACGCCGGCCATCGTCGTCGCATACGCGGTAGTGATCGCCGGCACACGCTCGGGGTAGTGCTGCTTGATCAGTACCGGAAGGAGGATGTTGGTTGAGGCGATACCGGTGGCCAGCAGCACCGTTCCTGCGAACAGCGTTGCGACGTGCCCTTCAGATCGCACGAGCAGTCCGACAACAAGTACCAGTAATCCCACGAGCAGCATGCGCTCCGCGCCCAGTTGCCGCGCGAGACGCGCAAGCGGCGCGAACGCCGCGAAGATCAAAACCGGCAGGCTCCCAAGCAAACCGGCCGCCGTGGCAGAAAGGGCGAGATCGTCCTGAATGGTCTTCAGGAGCGGACCGACTCCGGTGATGGAGGGTCGGAGGTTCGCGGCGATCAGCAGCAGCGCGATGAGATAGCCGCGGCGAGTCACTTCACAAGCGTATCAGAGTGGGGGCGTGGGCGAAGCCACACCCCCACTTGCATCGCTTTACTGGAAGTTCCGGTGGAACGTCAGTGCCACCTCACGGCCGCGCGCCGGAGCGCCGACGCGGTTGTCCGCGGGGAGGCCCGTGAGCGTGACGGTCTCTGGCGCGAGCGTGTACCAGTAGAACTTGTCGAGCAGGTTCTCGGCCGAGAGCGCCAGATCCCACTTGCCGTCATCAGGCGCATAGCTGATGCGCGCGTTGACGAGGCTGTACCCCGGCACCTTGTTCGCGCTGCCGGGCAGTTGCTTGAGGAACTGATCGCCGTTGCTGCGGCTACCCTGCACGAACCAGTCGAGGCGGGGTGTGAGGAACCCGTTGCCCACCGTGAAGCGATACTGCGCGCCTAAGCTTCCGGAGAGCTCGGCCTGGATGTCGTAGCTCGGATCCACGTAGCCGGGGTTGGGTTGGCCGTTCGCCTGAAGCGGCCCGACGCTCGACTTGAAATCGAACCATGCGAGTGTCGCATTGATGCTCAGGTTGTCGATCGGCGCCGCGGTCACTTCCAGCTCGATGCCGCGGTCCTCGCCCGGCGCGCTGTCGAACGCGAACCAGGGAACGCCGGTCGAGCCGGCCAGCGCCGTGCCCGCCGGACACGGATTGCCGGCGCCGATGCCACGGAAAACCGGGCCCGGATCCGGGTTGTTGGGGGCATTGCACTGGGTCGCGATCGCGGAAAAGACGCGCGGATCGTAGTCGTCCATGAACGCCGCGAGATTCAGGCGCAAGCGGCGATCGAAGAGGTCGGTCTTGACGCCGATTTCATAGGAGATCAACTCCTCGGCCGGCACGGGAATCTTCTGCTGGCCGGGGGTGAAGGGCCGCGGCTGCGCACCGTCCGAGCGGAAGCCTGTCGATACCACACCGTAGCCCATGACCTTCGGGTTGAAGCGATAGTTCGCGGCCACCTTCCAGTCGAAGTGGTTGGAACCGTAGTTCAGCGGGTCGCCGATCAGGAGGTATGGGTTGTGGTCGAAGGCGTAAGTCTTTTCCTCGTCGGTGTAGCGCACGCCCGCGGTCACCGAGAACGCATCGGTGATCGAGAAGATGCCGTGCAGGAACGCGGAGCTGCTTTCGGTCGTGAAGGTATCGTTCTGGTTGAAGTCCGGCAGGATGGAGTTGAACGCCGGCAGCGTCACGTAGCCGCCGAGATGCGAGTGGGCATCGTAACGGTACAGGCCAGTGGTCCATTCCAGTCGCTTGCCGATTGCCGCTCCGGAGAGGCGTACTTCGTAGGTCTTCTGCTGGTGGCCCTGCAGGTTGTAGGTGTGGTTCAGATCGATCGGCATCTGATCGCCGTCGGCCATCCAGTCAACGTGATACGCGCGGTAGCCGAGGATCACGTCCAGTCCGAGCGCGTCCGAGAACCGGTACTGGAGCTTGCCGACTCCGCCGTAGGAAGTGCTGAACTGTTCCGGCGGGAAGTTCTTGCCCTGGACCGGATCGATCGGGTTCGCGTAGGTCTTGAAGGGGTCGCCGGTCATGAAGCGGTCGTCGGCGGTGAACCGCACGCCATACCGCGGGAAGATCACGTTGTTGCTGTAGAGGTTATTGAAGAAGTTCGTCGCCTGGTGGCGCGACAGTTTCGAGTCGGGCTGCGGTGTCGCGACCGTCTTGGCGTAATCCCCGGCGAGACTCATCTCCATCGAGTCGCTCGTCAGCCAGCGGAGCATCACTCGCCCGGCGTCGGTGTCGGATGCGCCGCGCTCGCCGATTTTGCAATCGCCCTGGTTCTCACGCTGCGAAGGGACCAGTGTCGGAAAGGTGCCGGCGAGCTGCGGCGTGCCGTTCGCGCGCATCTGGCAGGTGAAGTCGAGCACGTCCTGGTAGCCGTCGATCTGCTTCGACACGCCCGTGATGCGCACGAAGAGATTCTCGCTCATCGCGAAGTCGTACGTGCCTTTGAGGTCGAGGCGGTTCGAGGTGCCGTAGGTCAGCTCGAGGTTGCCGGTGTCGTTGCCCTGAGGTTGCTTCGAGATCAGGCGGATGGCGCCGCCGAGACTGTTCTTGCCGAACAGCGTTCCCTGCGGCCCACGCAGCACTTCGATGCGCTCCAGGTCCAGGAGGTCCATGGCGGCGCCGGTCAGCGAACCGTGATAGACGTCGTCGATGTAGATGCCGACACCTGGATCCGTGGTGTAGATGAATTCCGTCGTCTGGACGCCGCGCATGCCGATCATTGCAGTCGGGCCGCTGAAGCTCGCTTGGGGCCGGATGCTGGCGTTCGGAATGACGAGCCCGAGGTCGCTGACGTTGTTCAGACCCTGCAGCTCGAGTTGGTCGCCTGAAACGGCGGTGATGGCGAGCGCCGTGTCCTGCAGGTTCTCGGTACGGTACTGCGCCGTGACGATCACCTCGGCGAGCGTGTTCTCGTCCTCGTTCGCAGGCGCCTGCGCCCAGGCCGGCGCGGCCAGGGCGGCCGCCACAGCCGTGCACTTCACGGCATTCGATACAAATTCGGATACAGACTGCATGTGATTCCCCCGCGTTCACAGCCAGACACACGGCCGCGACGCGCGCAGATACGCGCCGCGCCCCCCAAAAGCGCCGCGCGACTCCCGTTGTTCGAATTAGTAGTGGGGAGCCGCAGTTAATCTGTAATGGCCCGAGACTATTCCTGCGTGCAGGCGGAGAGTGAAACGGCATGAGCCGACCACCACGTGATGGGCGGCCGGCGGTTCAACCCGGCTAGCGTCAGCCGCGCGCGTCGTGGAGGCGCTGGAGAGTCACGAGCTGCTGCTCGAGGGCGCCGTGGGTGCCTGCGGCGATTCGTTGATCGGTGATGTCGCGGTTCACTTCGAGTACGAGCCAGTGGCCGTTCTGCTGGGCGAGTAGCGCGAAATTGCCGGTGACGTGCACCTCACGCCCATCCCGCGTGGTGTGCCGCAATTCGCTCACCCATACGCCGAAGCGCGCGAGATTCTTCTCCAGCTGATTGACCCCGCCAGCCAGCTTCGTCTTCAACAGGGTGTGCGTCGTCTTGCCGTGCGCTTCGCCGCGACTGAAACCGTAAAGCTGCTCGGCCGCGCGATTCCAGTACAAGATCCCCCGACCCCCCATTTCCCAGATGATGACCGCATCGCGCGTCTGATCGAGAAACTCCGTGGGAAAGGGCGCATGGCCGCCCCTCGAGCTCGCAATCGTGAGCTCCTCGTTCTCGTACATCCGGTCGATGATGAACGCGGGCCGCTGCTTGCTCTCGTCGTAGACCTTGGCGATGTACTCGCCGATTACGCCGAGGCTGATCATGATGAAGCTGCCTAGCAGCAGCAGCGTCGCGATCAGCGTCATGAAGCCGGAAACGGTCCTGCCATTGAACCAGGACCACAGCGCGTCCGAGCCAACGCCCACCCCTAAAAGGAACGTGAGTACCCCGAGAACGCTGACGATGCGCAGCGGCGCGCTGGTGAACGAAATGGTCGCCGTCAGTGCAAGCTTGACGAGCGAGCGCAGTGTCAAGCCGCTCTTACCCTCTGGGCGCGGCGCCACGTCGAACTCCAGACTGGTCTGCGTGAATCCGATCCAGCCGGCAAGCCCGCGATAGAAACGGCGGCGCTCGCGCATGTCCTTCGTGATGATCTCCACCACCGCCCGGTCGAGCAGCTTGAAGTCCGAGGAGCTCTGCACATCGATGCCGCCCAGCATCTGGATGAGCAGGTTGACGATGGTCGCGCGAGCCGTGTGCCACCAGTTTCTTTCGCCCGGATGTCGCCTCACGCCGTGAACGACCTTCGCTCCTTTCTCCCACGCCGCAACCATGCTGGGAATGAGCGCAGGCGGATGCCGCAGGTCCGCGTCGATGGTGATCACCGCGGCGCCCCGAGCATTCTGCAATCCTGCAAGCAAGGCCGCTTCCTTGCCGAAGGTCCTCGACAAGCGAACGGTGCGCACGGGCATCCCCGCGTCCGCCATCGCGACGGCCCGATTCAATGTGCCGTCAGTGCTCCCGTCGTCGACGACGACGAACTCGAAGGTGTAGGGCAGGGTGCCGCACACGTCGGCGAGAATCTTGAGGGTCGCTTCGATGCGCGCGGCTTCGTTGAATGCCGGCACCACCAGGCTCAGCAGCGTGTCACTCTTGTCTGTCATGAGGCCGCGTCGTAGGACGACAGCGTTATGCCACGCTCACGCAGGAGCTGCGTGAAACCCGCGCTCATCAGCATGTTCAGCTCGCCTTCCCAGTCATGGTAGGCACCGAGTTTCGGATTCTCCCGCGCGTGCGGATCGTCCCATCCTGGATGACACATGAGCTCATAGCTTACGCCGCGGCGGAGTCGCGCGAAGCGCCACTTGCAATAAGCCTCGTTCAGCCGGCCGCTGGGCGCCAGCCCGATGAAAATCGGCTCCGAGGACGCGCCGGCGAACCATCGCGACAGCGTGAAAGCACCGTTGCGTAGCAAGCCGCCTGCCGTCGACGCATGTCCCCATTCGGGCCGCGGCGCGCGAACGTGCGCGATGCCGAACTCCGCCGCGAGCGCGCGCACCTTTGCATACAGCATGGGCAGCATGTGCACATGCTCGTGCGAGTTCACGAACCGCAGCGCCAGCCCGGCGCGCCGGCAGTGCTCGATCTGCGCACGGTACTCATTCAGCAAGATCGATACCGGAAGCTTCCCCAGCAGCAGCGACCCGACGAGAGCGCCCGTATCGGGGAACTCATCCCTACCGAGTTTCTCGCGCATTTCCGCCGTGAGTGGCCGGCCCAGCGTGGCATTCAGATGGACGCCGACGCTCAGCGAGCGCACGGCCTTGAGCCGATCGATCCAGCGTGGCAGCGCCGGACCATTCGCCATCACGCCCGTTGCGGTGACGACGCCGCGCTCGGCGGCATCGAGAATCCCGCGAGAGACCTGGTCGAAGTACCCGAAGTCATCGGCATTGACGATGAGCCGTGTCGCGGCCGACTTTCCTTGAGTCATTACAGGTCTTTGCGGCTATCTGTTGAGGCAATGAAATAAGCGGGAGCCTGACCGTGTCAAGCCCGCTTGAAACCGATTGTAGCGGCGGGGCCGTCGTGGCACTGGCCGACAAGAACTGGAGCCGACGCTCGGGGTATCTAGTCCTGTCCGTTCCGAATTCGATAACGAGAAGACGGAGCTCGGGGCGGCATTCATCGCAACAGGGGGACACGATGCATTTTCCAGTTAATGCCCTGACCGGGGCATCACGCTCTTTCGTGCGCGTCACAGTGAGCGCGCTGACTCTCGGTGCTCTCACGACCAGCGTGGCCTTCGCGCAGGCTGCGGAGGGCGAGGATTCCGGAGGGTTGCAGGAGGTCGTCGTCACGGCGCAGTTCCGTGAGCAGAACCTGCAGCAGACACCCATCGCCATCACTGCGGTGACGGCAGGCATGCTGGAGCAGCGGAATCAGACCGATATCTCGCAGGTGGCGGCTCAAGCACCCAACGTCACTTTGCAGCCGAACGGCGCGGCGTTCGGATCTTCCATGGTGGCTTTCATCCGCGGCGTCGGTCAGACTGATTTCAATCTCGCGCTCGAGCCGGGCGTCGGCATTTACGTCGATGACGTGTACTACGCGACTCTGACCGGATCGCTGCTCGATCTGCTCGATCTCGACCGCGTCGAGATCCTGCGCGGACCTCAGGGCACGCTCGCCGGAAAGAACTCGATCGGTGGTGCGATCAAGCTGTTCTCGCAGAAACCCACCGGTGAGGGCGGAGGCTACCTGGAAGCCACGGCCGGAACACTCAACCGGCTGGATGCTCGCGCCGCCGGCGACTTCAAGCTCGCGGAGAATCTGTTCGCACGCTTGTCCTTCGCCAGCAAGCACCACGATGGCTACGTGAAGCGCGTCGACTACGCCTGCACCCACCCCGGTTCGAACATCAAGAGCTTCAACCTCGGCGATGGTTGCGAGCTGGGGAGGGATGGCAGCCAGGCCTACAACGCAGGCCGCGTCGCTCTGCGCTGGATGGCCTCGGACGAGGTCGAGGTGAATCTGGCCGGCGATTTCACCAACGACCAGTCGGGCGTGCAGGCCAACACGATCATCAAATTCAATCCGGCGAGCCTGGGATCCGCGACGTACACGCTCGGCGTGAACGGGCTGCCCGAGACCTTCGGTCCTCAGTACATTCCCTACGGCCCGCAGTCGCAGGACCCGAACCGCCCGAACGACCCCTACCTGAGCTACGGCACGTACTCCTCGAATGCCAGCTCGCTCATTCCTGTCTTCGGGCTCGACCCGTACATGCCCGTCAGCGTCCCGCCGATCAACCATTTCAAGACCTATGGCGTCTCGGGCAACATCGAGTGGAAACTCACCGACGACCTGGCCCTGACCTCCGTCACTGCGTATCGCAACTACACCAACCAGTTCGCGGAGCAGACGGATGCCTCGCCCATCGGCGTGGAGATCCTGCTGCAGCGGCAGAAGCATCACCAGTTCAGTCAGGAGCTGCGCCTGAATGGCGCGGTTGGCACATCGGTCGACTACACGGTCGGCGCCTTCTACCTGGATCAGGACGGTGGGCTCAACGCCCGCGTCGGGCTGCCGTGGGTCGGGTTCGACTTCATCCATGGACCTGACAGCACGCCGGCGAAAACCAAAGCCGGATTCGTCAACGCCGAATGGCACATCAACGACCAGCTGAATCTGGGCGCCGGCGCGCGCTACTCCGACGAGCAGAAGGACTACACCTATCTGCGCCACAACGCCGACGGTACGGACGTCGCAGGGCCGACGGCCTACAACGGACTCGTGTTTGGACTGAACGGCTCGACCGCTCACTTCGAGGGAACTCGCACGGACTGGCGAGTGCACCTCGACTACAAGATCACGTCCGACATCATGACCTACGTGCAAACGTCGACGGGCTACAAAGGTGGCGGCGTCAATCCGCGACCATTCACACCGCCGCAGACGCTCTCCTTCGACCCCGAAACGCTCACGGCCTACGAAGTGGGTCTGAAGACGAGCCTGCTCGACCATCGCATGCGGTTGAATCTGGCAGCCTTCAAAAACAAGTACGAGGATATCCAGCTCACGCTGACGGCGTGTCCGCTGTCACCCTGCGCGTTGCCGGCGAACGTAGGTTCGGCCGACGTCAAAGGCGCCGAGGTCGAAGCCGAGATTCGTCCGACGAAGAACTGGGAGATCGACGGCTCCGCCAGCTATCTCGATTTCCAGTACACGGAGATCAGAGACCCGAGCTCCAACATCACGCTGGGGATGAAGACGCCCTATACGCCGAAGTCGAAGTGGAGCCTCGGCACGCAATATGAATTTCCGCTTGGGAATGCCGGAACGCTCACGCCTCGCGTCGATGCAAGCCATCAGTCCTCGCAGTTCGCGAACGCAATCAACGATCCTCTCTGGAATGAAATCGATGGCTACACCGTACTCAACGCCCGGCTGACCTGGCGAAACACAGAGGGCAGTTGGCAGGCGGCGCTGAACGTCACCAATGTCACCGACAAGCTCTACTACCTGACGCTGTTCGATTTGCACGGCTCGACAGGCTACGTCAACGCGCAGCCGGCGATGCCGCGGGAGTGGTCCTTCACGGTCAAGCACAACTTTTGACGACATAACACAGCAAACGCCGCCGTAACGGACTGCGGCGGAGTCCGCCTAGTCGCCAAACATCGACACCTTGCTCTATGTGGGACATCTAGTCTCAGATAGATGCCGTACCTAATTGGAGTCGTTGTGGGGTGGTTATGGTTCGATCGATCAGCGCACGTGCTCTGTGCGTGCTGATTCTTGGGCTCTCGGCAGCGAGCTGCGGCGGTGGCGGCTCTTCTTCCGATGCAATGGGATCGCTCAATGTCAGCCTCACGGATGCGCCTGTCGATGGCGCCTCGCAAGTCGTCGTCGCGTTCACGGGTCTGGAGCTGAAACGCGCGGGCGGTGAAGCGCTCAGCATCGACTTCAGCTCACCGAAGTCCATCGATCTGGTGCAACTCCAGGACGGTGTCACGAGCGCGCTGACCGAAGGCGCTGCCGTTCCGGCCGGCAACTACGAGTGGATGCGGCTCAAGGTGCTCGCGAACAAGAACTCGCAGGGCGAGTCGTACATCAAGCTGCTGAGCGGCGAGCAGTTCCCGCTGTGGATTCCGAGTGGCGCGGAAACCGGGCTCAAGCTCGTGAAGCCGTTCACCGTTGCGCAGGGGAGCACCACGCGACTCGTCATCGATTTCGATCTTCGCAAGTCGATCACCGCGCCACCGGGGCAGGATCCGAACTACATCATGCGTCCGACGCTGCGTCTGCTCGACCAGCTGCAGGTCGGCAAGATCGTAGCGACTGTCGATCTCTCGGCGCTGACGAGCGCGCAACTTGCCGCCGGGTCGTCGCTGGCGAGTTGCAAGGGCGGGCTCTATCTCTTCTCAGGGGCTGCGGCCACGCCGGACGATCAGGACGGCAACGATACCAACGGCGCCAGTCCCATCGTGTACGAGCCCGTTCCATATGATGGGGTCAACTCGATGGTGCCGGTGACGATCGCCTTCGTCGAAGTCGGCACGTACACGCTTGCAGCCACGTGCAACTTCGATGTCGATGTCGCGGATACGGACGATTACAACCCGACCGCCACGCAAGGCACGCCGGGGTTCGAGACCATGCACTGGACCACTGTCGGTAACGTCGCGGTCACTGCCAACGGCACGACCAACGTCACGATTCCAGGAGGGCCGTAGCCCTCGAGGACTGGCGACTTTTTTCGGGGAGGGATCATGACTGAGAAGCTGCCGCCGAGCGGCGCGAACGCGCCCGCTGACGATTCCGACATCATCGTTCTCTCGGACACGGAAACCTTGCGCGTGCTCGATGTGCGCAGGCCGAGTCACGCGGCTGCAGAGAGTGGCGATACGCACGGCGACACGGATTCGTACGCCGTCGCTGAGGAGCGCTTTCGGGACGAGGATCGGTTCAGGCCGAAGCTCGCACTCGTGCCCTCAGCACCGCGTGTGCTCGATCCAGTCCCCGCAGCCAAAGCGAAGCCCGCTCCGCTTCCCGAGCCGCCACGCAAGCCCGCGCAGCCGATGAATCGTGGACTCGCAGATGCCCTCAAGGACCTCGGTCCGAACGATATCGAAGTCGAACATGAAGACCTGTCCGCCACGACTGGCGTGCGACATCTGCGAATCGAGATCCAGCGCAGAGCCAGGGGACCGGTCAAGACCTCGGGCCGTCCGCGGAAGCGCTGACGGTCGCGAGTGTGAAATCCGTGTACTGCGCGTGATGCCATCGGACGCGCACTGACAGCACGTGCTTCGTGGCGGCGCTCGGGCTGAGGGCAAACCTGCACTCGAGGCTGACGTCGCCTTCCTCGCCCTCCAGTTCGGTCTTGCTGCCTTCCGCACAAGCGAGCGGCTGGTCATCGAGACGGGCCGTCAGCGTGGCGCGCGTGTCGTCGTGCCCGCCGGAGAAATTGGCCTTGAAGCGGAAGCTCTGTGCAGTGACGGAGCCATCCAGCGGGCACTTGATATCGAGGACGTCGCCGGGCCCTCTCTCCACGGCGCAAGCGACCATCAGCGACGCAGCGATCAACAGCATCCCGCCATTGTGTGCGTCGTGGATGACAACTGTTCGATCAGGTCATTTCGCGCGCTCGATTCGTCATATCGACCCCCTTCGCTCACTTTCGGGCCTCTGGCAGCATCGAGGACGCCACCACCCTCCTACCCTCGCCACGGCGGACTGCAAATGCAGACGTTCGTCGGCCTCTCCAGCTTGACGAGCAACCGGCACGCGTGACGAACTACATTCGTCGGTGAGTCGCACCGACGAGCATCCATCATCTGCGCTGGCGTCCGACAGGAGTTAGACGATGAAGTCGCATTGCCTGCTGTTCCTTGCTTTCGTGTCCAGCGCGCTTCCGGTGACGGTGAGCGCCGAAGAAAAAGGGTTCGCGCTTCAGGAAATCACGGTGACGGCGCGACGGCGGGAAGAGAGCCTGCAGTCCACGCCGATCGCGATCACGGCGGTCAGCGGCGCGGAGCTTGCGGAGCGGGGTGAAACGCAGATCGATGCAGTCAGTCACTTCGCACCGAACGTCAACTTCTCGTATGCGGGCACCAGCTCGGGTTCCAGCTCCGCTGCTGTCGTGTTCATTCGGGGCGTCGGTCAGAACGATTTCCTGCCGACGACCGAGCCTGGCGTGGGCTTGTATGTGGATGGCGTGTACTACGGCCGCACGGTTGGCGCCGTGCTCGATTTGCTCGACCTGGAACGGGTGGAGGTGCTGCGCGGTCCGCAAGGCACGCTCTTCGGACGTAACACGGTCGGTGGTGCCATCAACATCACTTCGCGTAAGCCGGGGGATCAGTTCGCCGGCGACGTGCGCGGTACGGTCGGCACCGATCAGCGGCGCGATCTGTTCGCTCGCATCGACGTGCCACTCGCCGACTCGTTCAAAATGGGTGCGGCGTTTCTCACGCGCAATCGCGACGGTTACGTGCACAGGCAGGATGGGGTAGAGCAGGGTGGAGACGATGTGCTCGGCGGGCGGCTCACGTTTCTCTGGGATGCCAGTTCGTCGGTGCAGGCATTGCTTTCCGTGGACGGCGTGCGCGAACGCGAAAGCTCCGCGCCCGAGGTGCTGCTGAATGTTCGGGAGAACGGTCAGTTTCCGACGTTCTTCAACAACAATACGTTCGGCAATGGCAGCCGCGATCCTTCGTGCGTGGGTGGCGGGTCGCTCGGCAATCCTGCGTGTTACAACGATCAGTTCGTACAGGGGCCATTCTTCGGCTCGGACACGGGTCCGTCGCGCAGCGATGTCGATGCCTGGGGAGCGGCGCTCAATGTGAGCTGGAACCTCAATGAGGCCCTTACGCTCAAGTCCATCACGGCATATCGGAAGCTCGATGCGCAACTGGCCCGTGCGCCGGATGGCTCACCGTACGACATCTTCTCGACGCGGGACGCGTTCAAGCAGGATCAGCTCAGCCAGGAGGTGCAGCTCATCGCCGGCTTGTGGAACGGGCGCGTCAACATCGTGTCCGGTCTCTACTACTTCACGGAGGACGCCGAGGACTTTGCGCTCGTCACGCTCGTGCCTCCCACATCGCCGCTGTTCGTGGGCGGCAGGACGGACAATGAGAACTATGCGTTCTTCAACGAGGTTACTTACAACGCCACCGACCGGCTACACCTCGTTGGAGGCGTGCGTTACACGAATGAGGAGAAGTCGTACTTCGGCACGTCATTGCGAGGTTTCGGAGGCACGCCGCGCGTCAGCGTTCTGAGCGGCGATGCTGCCGGCGAGCAGAGACTGGAAGACGACCGAGTCACCTGGCGCGCTTCGGTGAGCTACGACTTCGCAGAGTCTCTTACCGGATACGTCACGGCGTCTACGGGGTTCAAAAGCGGCGGCTTCACGATGCGCATCACCGAGCCGAACACGACGCTGCCACGCTTCGGGCCCGAGTCCATCGATCTCTATGAGATTGGTCTGAAAACGGAGCTTCCCGAGCGTGGCTTGCGTTTCAGCGCCGCAGCGTTCTGGAGCGAGTACGACGACATCCAGCTCGATGGCGTGATCCCCGGCGCCTTCGGCACGGTGACGTTCAATGGCGGCGACGCCGAGCTCAAGGGATTCGAAACGGAGATCGACTGGATTGCGGCGGAACGGCTGAGAATCGTGAGCTCGGTCGGTTACCTCGATTCGAAGTACACGCGCCTCAACCCGGGATCGGTCGTGGGATTCGGCGATCGCCTGATTCGCGCGCCGAAGTGGAATGCGTCGGCGGGTGTGTCGTATCTCGTGAACCTGCGCGGCAGTGGCTCGATCACGCCGCGACTGGATGTGGCCTACAAGAGCGAAACGCATTTCGAGGCCGTGAATTCTCCGTTTGCGTCGGATGACGGTTACGTGGCGCTCAATCTGAACGTTCCCTATGTGTCGACGGACGGGAACTGGCGGGTGAGCGTCGGCATCGAGAACCTGACCGACGAGCGCTACCTCATCGCCGCCGACTCCAATTTCGCGATCGGCTACGAGGTGGGCGTGTACGCCCGGCCGAGGAACTGGTCGCTGACCGTCGAAAGGCGTTTCTGACGGCAACGCAAACTCTGCGAGAGCCGGCTATTTCAGGGCGAGCTCGAGGCGGACTTTGCCAGCGGCGGGGGGTTTGGCGGTCGCGGCGATCATGAAGACTCGGGCGGCTTCGATTTCGCCCTGGCCGAGGAGAGCATCCTGGATGGCGCGGGCACGCGCCTGGCCCAGCGCTTCGAGGTCCTGGTCGGAGACGACGGACTTTTTGTGGAGCGCTTCGGTGAGCTCGCCGTTGGCGGCCTCGTAGGCCAGGCCCTCGCGCGTCTTCTTGCGTGCGGTGATGATCTCCTGAGATACCGCTGGCAAGGCAGCGTCCGCACCGAAATCGAGGCGGTATTGGCCAACGAGCAGATCGAACCGACGCGCAGGATCGGACGGCGCCGCGGTTTCCGGCGCGCGCTTACGCGCGGCAGGTGAGCTCTGCTGTGCCGCTAGAACCATGAGCTTCTCTTCGAGCTTGCGGGCCGCGAGCACAGGCCTGTCTAGATCGGGGGAAAAGGTGCCCGGCACATCGAGCTGCAGCTGCGGCCGCTCTTTCATTCCTTTCAGCAGCGCCGCCATCTTTTCCTGGCCGCCCGCATCGAGCGCCGCGAGGCCGGGCTCGAAATCGACGAGGTTCATGTCTTCGCCGCCGCCGAACAGACTCCCAAGCAGCGCGAAGGGCGCAGTAGCAATCTTGGTCAGCAGGTTGACGACGGCCTTCCAGATGATGGGCCCGATGCGGAATTTCGGATCGTCGAGGCTGCCCGTCACCGGCAGACCGATATCGATCACGCCATTGCGGTCCTTCAGCAATGCCACTGCGATCTTCAACGGCAGATGCACGGCCTCCGGGCTCTCCACGCGCTCACCGAGCTGGAGCTGATCGATCACGAAGCGCTGCTCGGCCTTCAACTGCCGATTCTCCACGTGATACGCAACGTCGATGGAGAGCTTGCCCTTCTCTATGCGGTAGCCTGCGAAGCGCCCGGAATAAGGGGTCACGGATGCCATGTCGACGCCGTCGAACTTCACCTTGAGATCCGTGTACAGGCTCGCCGACAAGAGATTCACGTCGCCTTCGATGAGCGCCGGCGCATACCGGTCGACCTTGCCTTCGAGCTTCATCTTCGCGCGCGAGCTCAGATCGGAAGTGAGGCCGCTGATCGAGCCGGCGAGCTCCTGCAGACTCACTGCGTAGTTGGGCCTGATCCAGAGGTCCGTGAAATTCGCCGCGCCGTTGGTGACCTGGATGCGTCCGATGCTGATCGGCATCGGTTTCTCGACGCCAGCCGGATTCGTGTTGACCGTCTCGGAGCGCACGGTCTGCACAGGCCCGGGCGCATTCGGCGGCGTCGTGAGCACCTGGGCGATGTTGACCGACTGGTCCGGCGCAATGATCACGCGCATGTACGGCGCATTTGCGGCGATCGCGGCGATCTTCAGCTCTGCGGGTTCCGAGCGGAACTCGATACCGGAAGCCTTCAAGCCGTCCCACTTGATGAAGTCCTGCCGAAGCGCGTTGTCGACCGTTCGCAGTTGCGCGACTTCCAGATCGCCCTTCGCGGTCAGCGAACGATTGGCCGGCAGATCGAAATCGAGATGAGTCGTGAGCGCTCCGCTCGACAACGTCATCTGGGTATAAGTGCCGATATAGGGCTGGAACGCCGTGAGGTCGAGGCCTTTGACCTCCACGCGTCCTGCGAGCGCAGGACCTTCGAGCGCGCCGGAAGCCCGAGCCGTCAGCAGACCGACCTCGCCGAGATCCACTTTTGCATCGACCTCGACCTTGGCGTTCGGCGCCGTGCTGAATCCTTTCGCATGTACATCAAGGGAATCGATGCTGAACGAAGCAGCAGGTTTGACGAAACGATCCTCGGCGGCAATCTTGAGGCTCTCGACCGCGATATCCGGCACATTGACGACCCACTTCGCGCTCGAGGCGTTCGATGTCGCGACGGGTGGCGCGCCTTCATTCGTCGTGGAGGCAGGCGCTTTGGCCAACGCAAGCAGGTTGATGCTGCCATCGGCCTCACGCCACGCACGCACCTGCCCGCCCGTCAGGCGCACCTTGCCGACATCGACGCTTTGTCGCGCGAGGTCGAGGTGTGTGTCCTGCACCGTCAGGCGCCCAAGGTTCACGTAATCCCGATCCAGCCCCCGCGGCCTGATGCCTAGATTCGCAACGTCCACTATGCCGACGTTCACCTGCAACGCCAGCCCCGCCGGTGCCGCCGCGAAATCGTAGTCACCCGAAACGCCAACGACCCCGCTCGACACCTCGAAGCCGAGCGAATCCCGCAAGTACGACCAGAGCGTATGCGCCTGCACCTCGTTGAGCGCGAAGTGCCCGCGTGAACCGAGCGGATCGAGCGAGAACGATCCATTCCAGCTGAATCGTTCGCCGGCTGCGGAAATGCCCTGCAACGTGTAAGCGTTGTCCGTCTTCCCCGTCGTGCTGAAATCGCGCAGATCGAATGTGATCGGTTTGAGCTGCGCGCGGAAGGGCGTGCTGTGAGTGCGGTCCTCGAAGGTCAGCTCGGCGCCCGCGACCTGTAGACGATCGATGAACAGCCGCGTCGGCTTGGAGGCCGGCTTCGGTTCCGGTGCAGCATCGGCCGGTTCAGCAAGCGGCTTCGCAAGGGCTGCCAGATTCAGCGACCCATCGCTATTGATCAACACGCGCGCGAACGGCTGCTCGAGCTCGATCGCCTTGAAGCTCGCGCCTCGCCGCCACACGCTCGACACGTCTACGTTGACGAACAGTCTCTTGAACGCGAGCAGCGGCGCGCGGTCTGCATCGGGGAACGAGACGTCGCGCATCTCCAGCGCGAGAGTGAAAGGATTGAAGCGGATCTCGCCGATCGAGATCGCTCGCTGGTATTTCTCCGAAGTGAATTGCTCGAGCTGCGAGCGCAGCAGCCGTGGCACGCCCATGAACCCTGCGGCCGCGTACGCAGCCACCAGCACTACGAGCAGCGCAGACAGGAGAACATAAGTGCGGAGTGGCTTCGACAGCATCGCGACGCTCCCGAATCGCCAGGCGCATCGTCGCACGGCAGGAGGAGTCCAGGAAAGTCAGATGATGTTACAGGCGGTAAAAAGCCCCGAGGATCGTCCCGTAGAAGATATGCGCCACGAGAGTGAGGAGCGGCGTGCGCAGACCGTAGTTCAGCGCCATGAATCCAGGCGGCTCGAGCTGATTGGTCGGCTCCGGGCCCCGATGCTCGCTGGCCATTCGTGGATGCACGCCCGGCAGGATTGGCATCACCGCGACCAGCACGACGAGCGCGTGCACGATGCCGATTCCGGCCCCCAGCCACCACGTCGCCCGGTTCCAGCTTTCGAATGCCAGCGCGTAGAGCGAAGCGAGCAACCACCCGAGCACCAGGTGCGCGCCAAATCCCACGATGCCTGCGCGATCGCGATTGGGCGTGAACATCGTACCCAGCATCAGCGGCAGGCTCATGCGCGAGAGCCGTAGCCCAACGCCGGCGGACATCGTTGCGGTCACCACCAGGCTCGCAACGAATCCCCACAACAACACGCCTCCGACGTTCATGCGGCTGCCAGAGTCAGCGCTGCACAGATGAGACCCACGTGCGTGAACGCTTGCGGGAAGTTGCCCAGCGCAGCTCCCGTGTCGGGGTCGATCTGCTCCGCATAGAGGCCGACATCGTTGGCATACGTCAGAATGTGCTCGAACGTCTGCACCGCGCCTGCAAGATTGCCGGACCGCGCGAGCGCGTCCACTGCCCAGAATCCGCAGATGCCGAATGCCCCTTCGCCAGGCGGCAAACCGTCTTTGCGACGGAGATAACGATAGATGAGTCCGTTGCGACCCAGGCGCCTCTGCACAGTCTCGAGCGTGCCACGCATGCGCGGCGACTCGGGGTCGACGTAACCATAGCGACCCAGCTGCAGCAGGCTCGCATCGACATCGTCCCCATCGAGCTCAGCCGCGTAGCTCCCCATCTGCTCACTGAATCCACGGCTCTCGATTTCGGCCCGGATCTCCTGCCGCACGTCGGCAAACCGATCCCGCGCGATACGCACATGTCCCTCGTCGTGCAATTTGATGAGTCGATCGAGCGCGACCCAGCACATCGCTTTTGAGAACGTGTGGTGCCGGCGTCCACTGCGCGTTTCCCAGATGCCTTCATCGGGTTCGCGCCAGCAGCGGCACACGGTCGTCCCGAGGCCACCGAGCATGCGTGCCATCGTGCGATCGAGCCGGCCGCCTCTGCGAGTGAACTGATACACCGCGTCCAGCACTTCGCCGTACACGTCGAGTTGCAGTTGGCTCGCGGCCGCATTGCCGATGCGCACCGGTCGTGAGCCTGCGAAACCTGCGAGGTGTGCGAGCTCCTGCTCTGGCAGGTCGGGTCTGCCAAACACGTCGTACATCAGGCGCAATCGCGGCCACGTGAGACGCGTCGCATGCAGTTGCCAGGCGAGATAAGCCTGCGCTTCTTCGACATAGCCCAGATCGTGCAGAGCCTGCAGCGTCAGAGACGCATCGCGCAGCCAGCAATAGCGATAGTCCCAGTTGCGCTCACCACCGATGCGCTCCGGTAACGAGGTTGTCGGTGCGGCAACTACCGCAGCGGAGGGAGCGAACGTCATGAGCTTGAGCGCCAATGCACTGCGCACCACGCTCGCACGATGAGGCCCCTGGTAGGTACAGCGCCCTGCCCAACTGCGCCACCAGTCTGTTGACGTGTGAATCCTTCGCTCTGCTTCGGCGCCGAGTGCCGGTACGACGGCGGGTTCCATGTCGCTGAAAGTGAGCGAGACGTAACGCCGCTCACCTTGCCGGAGCGTGAATCGTGCATTCACCTCGCAACCGTTCGCATCCACCTCGAGTGGAACGTCACTACAAAGGCACAACAACTGCGCCCCGTGCTGCATGGAGATGCCGAGCCGGCCTCGGTCGTGAAGCTTGGGAATGCGCCGCGCGTAGTCTGGCCTCGGTGCATGGCGCAACCCGATGCTCACTTCCCCACCGATGCATTCGATACGCCTCAGCAGCTCATGTTGCGGTTGAAGCGTCCGGCGCTTGTCCGCTTCCGAGGCAACCGGCATCACATCGGTCAGGCGCGCCGATCCACCCTCCGTATGGAACGTGGTTTCGAGAACGTTGGTCTCGTCGAGATAACGACGTTCCGCGCGAAAGGGCGTCGCCGGGCAAATCGCAAAAGAGCCCCCACGCCCGCCATCGAGCAGCGCGCCAAAGCAGGAGGGGCTCTCGAAACGCGGCCAGCAGAGCCAATCGAGCGAGCCGGTGCGCGAGATCAGGGCTGCCGAACGACAGTCGCCAACGATCGCGTAGTCGCCGATCGCGCGCGCCGGCTCGCGGCCGGCTTCAGGTTCGCGGATGCAAGTGATCGCGCGACGCCTCTTCCGCCTGACGATGCGGCTGGGTCACACCGAGCACATGCACGAGATGTCCACCGAGCCAGCCCGAAATGACGAGTGCTCCGACGGCGATGACCGAAAGTCCGAGCGCCAGCGGCACGCTGTATTCCGGCTGGCTCCGCAGCCAGAAGTTGATCGCCTGCACGACGACGATGGCCAGGTTGATCGACATGTGCAGGATGCCGGTATGTCGTTCCCGGGCATCGTGCAATGTCAGCAAATCGATGAATCCGGGAAGGGCCGCCAGCAGCGCACCCACTATGCCGCCGCCGAGCGTCAGGTATGCGGTCGTCTGCCACTGCGCATCGCCCGTTGAAGCGAACACCACATCACAGATCAATGAGAAGACCCACAACCCGATCGGCAGAGTGACCAGCATCGGATGTATGGGATGTCCAGCAATACTTACGCGGTGCATAGGAAACCTCGCACAAGTAATAGCCCAACCCTCTTTGCAGCAATTCTCGTACCGAGCAGGCGCCCGTCTGCGGCGGCAGGAAGCGTGGCCGCCGTGTTACCGTGCTCTGGCACTCATTGCGGGACGCTCCAAATGCAACTCGAAGAACTGCTCTCGCGCGTGGCTCTGGCTCTGGGAATCGGACTGTTGATTGGACTGGAACGCGGGTGGACGCGACGCGAAGCGGCGCCCGGCAGCCGAACTGCCGGCGTGCGCACCTTCGCGATATCCGGATTGCTGGGCGGAATCACGGCGGCGTTCGCGCGCGGCCCGGAAGGTGGATTAACGATAGCCGGCGGCATCGTACTGGCCACGGCATTTTTTTCTTATGCCGCTGTCATGGCGCTGTTCGCCCGGGACGAGAACAAGGCGACCAACACGCATTCCGCCACGATGACGATCGCAGCGTTGCTGACGTTCATGCTGGGCGCATATGCCGTGCTCGGCGATGTGCGCGTGGCCGCGGCCGCAGCGGTCGCGGCTGCAGGCGTACTGATCGTTCGCGAGGAGCTGCACGAATGGATATCGAAGATCACGCTGACGGAGCTGCAGTCGGCCCTGGTGCTGCTCGCGATGAGCTTCATCGCGTTGCCGATCATGCCCGACCGCTCCGTCGGGCCGTTCGGCGGCGTGAATCTGCGCGAAGTGTGGATCATCGCCATCGTGCTCGCCTCCGTGTCGTTCGCGGGCTATGTCGCCGTGAAAATCCTGGGAGAGCGACATGGCGTTCTCATCGCAGCGGCAACCGGCGGATTGGTGTCTTCCACTGCAGTGACGTTCGCGAATGCAAGACGTGCGCGGGCAGGCGAGGGCGCACATCTGCTGCTGGCCTCAGGGGTGGCGTTGGCGGCGGCAGTGTCTTTCATCAGAGTGGTCGCGCTCGTTGCAGCCCTGAAACCGTCGCTGGTTTTGCTCGTCGCGCCCGCGCTCGTCGTCGGCGCGCTCGTCGCCGCAGGCTTTGCGATCGCGTCGACCTATTGGCGTTCCTCGGAAAAGCAGAACCACACGGAGGTGCAGTTTCGCAACCCGTTCGGGTTCTGGTCGGTGATCGGCCTGGCGGCATCGATCGGCGTGCTCATCATGCTGGGCCGGGCCATCTACGACTACTTCGGCGCCGCCGGAGCCATAGGCGGTGCGGCGGCGATGGGTCTGTTCGATGTCGATGCGATGACTGTATCGATGACACGCCTGGTGCCGGAGCCGCTCGATGCCGTCGCAGCGAGCTACGCCATTCTCGCGGGAGTGGCCAGCAATACCTTCTCGAAGGTGCTGATCGCTGGAGTCATCGGGCGCGGCCGCTTCGCGCTCGAGACGGCAGCCATCTCGGGTGCCTGCATCCTCGCGGGGTGGCTGGCATTCGAGCTCGCGCAAAGGGTCGCCTAGAGTTCCGACAACGCCTGCCACTAAACTCGCCGCATGAGCAGCCGTAATCTCGAATACCTGCTCGCCCCTCACTCCGTGGCGCTGATCGGTGCGAGCGACCGGCCGCACAGCGTCGGTGCCACGGTGATGCGGAACCTCCTGACCGGCGGATTCAGCGGTCCGATCTGGCCTGTCAACTTGCGGCACTCCACGGTCGCGAACCGCCGCGCGTATTCATCTGTTGCAAGCCTGCCGGAAACACCCGATCTGGCTGTGATCTGCACGCCAGCGCCCGGGGTGCCTGGGATCATCGCCGAGCTGGGTGAGCGCGGCACTCGCGCGGCGCTCGTCATGAGCGCGGGGTTCGATGCGCCCGCGCGCGGCGGCACGCTCGCGTCCGCCATGCTGGCCGCTGCCAGGCCTTACATGCTGCGCATACTGGGCCCGAACTGCATGGGCATGCTTCTGCCGCGCATTGGTCTGAACGCCAGCTTTGCGCACACGCATGCGCTGCCCGGCAATCTCGCGTTCATCGCGCAATCCGGTGCGCTGACCACGGCCATGCTGGACTGGGCGCGCACGATGAACCTGGGCTTCTCGTCCTTCATCTCGCTCGGCGATGGAGCGGACGTCGACTTCGGCGATTTGCTGGATCACCTCTGCCACGATCCGCATACGCACGCGATCCTGCTCTATGTCGAATCCATCACCACCGCTCGCAAGTTCATGTCAGCGGGGCGCGGAGCCGCACGCAACAAGCCAGTGATCGTCGTGAAGGCAGGACGACGCGCCGACGAGGTATACGACGCAGCCTTCCGCCGCGCCGGCATGTTGCGCGTGAGAACGACGCGCGAGCTCTTCGACGCGGCCGAAACGCTCGCGCGCATGAAGCCGCTCACAGGTGAACGCCTCGCCATTGTGAGCAACGGCGGAGGGCCGGCGCTCATGGCCACCGACGCGCTCCTGGAAGACGAGGGTGAGCTGGCGACTTTGTCCGCAGAGACCCTGGCGCGCCTCGATGGAATAGGGCTGGCGCACGGGTCGCAGGGTAATCCTGTCGAGATCGTCCGGGAGGCGCCGGCGCAGCGATATGTCGCTGCGCTCGAGTGCGTACTGGACGACCCCGGCACGGATGCGGCACTCCTTATACATGCGCCCACGGCCATCGTGCCGCCAGCCGAGATCGCGCGCGCTACGGCCGCATCGGCTGCTCGCGCTACCCGTCCCGTCCTCACGTGTTGGATGGGGGGCGAGGGCATGCGAGAGGCGCAAAGCATCTGCGCGGCAGCCGGCGTGCCGACTTATTCGACTCCTGAAGAAGCGGTCGGCGCATTCCTGCAGGCCGTGAGTTACCGGCGCAGTCAGCACCAGCTCATGGAAGTGCCGTCCTCGATGCCGGACTCCGGTACCTCGAGAACGGAGAAGGTGAAGACGCTCATTCGCGCCGCTCTCCCGCAGGATCGAAGCGTTCTCACGGAACCGGAAGCGAAAGAGATTCTGGCAGCCTATGGCATTGCCGTGGTCGCCCCGCGCGTGCCGGACGCGCGTCGCATCTTCTCCGGGCAGGGTTTCCCAATCGCGCTGATCGCGGGCATGACAATCGACCCGACGTTCGGGCCGGTGATTTTCTTTGGCCGAGGCGGTGTCGACGTCGAGCTTGCCGCGGACCAGGCGATCGCGCTGCCGCCGCTCAACACTGCGCTCGCTGCGGAGCTCATCTCGCGAACGCGGGTACGCCGGTTCCTTACCGCATATGGCGATCGGCCCGCCGTCAATATGCGCGCGCTCGAAGAAGCGCTCGTTCAGCTGGCGCAGCTCACAGTGGATGTCGCTGAAATCGTGGAGCTCGAGATCAACCCGTTGCTGGCGGATCCATCCGGTGTGATCGCCCTGGATGCGCGCATTCGTGTGAAACCGGCACCGGCAGGGTCGAGCGCGGATCGTCTTGCGATTCGCCCCTATCCAAAGGAACTGGAGGAGACGGTGACCTGGGACGGCCGCACGCTACTGCTCAGGCCACTGCGTCCCGAGGACTTCCCGCAGCACCGGGAATTCCTCGCGCACGTGACGCCCGAAGACATGCAGACGCGATTCTTCCGCGCCGTGCACGACTTGCCAGACACCGAGCTGGCCTATCTCACGCAGATCGACTATGAGCGCGCGATGGCCTTCATTGCTGAGGAGACATTGCCATCCGGAACGCGCCAGACACTCGGCGTCGCACGCGCCCACGCGGACGCAGACAACACGCTCGCCGAGTTCGCGATCCTCGTGCGCTCGGACCTCAAGGCGCACGGTCTGGGCTCCATTCTGCTCACGAAGCTGCTGCGCTACTGCAAGGCGCGCGGCATTCAGCGAATCGTCGGCGACGTGCTCGCGGGCAACGTCGCGATGCTGCGGCTCGCGACGCTGCTCGGATTCCATGCGGAGCACATGCGCGAGGGCGTCGTGCGCGTGAGCCTGGACCTGCAGGAAAAGCGCGCAGACGCGTAGCCGTCAGCGCGGGGGAGTGCCTCGATATTCCAGGTCCATCACCATGCGCACCAGCTGCGCCACGGACTTCGCGCCCATCTTCTCCATGACATGGGCGCGATGAATCTCGACGGTGCGTTGACTGAGCCCGAGATCCTGGGCCATGGACTTGTTGGCCTTGCCCGCGGTGAGCAGATCCAGCACCTCACGCTCGCGCGGCGTGAGTGAGGCGAGGCATGCGCGGATGCGTCCGTGCTCCTGCAGAGCCTGTCGGGTCTCCTTGTCGCGCGCGAGCGCCTGCTGGATGCGATCGATGAGGTCCTGATCCCGGAACGGCTTCTGCAGGAAATCGAACGCACCGTGGCGCATGGCTTCGACGGCCATCGGGATATCGCCATGACCCGTGATGAAGATGACGGGAATGACCGCGCCACGCTCGTTCAGCGCTTCCTGCAACTCGAGCCCGCTCATGCCGGGCATGCGGATATCGAGCACGAGGCACCCCGCCTGCGAGGGAAGGTAAGCCTTCAGGAACTCCTGCGCCGATGCGAACGTCTGCGCGGGCAGGCCCACGGATTTCATGAGCACGCGAATGGACGAACGCACGCCGGTGTCGTCGTCGACGATGTACACCGTCGGAACGGGGTCCTTCATACCTGATCCTCGATGCAGGGAATTCGCAGGAAGAAGCATGCACCACGCGGCGTGGCCGGGCGATAGCCGATGGTCCCACCGTGAGCCTGCGCGATGGTCTGACTGATGGCCAGGCCGAGGCCGGTCCCCGTCGCCTTGGTGGTGACGAAAGGGATGAAGAGGCGGTCCACCATGTCGGGCGCCACGCCAGGGCCACTGTCACAGACGCTCAGCTCAGCGCGCGGCCCCGGCACCAGTGCCGTGCGGATGACGACGCGCCGCTCGGTCATAGGCGTTTCGGCCATGGCCTCGAGCGCATTGCGCACGAGGCTCAAGGCGAGCTGCTGGAGCTGGCTGCGCTCGGCGCGCACGCGCGGCAGATCCGGCGCGAGATCGAGCTCGAGCACCGCGCGGTGCACGCGCGCATCGGCCTGCGCGAGCACCGTCAGGTCTTCCATGATCTCGTTGAGATCGATGGGCGCGTGATCGCTCGGCCGGGCACTCACGAGTTGTCGCAGGCGCCGAATGATGTCGCCCGCGCGCATCGCTTCCTCACCGATCTCGCGCAACGAGGCGCGCGTCTCGGGCAGGTCGGGCTCCTCCGCTTCGAGGAAGCGCTCGCACGCACGTGCATAGGTGGCGATGGCGCTGAGTGGCTGGTTGAGCTCGTGGGCAATGCCCGCCGCCATCTCGCCCATCGTCGCGAGGCGCGCGACGTGGGTGAGCCGTTCGTGCAACCGACGCGCTTCGTGCTCTTCCTTGCGCCGGGCTTCGGCGCGATCGCGCTCCGCCTGGATGGTGGCCAGTGCCTCACGCTCCACCGTCACGTCCCGCACGAATCCCACGAAGCGCGGTGGGTCCGAATCGGCCACGCGGCCTACGGACAGATAGGCGGGAAAGCACGTGCCATCCTTGCGCAGGGCTTCCACCTCGCGCCCGATGCCGATGATGTGCGGGATACCCGTCTTGATGTATCGCTCGAGATAGCGGTCGTGCTCGCTGCGATAGGGCTCCGGCATCAGCGTGTTGATGGGCGCGCCGAGCAGCTCCTCCGCCGCGTACCCGAACAGGCGCTCCGCCGAGCGGTTGAAGGCGGAGATGCGGCCCCGATCGTCGATCATGATGACCGCGTCGACCGCCGCGTCCAGCAGGGCTTGCAGCTCGCGCGATGGCATTGGGCAAGTATCGCCCACGGCCCGGACGGGGAGCTACGGACTTTCCACAGGTGGCTACGCAAGCCAACGCATTCGGCCGTCCCGCCGATGGGCGACGATGCCCGCAAGGCTCGATCTGGACGTACCCGTGGAAAAGCTCACCTCGATTCTCGTAGTCGTCGACCCGGCGGACGAGCGGCGGCACGTCGTCGCGAAAGCGATGGTTCTCGCGCGGCACTTCAGGGCCCGACTGGAGCTGTTCTTCTGCGACTCCGAGCACGCGTACGCGTTGAGGCATGCTTACGATGCTACGGGCGTGGCGGAAGCGCGCCGGCAGTGTCTGCGCGCCGGACAGAGATACCTGGATGCCGTGCGCCGTTCCGTGGCCGAGGACGTCACGATCTCCACGCACGTGGCGTGCGACAGCCCGCTGTACGAGACCATCGTTCGGCGCGTGCTGGAAACGCGGCCGGATCTGGTCATCAAGAGTGCCGCCGGCAAGCATCCGCTGCAGCGATTCACCCTGGACGCGAATGACTGGCAGCTCGCAAGAACCTGTCCCGCGCCGCTCATGTTGACGCGGGGTCGTCCTTGGAGCGCACGGCCTCGCTTCGCCGCCGCCGTCGATGTGAGCGATGCGGAGGCGGGGAGCTTCTCGCGATCGATTCTGCAGACTGCCGGATTTCTGACGCTGGGGTGCGATGCGCAGCTCGATGTCGTATTCAGCGATCGCGAGTCCGCGAGCCAAGCCGAGCGTGCCAGTCACGCGGATGCCTTGAATCGGCTCGTGAACGAGTTCCGCGTAGGCGGTGAGCGCGCACACATCCTCAAAGGTGATGTGGAGGACACGCTGCCCACGTTTGCCGCGAGCTGCGACTACGATCTGCTGGTGCTGGGAGCACTCTCGCGCCGCGAGGGTTTATCCGCGCTCGTTGGAACGCTCACCAGCAAACTGGTCGACGCGCTCGACTGCGACTTCGTGCTGGTGAAACCTGAAACCTACGCCTGCCCGCTGGTGGCCGACTTCTCTACAATCGCCACATGTCAGAGAGCGTGGAATGCGTAGTGATCGGCGCCGGCGCCGTTGGATTGGCGGTGGCGCGCGAGCTTGCGCTGAGTGGTCAGGAGACTCTCGTGCTGGAAAGTGCGCATCGCATCGGCACCGGCACGAGCTCACGCAACAGCGGGGTGATCCACGCAGGCATCTACTATCCCAAAGGATCACTCAAGGGATTGTTCTGCGTGGCCGGCAAGGCGCTGCTGTACCAGTACTGTGCTGAGCACGGCGTCGCGCATCTCAACTGCGGCAAGCTGATCGTCGCGACGAGCGAAGCCGAGGTCGCCACGTTAGGACGCATCATCCAGGCCGCTGCCGGAAATGGCGTGAATGACCTTCGGCTGTTGACGCGCGACGAGGCGCGCGTGCTTGAGCCGCAACTCGAATGTGTGGCAGCCATCATTTCTCCCTCGACCGGCGTAATCGATAGCGACGGCCTGATGCTGAGCATGCAGGGCGATCTCGCGGCGGCGGGAGGCATGATCGCGTTTTCTGCGCCGGTGCTCGGTGGCGATCAGACGGGTGAGGGTATCGTGCTACGTGTTGGCGGAGAGCAGCCCATGGAGCTTGTCGCCCGCTATGTCGTGAACAGTGCCGGCCTGTTTGCGCAGAGTGTTGCGCGCACGATCGCGGGTGTGGCTCCGGAAAGCATTCCGTCCGTTTACTATGCCAAGGGCAACTACTACACGCTCAACCGTCGCTCGCCATTCAGCCGCCTCATTTACCCGGTACCCCAGGTCGGTGGTCTCGGTGTTCACCTTACGCTGGACCTTGCGCAGCGCGCGCGCTTCGGACCCGACGTGGAATGGATCGACGAGATCAACTACGACGTCGACCCGCACCGAGCGGACTCCTTTTATAGTGAGATCCGGAAGTACTGGCCCGGGTTGCCCGATGGCGGGCTTTCGCCGGGTTACGCCGGTATTCGACCGAAACTCCAGGGCCCCTCAGGCGGTGGCAGCAGCGACTTCAAAATTCAGGGGCCGGAGGAGCACGGCGTCCGCGGGCTGGTAAATCTGTATGGGATCGAGTCACCGGGTCTGACCGCGTCACTGGCCATCGCTCAGCACGTCAGGCAGCGGTTACTCGCGTAACGCCGCGGTCCAGCGCGCGACGGCCGCGAGAACGGCTTCCGGTCGGTCGCGATGTGGCGAGTGCCGGCAATTCTCGAGCCGCAGCGTCTCGACACGAGGCGCCGCTCGCGCGATACGCTCGATCTGCTCCATCGTGCCGTACTCGTCCTGCTCGCCCTGAATCGCGAGGATCGGGCACTCGATGCGCGGCAGATATTCCTCGATGTTCCAGGAACGGAACGCTGGGCTCAGCCAGATGTTGTTCCAGCCCCAGAAGGCGCCATCGACATCGTCGTGGTAGCGCGCGAGCCGTGCACGAAGATCAGTGGTCTGGTAGCTGACTTTCGCAGCCGCGATGCTGGTGATGGAGATGTCTTCCACCATCACGTGCGGCGCGAGGGCTACGACGCCCGCGACGTCGCCGGGCGTCGAGCCCGCGTAGATCAGCGCAATCGAGGCGCCATCGCTGTGACCGAACAGGATGGGCCGCTCGATACCCAGGGCGTGTAGAAACAAGGGCAGCACGATGATCGCTTCATGGTGCATGTAGCGAACGTCGCGTGAGCCGTGCAACGGTTCGGAATGTCCGTAGCCGTGCCGGGAATAGGTGACAACGGTGCTTCGCGAAGCCCGCGCGAGCTGGGCAGGAAAATCCCTCCACATTGCGACGGAGCCCAGCCCTTCGTGCAGCATGACGAACGTCGGCGCGCTCGGGTGCTCGCCGTCGATGCGCTCGTACTCGATGCGCCCGGGTCCGATCGTGACGAAACTCAAAGCTGGGCTGCCTGCTCTCGCAGCTTGAAACGCTGCACCTTTCCCGTGGCAGTCTTGGGCAGAGCCGACACGAATTCAATCCACCGCGGATACTTGTAAGGCGCGAGGCGGCTCTTCACGTGTCGCTGCAGCTCCTCGGCGGACGCGCTGCAGCCGGGCTTGAGCACGACGTATGCGCATGGCTTGGTCAGCCCCTCGCGATCCTGCTTCGCGATGACCGCCGCTTCGAGAACGGCTGCGTGTGCGATGAGCGCGGACTCGACTTCGATCGGCGAAACGTACAGGCCGCTCACCTTGAGCATGTCGTCGCTGCGGCCTTCGTAGACGAAGCAGCCGTCCGCTCGCAGCCGATACTTGTCTCCGGTGCGCACCCAGTCACCGATGAACGTATCGGCGGAACGCGCGCGATCGTTCCAGTAGAGCAGGGCGCGCGTTGGCCCGCGCACGTGCAACTCGCCCATTTCGCCGGGCGGGACCGGCTGTCCCGCCTCATCGACGATGCGAACCTCGTAGCCGGGCACGGGCGTACCGGTGGTGCCATAGCGCACATCATCGCGCCGGTTCGAGAGATAGATGTGCAGCATCTCGGTGGAGCCGATGCCATCGAGAATGTCCACGCCGAAGCGCTGGACCCAACGCTTGCCCACTTCCTCCGGAAGCGCCTCGCCTGCGGATACACAGATACGCAGCTTTTGCTCGCCGCGCTCCGGCGCATTCGGATGCGCGAGCAGGGATGCATAGGCGGTTGGAATCGTGCAGAGAACCGTGGGCCGATGCTTCCGCAGCCGCGCGATGATCGCTTCGGTTGTCGGCCGCTCCGCCATGAGGATTGCGGTGGCGCCGACGGAGAGCGGAAAGCTGAGCGAATTGCCCAGCCCGTATGCGAATGGCAGCTTCGACACGGAGAACACGAGGTCGTGTTCCGTGTAGCCCACGATCGGCCTGCCATAGAGCTCGGCGGTCCGGATCAAGCTCGCATGCACGTGCACGGTTCCCTTGGGCAGGCCCGTCGAGCCGGAGGAATAGAGCCAGAAACACATGTCGTCGGCCGTGGTGCGTGCCGGCTCGTGCTCATCCGATGCGCTCTCGAGACGCGAGCTCAGGGAGTCTCCGGCCACAATGACATGTTGGAGGCAGGGCGCTCTGGCAAGCGCTGCCTCGAATGTCGGCAGCAGCGGGGCCGAGATCACCACGGCCCTGGCGCGACTGTCATTGAGGACGTATTCCAGATCGGACGGGGTCAACAGTGTGTTGACCGCAACTGGAACAATTCCGGCCGCGATACTGCCGAGAAATGCAGTTGGAAAATCTATCGTGTCGAGAAGGCACAGCAGGATGCGTTGTTCCGGATGAAGCCCCAGCTTTTCCAGCACGTTCGCGAATCGACGTGCCCGCTGCGCGAGCTGGTCGTACGTCCACTCGCCTGCATCGTCAATGTAAGCAAGCTTTGACCCCCGGCCAGCACGCAGATTGCGTTCGAGCAGGTCGTGGGCCGCGTTGTAGATCCTGGGGATCTCGATGCGCGGTGGACTGACGGTGTGATCCGCTGAGCTCAGCACAGCCCAATATACGAAGCCGTTTCGACGCGTGTAAATGCAGTATATTGCATGTTACTTATCGATAGCCTGCGGCGGCTTATCTGAACGGTACATGGACGGTCCGCTGCGACCGGCAATATATTGCATTGTGAGCCGGACGCCCGGCAGTTATAAGGCATGGTATGCCCGCCACCCTGAAGCGTTCTTACGAGAACCTCGCCAGTCCACGCCAGCCGCTGTCCGATGCCGCGTATCTCCGCGCGTTGGGCGGGCGTGTGAGAGAAGCTCGCGAGCAGCGCGGAATGGCACGGAAGGTTCTGGCCGAAGCATCCGGTGTATCCGAGCGATATCTGGCGCAACTCGAATCGGGAAGCGGCAACGCATCGGTCACCCTCCTGCGACGCGTAGCGGGCGCATTGAACGTGCGCATGACACACCTGCTCGGGTGCGATACGAGCGCGCAGCGGACGCTGGTGAGCAGCTTTGTCGACAGCATTCCGGAACGGCGACTCGATGAAGTCCTGCAGCGCCTGGTGGGCGAGTTCGGCACCGACGAGAGTGTCCGGCGCAAGCGCATCGCCCTGATCGGTCTGCGCGGCGGAGGCAAGTCCACGCTCGGCAGCGCGCTGGCGCGCGCGATCCGCCGCCCCTTCATCGAGCTCGACAGGCACATCGAGCGCGAGGCCGGCATGGCGCTCTCGGAGATATTCCTTCTCTATGGCCAGTCGGGCTATCGCGATCTCGAGCGGCGGTGCCTCGATCGCATCATCGCGAGCCAGAACGAGGTCGTGATGAGCGTGGGCGGCGGCGTGGTCAGCGAGCCGGGCAGCTACCAGCTCCTGCTCACCAACTGCTTCACCGTGTGGATCAAGGCCGCACCGGCGGAGCACATGTCGCGCGTCATCGCGCAGGGCGACCTGCGTCCGATGCAGGGACATGCGCAGGCCATGGAAGACCTGAAGTCCATTCTCACTGCGCGCGAGCCGCTGTACGCGCGCGCTGATGCGGCGGTCAATACGTCCGGTGCCTCGGTTACCAAGAGCCTCGCGGCCTTGCGTGCGCTCGTAGATGCTCAATCCAGGTAATGCCATGGTGTTGTTCGATACTCATCCGGAGCGGTACCGGCACTGGAAACTTTCTTTCGCAGGCCCGGTCGCGACGCTGGCGATGAACGTGGACGAAGAGGGCGGGGTGCGCCCCGGCTACAAGCTCAAGCTGAATTCGTACGACCTGGGCGTGGACATCGAGCTGCACGACGCGCTCCAGAGAATCCGCTTCGAGCATCCCGAAGTTCGCAGCGTGATCGTGACGAGCGCGCGCGAGCGGATCTTCTGCTCGGGCGCGAACATTTTCATGCTGGGTCTTTCCTCGCATGCCTGGAAGGTGAATTTCTGTAAATTCACCAATGAGACACGGAACGGCATGGAGGACGCGAGCCGCTACTCGGGCCTGAAGTTCATCGCCGCGTGCAATGGAACCACTGCGGGTGGCGGCTACGAGCTCGCGCTTGCATGCGACGAGATCTGGCTGGTCGATGACCGTTCGTCTGCCGTCAGTCTGCCGGAAGTGCCATTGCTCGGCGTGCTGCCCGGAACCGGTGGTCTCACGCGCGTCACCGACAAACGCCGCGTTCGACGCGATCATGCGGACCTGTTCTGCACGCTTACCGAGGGCGTGCGCGCACAGCGCGCGCAGGAATGGCGCCTGATCGACGGGCACGCGAAGACGCAGCAGTTCCACGCAAAGATTCAGGAGCGCGCGGCGGCGCTTGCCGCGCAGAGCGACCGGCCTGAACGTGAACGCGGAATCGAGCTGACACCGCTCGAACGCGAAATCACGCCGTCCTCGTACAGGTACTCGCACGTCGAAGTCGCACTGGATGCGAAAGCGCGCACGGCGACACTCACCATCCGGGCGCCACATGGCCCGCAACCCCAGGAGATCGGAGACATCGTGACGCGCGGCGCGCGGTGGTGGCCGTTGCTCGCGGCTCGGGAGCTCGACGATGCGATCCTGATGCTCCGGACCAATCATCTCGACCTCGGCACGTGGCTCCTCGAGACCGAGGGCAACGCCAAAGACATGCTCGCCATGGACGCGACGCTGTCCCGTCACGCGCAGCACTGGTTTGTCCGGGAAGTCATCGGTCTGTGGCGCCGAACACTTGCGCGCCTCGACGTCACGTCGCGTTCACTCTTCGCGCTCATCGATACGGATTCGTGCTTCGTGGGGACGTTGTTCGAGCTCGCTTTGGCGGCGGATCGCGCATACATGTTGAGCACTGAGGCGCGCCCGCCGCAGGTGGCTCTCTCGGAGCTGAATTTCGCCGCCTATCCAGGCGTTACGCAGACCAGCCGTATCGCGGCTCGCTTCTATAACGAGAGGGCACCCATCGCTGCAGCTCGCGCAGCCATCGGTCGCATGCTCGATGCCCGGGCCGCAGTGGAGCTGGGTCTCGTCACCGTTGCGCCCGACGAGCTCGACTGGAGCGACGAGGTGCGCATTGCCATCGAAGAGCGCACGAGCCTCTCGCCGGACGCGCTGACCGGCATGGAGGCGAACCTGCGCTTTGGCCCCGTCGAGACGCTCGAGACCCGGATGTTCGGGCGCCTCTCGGCCTGGCAGAACTGGATCTTCATACGGCCCAACGCCGTGGGCCCCGCGGGCGCATTGAAAGTGTTCGGCACGGGCAACAAGTCCGAGTTCGACTGGAACCGCGTCTAGCCCGCAAGGATCATCAGATGAGCATCAACTACAGCGAGCGCATTCCGAACAACGTCGATCTCGCGGGCGACAAGAATCTCCAGCGTGCGCTCGAGCACTGGCAGCCGGAATTCCTGAGCTGGTGGCGCGAAGTGGGACCGGAAGGATCGGAGCGGTTCGATGTGTACCTGCGCACGGCCGTGAGCGTCGATCCGGGGGGCTGGGCGCACTTCAACTACGTGAAGATGCCGGAGTATCGCTGGGGCATCTTTCTCAATCCGCAGGATCCGGACCGACGCATCGGTTTCGGCGCGCACAAGGGCGAGCCCGCGTGGCAGGAAGTTCCAGGTGAGTATCGCGCCAATCTTCGCCGCATCATCGTGACCCAGGGCGACACGGAGCCGGCGTCGGTAGAACAGCAGCGCCACCTGGGTCGCACGGCGCCCTCGCTGTACGACCTGCGGAACCTGTTCCAGGTGAACGTCGAGGAAGGCCGCCACCTCTGGGCAATGGTGTACCTGCTGCACCGATATTTCGGGCGCGATGGCCGCGAGGAAGCGGAGGCGCTGCTCGAGCGCCGCTCAGGCGATGGTGATAACCCACGCATTCTCAGCGCCTTCAACGAGAAGACGCCGGACTGGCTGTCGTTCTTCATGTTCACGTATTTCACGGATCGTGACGGCAAGTTTCAGCTCGCCGCGCTCGCCGAGTCCGGCTTCGATCCGCTCGCCCGGACCACGCGCTTCATGCACACCGAGGAAGCCCACCACATGTTCGTGGGTGAGTCCGGCATCGCGCGGATCCTGCAGCGAACCTGCGAAGTGATGGCCCAGCACAGGACGGACGACACGGCGCGGTTACGCAGTCTCGGCGTGATCGATCTGCCCACGGTGCAGCGATACATCAATTTCCATTCGAGCGTTACCGCGGATCTCTTCGGCTCCGATGTGTCTTCCAACGCCGCCACCTTCTTCACGACGGGGCTGAAGGGTCGGTTCGAAGAAGGCAAGCAGGAAGACGACCACGTGCTGAAGGACCGGAGTTACGCGGTGCTCGAGCCGCAGAACGGCGCGCTCGTCGCGCGCGAGGTGCCGATGGTCAATGCGCTCAACGAGAAACTGCGCGATGACTTCGTGAAGGACTCCATCGCAGGCGTCGAGCGCTGGAATCGCGTCATCCAGAAGCAGGGCATCGATTTCCGTCTCACGGTCCCGCACAAGGCGTTCCACAGGCAGATCGGCCCGCTCGCGGGTCTGAAGATTTCACCTGATGGTCGGGTCGTCAGCGATGGGGAGTGGACTGCCAACGTGCGCTCCTGGCTGCCGAGCGATGAGGACCGGCAATTCATTGCGTCCCTCATGGGACGGGTGGCCGAGCCCGGCAAATTTGCGAACTGGATTGCACCGCCAGCCGTCGGCATCAATCGCCAGCCCGTGAGCTTCGAGTACGTCCGCTTTGCGTGAAGGCACATGGCCGCAGGGGAACACAGTGCGCGCATCGCCCGGCAGCATCTCATCGATCCGGAGATCTGCATCCGCTGCAACACGTGCGAAGCCACCTGCCCGATCGGCGCCATCACGCACGACGCCCGCAACTACGTCGTAAGATTCGAAGTCTGCAATTCTTGCGGAGCGTGCATTTCGCCATGCCCCACCGGCGCGATCGACAACTGGCGTCACGTGCTGTCGGCGCGAGCGCATACGATCGAGGAGCAGCTGTCGTGGGATTCGCTTCCGCCGCAGGAGAATCTGCAGAGCGGCGCCGACGGTGATGTTCCTCCCGAAGTAGCGCGCATCACTGCGCTCGCCACGGCGGGGGAGGGCGGCATCGCGAGAGCACCGGCTTCCGCCGCTCGCCCTGCAGTGAGTCTGTTCGGGATCAATCGCCCGGCCGTCGCGACGGTCAACGGCAACTTCCGGCTGACCGGTGCGGGCGCGACGAGCGACATTCGTCACATCGTGCTGGACTTCGGAGCGACTGCGTTCCCCGTACTCGAGGGGCAGAGCATCGGGATTTTGCCGCCAGGGGCGCATCACGTCCGTCTGTATTCGGTGGCAAGCCCGCGCAACGGCGAGCGCCCCAACTACAACAATCTTTCGCTGACCGTGAAGCGCGTGACGCACGATCACGAAGGCCGGCCGGCGTTGGGCGTCGCTTCGAACTATCTGTGCGATCTCAAGGTCGGTGACACGGTGAACGTCGTCGGCCCGTATGGCGCTACGTTTCTGATGCCAAATCACCCCGGCTCATCGCTGCTGATGATCTGCACGGGCACCGGCTCGGCGCCAATGCGTGCGATGACCGAATGGCGCCGACGACGCGTGTCGCTCGCGGAAGGCGGCGATCTCATGCTGTTCTTCGGCGCGCGCATGCCGGAAGAGCTGCCGTACTTCGGGCCGCTCATGAAGCTCCCGAAATCGTTCATCGATGTGAACCTGGCGTTCTCGCGCGTTCCGGGCAAACCCAAGCGCTATGTGCAGGACCTGATCCGCGAACGGAGCGACGCGGTCATCCGCTATCTGCTCGATGAGAACGCCTATATATATGTGTGCGGACTGAAGGGCATGGAGCAGGGCGTCGAGGACGCATTCCAGTACGTCTGCAGCAGCCACGGAGCGGACTGGAGCACACTCCGCACCGAACTGCTCCAGCAGAGTCGCTTCCACGTCGAGACGTACTGAGTCGGCACATGAAGTTTGCCGAGCTGCACCCGGGACAGGTGTTGGACTTCGGAAATGAGGAGGTGACGGAACAGGAGATCGTCGCGTTCGCTCGCCGCTTCGATCCCCAGCCTTTTCACGTCGATGCCACTGCAGCGGGCGCCAGCCGGTGGCAGGGGCTGATCGCGAGTGGATTCCACACATGCAGCATCGCCATGGCGATGATCGCAGGCCACGTGCTGCGCGGATCGGAATCGATCGGGTCGCCAGGTCTCGATTACGTGAAGTGGCCGAATCCCGTGCGCAGTGGCGATCGTCTGCGCATGCGTGTCGCCGTTCTGGATGTGAACCTTTCGAGGAGTGGCCGCGTGGGCGTGGTGCGCTGGCAGTGGTTGTTGCTCAATCAACACGACCAGATCGTACTGGACCTCACTGCGACGAGTCTGTTCGCACTGACGAGCGTGCATGCACTTTAGCGCATGGACGCGCAATGCCGCCTTCACGATCATAAGTACGAAGAGCTGCGCGGCATAAACACACACACGTAGTCGCGGGCGCGTAGGGGGCAAAATGCGCGAAAGACTCTGCCTGCGAGATGGGCTTGCGATCCGATGCGCGATCCGCATCGCCTGCGCGGCTCCGTTGATCCTGAGCAACTCACTGGCCGTTGCGGCGGATCCTCCCGAGCCATCGGCCGCAGGGTCGAGTGTCCAGGAGATCACCGTCACCGCGCGTCGTCGCGCGGAGAACATCGACGATGTGCCCATTTCGATCGCGGCCGTGCAGGGCGATCAGCTCGCCACGCGGCAGATCGACAGCACGAAGGACCTGAATCAGGTCGTTCCGAATCTGCAGTTCAGTCCCGTCGCACCGTCCTCGGGAAACAGCTCTTCATCCGCCATCTTCATCCGCGGCGTCGGCCAGACGGACTTCATCGCGTCGACCGATCCAGGCGTGGGGTTCTACGTCGACGGCGTGTACTTCGCGCGCGCGAGCGGTACGGCCGTATCGCTGCTCGATGTGGAGCATGTGGAAGTGCTGCGCGGTCCGCAGGGCACGCTCTTCGGCCGCAACACCGTGGGTGGGGCGATTCAGGTGATCTCGCACAAGCCCGTGCTCAGCGAGTTCACCGGACGCGTCGGCGCCGCGCTGGGCCGCTTCAGTCGGCGCGACATCGATGCCGCCATCAACTTGCCGCTCGGCGACACGTTCGCCATTCGTCTGGCGGCAACGCGCCGGGATCGCAACGGATATGTCACTCGCATTTCCGACGGGCTCGACCTCGGTGACGTCAACACAGTCGCCGCGCGGCTCTCGATGCTGTGGCAGCCAAGCGAGAAATTCGATCTGCTGCTGGCCACGGACTACACCTCCGACGACGACCACGGTTCGCCGACGGTGTTCGGCGGCATCGCCACCACCGTTCCGCCGGCGAGCTTCGTGCGCCTCGCCGCGATCAACGCCGGATGCCCGGGCGTTACGCCGACCAGCACCAGTATTCCGCAGAACACGGATCCTCGTTGCCCGAACAACCAGTGGCTCGCGCTGGGACCGGATCAAACGGCATCCACCGCACCGCTGCGCTCGAAGCTGGAGATGTTCGGCTCGGCGCTCACGGCAAGCTGGCATCCGACGGACTCGGTCACCGTGCGCTCCATCACCGCATACCGAAGAACCAAGCCGTTCTCAATGCGCGATGCGGATAACACGCCGCAGCTGATCCTGCACACGATCAACGAGGACGACCTCAAGCAGTTCACGCAGGAGCTGCAGTTCCTCGGCGACGCCATTGGCAACAAGCTTCACTGGCAGACCGGGCTCTATTACTTCCGCGAGACCGACGATCAGTTCTACCCGGTTTACCTGCCTTCACGGATCGTGAATGGAGCGGAGACGCAGGTCGGCGGCTTGAACAGTGCTTCCCATATCGAAAACACCTCGTACGCGGCCTTCACGCAGGAGACGTTCGACATCACTGACAAGCTGAATGTGACCGCCGGCATCCGTTACACGAACGACAAGAAAGAAGTCACGCCGCACATGTTCCCGTCGCCTTCGGTGCGCGGCTACACGAACGTCGGCTACAACGTGCCGAACCCAGCGCCGCTGACGGGTGTCGTGTGCCTCGGGCCTCCGCGCCCCGGTGTGCCGTGCACGGGCGCGACCGACACGATGTTCGCGCAGGTGCTGAACGAGAAGAAGGACGACTCCATCACGCCCATGGCGAGCCTGCAGTACCGGTGGACGCCCGATCTCATGACGTACGTGAGCTACGCCGAGGGCTTCAAGAGCGGCGGCATGAATACGCGCATCATCCAGCCGGTGGTCTCGCCCCAGGCGCCAACCGGTCGCGAATTCCTCCCGCAGTTCGACCCTGAGGAGGTCAAGAGCTACGAGCTGGGCTTCAAGGCCTCGCCGGTTCCCGCCCTGCGCCTGTCCGGCGCGGTGTTCCGCGCGAAGTACGATGACATTCATATCGTCGTGCGCGAAGGTGTTGCGCCCGTCGTGCGCAACGCGGGCACCGCGACGATCAAGGGCGTGGAGCTGGAGTGGAATCTCGCGGCAGCCGGAGGCTTCGAGCTTTCGGGCGGCGTGGGCTACACGGACTTCCAGTACGACTCCTTCACCGCGCAACTGAACGCCAGTCAGGCCGCGCTTGCCCCAGGCGCGCTCGGCAGAGTCGATCTCGACGACCAGCAGGCCTATTCGCCTGAAGTCAGCGCCAATCTCGGTGTGAGTTATCGGTTCCAGACATCGTTCGGTGGCTTCACGCCGCGCGTCGATGCCGCGCATCGAAGCAAGACGTTCTTCGATGCCCCAAACACCGAGGCGATCGCGCAACCCGCGTACACGGTCTACAACGGTTCGCTGCGCTACGCGGATCCCGATGCCAAATGGAGCGTCACCGCGGGCGTCACGAACTTCACGAACCGGCGCTATCGCGTGAGCGGCAACTCATCGCTGACCGCGAGCTCCGGATACGCGGAGGTGGTGTATGCGCCGCCTCGTCAGTGGTTCCTCCAGGCCAGCTACGACTTCTGAGAGAAAAACATGAACACGAAAGTCGTGACGCGATGGAGCGTTCCAGCCGCGGCTGCGGTTCTGAGCGCGTGTGGTGGTAACGATCGCCTGCCTGATCCGCCCGCGCAGCCAGCTCCCGCGCCGCCGGTCGCACTGACCTGCGACGACAGCATCAAGACGACGTTCAAGCCGGACACGAACACGAACGTCGTACTGGTGAAGGCGTTCAAGCAAGGCGATCCGCTCGCATTGTCGGGCACGCCGGCAACGCCGCCACCGCCGCTTGCTCCACAGGACCTTTGTCTCGTGAAGATGGTCATCGGTCCGGGCAATTCCGGAACCGCCGGTGCGCCGTCGACGTCGGCAGGCATCGGTATAGAAGTGTGGCTTCCGACGCCCGCGGCCTGGAACGAACGAATTCGCAACCTCGGCGGCGGAGGTTGGGCCGGCGGCAATCAATCCTCCACGACGCTCATTGGCAATGCTGGGGCCGCACTGAGCACGGCAACCGGATACGTGGTGGGCACGACCGATACGGGACACACGGTCGGCAGCGGCGCATTCGCCATGCGCGAAGACGGCGGCATCAACAGCACACTGTGGAAGGACTTCGCCGATCGCAGCCTCAACGAGCTCGCGGTAAAAACGAAGGCTTTGGTGCAGGCCTACTATCTGAAGACGCAGAAGTTCGCGTACTGGGAGGGATGTTCCACTGGCGGCCGCCAGGGCTACAAGATGGCGCAGGAGCATCCGGAGCACTACGACGGCTATCTGAACGGCGCGCCCGCGTTCAATTGGACGCGCTTCATCACGAACGAGCTGTATCCGCAGGTGGTCATGCAGCGGGACCTCGGCGCCTCGATGGCACCGGACAAGATCAATTTCGTGAGCGCTGCGGCGGTCAGTGCCTGCGACGTCGTTGGGGGTCAGCATCTCGGCTTCATTCTCGACACGGCTTCGTGCCGCTACGATCCGCTGAAAGACGCGTCCGTGCTTTGCACCGGCGTACAGGGGGATGGCGTCGTCGGGACGAGCACCAATGCGGCGTGCGTCTCCGCGCCGGAAGCGCGGGCCATCAACAAGATCTGGTATGGCCAGACCGCCGATGGCACCGTGCCCGACCCGCAACTCGACAACGGCAGCGCCCCCACACTCGCGAGCGGCGCCAATCAACTCTGGTGGGGTCTCGAGCGCGGCACGAACCTGCTGCTGCTCGCGGGGCCCAGCGCCGGGCCGCCGTTCTTCGGTCCGTTCCCGATCTCATCCGACATGGTCGCGCTCGAAATGCAGAACGCTTCGTTTGCGACGCCCGGGTTCACGAACGCGCTAGGCAATGGCGCGAACCGCTGGCGAGATCTGACCTACGTGGATCTCGCGTATGCGTACGATCAGGGCGTGGCGTTGCAGCCGTTCTTCGGCGGCATCAACACGGACAATCCGGATCTCAGCAAGGCGCGCGACCGTAAGGCGAAGATCCTGAGCTATCACGGTCTCGCGGATCAGCTCATCACGCCGGATGGCTCGGTGAACTACTTCACTCGACTCTCCAACAGCGTGGGTGGACACGTCGAGGCGCAGAAGTTCGATCGGTTGTATCTGATTCCAGGCATGGGCCACTGCGCCGGTATCGGCACGGTCAACGGGAGCGCCAGCCCGCCCGCTACACCAAATAGTGTTCCATTGCCTGCGCCCGGTCAGTTCTTCAATGCGCTCGTGAGCTGGGTGGAAGCCGGCACGGTGCCCGCGGCAGTGACGCTGAGCTCCACGGATGGGAGTGTCTCGATGCCTGTGTGTCCGTATCCGCAGAAGGCCACATACAACGGCACCGGCTCCGTGACAGCGGCGGCGAGCTACTCATGTAAATGAGTTTCTCGATTTCGATGCAATTGACGCTCGTGCCCCAAGTGAATTGAAATCCGGCGGCTGTCTCGGCCGTGCCAGGTGCACAGTGTCTCCTCTTGCCGACGATTCTGACGTTCCGCCGTACGTGTTCAGTATGTTGCGCAATCTCTATGAGATAGAGCGCAAGCTCGGGTTGCATGGAGACCCGGGAAATGCAGGCCGGAACGTGCAGCGGATACGCGAGCTTCTCGCCGAGCTGGAGTTGTTCTACGAGGATCCCCTCGGCCAGTCCTTCGATGAAACGCGCACGGACCTCGAGGCGACGCTCAGCGGGCCCGCAGCTACGGAGCTCGTGGTCGTGGAGGTCATCCGGCCGATCATTCGTCGTGGCACGCGCGCCTCTTCGCATGTTGTACAGAAGGGCGTCGTCGTCGTGCGCGCGCCTCCGCACGACGGCCAGGTCGCGTAGCGGTTGCGCCCGCGCATCCGGTGTCGCCAGCTCCACGTAAGGGATTCATTGCCGGCGAGTGTGAGCCGCGTCACGGGCGTGAGCGGAGTCGCAGATTTGCCGGCAATCGCTGACTAAATTGTCTTCGTACGAGTGTCTGTCTTGTCGGTGACTTGCGACAAAGATTAAAGCCGCAAGCTGCTCGTGGGTGGCATATGAACGTGCAGGCAAGCGAGTTGATGAGTGAAGTGTGGGCGGCGTTGGAGGGGCGCGTCGTCAACGGCGAATTCCCCCTCGTGCGCCATCTCGGTGGCTCGGATCACAGCGGCGTGTTTCTCACCGAATGTGCGAAACGAAAGCTGTCCGAAGTCGCCATCAAGCTCGTTCCCGCGACACCTCCTCATGCGGAGGTGCACCTCTCACGCTGGCTCACCGCGGCCGATATCGATCATCCGCACGTGCTTCGCATCCTCGAAGCCGGCCAGTGCCAGCTCGGCGGGCTGCGCTACTTGTACGCCGTGATGGAGCATGCGGACCAGAATCTCGCGCAACTCCTCGAGCATCGCGCCCTCACTCAGGATGAAGCGCGCGAGATGCTCGCGCCCACGCTGAGCGCGCTCGCGTTCCTGCATGACAAGAAGCTCGTGCAGGGGCAGCTCAAGCCGTCGAATGTTCTCGTGGTCGGCGATCAGATCAAGCTCGCGAGCGACACGATTCGCACCGTCGGCGATGCCACCGGCCGCTTCAATGCGCTGTCCGTGTACGACCCTCCGGAAGCTCAGGAAGGAACTTGTCTCACGGCCGGAGACGTATGGGCGCTCGGCGTCACGCTGTCCGAAGCGCTCATTCGGCGTCAGCTTCTGGGTCTGACTGAAAACAGCGGTCGCGTTCTGTTGCCGCCCGATTTGCCGCCGGCTTTCCGGGACGTCGTGTCGCGATGCTTGAGCCGCAAACCGGAGGATCGTCCCGGCGTCGCCGAGATTTCAGCCTGGCTCGGTGGTGAACAACTGAAGCCTGCGCCTGCCGCCCCAGCCCTGGCCGCAGCACGTCAACCGGTGGTGACACCACCTCAGCCGCTGCATACGCCTCCGGTCCGCCAACAGTATTCGCAACCGGCGCCTGCGAAGCCTGAACCCGCTGCGCCGCTGTCGCACACTTCCGCTCAGCCACCTGCGCGAGCGCGTACGATTCCTCTCACGCTCGCACTAGTTGGGTTGCTGGTGCTGAGCTGGGCGGGCATGCGCATACTGAAAACCGAGCCGGTTCCCAGCGCGCCACCGCCTCCTGTTGCCGATACCGAGCGAGAACCTGCACCCCCACCCGCACCTGCGGTTGAGAATGTGGTTGCAGTTGAGACGCCGAGCGAGCCTGCGGTGGCCGCACCTGAACCGGAAGCGGTCACGAAGGCGGTTGAAAGCTACGAGGTCCTTCCTGAAGTTCCCGAAGCTGCCAGTCGAACCATCCGCGGCCGGGTGAAAGTTTCAGTGCGGCTGATCGTGGACAAGGACGGCACGGTGTTCGCCGCGCTCGCCGACAATCCCGGCCCGAGCCGGTACTTCGAACGCCTCGCCATCGATGCTGCGAAGAAATGGACCTTCGCCCCGGCAGAGACCGACGCCCAGCGCCTGATGCTCGTGCACTTCGAATTCACCCGCGACGGCGCGACCGCGCGCGCCGTTCCGGTGAACTAGGCTCGCGCGCGGCGCAGTCGAAGCGCGTTGAAGATCACAGAGACTGACGACAGGCTCATCGCCAGCGCTGCAATCAGCGGGCTGAGCAAGAGACCGGTCGCCGGATACAGCACGCCCGCCGCGATCGGGATTCCCAGCGAGTTGTAGCCGAACGCGAACCCCAGGTTCTGGCGAATGTTCCGCACCGTCGCGCGACTCAGCCGTCGTGCGCGCACGATGCCGTTCAGGTCGCCTTTCACCAGTGTGACCTGCGCGCTCTCCATCGCGATGTCGGTGCCGGTGCCCATCGCGATGCCGACGTCGGCGCGCGCGAGAGCGGGCGCATCGTTGATGCCGTCACCGGCCATCGCCACGCGTCGGCCTTCGCGCTGCAGGCGATCGACGACGTTTGCCTTGTCAGCGGGCTGCACTTCGGCGATCACTTCGTCGATCTGCAACTGCTTGCCCACTGCCTCGGCGGTTGCGCGCGCATCGCCTGTGAGCATCACGATGCGCAGCCCATCTGCTCTCAGTGCTTGCAGTGCTGACGGCGTGGTTTCCTTGATCGGATCTCCAACGGCGAGCGCGCCCGCCAATGTGCCGTCAACGGAGACGAACATCACCGTGCGACCGGCATTGCGCAAGGCATTCACTTCGGACTCGATTCGTTCGGTTTGAGCGCCCACTTCCTGCATGAGCGCGCGATTGCCGAGCGCGATCACGCGTGTTCCGTCCGTGCCTTTGACGCCTCGGCCGGTGAGCGATTCGAAGTTCGTGATCGAGCGGGGCGTGACGCCTCGCTCGGCGGCGCCGGTGACGATCGCGCGTGCCAGGGGGTGCTCACTCGAAACTTCGAGACCGGCCGCCAGCGACAAAAGCTCTTGCTCGGTCCACGGAGGAACCGCCAGCACGCGATCGAGCGCGGGGCGCCCGAGGGTCAGCGTTCCCGTCTTGTCGACCACGAGCGTATCGATCTCGCGCAGCGACTCGATCGCCTTCGCATCCCGGAAGAGCACGCCGAGCTGCGCGCCGCGTCCACTCGCAACCATGATGGAAATGGGCGTTGCGAGGCCCAGCGCACACGGACACGCGATGATGAGAACCGCGACGGCGTTGACCAGCGCGTAAGCGATTCGCGGCTCGGGGCCGGCAACCCACCACACGACGAAGGTGAGCACCGCGATCGCGATCACTGCAGGCACGAACCAGGCCGCGACCCGATCGGCGAGACGCTGCAAAGGTGCGCGCGAGCGCTGCGCCTCGGAGACCAGCGCGACGATCTGCGACAAGAGGCTCGCCGCGCCCACGCGCTCGGCCTCGATGATGAGCGCACCGGTCTGGTTGAGGGTCGCGCCCACCACCTTGTCGCCAGGCTCCTTGTCGACGGGCAGGGGCTCGCCCGTGAGCATCGATTCGTCGAGGGTCGAGCGACCTTCGAGAATGCGGCCGTCGACTGGCACCTTCTCGCCGGGTCTCACGCGTACGCGATCGCCAACTGCGAGTGCGTCGAGAGGCACGTCCTCCTCTGTGCCATCACTTCGAATGCGTCGGGCCGTTTTGGGTGCCAGCCCGAGCAAGTGTCGTATCGCTGCGCTCGTGCGCCCGCGTGCGGCCAGCTCCAGCCATTCGCCCAGCAGCACCAGCGCGATGATGACGGCCGCAACTTCGAAGTACACACCCACCATGCCGTGCTCATCGCGCATATCCGGCGGAAAAGTCTCCGGCGCGAACGTCGCGAACAGGCTGTAGACGTATGCCACGGCGACACCGAGCCCGATCAGCGTGTACATGTTGGGCGAGCGGTTCATGACGCCGGCCCAGCCGCGCCGATAGTAGTCGGCCGCGGCCCATGTTACGACCGGTGCGCTCAAAAGCAGCTCAGCTCCACGCAGCGTTCGTGCGACGCCGAGCGCCAGATGCAGATCGAACAGGTGCGGCAGCATCGCGATTGCTACCACGGGCAACGCGAGCGCGGCGGCGAACCAGAAGCGGCGGCGAACGGAGCGCAGCTCCGAATCGTCCTGCTCCTCGCTCGGCATCACCGGCTCGAGCGCCATCCCGCAGATCGGGCAATGCCCCGGCCCCGCCTGCCGGATCTGCGGGTGCATCGGGCATGTATAAAGAGGACTCATGGTCGTACCTCCAGGATGCTCCCATCCTGGAGTACGGACCATGGTACGGAGTCAACTGTTCGTCAGGCTTTCTTCAAGGTGAAGTCGATCGGCATGTCCATGAATGCCGTGTGGAGCTTGAGCTCCGTGGGCGAGACTTCGCCCGTGTAGTTGAACGTGATGGGTCCGCCGCCGAAATCCAGGGTGAGCGAGAACGAAACCTTGTTGCCTGCGATCTTGCCGTCCGCGATGGGAATGGCCGTGCCGTCCGGCGCGCTCGTGGACCCGGTGAGCTTGTCGCCCTCTGCCTTGAAGGTGTAGTTCACCTCGACGGGCCCGTTCGGCGTGTCGATCATGCCTTTCCACTTGCCATCGACGTCCGCCGCGAATGCGGGGCTGGCGGCGAGCAGGAGTGCGAGTGCGAGCGTTCTGATGTTCACTTCTTATCTCCCTGGTTGTTATGGCAGCTCGAAGACCGACAGGGTGACGCCGGCCGCCGGCACGAGCATCTCCGGCGCGAAGGGGCGAGCTCCTGCGGCGTAGGCGCTGCCACTTCCAGCCACCACTGCCACGTACTGACGCCCGTTCGCAGAGTATGTCACGGGCGTGGACTCCGGCGCGGCGTTCAGGCGGGTGCGCCAGAGAATTTTTCCCGTCCTCTGATCGTACGCGGAGAAATACCGGTCGAGATCGCCGTTGAAGAGCACGCCACCGCCCGTCGCGAGCGCCGAGCCCGCAATCGGCATGCGCTGGCGATGGGTCCAGACAACCTGTCTCGTCTGCAGGTCAAGCGCCGCGATGTGCCCGAATTTGAAATCGTAGCCCGGCGGGACACGGGGGACGAACCGCATGTCGACGCCGCCCTTGGCCGTCTGCGCGGGGGTGCCGGGCGCGTAGATGTAGTCCGCGCAGTTCGCCTCCATCAGGGGCACGTAAAGAATGTGCGTCTCCGGATTCAGCGCCGTGGCGGGCCAGTTGCGCGCGCCGAAGTTGCTCGGACACAGGAACTTGCGTTGTCCCTTCTCGGGTTCGACGGCGGGGTTTACCTTCTTCTCGCCGGTCACGGGATCGATGGACGCGATCACGTTCTGGACCCCGAGATCCTTCGAAAAGACCCACGCTCCGGTGGCTGCATCCACCGCATCGAATATCGCCGTCTTGCCGCCCGTCACCACGAGTTTTCTTGCGCGACCGTCGACTTTCATCGAGACGACGGTTTGCTCGAACACCCAGTCCAGATCCCAAACATCGCGCTTGTGATGCTGGTAATGCCACACCAGGGTGCCGGTTTCCGGACGCAGCGCCAGCGTTGCATTCGTATAGAGAGCGTCGTTGGCAGTCACACCAGTGGCACCCGGCCGCGGCTCGAGCAATGTCGCGGACGTGTAGGTGTTGGCTACGCCGAAGTACGCAAGGTTGAGCTCGGGATCGTAACTGCCGGCAGTCCACACGCCGCCACCGAATCGCTCTTCGAGCGGCGCGCCGTTCCACGTATCGCCGCCGGGCTCTCCGGGACGCGCGATAGTGTAGAAGCGCCAGCTCTCCTTGCCGGTCTCCGCGTCGAACCCGACGATGAAGCACCCGCCGCCGTTCTGCACGCCGAGGCTCACGCCGATGAGCACCTTGCCTTTGGCGACGATCGGCCCGCTGCTCAACTGCAGACCGACCGCTGCCGGACGCCCGTCGCGCGCGATCAGCACCTGATCCCACACCACGCGTCCACTGCGCGCGTCCAGCGCGATGACGTGGCCATCAGGAGTGCCGGCGAACACCTTGTCGCCATAGAGCGCGAGCGTCTTCGCGCGCGCCCTGCGGCCGTCGTCGAATTCATCCGGCATCGTGCGCCAGTACTGCCACAGCAGCTCGCCCGTCGCCGCATCCAGCGCTTGCACCGAGGGGCCGCTTTGAACGAACAACACACCGTCATGGATCAGCGGCGTCGTTTCGTTCTGGCTTTCGGGAAGCGTCCAGCTCCACGCCGTGCGCAATCGCCGGACGTTCGATCGATTGATCTGCTCGAGCGGGCTGTAACCAAGCGCGCCGTACGTACGGCGCCAGATCAGCCAATCGGATGGTGACGGGTTCGTGAGCATCGCGTCCGTCACGGGAGTGATGGCGGCGAGCTTCGCCGCGCGCGCATCGGCCGCAGTTTTATAGATCGGATCGTTCTCGCGGCCTTGCACCGCCGGCCAGCTGAAAGACCCCGCGCGACGCGGCGGACCTGAGGGCTCTGGCTCACCCGGCGGTGCACCCTCCGAGGCCGGTGCTGCCGACGAGGCGCTCGCGGAAGCCGCGCCACCATTCGTCTGCAGGATGTACGCCTCGATGTCGGTGTACGCCCGGCCGCTCACGGTCCCGAGCGCGCCAGGTGGCATGGTCGTGCGAATTTTTTCCGAGAGCGCGGCTCGCGTACGCGTGTTCCAGTGAGACTGGAAGAGCTCGCCCTTCAGAGGCGTGCCGAACTGAGTGCCCTCGAGAGCGGCGCCATGACAGGAGAGGCAGGCCCGCGCGTACGCGGCCTGGCCTCGCTGGGCCTGCTCCGCAGAGAATTGCGCGCCTGGATCGTTGGTAAAGAGACCCTGCGCGCGTGTCGCATTGGCGAGCACGAGTGCGGCACATACGAAGGCCAGTTTTAGCTTCATGCGGGCGATCGTAGCTGTGGCCCTCCCGGTGAGGCGCGACCGGCAGCGCAAGACTTAGAGCCCACGGCTGCAACCGGCATCGACTTCGATTGCAGGGCATTGCAGCCTCTGGCGGATACCGAGAGGGGACACATGAAACACGCGGCGCTACCGGCGACCTTGATCGGTCTTTGTGCTGCTTTGGCCTTCGGGCCGGCCAACACGACGGCAGCCGATGGAAAGGGACCTTCACGTTTGCTCAGCGCGCAGGTGCGTACGACTGACGGGCTGGTCTCGGGGGTACCGGGCAAGGTCGATGGAGTGGCCGTGTTCAAGGGCATTCCATTCGGAGCGCCGCCGGTTGGCGAGCTGCGATGGAAGCCGCCGCAGCCCGTTACCGCGTGGGACGGTGTTCGTGCGGGAGACAAGTTTGGCCCGGCCTGCATGCAGCCGCGCCAGCCGCAACGCGTACCGAACAACCGCGCAGTCGACTTGCCCGATTCGCCGCCGATCAGCGAAGACTGCCTCTATCTGAATGTGTGGACGCCGGCCAAATCCGCCTCGGCCAAATTACCGGTCATGGTGTGGATCTACGGGGGTGCGTATCTCGAAGGTGCTGGCTCCACGCCTTACAACCAGGGAGACACCCTCGCGCCCAAAGGCGTGGTCTTCGTTTCGTTCAATTACCGCCTCGGTTCATTGGGCTTTCTCGCGCATCCGGAGCTCACGAAGGAATCGCCACACGGCGCGTCCGGCAACTATGCGCTGACGGACACGTTGGCCGCCCTGCAGTGGGTGCAAAAGAACATCGCCGCGTTCGGCGGCAATCCAGCCAACGTGACCATTTTCGGTGAGTCCGCAGGGGCTGCTATCTCGTCGGCGCTGGTCGGTTCTCCGCTTGCAAAGGGACTCTTCCAACGCTCGATTTCCGAGAGCGGCACCTGGATGGGATTGACGCTTGCGCCGATGCGTTCACGCGAATCCGCCGAGCAGCAGACAGTGAAGGCGGCAACCGATCTGGGCCTCGCGAATCTCGCGGCCTTGCGCGCGATGTCTGCGGAAGACGCGTCGAACAGGTTGCCCAAGCAGGGAATGATCGTCGACGGCTGGGTCGTGCCCGAGGATCTGTCCCGCACCTTCGCGCAGGGTCGCCAGAACCGTGTGGACATTCTCGTCGGCACGAATCGCGATGAAGGCTCGTTTGCCGCGGGATTCGGACCGCCGATGACGGCGCAACGCTGGCAGGAGGGCGCGGGGCAGCGGTGGGGTGAACAGGCCCAGGCAGGCCTGAAAGCCTATCCGGCGGCGACGGATGCAGAAGCTGCAACCAACAACACACGCCTCTTCAGCGACAACATGGCATGGATCACGCGCCACTTCGCAGACAGGCAACGCGCAATCGGCAAACGCGCATACGTTTACTACTTCGCGCATGAGCCGCCGTACGCCGCGGGTGCTCGCAATCTCGGTGCGTGCCACACGTGCGAGCTGCCATACGTGTTCGACAACCTCGGCGTGCTGCGCCTGTATCCGGACAGCAGCTCGCCGGAGCTCGCGATGGCATCCGCGACGGATGCCAGGGTGGCTGCAATCACCTCGGGGTATTGGATCAACTTCGCGAAGACGGGTGACCCGAACGGGAAGGGCTTGCCCAAATGGCCTGTGTTCAAGGACGTCGCGCAGGGCCCGGTGCTCCACCTCGGAGAGAAGCCCGTTGTCGGCGATGCGCTCGGACCGGACCGGGTGAAGCTTTACCAGGCAATGTACGACAAGCAGATGGCCACCCGGTGACTCCGCGACCTCCCCACGTCGACGCGGACCGCGTCGTCGATTTCGATTTCTGGCGCCCCGGACCGCCGGGCTGCGATCCCTTTCTCGCCTGGACGGAATTGCACAGCAAGCCGACGCTCGTGTGGACGCCGCGCAATGGCGGGCATTGGATCGTCACGCGCGGCGAGGATATCCCCAAAATCCTTGCAGACCACGAGCGTTTCTCGTCCAGGCGAGTTTTCATCGGCATGGACGGCGCGCCGCGCGCCGTACCACTGGAATACGATCCGCCGGAGCACGCTCCGCTGCGCAAGCTCCTGTTGCCTGCGTTTTCGCCACGCCCCGTCAAACGCTGGGCCGAGGAGGCGCAGCGACTCGCGGTCGAGCTGATCGAGGGCATGCGTCCGCACGGCCGTTGCGAGTTCATGCGCGACTTCGCCACGCAGCTGCCCATCATCGTGTTCCTCAAGCTCGTCGATCTGCCGCTCGAGCATCGCCGGATGCTGCTCGATTTCGTGAGCACGGCGATTCGAGCGAGCGACTCCGATGTTCGCGCGCGTGCACGCGAGGGGATGAACGCGTACATGGAAGATCTCGTCGATCGCCGCTTGCGGGAGCCGGGCGAGGACATTCTGAGCCAGGCGCTGCATGCCGATCTCGGGGAAGGACGCAGGATGAGTCGCGAGCTGGCGCTCGGCACGGCGCGCACGATACTCGGCGGCGGGCTGGATACCGTAGCGTCCACGATGGGCTGGATCGCATACTTCCTGGCGCAGAATCCCGCTCACAGACGCCAGCTCACCGAAGACCCGCGGCGCATTCCGCGGGCGATCGATGAGCTGATGAGACGGTTCTCCATCGCCAACATCGCGCGCGTCGTCCGCGATGACATGGAATACGAAGGCGCCTCGCTCAAGGCCGGCGAGCAGGTGCTCATGGCCTCATGCATTCACGGCCTCGATCCGCGCAGCTTCCCGGATCCGCTGCGCGTGGATTTCGACCGGCGCGATGCGCATCGTCACTCCACGTTGAGTCACGGCATCCATCGCTGCATCGGTGCGCCGCTCGCGATCCAGGAGCTGCGGATATTCATCGAAGAATGGCTCGGTCGCATCGGCGACTTCGAGCTCGACGCGGACGTTCCGCCGGTCATGGTTACCGGCATCGGGCACTCGCTGAGTCAGCTCGGTCTCAGGTGGACAGCGCACTAGCTCTCAGTGGGATGTGCGCAAAGCCACGCGTGATGTTGTTGATCTGGCGCACCGGCGTTCCTGCAAGCTCGAATCGGTTCACGCGCAGCGCGAGCGCCTTGAACACCGCGTGCGCTTCGAGTCTCGCCAGCCCCTGTCCTGCACAGCCGTGATTTCCAGCGCCGAAAGCGAGATGGTCGCTCGGCGTGCGCTTGATGTCGAAACGCTGTGGATCGCCGAAGTGGCGCTCGTCCCGATTCGCGGAGGCGTAACTGATGATCACCCGCGAGCCGACGGGAATCACGGTGCTCTCGCCCATATCCACATCGCGTGTCGTCACGCGCGAGAAGCTCTGGATCGGCGTCTCCATGCGCAGGATTTCGTTGAACGCACGCATCACGAGAGTCGGCTCGTTGCGTAGCCGATCCCATTGTTCCGGATGGCGCGCGAACAGCCAGATGCCGCTGGCAATTCCGTTGATAGTGGTATCGAAGGCTGCAACGACATAGCCGGCGAGCAGACCGATGGCCGCATCGCGCGAGATGTCGCCGCGGCGCGCGGCGTCCGCAATGGTGGAGCCGAAGCCGCCCGGCGCCAGCGTGCCGGCATCGTAGGTTTCCGCGATGAGCTGCATCATGGCTGCGAGCCGCGGGAGTGCTGCTCGCATGCGCTCGTTGTCCGGGCCGCACGCGTCGAAGCTTCCTTCGGCCATGCCGAGGAGTGAGCCGCGCACGGAGTCGGGCCAGCCGATCAGGTCCATGATCACGTTGACCGGCAGTTCCTGCGCTACATCGGTGACGGCGTCGAAGTCCGTGCGAGTGACGATTCGCTCCGCCAGCTCGTTCGCGCGCTGATCGATGATCTGCTCCACCGGCTTGAGCGCACGGGGACTCAGGCGCTCAGTGAGGTACGTGCGCATCTCGGTGTGGACGGGCGGATCGACGCAGATAAGCGCATTCGCCCACGCGTGGTTGATGGTGGCATTCAGGCCGATGCCCTTGGCCGACGAGAAGGTTTGCCAGTCGCCGAGCGCGCGCCGCACGTCCTCGTGACGGCCGATGAACCAGCACTCGTGACGGTTGAGATAGGCGGCCGGGCCGATGTCCCGCAGCTCGCGGTAGAGCGGGTACGGATCCGCGAGCGCGGTATCGCTGAACAGATCGATATCGCTGCGTGCGGAGCCGGGGATTGCATCGATCGAGCGCGCCATGACTGTTCCGACTTTCGGCCGAAGGGCTCAGGGTAGGCGGCGGCGCATTCCGGGGCGCGTCCGTCAGGGCAATGCCTCAGGTCCCGCAGGGAAGGCGCGGCGTAAATCGGTACGGCGCGAGACTGTGAACCAGGTCAACCTCGGGTGCGGCGTCGCGGGGAACCTTCCGCCACTCCGGCCGTTGCTTTTTACCCCGCTTCGCTTGACCCCGACGCGCTTGATTTTGCTGCCCTTCAAACCCCGTGCCCGCGGCCGTCCCCTGCCGGGACCGGCTGTCAGGAACAACGAGCACGTCGCAGGCAGCGGCGCTGCACCTTGTTACCGTGGTCGAATGGTTCCGGGCGGGGGCGATTCAACCAGATCCGTCGACGACGAAGCAGACATCGATACCATCGAGTTGGAGCTTCGTCCGGACGACTTTGCGCGTTTCGGGCAGGGGTCCGGGACGGGTGACGGTTCTACTGCCACGACTGGTGAACTTCCGATGCCTGGCTCCGCGGCGGCATCGGCCCCACAAGCCCCTTCAGTTGACGATGATTCGCGACGTGCCGCTCCGGCAGTTCGGCCGCAGCCGCTGGTTGGGGTGCAGCCCGTCGCAGCGGCCGTTCAGCCGCAACCCGCAGTTCAGACGCAGGCGGTTCCACCACAAACCGGAGCTCACGTACAGCCGACAGCGCCGGTAGTTCAGGCGCAACCCACGGTGCAGCCACGCGCCGCTGGTCATTCGGCTCCGCCAATCCAGGTGATGACCGCGCCCCAGGGGCATGCGGCCGCTGCCGCAGCGGCAAGAAGGGCAGCGCTTTCCGGCGGTCCGACGCGCGATCCCAAGTGGCCATGGTTAGCGGCTGCGGGTGTCGCCGTCATCGCGGCCACGTTGATCTGGCTCGGGAGCGCCCGTCCGTTTGGCGCGGAACCGACTCCGGAATCGGCCCCCGCGCCGGCGACAACACCTGAGCAGACTGTTCCCGCCGACGTCGCACCGGTTACGAATCCAACGCCCAAGCCGCCTGCCGAATCATCGCCGCCACCAATTGACAGCGCACCGAGCGCAACCGGGCCCGCCTTGCCCGTAACCGCGCGCGCCCCAGGCCCAACCACTCGCATCGCCGGCACAACAGCGCGCAACCGAACCGCCGCTCCGGTAACCGCGCAGGCGCCGGGTACAACCGCCCGCGTTCCTGGCCCAGTCCGGTACAGAAACCCCTTCGATACCGGCGAGGTTTTCGAATTCCCCGCCGGAACGAGCCGAACCGACGCACGCGATGCCGTCGCCGAATTGCTCCTGCAGCGAGCACGCGAACGACAGTCCGGGTCCGCAGCGGTGCGTTGACAGATATTAACTAAATAGTTAAATCTAGCAGCCATGCACACACGATGGCTGACGCTGACGATCTGCGCGCTGCTGTTCCCTCACGTAGCGCTGTCCATGGCTCCCATCGGGACCGATCCCGTAACGACGACCGGCGGCAAAGTCGCAGGCACACAGCTGGCCTCCGGCGTGCGCGCGTATCTCGGCATTCGTTACGCCGCGCCTCCCACACAGGATTTGCGCTGGAAACCGCCACAGCCCACGCAGTGGGACGGCATCTGGGTCGCGGATCGCAAGGGTGCCGAATGCATCCAGGTCCTGCGCCCCCACGACATCAACCACTATTTCGGCGAAGAGACCACGGGCGAAGACTGCCTGTATCTGAATGTCTGGACGCCTGGCTCCGCGCAGCCAGGCGCAAATCTCCCGGTCATCGTGTTCATCTACGGTGGCGGCGGCACCATCGGCTCATCGGGCATGGCCATCTACGATGGCGAGAATGTCGCGCAACATGGGGCGCTGTTCGTCACCATGAACTATCGCGTCGGGTCGCTCGGATTCATGGCGCATCCCGAGCTCACGGCGGAACAGGGCGGCCACTCGGGAAATTACGGTTACCTGGATCAGAACGCCGCCCTCAAATGGGTCCGCGACAACATCGCCGCATTCGGTGGCGACCCCGCGAAAGTGATCCTGACCGGCCAGTCGTTCGGCGCCGGGTCCGTGGCGGCACACATCTTCAGCCCCCTATCGAAAGGCCTGTTCCGGGGCGCTGCCATGTGGAGCGCCTGCAATTTCACGACGGCCGGTCCCACGCTCGAGACCGCTGAAAAAACCGGGCTGGAACTGCAGAAGCGCCTCGGCGCGGCAACGCTTCGCGACATGCGCGCCGTCCCCGCGGACCGGATCCTCGCGATTCAATCGGAGTCGCAGGTTGGCGTGAGCGTGCAAGGCGTGCGCACACCACCGCTGATCGATGGCTACTTCACCGTCGCCGACAAGCCCGACATGCTCGCGAACAAGACGGTCAACGACGTGCCAATCCTCGTCAGCTCGAACAGCGATGACATCGATTCCGCGCAAAGTCCGCTGACGCGAGCGAAGACTGTCGAGGAGTATCAGAAGATCGCGCGCGACATATACGGTGCGCAAGCCGACGAGTTCCTGCGCTTGTTTCCGGCCAAGCGCGATGGGGACGTGTACGCCGCGGCCCACGCCGCCGCGCGCGAGAACGGCATGATGAAGTCTTCGCGCACTTGCGCGCAGGCGCAGTCCAAAGCCGTCGCATCGCCGGCTTACATCGGTCTCTTCACACGCAAGCACCCTTATGTGCCCGGCGTGAAGATTGCCGACCAGAACCCAGAGACGATCGGTGCTTACCACACCGCCGATGTGCCGTACTGGTTCGGTACGTTCGACGCCTTCAATCTGTTCCGCCCGACGCGCAGCTGGACAGCCGAGGATCGAAAGCTCTCCGACACGATGCTCGAATCGCTCATCGCACTCGCGCGAACGGGATCTCCTGATGTCGCCGACTTGAAATGGCCTGCGTGGTCCGCGCGCCGTGAACAGTACGTGTCACTCGGCGACAAGATCACCGTAGAGAAAGTGCAGGCAGCGCGAATGGATTGGTTGGTGGCGCATCCCGCCACCACACTGCCGCCCGGGGGGCCGGGGCGCACCGGGCCGCGCGACTAATCTTCGCGTCCTATTCCCAGGACGTCGCGAAGAATCAGCCGCACCAGATAAGCGCCGCACCCGACGAGAGTCAGAACGGCCAGCGCGATACCAAGAAGTAACATACGCCGCTAAGACGCGCGCTCCGCGCAGAACCAATCGACAGACATGCAATTTGGCCACTGGTTCGGCCAAACGGCATCTATCGAGTGGGAGAGGCCTTGCGTCTCAGTGTGGCCAATTGACGACGAAGGCGGCCATGTCACGCAGATCGCGGTCGTCATCTTCAGTGCGCGGCTCGGGAAACAGCTTCGGCATAGTTCCCGTTGGATTCAGCACGAACGTCACGAGCTGTTCGGCGCTCAGCCTTCCCTTGACGGACTTCAGATCCTTGCCGGCGATCCGGTCACCCTCCGGCCCATGGCATCCGGCACATACTTGTGCGTAGAGCTGTTTGCCCCGATTTGCGTCAGGCGCGCGATCGACCTGAGACGTCGCAGGACTTCCGGGCAACGACATCACCACGATACTTGGCCGCCCCACCGAGCCAAACGCTGTCGGCGAAACATTGCCGGAGGTGAACGCAATGTACTGCTTGCCACCCCGCGCATAGGTCACGACGCCACCGGCGATTGCTCCGCCAGTGGGCTCCTTGCGCAGGACCTTTCCTGTATCGCTCTCGAAGACGAGAAAATTTCCGGCGTTGTCACCGGTCATCACGATGCCACCGCCAGTAGGCGTCACTGCGCCAACGACCGGAGTCTCCGCGTGATACTTCCACCGCACCTCGCCCGTGTTCGCATTCACTGCGGTCACCCAGCCAGACGGAGTTTCCTTGCCAGGCACGACAGAGCCGCCGAAGTTCAGGCCACGCGGCGTGAACTTCGAGCCGGCCGAGCTGCGCAGGGTCATGCACAGATCGACCGCGCCCACGAAGATCGTCATGCGCTTCGGATCGATCGCCGGACCGTTCCACAGCACGCCGCCCGCCGGCCCCGGGCAAACCCTCGTTCCCTCGGCCGTCACCGTCTTGCGCACCGGATCGACGGTCGTGATCGGAGTCTTGAATCGGGCCTTGCGAGTTTCGCGATCCACGATGTGCAGCAGCCCATCCTTGCCGGCCGCGGCCATCATGTTTTCGTGCTGACTGTTGCGGAACAGGAGCGGCGCGGCGCCGAGATCATGATCGTGATCGTCGTTCGCCTGCAGCTGATACCACCAGCGCAGCTCTCCCGTGCGTGCGTCCAGCACCAGCGCGCTGTTCGTGAACAGATTCGCTCCCTTGCGATCCATCGGTGCGAAGTCGGGAACAGGATTGCCGATGGGTGCGAACACTTCCGCGGTCATCGGGTCCAGCGTGAGCGTCGACCACGTTCCGCCGCCGCCGTGCTGCGACCATTTCCGGTCGCCCCACGTATCCGCCCCCACTTCGCTGGCGATGGGAATCGTGTGGAAGCGCCATACCTCGCGACCGGTGAGCGCGTCGTACGCAAGGATCCTGCCGCGAATTCCGAACTCGCCACCGGAGATGCCGACGAGCACGAGGCCATTCCACGCGATCGGCGCGGCCGAGATGTATTCGCCAACAGCGGGCTCGCCAACGATGCTGGTCCAGATCTCACGCCCGGTGGTGGCATCGAGAGCAAGCAGGCGCCCATCGTCTGTACCCCGGAATACACGTCCGTTGAGCACGGCGACACCGCGATTCACCTGCAGTCCCGGTTCCTGGCTACGACGATACGAGTGCTGCCATCGGGTGCGACACGTGACGGGATCGATCGCCAGCGTTTCAGTCGGCGTCGAGACGAACAACGAATCGCCGACGACGACGAGCCCGGCCTGCAACGAGCCACGGGGCGCCACACTTGCGCGGCACACCTCGACCAGGTTCGCCGCATTGCTGGCGTTGATCTCGTTCAACGGCGAGTAGCGCTGGCCATCGAGCGATTTGTTGTAACCCTCCCAGTCCGAGCCGGGCGGCGTCGCTGCCGCAAGGGCATTACCAGAGGCAATGAAGGAGAGCAGAAGTACCAGCGTGCAGATGCTGCGGCAGGGCCGATCCATCGCAGGTCCTCTCGAGTGTCCCATCAGCGTGGATTCTGCAAGAGGTGGCCTGCGCAGAAAGCACCATGCGCTCCAGGGCTCGAAGTATTACGCTGGGAGTCGCAAGGGCCGAGAAATACTCGGACAATTTGAACGTGGAGCGCAGGAAAATGAAACGCAGCGCGCGCCGGGCCACGGCGCAACGCCAGGCCCCGCCGAAGACCCGGCCGCGGCGACGCATCCACGGCCGGATCGCCGATGAGATTGGAGTTGCGATCGTCACCGGCCAGCATCCGCCCGGCACGACGTTGCCGAACGAGGTGGAGGCAAGCGTCAAACTGCGCGTATCGCGCACGGCGTATCGCGAAGCGGTGCGCATCCTCGCTGCCAAGGGGCTGGTCGAGAGCCGGCCCAAGGCAGGAACACGTGTCAGCGCTCGCGAGCGCTGGAGCCTCCTCGATCCCGACGTGCTGGCTTGGACGTTCGGCAGCGAGAGCGAGCCGAGCGAAAGCTTCATTCGCGCCCTGTTCGAGCTGCGCGAAATCGTGGAGCCGCAGGCGGCAGCGCTCGCCGCGCAACGCCGTTCGGCGGATCAGCTTGCGCGCATGGGCCACGCGCTCGAGGAAATGTCGAAGCATGGCTTGTCGACGGCGGAAGGGCGGGCGGCGGACCAGATCTTTCACGAGGAAATTCTGAAAGCGGCCGGCAACGAGCTGCTCATGACGCTGACGACATCCATCGGTGCCGCGGTTCGCTGGACCACGATCTATAAGCAGCGTCGCCATCGCTTGCCGCGCGACCCGATACCCGATCACCGCCGACTGTATGCAGCCATCGCTGCAGCCGATGCCGCGCGCGCCACGGACGCGGCACGCGAGCTCATCCAGCTCGCTCACCAGGACACGAAGCGGTCGCTGGAAGCGCGCGAAGGCTGAGCATCCGGCGCGACAGCGCCGATTTTCGCGGTACGAGATTTCCCCTTCACCCACGCGGTCTTGCAACGCCGTTTGCATTCCTCCTTTTGGTAGCGATACCATTTGGCGCAACAATTAGTCTGAGTTATTCCGTTCAAGGGAGGGGGACCGAATGGATGCGAAGCGATGCATTCTGGCCGGAACAATTGGCGCGACACTGGTCGCGGCAGGGACAGCAACCCGCGCGCAGACGCCCTCAGGAACGAATGGGGGCGATGCGTCTCAGGTCGAACAGCAGGTCGTCGTCACCGGCTATCGGCGCTCGCTGGAAGATGCCGCGGCAGCAAAGCGCGAGAACACGAACTTCACCGATTCGATTTTCGCTGAAGACATCGGCAAGTTTCCCGATCTGAATCTCGCCGAATCGCTGCAGCGTCTGCCGGGAATTCAGATCGAGCGCGACGCCAGCGGCGAAGGCACGCGTGTGAACATCCGCGGTCTCGGCTCGCAGTTCACGATCCTGTCGATGAATGGCGCGCAGCTACAAACCGCCTCGGACAACAGCATCGGCTCCATCAACGATGGCCGCGGCTCGAGCCTCGACCTGTTCCCCACGGAGCTGTTCCGCAGCCTCGAGATCAGCAAGACGCCGCTGGCATCGCAGATCGAGGGTGGCGTTGCCGGCAACGTCGGCCTCGAGCCCATCCGGCCGTTCGACACTCCGGGATTCCAGATCAACTGGCATTTGAAGGGGATCTACCACGACGTCGCCGAGAAGACCTCGCCGCGCGGCGGCGCTTTCATCAGCAACACCTGGGACACCGGGCTCGGCCGCTTCGGTGTGCTGGCCGGAGTCGCGTACGCGGACAAGGAGTACCGCTCGGACACGTTCAACACCGTCAACTACACGACTTTCAGCCTTGGATCGCGCTGCCCGACCAGTCAGCCCGGATGCAATTCGCTCAGCTTCCGGGGTACCGCGACCAATCCCACGTACGGCTTCGGCGGCGGCGCGTCGATCCCGACGACCGTGCCGACGGGCATGGGTTTCGGCTTCGCGGACGGCGCGCCGCTGACGGTCTGCGGTCCCGGCGACACGCCGGGCGGCACCTCAGGCATGAGCTGCAATCAGTTGAGCTACGTCGTCATGCCGCGCCTCGGGCGCGCCGAAGTGGTGGCAGGCAAACGCGAGCGCAAGGCCGGACTGCTCACGAGCCAGTGGCAGCCGTTCGACGATCTGCTCTTCAATCTCGACGTGATCTACGCGAAGACGCAGAACGACTTCGCCCAGCACGACCTCATGCTGATGCTCCGGAGCACCAACAACAACGTGCCTTTCGACGTGCGCGTCAATGAGAACAACGTCCTCACGCACGCCACGTTCGCGAACGCGCAGCTCCTGTCGGAGAACCGGCCGTTCTCGACCGACGCCGACTTCCTCGACACGACGCTCGGCATCAAGTACCAGCTCAGCGACCGCGTGAAGATGAGGGGATCGCTCACCTTCAACGACAGCGCGCAGGATCAAAGCGCCAACACGGTGCTGCTGCGTACGCCGCTGGGCCGCGGCTATGCCGTCACGTACGACCTCGACCCCGGCTCACTCACGCCGCGCCTGACTCCCAACTTCGATCCGAACGACCCGAATCTCGGCTGGCAGTGGGACACGCTGCGCGTGCAGCCTCACCATCGCACCGTGAAACAGCAGGACGCCCAGTTCCACGTCGAATTCGGCGACCCCGAGTTCCTCATCTCGACCGGCCTGCAGTATTCGGACTTCGATCGCGACATCCTGAGCTGGGACACCAGCGGTTGCGCCACGGATGCGATCAATGGACGGTGCAGCGCCACCTCGACCTTCGTATCCGATGCGGTCGGCGCGCGCAATGTCATCCCGAATTCACAGCTCGGGAATTACATGACGACCTGGGGACTCGGCCAGCTCTACACGAATGCCGACTTCAACGTCGGGCTGAACAACGGTTGGGCCATTCCGGATTACGGCAAGATCTCCTCGGCGGTCGACATCAACTATTTCGAGAACGAGATCGATCCGGCGACGCGACTGAACACGCGCAGCCCGCGCACGGTGGACGAGGCAACGAAGGCGCTCTACATGCAGCTCGACGGGAAGCTGGAGTTGCTGTCGCGGAACGTGCGCTACAACGTTGGCGTGCGCGGCTTGCGTACCGATCAGGAAATCTCGGGCATCGTCACCGACCCGACGGTGGGCCGCGAGGTGCGCCGGTTCCGCACGCACTACAACGAGTACCTGCCGAGCCTGAATGTCGCGATGGATCTGACCGACTCGCTCGTGTTCCGCCTCGCCGGCGGCAAAACCATGACGCGACCGAACCCCGGCGATCTCGCGCCACAGTTCACGCTCAGCCTGAGCGGGGACACGCTGACGGTCGGCAACCCGGCACTCGAACCGTACTTCTCCAAACAGGTGGACGTCGGTCTCGAGTGGTACATCAGCCGGCGCAATACGGTGGCGCTGAACCTGTGGCAGAAGAAGATCGATGGCTTCACGTCCATCTTCCGCACCACTGCGCGCTTCGACCAGCTCGGCATCAACTACAACAATCTGCTGGCGATCACGCAGCAGGGCCTGACCGTACTCGGTAACGGAGACCCGAACGCGGCGATCGTGAACGTGGATCAGCGGCAGAACACGCCGGAGCAGATCACGCTCAAGGGACTCGAGCTCAACCTGAACCAGCCGCTCGACGTGCTCCTCGAAGGACTGGGCTTCACGGCCAACTACACGCGCATCACACAAAACTCGGAAGGTGCGCCCGCAGGGCCTGCCGGCCAAAGGGCGTTCCTCGGCTCGGCCGTCACGGGTTTGTCTCCCAACACGTACAACCTGACCGTGTACTTCGAGCGCAGCGCGTTCTCGACCCGCGTGTCCTACAACTACCGGGACCCCTTCGTGTCGTTCCTCGGGCCGCAGAACAACTTCGAAGGAAACGGTGTCGCCCGCAAGGGCGAGTACCTCGATGCGTCGCTCAGTGTGCGGCTGCCGTGGTTCGATGACGCGAGCCTGACCCTCGAGGCGCAGAACCTGCTGAACGAGTTCCAGCTCAACACCATCGATGGCAACCCGGATCTGCCGTTTCAGGCTTATGCTCCGGGACGCACGTTTGTGCTGGGAGTATCCGGTCGTCTATGACTCGATGGTATGCCGCTGCTCTCGTCCTCACGGCGCTCGTCGCCGCGCAGGACGAGGCGGTCGCGCAAACATCGCTCGCGCCGCGCGAGCGCATTTCGATCGATGCAGGGTGGCGCTTTCACCTGGGCGATCCGGAAGGCGCAGCGCTGCTCTATGACGTCCGTCCGCAAATCGAACAGTCCGCGGAAGGCAGGGCGGCGGATGCGGAGCCAGAGGTGGCCGCAAAGGTAGAAGCCTCGCGCGCGGGCGTGCTCAAACCCTGGATCCTGCCGACGGGCAACGCCTTCATCAGAGACCCGGCGCGGCGCCATGTGCGTCCTGACGGCAATCCGGGCGCGGATGTGTCGTTCGTCCGCCAGGATTTCGACGACACGAGCTGGCGCGCGGTCAACCTGCCGCACGACTGGGCCATCGAAGGGCCGTTTCTCACCACGGGTCCTTACGGTGGCATGGGGCGGCTGAAAACCTGGGGCGCAGCGTGGTATCGCAAGAAGCTCGACGTCCCCGCACGCGACAGGGGCCGCTCCATCTTCCTCGACATCGATGGCGCCATGTCGTACGCGACGGTCTGGTTGAACGGTCGACTCGTCGGGGGCTGGCCTTACGGCTACACATCGTGGCGTGTCGATCTCACGCCGCACGTCGTACCAGGCGGTGCGAATCAACTCGTCATTCGTCTGGACAATCCGCCCGAATCGGCGCGCTGGTATCCGGGCGCTGGCCTGTATCGCAATGTGTGGCTGACGAAGACCGACCCCGTGCACGTCGCGCAGTGGGGCACGTTCGTGCAGACGCCCCAGGTTTCGCAAGCGACGGCGACTGTCGACCTCGAAGTATCGATCGACAACGATTCGGCTGCTGCTGACACAGTCGCAGTCAGCACCGACGTTTACGTGCTCGACGACGCGGGCCGGAGAACCGGTCGCTCGGTGGCAAGCTTTCCGCAGGCGAGCGCGCGCGTGGAGCCGAAAGGCAACGCGAAGGTTCGCGGCTCGACGACTATCGCGAGTCCTCGCCTGTGGGGACCGCCGCCACAGCAGCGCCCGCACCGCTACGTTGCGGTGACCACGCTTTCTCGCGCAGGCAGGATCGTCGACCGCTACGAAACTCGCTTCGGCATTCGCTCCGTGCGCTTCGATCCCGATCAAGGTGTCTTCGTCAACGGCGAACGCATTCCACTCAACGGCGTCAATGGCCACCACGATCTCGGCGCACTCGGCGCGGCCTTCAACGTGCGGGCGGCAGAACGCCAGCTCGAGGTCCTGCAGGAGATGGGTGCCAACGCCCTGCGCACCGCCCACAATCCGCCGGCCCCGGAGCTGCTCGAGCTCACCGACCGGATGGGCTTCGTGGTCATCGACGAAATCTTCGACTCGTGGGAGCGCAAGAAAACGCCGCTCGATTTCCATCTCGTGTTCCCGGACTGGCACGAGCAGGACCTGCGCTCCCTGCTGCGCCGGGACCGCAACAACCCTTCCGTCATCCTGTGGAGCATCGGGAACGAGGTCGGTGAGCAGTACACGGGAGAGGAGGGCGCAGCCCTCTCACGCAAGCTCGTCGCGATCGTGCGTGAGGAAGATTCGTCGCGTCCGACGATGACTGCAATGAACTGGGCCAAAGCCGACATGCCGCTGCCGGGCACGGTCGACGTGATCACCCTGAACTACCAGGGCTCTGGCATTCGCAGTCTTCCAGGTCAATTCCCCGCGTTCCGTGCGAAGTTTCCCGACAAGGTCATCATGCACAGCGAGAGCGCGGCGGCCCTCAGCACGCGCGGCGAATATCAGTTTCCGGTGCCCGGCGTGATCAGTGCACCTGTGCGCCCCGGCGTGGGCGGAGATCCGCGCACGCGGCAGGTGAGCGCGTACGAGCTCTTCACCGCCGACTTCGGCTCTACGCCCGATCGTTCCTGGGCGGCGCAGGATCAGAACCCATACGTTGCAGGTGAATTCGTGTGGTGCGGCTGGGACTATCTCGGCGAACCCACTCCCTACAGCGCATCGCGCAGCTCCTACTACGGCATCATCGATCTCGCAGGATTCAGGAAGGACCGCTTCTATCTTTACCAGTCGCGCTGGCGGCCCGATCTGCCCATGGCGCACATCCTGCCGCACTGGACCTGGGCGGAGCGCGCAGGTGAAGTCACGCCCGTGCATGTCTTCACGTCCGGCGATGAAGCGGAGCTCTTCGTCAACGGCAAATCGCAGGGACGGCGCAAGAAGGCGCCGTTCGAGTATCGCGTGCGCTGGGACTACGTCACCTACGAAGCCGGCGAGGTGAACGTGGTCGCTTACAAGGACGGCAAAGAGTGGGCGACATCGAGCATGAAAACCGCCGGGGCGCCGGCGCTACTCGCGATGAAGCCGGATCGGCCGACAATCCGTGCCGACGGTCTCGACCTCTCTTTCATCACGGTGCGCATTGCCGACAAGGACGGAACGACCGCGCCCCGCGCGAACAATCGCATCAAGTTCACCGTGGAGGGCGCGGGCGAGATCGTCGCTACCGACAACGGCGATCCCACGAGCTTCGAGTCTTTCCAGTCGAGCGAGCGCAACGCGTTCAACGGCCTCAGCCTGGTCATCGTGCGTGCGAAACCAGGGCAGCGGGGCAGGATCACGGTCCGCGCCGAGTCGCCCTCGCTCCAGGCAACCGAGGCACTCCTGCAGAGCAGGTGACGGCTAATCAGTGCGCTTCGCCAGTGAACGTGCGGAGGGCAGGATTGGTACGGTCGGGCATCGCGAATGCTGCTTGTACGCCGGGCCGCGCCTTGACGCGCTCGATCCACGCCGTGAGGCGCGGCGCACGTTGCGCCAGCTTCAACTCCGGGAACAAAGCTGGAAGGTGCGCGCCGCCCACGGCGAAGAAATTGATATCCGCCAGCGTGTACATCTTGCCTGCGATCCAGGGAGTGTCCGCAAGCTGCTGCTCCACCTTGTCGACCGCCACTTCGATCTTGCGTGTCGCGTTCGCGAGGTCCGCCTGACTGAATCCCGAGCGCGCCGTGCGCCATTTCTGGCGCTGCTCGTAGAGCGGAATCCGTTCCATCAGCTTGTCGAACTCACCGGAGTCGATCGAGCGGGCCAGGATGCCCACCATCCGGTGCCACCCATGGATGGAAACGAACCCCATGACGTGCTCATCGATGAACTTGTTCCAGTAGCGCATGCGCGCCTTGCCGAGCGGATCGGCAGGCCGTAGCGGCGGGGCCTCGGGAAATGCGTCTTCGAGATATTCGCCGATCACGGTGGTGTGCGTGATGATGACGCCGTCGTGATCGACGACGGGCACCTGCCCCTCGGGATTCAGCGCGACGAACCACGGCTCGTGCTGCTCGAACTTGTGCAGATCGACATACACGCTCGTGAAGTCGAGCTGCTTTTCCTTGAACGAGATCAGCGTCTTCAGGGAGTTCGCGGCGGGTTCGGCGTGATAGAGCTTCAACATCTAGTGCCTCTGCTGTAGCAGCGCGGCCAGTGCAGGATCGAGCTTCGTGGGCATCGCGGCCATCCGTGCGGCGTGCAGTGCTTCAGCTGCGGGTCGCCATTCGCCATGCGTGATGACGTACAGCTCGTCGTTCTCGATGGCCTTCACGATGAGCGCACCCACTTCGGCTGGCTCCATCATTCCAGGCAGATCCAGCGGCGCGCTCGCTTCCTCAACTTTGCGGAACGCGTCGCCCAATTCGAACTGCGCGGGTCGGTTCTGTCGCAGCTCGTGAATGTTGGTCCGCACGGGCCCGGGGCAGAGCACGCTGACACCGATGTTCTCCTGCGCAAGCTCCGGCCGGAGGGTCTCCGAGATTCCGACAACGGCAGTTTTCGCGGCGAGGTAGATCACGAATTGGGCGGGCATCGGCACGAAGGCCTGGAGCGACGAGGTGTTGACGATGTGCCCGCCTTCGCCATGCGCGCGAATGCGCGGCAGAAAAGTCATCAGCCCATTGATCACGCCGCCGAGATTCACGGCCAGCCCGAAATCCCAATCGGCAAACGTGATGCCCTTGAACGGCCCCTGGATCCCGACGCCCGCATTGTTGACGAGCACGTGCACCTTGCCGAAGACGCGCTCGGTTTCGTCCGCTGCCGCGGCCATGGCCGCGCGATCGGTGACGTCCAGTTGAATCGCGTGAACCTGCGCCGCCTGCTTGCGTTCCTTGAAGTGAGCGAGCGCGCTCTCGATGTGATCCTTGCGGCGATCGGCGAGGACGACCGTCATCCCCGCTGCGACGAACGCGCCCGCGATCCCGAGCCCGATGCCGCTCGCACCGCCGGTAATGAACGCAACCTTGTCCCGCAGGTTTTTCATGGCCGGAAGTCTACGTCCGCGCCCCGGCGAGGGTCGCGTCTCAAGATGCAAGACCTCGGGTCCGTGGCTGCAAGGCGGCTTTTCCGGCTGTGGCGCGGGAGTATGCTCCGGTAATGCACGACATCACGGTGCACGCGGAGTTCAACTACACCGGGGCCATGACCACCCGGCCGCGGTTCTACGCGAACGATCAGTCGCGCGACCAGGTGGCGCGCGATCCGAGGGTGATGCCGATCATCGATGGCCGCAGCCGCCTCGATCCTCCGAGCCTCAGCCGCGAAGGGTTTGCCCTGTTCGACTGTGCGTCCGAGGTGACTGATTTTCGGGACGCCCCAGCGGTGGCGCGTGTTTATCCGGCCGAGATACAGCAGTTCATGCTCGAGCTGACCGGGGCAGATGCAGTGGTGGTCTCAGGTCCGCCCATCCTGAGGTGGGGCGAGCGCTCGCCCGAAGCGGGTACTCGCGACAACTCGCGAGCGGCGCGCCTGGTGCACATCGACGTAAGCGACAGCGCCGCCGCTGAGTTCGCCCAGCGGGCCGCGCCACCGGATGCGCGCCCGTTTCGGCGCGTCGCCCAGCACAACATCTGGCGAACCTTTTCAGGTCCGCCTCAGGATGTGCCGCTCGGCGTGTGCGACGCACGCACCGTCGCAGCAAGTGACCTCATCCCCGCGGACGCGATGTTCGATCGCGACGGCGACATCCGCTGGTCCTTCGAGTCCCTGCTATTACGACACAGCCCGGCGCATCGCTGGTTCTTCTTCTCGGACATGACGCGGGATGAAGCGCTCGTATTCAAGCGCCACGACACGGACCTGAACGTGCCGCATCACGTGCCACACAGTGCGTTCAGCGATCCACGCGCGCCCGCCGGCTGCACGCCGCGTGCGAGCGTGGAATTGCGCACGATCGCCTACTGGTTCGCTTGATGAAGTGCGCGGAATTCCCGGGGCCCGAGACCGTAGGCCCGGCGGAAGCGGCGCGCAAAGTGGCTGGGTTCGACGAAGCCGCAGCGTGCGGCCACTTCGCTCACGGGTAACGCGACGTAGCGTTTGTCGCTCAACAAGCGCCTGGCGGCTTCGAGCCGCACTCGCACCAGCTCATTCCCGAACGTCGTGCCTGCATTCGCAAATACGTAGTGCAGATAGCGCCGGGAAATGCCGTGCATGTCCGCAACCGCGCCCGGCGACAGGTCCGGCTCGAGACAACGATCGCGAATCGTTTGTTTCAGCCGGGCGAGAAGCTTCTCGGACGCACTCGAGATCTGCGCGTCAGGTCCCGCGGCCAATGCGAACAACGCCGCGATCTGCTCGGCGACCACGCCGGCAGGTAACGCCAGCTCTTCATCGGGCGCCGTTTCGAGATTCGCGAGAGCCGCTGAGAGTGCCGCGCTCCAGCCCGCGTCCGGGCGGAAGGGTCGCGCGGCGAAGCGTTCCGCGGACGGCAGCCAGGTGGCGAGCCAGTCCTGCCTGAAACGAATTGCAACAGTGCGCGTCGTCGGGAGGCAGTCGAGCGCATACGGCTGTTTGCAATCCACGAGCACGCAATCGCCGGGCGAGATGAAGCACTCGCGGCCGGCCTGCCGGAAGCGAGCCTGCCCCTCGCGGAGCTGCATGAGGAAGTAGTAAGCCTCGTTACTGTGAGCGATGCGTGCGGGCGTGCGACGCACGGCCTGCGTGCCGGCTTCCACGACGTAAAGCATCGCCGGCCCGAAATCGAGCTGATCGAGCTGCGCGTGGAAGCGGTCTCGCTCGGGCGTATCGATGTCGATCTCGAGGAAGGATTGGCAGATCGTGTCGACCCAGAACGCGAGCGCGTGCTGCTGATCGACGGCCGAGGTCGACCAGCGCCGTCGGGCGGGTTCTGCGATTGTTTCAACCACCGGGAAACGTCCGAAAAGAGGCCTCTGCAGGCATCATGCGCGCGGCCCTCTGCCCGTGCAAGGCAACGCTCCTGACACCGGCAGCCGACGATCGTTGCGCTCCGGGGCGCGCCCACCGGGCGCCGGTTGCTGCACTATCCGAGCGCCGCCCGCTCCAACCGAGTTGACACAATATGCTCACCATCTACCACTGGGAGCCGAACGCCAATTCCGGCAAGCCCATCCTGGCGGCGTACGAGAAGGGCGTGGCGTTCGAAAGCCGGTACGTGGACATGCTGGGGTTCGAGCAGCACGAGCCGGGTTACCTCGCCGTCAACCGCAACGGCACCGTTCCGGCGATGGTCCACGACGGCACGCTCGTGGCCGAGTCCACCGTGATGATGGAGTACATCGACCAGGCGTTTTCCGGTCCGCCCCTGCGACCGTCCGACCCGGTCGAGCGCTGGCGCATGCGCTGGTGGTGCCGCTTCTTCGATCAGTTCCTCGGCCCGTCCATCAGCATGTTCGGCTGGAAGATCTTCGTCGGGCCGGCCGTCGGCCAGCGCGATCCCGCGGAGCTGAAGGCGCGCATCGAGCGCATTCCGCTGAAGGAACGGCGCATCGCGTGGTCCAAGGCCATCTACGGCACGTTCTCTCCGGAAGAGATGGAAGAGTCGGCGCGCCGCATCCGTTTCGGGGTCGAGCAACTCGAAGGCCTGCTGTCGGCGCAACCGTGGGTCGCCGGGCAAAGCTATTCGCTCGCCGACGTTGCCGGTTTCAACATGGCTGCCGGATTGCCCATGATGATGACCGGCATCGTGAACGACCAGACCACGCCGCACCTCATGGAGTGGCTGCGAAAAATCTACGAGCGCCCCGCCGTGCACGAAGCCTTGAAGCTCGGCCGCACTGAAATCACGCGCCGCTACACGCACCTGGCGCGCACCGCCTGAGCGAGGATCACGATGCTCGAGCTCCTGCACTGGGAACCGAACGGCAGTCATCTGAAGCCTCTCATCGTCCTGCACGAGAAGGGCCTGCCGTTCCGCAGCCGCTATGTCGATGTGCTCTCGTTCGAGCAGCACAAACCGGGTTTTCTGCAGGCGAGCCGCGAGACCGCGCTGAATCCGGAAGGCGAGGGGCCGGTACTCGTGCACGACGGCGCAGAGATCAGCGAGTCCATGTTCATGATCGAGTACCTCGAGGATGCGTTCCCCGAGGTGAGCCTGAGGCCAGCCGATGCGCTGAGCCACGCACGCATCCTCGCCTTTGCGCGCTTCATCAACGAAGTCTTCATGCCGGCGGTGAATACGCTCGGGTGCCACACGTACCTGGCGCCGCAGTTCAGAGGGCGGGACGTTTCAGCGCTGCAGGCGATGCTCGAGCGCATTCCCATGAAGCATCTTCAGGATGGCTGGAAGCTCGCCATGACGGATACGTACCCGGCGGAGCTGCTGCAGGACTCCCAACGCAAGGTTGCTCTGGGTGTGGGGCGAATCGAGGAGGCGCTCGGCGATTCGCAGTGGCTGGTCGGATCGTCCTATTCGCTCGCAGACGTGGACGCTTTCGCGATCTGCAACTCGCTCACGAGTCTCGCGCCGGGCGTGGTGAACGAGGCGGCCTGCCCGCGCGTCATGGCGTGGTTGAAGCGGATTCGCGAACGGCCGGCGGTAAAGACCGCGCTGGCTATGAGCCGAACCGGTAAGCCGCAGGAAGCGTTTGCACCGGGACCGGAGCACTCTCGCTGGGGTTGATGCGCACCTCGCGGGTGGCGCGAAACTGCGTCGGCCCCGAACCGAACGCCTTGCGGAAACGCCGCGCGAAGTGGCTGGGCTCGAGAAACCCGCAGCGCGCGGACACTTCGCTCACGGACAACGCATCGTAGCGCGCATCGCTCATCATGCGATGAGCCAGCTCCAGGCGCATGCGCATCAGCTCGACACCGAACGTCGTCTCCGAACGCGCGCACAAGTGGTGGAGATAGCGCTTCGAGATGCCATGCATCTCGGCGACTGCGCCGGGATCGAGACCGGACTCGTGGCACCGGTCGCGAATGGTTCGGCGGATGCGGTTGAACAGCTTCTCGCTCGCTGAAGACGCGTGAGCATCAGGGCCGGCTGCGAGCGCAAGAAGCGCGGCAACTTGTTCGGCGACGGTGCCCGCCGGCAAGGCGAGCGGCTCATCGCGTTCGGTATCCAGGCTCGCAAGCGCTGCTGCCAAAGCCACGCTCCAACCCGAACTTGCGCGCAGCGCGCGTGCGGCGAGTTGCTCGGGGGCAGGAATCCAGTTCCGCAGCCAGTCCGATTGAAAGTGCATGAACAGGGAGCGCGTCCTCGTGAGGCACTCCACTCGATACGGCGCGCCGTTGTCGATCAGCAGGGACTCGCCTGCTGAGAGACTCGTCTCACGCCCATGCTGCTCGAAGCGCAGCTGGCCCGCGCGCAGGTGCACGAGGAAATATCCCGGGACCTGTTTTTGAGCCATGCGTGCGCGCGTGCGCCGAACCGAGTGCACGTCCGCAGAGGAAAGGAAGAGCGTGGCCGGGCCGAGCTCCGTCATGTCCAGGTTCGCGCGGAAATGAGCGCGAGCGGGACTGTCGATATCGAGCAGGGACCGGAAGACCGTGTCGGTCCAGTAAGTGAACGCGCGGCGCGGCTCCACGTCCGACGTGGACCATCGCTGGCGTCCGGCGCCTTCCGTAATTGCGAGCATATGGTCAGGTCCCCCCCGGACCCGTTGCTTGCGGGAATAGTGCCGCTCGGGGCCGGCAGCCTGCAAGGCAGCGCGCGGCCAGCTGTTGGTGGGACGCGGGGCGTCGAAAAATGGCCCAGTTTACAGGTGCTTGCAGGCCGGACCGCCGCCTTGCAGTTACGAGCGCGGGCTTCTGCACCTATGAGCGCGCACGCGCCCACGAGGGCGTCTAAGCTGCGCGCACCTGCCTGGAGAGTGTCATGACCACTGAAGCCAAGGGCTTTCCGCTACCCAGCTCCCTGAAAGTCGTTCCGGGAACGGAGGCTGCGCAGGCCGCCTACCCGTACACCATCCAGTTCGGTCCCGGGGATGACGAGCGTTTCTGGTTCTACAACTCCATGCACTTTCCGGAGCCCATGTCGGCGTTCGACATGGTGACTGCCGAGGCAGCGTACTGCGCGCTGGGTTCTTCCAACACACGCGTGCATTGCCTGCCGACCACGCTCGGCATCGATCACCGCATCATCAACGGTCGCGTGTACATCGGCGGCAATGCAGTGACCGATCCCAAGGAAATCGCCCGGCGCACCGACGAATTCCAGAAGCGCGCGTTCTACTACTACGCCAACTGGGAACGGCTCTACGAGCAATGGAAGGGCAAGATGATGCAGCTCATCCGGGATGCGCAGGCGCTGCCCAAGCCCGAGCTGCCCGAATTCGAGCCGCTCGAGCACGTGCACGCCGGGCGCGGCGTCGCCTCGAACCACTACCTGCTCGAGACGTATCAGAAAACGCTCGAAGGGTATTTCCGGATGTGGCATCACCACTTCGAGTTCCTGCTGCTCGGGTATGGCGCGTATCTCACGTTCTTCGGTTTCTGCAAGAAGGCGTTTCCGGAGATCACCGACCAGACGATCGCGCGCATGGTGGCGGGCATCGAAGCGGAAATTTTCAGGCCGGACGACGAAGTCCGGCGCCTCGCGCGTTGCGCCGTCGAGCTGGGCGTGGATGCGAAATTCCAGGAAGGCGTGTCCGCGAACGACATCATCAAGTCGTTGGAGAACGCGGGGCAGCCGGGCAAGGATTGGCTCGAGGAGCTCGCCGTTTCGCGCGACCCGTGGTTCAACATCAATGTCGGCGACGGCTTCTATCACTATCACCGCGCCTGGAACGACGATCTGTCGATGCCCTTTGCCGGCCTGCCGGACTACATCCGTCGCGTGAAGGCGGGCGAGTCCCTCGACCGCCCCATCGAGAAGCTGCGCGCCGAGCGATGGGAGCTCATCAAGGACTATCGGGAGCTTCTGAATACGGACGAGGACCGCGCGGCTTACGACCAGATGATCACGCTCGCGCATCGCGTGTTCCCCTACGTCGAGGGGCACAAGTTCTATTGCGAGCACTGGTATACGAATCTCTTTTTCAACAAGATCCGCGAATTCGGCGGCTTGCTGGCACAGCACGGGTTCTTCGGCGACGCCGAGGACGTGTTCCATCTCACGCGTTACGAGCTGGATCTCGCGATCGCGGACCTCATGACGTCATGGTCGAACGGCTCGCCGCCGCGCGGCCCCGAGCGTTGGCCGCGCATCGTCGCAGAGCGTAAAGCCGCGATTGCCAAGTGGGCGAAGCATGAGACGCCTCCTGCGCTGGGCCCGGTGCCGGATGTGATCGACGATCCGGCCATCGTGATGCTGTGGGGTATCACTCGCGAGAGCCTGAACACGTGGCTCGCGGCGGAGAGCGGCGGGCCCACCAACGAGGTACGCGGGTTCGCTGCATCGAGCGGTGTCGTCGAAGGTCCGGCGCGGGTCGTGAAGTCGGTGGAAGAAATCTCTCGCCTGAAGAAGGGCGACATCCTGGTGTGCCAGGTCACCAATCCGACGTGGGCGCCGATCTTCCAGAAGATCGCGGGCGCGGTGTCGGATATCGGTGGCTCGATGAGTCACGCCGCCATCGTTGCGCGCGAGTACGGGCTGCCGGCTGTCGTCGGCACAGGCAATGCCACCGCGAAGATCAAGGACGGTCAGCGCATCCGCGTGGATGGCGGGCGCGGCGTGGTGACCATTCTGCAATAGGCGCGCGATGCCCTCGACTGAGCACATCGGCTGGTTCGCCGACATCGGATTGCAGGACAGACCGCACGTAGGCGGCAAAGGCGGAAGTCTCGGCGAGCTGCAGCGCGCGGGCATCGCCGTGCCGCCGGGCTTTGTCGTCAAGACGGCCGCGTTCGAGAAATTCATCGAGTTCGTCGAGCGCAGCGGGCCGGTGCGCGCACGCGTTGAAGCACTGGACGCGGACGATCTCGAAGCGGTAACCCAATGCTCGAAGGAGCTGCGCGCGAGAGTGGAGGCCGCGGAACTGCCGCCTGCGCTGCTCGATGAGATTTCAGCTGCGTATCGCGCGCTAGGCGGAGCGAGCCCGGTGGCTGTGCGCTCTTCGGCAACCACGGAAGACGCAGCCGATGCGAGCTTCGCGGGCCTTCAGGACACGTATCTGTGGGTCACCGATCTGAAGCAGACGGTCGCGCGCGTGCGGAGCTGCTGGGCGAGTCTCTACTCCGTTGAATCCGTCACCTATCGACGCAAGCGCGCGATGCCTGAAGCGGGCGTCGCCATGGCTGTCGTCGTTCAGAAGATGGTCAACGCGCGCACGGCCGGCGTGATGTTCACGCGTAGTCCGATTACCGGAGATCGATCGGTGATGACGATCGAAGGCGCGTGGGGATTGGGCTCAGCAGTTGTGGGCGGCGAGGTGACTCCGGATCGCTGGGTCGTCGGCAAGATCACGGGCGACGTTTCCGTGCGTGAAGTTTCGGAGAAACTCATTCAGCACGTGCCGGCGCCCGGCGGCGGAACCCGAACCGATCCGGTGCCTGAAGACCAGCGACGCGCTCCGTGTCTGAGCGACGAGGAGTTGCAGGCGCTGCGAACGGTTGGGCGCCAGGTCGAGCGGCACTACGGCCGGCCGCAGGACATCGAGTGGGCGGTCGAGCGCGATACGAACCAGATCCTCCTGCTGCAGAGTCGGCCGGAGACGGTGTGGTCGGCGAAGGAGTCCGCACCGGTGGCGCGCCCCGCCGAAGATCCCCTGGCGCACGTGATGTCGATTTTCGGAGGTAAACGGTGAGTCTTACGGCCGCGGATGTCGCGGAAATCATGCGGCTCGTGGAGCAGTCGAGCTTCGACGAGCTGACCCTCGAGATCGATGGCATGAAGCTCACGCTGCGGCGTGGGGCAGGCGGTCAGCTCGTGAATGGCGCGGATGCGGACGCGCCTGTTGAACGGCCTGTTTCCGTACCTGTAACTCCAACAGTCCCCGCTCGCGTTTCGGCTCCGGCTGCTGCAGCCGATCCGAACGTCAAGGACGTACCCGCGCCGCTCCTCGGCACGTTCTATCGCGCGCCGAAGCCGGGTGCGGCGCCATTCGTCGAGGTGGGGGCCACCGTCGAGGAGGACACGGTCGTCGGCATCATCGAAGTCATGAAGCTGATGAACACCGTGCGCGCCGGCGTGCGCGGCACGGTGGCGGAAATTCTCGCCCGCGATGGCACGCTCGTGGAGTACGGCGAGACTCTCTTGCGCGTGCGCAAGAAGGGCTAGCGCGTGGCCATTCGACGGGTGCTCATCGCGAATCGCGGCGAGATCGCCGTGCGCATCATGCGCACGTGCCGGGCACTCAACATTGAAACCGTGCTCGCCGTGTCCGAAGCGGATCGGGACAGCATGCCTGCACGGCTTGCGAATCGCACGGTGTGCATCGGCCCGGCGCGCCCGAGTGAAAGTTATCTGAAGGTCGAAGCCATCGTGCATGCCGCGCTCGGGACGAAGGCGGATGCCATTCACCCGGGATACGGATTCCTGTCCGAGCGGGCGGCGCTCGCGCGCATGTGCGAAGCGGAAGGCGTCATCTTCATCGGGCCGACAGCGGCACAGATCGAGGCGGTAGGCGACAAACTCCGCGCACGCGCAGAAGCCGAAGCGGCCGCAGTGCCGGTTGTGCCGGGCGGCGCTGTCGCCACCACCGAGGAAGCCATGGCCTTGGCTCGCACCATCGGTGCGCCATTGCTCGTGAAAGCAGTGGGCGGCGGCGGCGGGCGCGGCATGAAGCGTGTCGATCGAATCGAAGACCTTCCCGCCGCGATGGAACTGGCTTCCGCCGAAGCAGGTGCTGCATTCGGTGACGCGCGCGTATATCTCGAGCGGTTCATCGCGAGCGGACGTCACGTCGAAGTGCAAGTGTTGGGGGACGGCGAGGGCCGCGTCATCCATCTCGGTGAACGCGACTGCTCCGTGCAGCGCCGCTACCAGAAGCTGGTTGAGGAAACTCCCGCACCCGGTTTGCCCGACTCGCTGCGCCAATCACTGCACGCCGCCGCGGTTCGCTTTGCCGAACGCCTGTCCTATCGCGGCGCTGGCACCGTGGAGTTTCTCGTCGATCGTGAACGCGGCGACTTCTATTTTCTGGAGATGAACGCGCGCATCCAGGTGGAGCATCCGGTGACGGAGGCGGTAACCGGCGTCGATCTCGTCGCCGAGCAGATCGCCATTGCAGATGGCGCGGGCCTGCGTCTCACGCAATCCGCCATTCATCGAAACGGATGCGCCATCGAATGTCGCGTGAATGCGGAAGACCCCGCTCACGACTTTCGCCCGAGTCCCGGCACCGTGCGCGAAGCGCAGTGGCCGGCAGGCGAGGGCATTCGCGTCGACACGCACATCGCGTCGGGTTCACGCGTGCCGCCTTACTACGACTCACTCATGGGCAAGATCATCGCGCATGGCGCGGACCGCAACGCTGCGCTGACGCGATTGCGGCTGGCGATCGCATCGACGCGTCTGCAAGGCGTTGCGACCAATCTCCCATTTCATACCACGGTGCTGGACGATGCCGAGTTCCAGGCGGGCGGCGTCGATACCGCGTTCGCCGCGCGGGTGCTCGAGCAGCGCCCCAGGATGCCGGAGCACGCATACCATGGCTGACATTCGGCTCGTCGAAACCTCACTCCGCGACGGCAACCAGTGTCTTTGGGCCGCGCTCGGGATCGACACTGCGAAAACGCTGACCATCGCTCCGGTGATGGACCGCGTGGGCTTCAAGGCCATCGACTTCACCACGTCCACGCACATGGGCGTGGCGGTTCGCTACAAGAAGGAAGACCCGTGGGAGCGCATCCGGCTCATGGCGGCGGCCACGCCGAGCACGCCGCTGCAGTTCATGTCCACGGGCTTCCGCTTCATCTCGTGGGAAACGGCGAGCCCGGAGTTCATGGACCTGGCATTTCGCGTCCTGGCGCGCAACGGCATCCGCCGTTTCTGTCTCGCGGATCCCGCGAACGATGCGGATTCGAACATTGCCTGTGCGCGCATGGTGAAGCAGGGCGGGGGCGAGTTCGTGATCGCGGCGCTCGTGTTCACGTTGAGCCCGATCCACGACGATGCGCATTATGCGGAGCGCGCAAGGAAGCTCGCGGCGTGCCCTGACATCGACGCACTCTATATAAAGGATCCGGGTGGGCTGCTGTCGCCCGGTCGCGCGCGCACCCTGATCCCCGCGATCAAAGCTGTGATCGGCAACAAGCCGCTCGAGCTGCATGCCCATTGCACGATCGGCCTGGCCGAGCACACGTACATGGACGCGCCTGACTATGGTGTAGAAGCCGTTCAATGCGCATCGGGCGCGGCGTCCGATGGAACGTCGAACCCGCCTTCCGAGCGTGTGGTTTCGAATCTGCGCGAGCTCGGGCACACGGTGCGCATCGATGACGAGGCGCTGGCTGAGGTCGGCCGTTACTTCACCGCGCTCGCTGCGGCGGAGGGCCTGCCCGCCGGGAAGCCGCAGGCATTCGATGCGGGTTATCTGCATCACCAGTTACCCGGCGGTATGGTCGGCACGATGCGTCGTCACCTTGCCGAGAGCCGGCTTTCACACATGGAAAGCGCCGTCATCGAAGAGATCGGGAGAGTGCGCGAGGAGCTGGGCTGGCCCATCGTGATGACGCCGTTCGCGCAGATCGTGATGACGCAAGCGGTGATGAACGTGACGAATCATGAGCGCTACAAGCTGATCCCGGACGAGGCGATCCGCTACGCGCTCGGCCGTTTCGGCAAGCCGAACGTGCCGATCGATCCCAAAGTCATGGAACGCATCGAATCGCTCCCACGCACGCGCGAGCTGCGCGCCGAGCCACCGATGGCACCGCTCGAAGAGCTGCGACGCCGGCTCGGTGCGGACCTGTCCGACGAAGAGTTTCTCCTGCGCGCCACGATGCCGGCGGGGCAAGTGGACGCGATGCGCGCAGCGGGCCCGGCCGCGCGTCACTACGACCCGAGCCTGAAGCCGGTGATCAGTCTCCTGCGTCAGCTCACGGAGCGGCGCGACCTGTCCGAAATCGCCGTCGAGAAAGGCGGGTTCAAATTGAGGTTACGGCGTTACGCCCGCGCCGAGGGCGCGGCATGAGTGCAGACGCCGCGCCGAAGCGTTCCCGCTCTGGCAAAAAGCTCTCGCCTGTCAAGGGATCCATCAAGGGCTTCATGTTCGACCTCGATGGCACGCTCCTGCTGACCGATCGTTCGCTCAGCGGCTACGAGATTCTGCCGGGTGCCATCGAAGTGCTCACCACGCTGAAGGAGCGCGGGACCCCCTATGTGATCCTGACGAACGGCAGCGCCTATCGGCCGGCCGAGCAGGCCGAAAAATTGCGCGGCTATGGATTACCGCTGACCAATGAGCAGATGCTGACGCCATCGAGCGTCGCTGCGGATCTCATGTCCCGCAATGGCGTCGAGCGCGCGCTCATCCTTGGTTCGCGCGGCGTCGGGGCCGCACTCGCGGACGCGGGCATCGAGATCGTCTTCACCGGCGAGCCGCGCGCGAGCGAAGTGCAGGCCGTGTACGTGGGCTGGCATCCGGAGTGCGGCATGAAGGACATCGAGGCCGCCTGTCACGCCATCTGGGCTGGCGCCAAACTCTATGTCGCTTCCGACGTGCCTTTCTTCGCGACCCGGAACGGGCGCGCGATGGGCTACTCGCACGCCATCGTCGGCGCCGTTCGCCGCATGACGCATGCACCCATGATCCTCACCGGCAAACCTTCGCTGCATGCCTTGCGTTTCGTGGCAAAGAAACTCGGCGTTCCCATGCGGCACGTCGGCGTCGTGGGCGATGATCCCGCGGTCGAAGTGATCATGGCGCGCCGGGGTGGCGCAACGGCATTCGGCGTGACGACGGGCGTGCACGACGCGAAGGAATGGGCGCGCGAGAAGGGCAAACGCCGCCCGCATCGCGTGCTCAAGCAGATTCGCGAGCTGCTCGAACTGACCCCCTCCGGACGGCGCGATGGCAACTGAGGGCCAGCTGCTCTGGAAACCCAGTCCGGCGCGCCGCGAGCGGTCCCACATCACAGCTTTTACGAACTGGCTGAAACGTGAACGCGGTCTGGCCTTCGAGAACTACGACGCACTCTGGCGGTGGTCGGCGACTGATCTCGAAGCGTTCTGGCGCGCGATCTGGGACTACTTCGACGTACGCTCCTCCGCGCCGTTCACACGGGTGCTGGGCCGGCGCGAGATGCCCGGCGCCGAATGGTTTCCGGGTGCGCGCCTGAACTATGCCGAGCACGCCCTGGTACACGAGCGACCCGATACCGACGCACTCTTATATATGCGCGAGGGTGGCCCACTCGAGCGCATGAGCTGGACGGAGCTCACCGCGCGCGTGCGAGTGCTCGCAACCCAGCTGCGGAAACTCGGCGTGCGGCCGGGCGACCGCGTGGTTGCCGTGCTGCCGAATTCGCCGGAAGCTGTCGTTGCAGTGCTGGCCACCACCAGCATCGGCGCTGTCTGGTCCTGCTGCGGGCCCGACTTCGGCCCCAAGGGTGTGCTGGAGCGCTTCGCGCAGCTCGCCCCCAAAGTCATTCTCTACGTCGACGGCTACCGGTACGGCGGCAAGAGTTTCGATCGCAAGCCCGAGATGCAGCAGATCATGGCGCAGCTCACGACGCTGGAGCATGCCATCGCGGTTCCGTATTTCGATCGCGCCGATCGTACGCAGCTCTTTGCGAGCACGACATTCTGGGACGACCTGTTCGCGCACCCGCCTGTGCCTGCCGCGGAGTTCCGTTTCGAGCAGGTGCCCTTCGATCATCCGCTCTGGATCCTGTTCTCATCCGGAACGACAGGACTGCCCAAGGCGATCGTGCATGGGCACGGCGGAATCCTGCTCGAACAGCTGAAGCACCTGCACTTCAACTACGACGTGCATGCGCGCGAGGCGCTCTTCTTCTTCACCACCACCGGCTGGATGGTGTGGAACTTCCTGGTGAGCTCGCTCGTCTCGAACGTGGTGCCGGTGCTCTATGACGGCAATCCATCTTTTCCAGAAGCCGATTCGCTGTGGAAGGTCATCGAGCAATCGCGTGCAACGCTGTTCGGCACGAGCCCGACCTACATCGCGTATCAACAGAAGGCCGGTGTCGTCCCGAAGCAGAAGTTCGATCTCTCGCATCTCCAGTCCGTGACGCTTGCCGGATCGCCCGTGACGGCCGAATGCATGGAATGGGTTTACGAGAACGTGAAGCGCGACCTCTGGGTCGTGTCGGGTAGCGGTGGCACCGACTGCTGCACGGGGTTTGTCGGTGGCGTTTCGACATTGCCGGTTTACGCTGGCGAGATTCAGGCTCGCGCTCTCGGGGTGTCCGCTTACGCATTCGATGAGCAGGGAAAGGCCGTGGTCGACGAGGTGGGCGAGCTCGTCATCACCGAGCCCATGCCCTCCATGCCGTTGCGCTTCTGGAACGATCCGGACAACAAGCGCTACCTCGAATCCTATTTCGACACGTACCCCGGAATCTGGCGTCACGGGGACTTCGTGCGTTTCAACGCACGCGGCGGCGCTTTCGTGCTTGGGCGCTCGGACGCCACGCTCAATCGCCATGGCGTGCGTATCGGCACGGCCGAGATCTATCGCTCGCTTGCGGCACTGGAAGAGATCGAGGACTCGCTGATCGTCAACCTCGATCTGCCGGGCGGCAAGTTCTTCATGCCGCTGTTCGTGAAGCTCCACGGCAATCGCGTGCTCGATGAACCGCTGCGCGAGCGTATTCGCGCGAGGCTGCGCACCGACTACTCGCCGCGCCACGTGCCCGACCGCATCTATCAGGTGCAGGGCATTCCGATCACGCTCACCGGCAAGAAGCTCGAGGTGCCGGTGAGAAGAATTCTCATGGGGGTGCCCGCCGAGAAAGCTGCGAATCGTGCGGCGCTGGCGAATCCCACCGCGCTCGACTTCTTCATCGACTACGCGGCCAACCGGACCGACTATCCGAGGAGCGCTGCGAAATGATCGACCTCTACACGGCCGAGACGCCGAACGGCTGGAAAATCTCCATCACGCTGGAGGAGCTCGCGCTTCCCTACACCGTGCGCGCGCTCCAGCTTTCCAAGCGGCAGCAGAAGGAGCCGTGGTATCTGAAGATCAATCCCAACGGTCGCATTCCCACGATCGTGGACCGCGACAACGGCGATTTCGCCGTGTTCGAGTCCGGCGCGATCATGATCTATCTGGCGGAGAAAACCGGGAAGCTGATGCCGACGGACGTGAAGGGCCGCTCGCGCGTCATCCAGTGGCTCATGTTCCAGATGGGCGGTGTTGGCCCGATGATGGGCCAGGCGAACGTGTTCTACCGTTACGCGCCCGAGAAAATCCCGTATGCCATCGATCGCTACCAGCGCGAGGTGCGGCGCCTGTTCGAAGTGCTGAACGGTCAGCTTGCCCAGAGCGAATATCTCGCTGGCGAGTACTCGATCGCGGACATCGCCAACTGGTCCTGGGTGCAGGGCTACGAGTGGTCCGGCGCGAGCATCGACGGCCTCGATCACCTCAAGCGTTGGCTGGAAGCGATTCGCGCACGACCCGCAGTACAGCGCGGACGCGCAGTGCCTGCGCCAGTCGATCTCGGAACCGGCGACGAGAAAACCGTTGAAGGCGCGCGCAAGATTCTGGTCTGAGAGCGAACTAATGTAAGGCGGCGCCCCGGTGTTCCGGGCCTCCCGCTTTCAGCGGAGCTCCATCGGGCTGGGGTGCGGGCTTGAGCCCGGTCACCTGGAAGATCTGGTACTCATCGAGCGTCTCACGCTCCAGCAGCGCCACGACCAGCGCATCGAGTGCCTTGCGATGTGCCTTGAGCAGTCGGCACGCTTCCTCGTAGCAGCCGCTGATGATCGCGCGCACTTCGTTGTCGATCGTTCGTGCCGTGTCTTCGCTGAACGGCTTCGGCGTGGTGTAGCCTGCGGCGCCGAGATACGGGTTTTGTGGGGGCGCGAGCTGAACGAGCCCGACTTTCTCGCTCATGCCCCAGCGCGTGACCATGTTTCGTGCGAGCTGCGTGGCCTGATCGATGTCGCTTTCCGCGCCGGTCGTGCGCGTCCCATAGACGAGCTCCTCCGCCGCGCGCCCACCGAGCATGCCGATGATTCGCGCGCGCAGGTAGCCTTCCGGGTAGTTGTAGCGGTCCGTGCTCGGGCGTTGATACGTGACGCCGAGTGCCTGCCCGCGCGGGACGATGCTCACCCGATGCACGGGATCGGCGCCTGGCACGATGATGCCGAGGATCGCATGTCCACCTTCGTGGTACGCGACGCGCTCGCGGTCCTCGTGCGTCAGAAGAATCGGGCGCGCCGGGCCGAGCACGATCTTCTCCAGCGCATCGAAGAAATCCTTCTGGTGGACTTCGTTCTGGTCACGACGCGCGGCGAGCAGTGCCGCTTCGTTGCTCAGATTCTTCAGGTCCGCGCCCGTGAGGCCCGGCGTCGCGCCGGCGATTTCGTTGAGCTCGACGTCGCGCGCGAGCGGCATGCGTCGCGTGTGTACCTTGAGGATTGCTTCGCGCCCGCCGCGGTCGGGAAGATTCACGATCACGCGACGATCGAACCGCCCGGGTCGCAGCAGCGCCTTGTCGAGCACATCCGGCTGGTTCGTGGCCGCCAGCACGATGATGCCTTCGCGGCCCGAGAACCCATCCATCTCGGTGAGGATCTGGTTCAGCGTCTGTTCCTGCTCGCTCGTGCCGCCGACGGCAAATCCGCCGCGCGCGCGTCCGATCGAATCCAGCTCGTCGATGAAGATGATCGCGGGCGCATGCTTGCGAGCCTGCTCGAACAGGTCGCGCACCCGCGCTGCGCCCACGCCGACGATCATCTCGACGAATTCGGCCGCGCTCATCGAGAAGAATGGAACGCCCGCCTCGCCGGCAACCGCGCGCGCGAGAAGTGTCTTGCCCGTACCGGGCAGGCCGACGAGAAGCACTCCCTTGGGCGCCGTGCCGCCGAGGCGCGTGTATTTTTCCGGCGCCTTCAGGAACTCGACGATCTCGACGAGCTCGTTCTCGGCCTCGTCGATGCCCGCGACATCCTCGAACGTGACCTTGCCGCCCTCCCCGGCGTCGTAACGCTTCGCCTTGCTGCGGCCGATTCCCATCAACGTGCTGCCGACACCGCCGCCGCGCTGCGCGCGCCGGAACATCCACACGTAGAAGCCGATGATCAGCAGCGCCGGGCCGAATCCGAGCAGGAACGTGCCCCAGAGGCTTCCCGACCGCAGCGGCTCGGCACGAATCTCCACGTTGTGCGTGATCAGCAGGGACTCGAGACCTGGATCGACGAATGCGGGCAGCGTCGTTTTGAAAGCGCGCGCCGTTCGTGACTTGGATTTGTCGGCAGGCGGGTACGTCACCGGACGGATGAAGCGTCCCTCGACGACTTCGCCGCGACTGTAGATCGATTCGACGTTGTTCTGCGTGACCTGTTGCTTGAAGAACGTGTAGGGCACGGTGAGCGGAGTCTCTTCGCCCGGCGCGAGGAAGCGCGTGATGACGAAGTTCGCCAGCAGCACGAGCGCAAAGATGAGCCACACCCGCTGCGACGGCCACGGTCCCGGTCCTGGTGGACCCGGGTCCCTGCTTCGCGGGGTGTTCGGCCGTTTCATACCGCTTGCCGGTAGCAAATTTCGGTGCCTGGATCGCCGCGGCACGGAGGTTGCGCACTTCACGCCATGAAAGCCGCAGCTATCGATCGACCCGGTCCGCCCTCCGTACTGAAGCCACACGAGCTGCCGGTTCCCGAACCGTCGCCGAATGAAGTGCTCATCGCGCTTCACGCCGCGGGTATCGGCGTATGGGATGTCGACATCCGCAAGGGCTGGTGGCCGCAGGGACGACCGAAATATCCGCTCGTGCTGGGCGTTGACGGCGCCGGGATCGTTGCGGCCGTGGGCAGTCGGGTGCGTCGCTTCAAAGTGGGGCAGCGCGTGTGGGCCTACGAGTTCGCGAATCCCAAAGGCGGGTTCTACGCTGAATACGTCGTGGTGAATGCAGAGCATGTGGCACGCGTACCGCGTCGACTCGACCTTCTGCAAGCAGGCGCGGCGACAGCGACCGCACTGACGGCGCTGCAAGGAATCGATGACACGCTCGGGCTGCGGCGTGGCGAGACCGTGCTGATTTTCGGCGCAACCGGCGCCGTCGGAACGATGGCGGTGCAGTTCGCGAAGCGTCGTGGCGCGCGCGTGATTGCAACTGCGACGGGTCGCAAAGCCGCCCGACTCGTGCGGAGCCTCGGAGCTGACGCGGCCTTCGACGCGAGGGCGAAGAATGCCGTTGCAAGGTTGCGTGAGCTTGCACCGGAGAATCTCGATGCCGTGCTGGCGTTCGCGGGCGGCGATGCGCTCGATCGCTGCCTCGATCTGGTTGGCCCCAGGGGACGCGTGGCCTGGCCGAATGGCGTAGAGCCGGAACCGAAGCGGCGCCGGCGGCGCTTCAAGGCTCAGGGATACGACGCGGAAGCGAGCCCGCGCGCCCTGGCTCGCCTCGACCGCGCTGTGACCGAGGCGCGACTCAAAGTGCCGATCGCCGCGAAATATCCGCTGGCACAGGCTGCTCGCGCGCACGCGCGACTCGAAGACGGTGGCGTGTTCGGGAGGATCGTCCTGCGCATCGGCAGGTAGCGTGCGCGCACGAAGGTGCGCCCGCTCCCGTCCGTCAGCGCGGGGGCTGCTCGGACGCTGACGGCTTCGTCGGAGCTGCGCTCGGATCGCCCGTCGGCGGCGGTGCGCGGTCGGTCTGCGCACGTGGGCCGAGCAGTTCCGTGAAAATCGGGATCAGCCTGTCTGCCCAGACCTGGTATGCCTTCGGCGTCAGATGCAGGCCGTCGGGGTCGGTCATCCCGGGATAGAGTTTCCCGCTTGCGTCGGCGAGCTGGTCGTTGATGTTGATGTAGCGGATGGATTTGCCGTCTGCGAGGCGGGCGATGCGCTCATTGATGCGATTGATCGTGTGCATCACGGCCATTTCATCATTGCGTGGTGTGATGCCTGTGAGGATCAGCGTGGCACTGGGGGCTTTCGCGCGACACAGCGCCACGATAGCTGCGATTCCACGACTGATGTCTGCCACGCGTGCCTCGTCATCGCCGACCGGAGGCGCGTGGCCCACATTGTTCGTGCCTGCCATCAACACAATGACTTTCGGATTCACTCCATCGAGCTCGCCGGCTTCGAGTCGCCACAGAATGTTCTGAGTCTTGTCTGCGCCCCACCCGAAGTTCGCGGCGTTCCACCCGTAGAAATTCTTTCGCCAGTTCGCGAGCAGCAGCTGGTACTTCTCGTCCTTCGTTCCCCATCTCCTGGTAATCGAATCACCTAGAAAATAGACATCGATCCGCCCCTGCGTCCTCTTCGCCATCAAGTCCAGATGCGCCTGGTGCGAATTCTCGTCCGTCCGCGCCCGCGCCACATCCGCGCGCTCCACGACCTGTGCGCCAGGACTGCCGCACACGAGCAATAGAGCAATCGCACCTGGCAGGAATCCTGGTCGCCGCATACTGCGACTCTCCGGCGAAGTCTCCTGCATCGTCAAGCGTCGCGAGCTTGTTGCCGTCACCTGAGTTCAGTTAGAGTTGTCATTAACAACACAATAACGATCGCGACATCCGGGGTGGAAGTTTTTGTGTCAAGGAAGACTGCCGTATTGCTGGCCGTCCGGCCACGTACCCTCGCGCTGCTTGCAACTCTGACGCTCACACTGGTCGGCGCTGCCCTGCCTGCTGCAGCCCAGACCGCGATTCGCCTGAATGCAGGCGGCCCTGCGTTCGTCGACTCCGCCGGAAATACCTGGAGCGCCGATACCGGTTACAACACCGGCAACAGCGCAACCTCAGGGTCCTCCATTTCCGGCACTCTCGATCCCACGCTCTTCCAGTCCAATCGCTGGGACGATGGCGGCGCTCCGGAGCTGCAATACTCGTTTACCGTCCCGAACGGTGACTATCAGGTCACCCTGTACTTTGCCGAGACATGGTCCGGCGCTTTCATCGTGGGTCGTCGTGTCTTCGATGTGCAGATCGAAGGGACGACCGTTCTGAATGATCTCGATGTCTTTGCCGCAGTGGGTGCGAACACTGCATTCAGCCACACTGCGAACGTGACGGTCAGCGACGGCCAGCTGAACATTCAGTTCCTGCACGGCCCGGCGGATAACCCCTTCATCAGTGCGATCGAGGTCGTCACCGCTGTTCCGGCCGATCCTTCGGTGCCCACGACTCCGCAGGGTCTGACTGCAACGCCGGTTTCGCCGACACAAGTCCATCTGACATGGTCTGCGTCCACCGACGATGTAGGGGTCACCGGCTATCGAGTCGAACGATGTGCGGGGGCGAACTGTTCCGGCTTCACACAGATCGCCGGACCCGGCACCACGAGCTACTCGGACAGCGGACTCGCACCTTCCACGACGTATCGCTACCGCGTACGTGCCGTCGATGCGGATCTGCACTTGTCACCGTATTCCGGTTTCGTGAGTACGACCACCACCGCCAGCAGCAATGGACTTTTTGTCGCCAGGGTGAATGCGGGCGGTTCCGCCTATACCGACACGCTCGGGAACATCTGGAGCTCGGACACGGGCTATAACGTCGGAAATGCCACCACATCTGGAGCTTCCATTGCGGGCACATCCGATCCGACCCTGTTCCAGTCGAACCGATGGGACGACGGTAATTCGCCCGAGCTCCAGTACACATTCACAGCGCCCGACGGTTGGTACGAAGTCAACCTCTACTTCGCGGAAACGTGGTCCGGCGCGTTCGACGTCGGGCGTCGCGTCTTCAACGTGCAGATGGAGGGTGAGACGACTCTGCAGAACCTGGATGTGTTTGCGGAGGCGGGTGCAAATGCGGCGTTGAAGAAGAGCGTGCCGCTCTTCGTGAGCGATGGTCAGCTCAACATCACCTTCTTTCACAGCGTCGAGAATCCTTTCGTCAGCGCTATCGAGCTCATTCAGACATCCGCATCCGACAGGGAAGCACCGTCGACGCCGACCGCCCTGACAGCGGAAGCGAGCGGAGTCACCGCTGCGGAGCTTGCCTGGAACGCCTCGTCCGACAATGTCGGCGTTGCCAGCTATCGCGTCGAGCGATGTCAGGGAGCGGCCTGCAGCGATTTCAGAGAAGTCGGAACAGTGACGACGCCGACGTATTCCGATGCGGCGCTCAGCCCATCGACAACCTACCGCTATCGTGTGCGCGCGGCAGACGCCGGCTCGAATCTGAGTGGCTACACAACGATCACCGTTACGATGCCCGCAGCAGCGGATTCTGTGCCACCCAGCGCGCCCTCGGCCCTGACGGCGACCCCAACGTCCAACACACAGGTACAACTGACCTGGACGGCTTCGACAGATAACGACCAGGTTACCGGCTATCGCATCGAACGCTGCGCAGGGTCCGCGTGCTCCAGCTTCGTACAGGTTGGTGTTTCCGTCGGCGCTACTTTCAACGATAGCGGCCTCCAGAGAGCGACGACATATCGCTATCAGGTGCGGGCGGCGGATGCCGTTCCCAATCTGAGCGGGTACTCCAACATCACATCCGTAACTACCCTTGATGGAGTCGATACGCAGGCTCCGACAGTGCCTGCTGCACTGATCGCCACAGGAATCGCGTCCACTCACGTGGATCTCGGTTGGAACGCTTCAACAGATGACACGGCGGTGACGGCGTATCTGCTCGAGCGATGCACCGGGGCGAGCTGCACGAACTTCCTGCAGATCGGTGCACCGACCGGAACAAGCTTCAGCGACAACAGCGTCGCACCGTCCACAACCTATCGGTACCGGGTCCGCGCTCAGGATGCCGTGCCGAACTACAGCGGCTATTCCGCCATTCGAACGGTGATGACGGCGGCCGGCGCAGACACGACTGCGCCGACGGCCCCGGCCTCGCTCTCTGCCAGTGCGACATCAACCTCGCAGATCAATCTGACGTGGCCGGCCTCGTCCGATGAAGTCGGTGTCACCGCCTATCGCGTCGAGCGTTGCGAGGGGGCGAGCTGCACGACGTTTACGCAGGTCGCGACGGTTTCGTTCAACAGCTACGCCGACAGCGGCCTCACGGGCGGAACGACATATCGGTATCGCGTACGCGCCGCGGATGGCGCGGACAACCTCAGCTCGTACTCACCGGTCGCTGACGCAACCACTGTGACGGGCGATGGCACGGCGGGCAGCGCGACCTACCAATACGATTCCTTTGGACGGCTGAAGCAGGTCACGGTGACGCCACAATGAACGCGCGCATCACACGGAGCTCCCAGGTGAAAGGTCTCGTCCGGAACGCGGCCATCCGAATGGCCGCTTGTGCGTTGCTGCTCGTGGTCGTCATCGCTGATGTCCAGGCAACGAGTCCCTGCTATCGGTTTCGTCAGGGCGGACCCTTCGGCTGGTGGTCACCTGAGTTCTCCACGCCCGAGGCTGCTTGCAAGGCATTGGAGGGCTACCTCGCCGGAAACATGGATGCCATGAACGAGTGGCACGAATACGCTCCGGGCACGAAGGAGTTCCGCAATATCCATGTGGAGACCGAGCCCTTCTTCGGCTATCCCAACGTGAGGTGCGTGGTCTTTTTCGAAATGAGGTCGCCTCCCCATCCGGAGTGGACCCCGGGTGCCAGGGGTCACGGCGGCGTTCCCTATATTCAGGATCCGGCTTGCAAGGTGTTTGCCTGCGCCACTCCTCCGCCAAAAGCGCAATGCGGTCCCGACTGCAACAGTGTTGGACATCCCATCAACCCGGCAACCGGCGGAATGTACTCGATCGAGGTCGACATCGAGGGCAAGTCGGGCGTGGAGGCATTCAAGCGGTACTACAACAGCACCGATACGGAAGTGGCGGAGAATGAGAGTCGAGAGCTCTCGGCTGGCTGGAGACACACGTTCACCCGCAGGATCAAGCCGATACCGGCAGGCTCAGACCATCAGCCCTACCTGCCCGGGGCCGACTACTCATCGCTCTACAACGACGAAGCCGGGGCGTGCACGAGTGGTTTCGCCGAAATCAAGGGACGGGTGAGCGCCTGGGCGAACGCGACATCGAGCTACGTCGATGGGGTCTGCAAGCTCAGTGTCGGCGGCACGTCGATCGGAGCGCTTCCCCTGCTGTATCAGTCGGTACCAACGCCTACTCCAGGAACGGCGCCGGCAGGGTACGACGTGATTCGTGATCACGGGCAGGTGATCCGGTTTTCCCTTCAGGGAGGTGCCTTGGTTCCGCCTACCGGTACGCTGCTGCGATTGCAGCAGATCGTGGGTGGTTTCGAGCTCACTGACGCTGCGGACAACCTGGAAACGTACGATAGCAATGGAAGACTGCTTTCAATCCGCAGCCGTGCAGGAGTGATGCAGACGCTGAGCTATGACGGTGCGGGGCGTCTGTTCAACGTTGTCGACAGTTTCGGGCACCTGATCGGCTTCGAGCACGACGCGGCAGGTCGACTGACTCAGGTCACAACGCCAGACCTTCACACCCTGCAGTACGGCTACGACACTGCAGGCCGTCTCTCCACTGTCACGAATACGGACGGGAGCACGCGCACCTACGTATACGAAAACGCCTCTTTCCCGAATGCCCTGACTGGAGTCATCGACGAGAACAATCATCGACTTTCGACTTGGACCTACGATGCCCAGGGACGTGCCACGCATACCAGCGAGGCGGGCGGCGCAGGTGCGGTAACACTCGCCTACAACGCAGATGGCACAGTGATGACCACCGACGCTTTGGGTGCCGTTCGCACATTCGCCTTCGATCGCTACGGCGACAGCAATGCCGTCACGAGCATCAGCGGGTCGCAGTGCCCGACATGCCGCGAGGGTGCAGCCACCACGTACGACACTTTTGGATTTGTAAGGAGTCGCACTGACTACAACGGGAATGTCAGCTGCTACGCGCATGACGCAGCACGTGGGCTGGAGCTCGTGCGCGTTGAAGGATTTGCTCCGGGCACTGCATGTCCCAGCAATCTGGCCGGGTATAGCCCAGCATCGGGAAGCCGTCAGCGCAAGATCACAACGACGTGGAGCAGTACCCATCGCCTTCCGGCGTCAATCACCGAATCGAACCGTACGACATCCTTCACGTACGACACCTCGGGCAACATGCTTACCCGTACCGAGACCGATACGAGCGCGATGCCGACCGTGGCTCGAACGTGGACGTACACGTACAACTCATTCGGCCAGGTGCAGACAGAGGACGGGCCGCGAAGCGATGTGGCTGACGTCACCACGTACACGTACTACAACTGCACCACTGGTTATCAATGCGGACAGCTTCAGACCGTTTCGAATGCACTCGGGCACGTCACGACCTTCAATACCTACAACGCATATGGATTGCCGTTCACGACTACGGATGAGAATTCGGTCGTCACGACGCTGACGTACGACTTGCGTCAGCGGCTGACCTCAACAGAAACAGCAGGTGAGGTCACGGGTTTCAGCTATTGGCCGACCGGTCAAGTGAAGCGGGTCACGTTGCCCGATGGCAGCTATGTCGAATACAGCTATGACGATGCGCATCGCCTGACGCAGGTCGCGGATGGAGAGGGTAACCGTATCGTCTACGTGCTGGATGATTTGGGCAACCTCACATCTGAGAGTCTCTACGATCCGAGCAACGCTCTCTCGCGCACGCGCACGCAGGTATTCAACTCGCTGGGTCAGCTCCGGCGGCGAGTCGGCGCGGCCGGCACGGTGGCAGTCACCACCACGTTTGGCTACGACAATAATGGCAACCAGAAGAGCGTGAGCGCACCGCTCGGTCGCAATAGCCTGAATGTTTTCGATGAGCTGAACCGGCTACATCGGATCACTGATCCGGCAAATGGCGTGACCACGTTCGAGTACGACGCCAACGACAATCTGGTGTCGGTGACCGATCCGCGCAACCTCGTAACTTCGTACGACTATAGTGGCTTCGGGGACCTGACAGCCCTGAACAGTCCGGACACTGGCCGCACGACCAAGACTTACGATGCCGCAGGCAATCTGCACACCAGTACCGACGCCCGAGGCACTACGGGGACGTACAGCTATGACGCGCTGAATCGTCTCACGAGCATCGGGTTCAGCGATGCGACGACGAGCTTCACTTACGATGCGGGCACGAATGGTATGGGTCGTCTGACAGGCACCTCGGACGCGAACCACTCCATGTCCTGGGGGTACGATGCGCTGGGGCGAGTGACGAGCAGGAGTCAGATCGCCGGAGGTCTTGCTCGAACCATTGGGTATGGATACTCAAACGGCAATTTGACCTCCGTCGTGACGCCATCGGGTCAGACACTGACGTACGGTTATACGGCAGGGCGCGTCACGAGCATCGCCGTGAACGGGGTTCCGGTGTTGAGCTCCGTGCTGTACGAGCCTTTCGGGCCAATGCGGCAATGGACGTGGGGTGATGGCAGCTATGCCGTGCGTACCTTCCAGCAGGATGGCAATGTCGAGCAGATCGACACGGGCGGCGAGTTCTATTCCTATGACTACGATGATGCGTTTCGCATCACGGGTATCACCAACTACTCTTCGGCATCCCAGTCATGGACCTACGGCTATGACGGTCTGGACCGGCTCACGAGTGGAGCCAGCCCGGCGCGCAACGAAGGCTGGACTTACGATGCCAATGGCAACCGCCTGACGCAGACGAGTACTGCGCCCGCCACTGTTTCGAACACACTGTCGATCGATCCCGCCCGCAACAGGCTGCTGTCCATCAGTGGCTCGCGATCGAACACATATGGCTACGATAATGCAGGCAACGTCGTCTCTGAATCCAATTCGGCGCGGCCCGTGTCACTGGCCAGCACGACGACCACCACCTACAAATACAACGCACTGTCCCAGCGCATCGCGAAGTCCGTCGGTTCGGTTGTCACTTACTTCGTCTACGACGAAGCGGGCCATTTGCTTGGTGAGTACGGCGGCGCGGGCGCACTCATCCAGGAAACAGTGTGGCTGGGCGACATCCCAGTCGCCACACTTCGCCCGAAGCCGGGTAGTGGCGTTGACATCTACTATGTCCACACAGACCACCTGAACACACCCCGAAAAGTCACCCGTCCCGACGATGGCACGCTGATGTGGCGCTGGCACCCCGCCCCCTTCGGCGACACCCTCCCAAACGAGAACCCGCAGGCGGCCGGCGCGTTCCGCTACAACTTACGCTTCCCTGGCCAGTACTACGACGCGGAGAGCGGGCTGAACTACAATTACTACCGAGACTATGACCCCGCGGTCGGACGGTACATCGAGTCCGATCCGATCGGACTCGATGGCGGGATCAACACGTATGCGTACGTGGATGCAGATCCTGTGGGAAGGATTGACCCGATGGGATTGGAAAGCGGCGCGGCCTACAGGGAAGAGCTCCGGCAAATGGGGTGGCGTCCGCCCGAGGGGCCGAATTCCGCGGGGCTGGTGCGTCCCGAAGTGAAGGCTTACCTCTGCAAATTGATCGACCAGTGCAGCGGCGACATGCATTGCGTCTGGAATCGTGCGAATAGAGCTCGAAAGAGCGATGTCAGAAACCGTAGCTGGTACAACGACACCTGGCGAGAGGCGGAAAATTGGGCTTACACAGCAGGATGGAATAGCTGGCAGTCCTGGCCCATATCCATTCACTTGCATGAAGTCTTGAAATTTCCGAACTACGTCGCGCCCGTCATTCGCACAACGTTACCATCGGCAGATGCTTGGTCTGCAGGACTCGCAGGCCGGGCACACTATGGTCAGACCGCGGAGCAACTAAAGGAATGGTGCAATGGCTGCAGCCTTCACTAGAGAGCAAGGGTTGCTGTTGATGTGGTCCGTGTTTCAAATCGCTGTTGTGACAGTAGTCTTGAATGCGCCATCGCTGTTCTACGGGCCCCTTTACCGATGGCCTGGCATCGTGACGCCGGTGTTGCTTGCGGCAGGACTCGCAGGAGCACTCATGAGGCGAAGGTGGATGCTCTATTTTGGATGGGCAGGAGTCGGACTGTTTTTCTACGTCATTGTGGCGACCGCGATACCGGACCATGACTACTTCTCGGCTGGCGAGAACGCTCCCAACTTCGTTGCCGGTGACTACGCGCTCGGCAGACTCTTGCTGTTGCTCGGAGCGGGGATCTCATTGGCCGTTTGCTTTCGATCGTGGGCGAAAATGCTGAAATCAGCGGCGGAAGAATCTCCAGCGACTCAGAGCAATGCCCAGTCGCACTAGCCGCGCGCGATCTCGTCCTGTAGCTGCGCATTTTGCGCTCGAGGTGTTCATAGAAGGGCTTGACCTTCTCTTCGCGGTGATCGATCGCCGTCACGACCTCGGCGGAGATCGAGTCGGCCGCCTGCAAGCGCGAAAAACAGTGGCTCGAGTAGAAATCGATAACGGTTGTTCTCTCCGAGCTCGAGCGTGGTGCCGATCACAGCGTGGCCGCCATGATCGCGACGTGCGCGGTGAAAGCGAACGGAGTGAAGCGCGGATCGCGATGCTTCTGGGAACCGGTCACAAGCCGTGACCGGTTGATGGCCCAGCATGCGGCGCGCCCGCGCCTTCGTGTGCGCGCCAAGCCAGCCAGGCGGCAGCGAGCACTTCTTTGCCGATGCCTCTGATCGGAACGCGCGCGCCACTTGCTTGCGCGCCGACCCGCTTCGGACTGCGGACACTTTGCAAGCCATTCGAGATGTTGGTGTCCATTTCAATGTCTTGACAACGATAACCGCCTGAGACACCCTGCCTGGCATGAGGCGCACATTTCTATTGCTCGGACTGATTTCAGTGCCGCTCGAGAGACCGGAGAAGTACGGCGAGCGGCTGAACTTCACGGTCGAGGAGATGGCCGAGCAGCGCAAGCAGGTCGAAGCGCGGAACAAAGGCATCCAGATCCTGCAGTCGGCCGGCTACGTCGTCATCAACCTCACTTACCCAGTGACGGTGGACGATCCCGTCACCGAGACCCGTTCGTGGACTGCGCGGTTCCCGCGGAAGCGCAACGACAGCTACCAGTTCTTCGAGTGCGCCTGTCACGAGGACAACGAGGCGATCTGCAACTACATCACCTCGTCGCGGGCACGCCGTTGAACATGACGGCATTCGTCGACTGGCTCACGGCCACCCCGGTGAGCCAGGTCATCCAGAACACGTCCTGGGCCATCCCGGGTATCCAGGTGATTCACATCGTTTGCCTGGCGACACTGTTCGCGTTGGCCCTCAACCTGTCACTGCGCGTCGCAGGCCGGGGCCTTGTCGCCGAATCGCTGGTGAGTCTCGCCGGCCGGTTCGTGCCTGCAATCTGGATCTGCCTGGTGGTGCTCTTCGTGAGCGGCGCGCTGCTCATCATCGCCGAGCCGTTCCGCACGATTACCAATCCGGTGTTCTACACAAAGATGACCCTGCTGATCGTCGCCATCGCGCTGACACTGTGGCTGGCGTCCGTCGCCCGACGCCAGACCGGAAGGCCCGCAATTGTGCACGTGGTCGGCGCCGCCCTCAGCATGCTCGTCTGGACCGGAATCATCATTGCCGGCCGTTATATCGCCTACTTCGACTAGAAGGTCACGGCAATGGATGCATTCCTACAGTGGCTGCAGGGAACTTCCCTGGCCGCCGCGATCAGCGAGCGATGGTTCCCGCTGGTCGAGTCGCTCCACGTTGTCACCATGGCCATCGTGGCAGGCACGATCTTCATCGTGGATACGCGCCTCGTCGGCCTCACCTCCGCGAATCTCCGCTTCACTTACCTTTCTGACCGCCTCCTGCCGTGGACGTGGGCCGCCTTCGCCTGCGCGGTGCTCACCGGCACGCTGATGTTCATCGGCAACGCCGAGGGCTACTACTACAACATTCCCTTTCGCGTGAAGATGGCGCTGCTCGTGCTGGCCGGCCTGAACATGCTGTATTTCCAGATCGTCACGTACCGGCACGTGGCGGCCTGGGATGCGGGCCGTCCGCCTTCCGCAGCCCGCCTTGCGGGTTTCATTTCAATTGGCCTATGGTGCAGCGTCATCGGTTTCGGGCGCTGGATAGGCTTCACCTCTTGACGAGCAAGACAAGAACCGTCCTGCACGATCACATCGTCGATCGCACCATCCGGCTCGCGGACGCCATGATCCGCATGAGCGCGCGTCACATCGCCGAGCGCTGGAAAGTGCGTCCCACCGATCTGCGTCTGCTGAACGTGCTCGACGGCGAAGAGCCTCTGTCGGTGAACGAGATCAGTCGCCGGGCGCTCGTGGACCAGGCCTGGGTCAGCCGCTCGTTGCGCGCGCTGGAGGCCAGCAAGATGGTCGAGCGTCGCAGCGATCCGAAGGACTCGCGCCTGACGCGGGTTTCTCTGACGAAGCGCGGCCGGCAAACGATGAACGAGTTTCGTCCGTGGGCCGCGTGGAGCGAGAAACTCCTGCTCGAAGGTGTGGACGAGCAAAAACTCAAAGCCCTGCTGGACCAGGTGGAAGCCAACACGGAGCGCCTGCTCGAAGTCATCGAGGCCGCACCCGGCGGCCCGCCGCAGCACCCGCCCAAAGGCCCGCTGGGCAAGAAGTGAGTCGCCGCTACATCCCGCGAAACCGGTACTGAAACGCGCTGCTCACCGGCAGCACGTCAGGGCGGCCGCGCACGGAGAGCGACAACTTCCCCTCCGCATCCTTCTCGACAGCGCGGATCGCAGCGACACGGACGATGACGCTCCGATGCACCTGCCAGAACGCTGAGGAATCCAGCGCCGCGAGCAGCTCTTTCAGCGGCGTGCGAATGTGCCCCTCGCTATCCGCTGTCACCACGCGCGTGTACTTGTCCTGAGCCTGAAAGAAGAGCACCTCATCGATGGAGAACATCTTCACCGAATTACCGATGCTCGCCGTGATCCACTTGATGCCCTGCTTTGAACCCGCTGCGAGACGGGCCTGCACCATGTCCATGAGCGCCGCCACGTCGACGTTCGTGCCGCTGTTGAGCCGGCTGCGAGCGCGCTCGATCGCACGGCTCAGCCGCTCGCGCACGATCGGTTTCAGCAGGTAGTCGATCGCGCCTTCATCGAAGGCCTGCAACGCGTACTCTTCGTATGCAGTCGTGAAAATTACATGGCATTGAGCACCGGCAGCGCGCGCGACCTCCAGGCCGCTCACGCCAGGCATGCGAATGTCCAGGAAAGCGACGTTCGGATGGAACCGTTCGAGCGCTTCGAGCGCCGCAAGCCCATCCTCGCATTCGGCCACCACATTCAGGTCCGGCCAAAGCTCAGTGAGCAACGCGCGCAGCTCCTGTCGCTGCGGGCGCTCGTCTTCGGCAATCAAGGCGGTCGGCCGCGTCACGTTGCAACCGGTTCCAGTGGCAGAACGAGGCGCGCGAGAACACCGCCGGCGCTCCGTTCGGAAAGCTCGAAGGAAGCGGAAGAGGCGAATCGGGTACGAAGCTGCGCGCGAATGTTTGCGAGCCCGGTGCCTTCGCCCATGCCGAGTTTCAGCCCGGCGCCATCGTCTTCGATCTGCACCTCGATCTGTTTCCCGTTGATTACGCGAGCTGCAAGTGTCACACGGGTGGTGCCAGGTTTCGGCTCAACGCCATGCTTCACGGCGTTCTCGACGAGCGAAATCAGGAGCAGCGGTGGAAAAGGCACCTGACTCAATTCGGGTGGCAGGCGTATATCCACCTGCAACCGTTCACCGAGCCGTACCTGCATGAGCTCGAGGTAACTCGCACAAATGGCGAACTGTTCGCCGAGCGTGGACTGCGTGACGCCGGTCTCGGCCCGCAGCTTCGGAAGTGTTGCGCGCAAATGCTGGGCGAGCGCGTCAATCGTTTGCACCGCGCGCGGCGGATCCGCGGTGACCAGCGACCGCACCGATGCCAGGGTGTTGAACAGAAAATGCGGCTCCACCTGCGCCTGAAGCACCGTGAGCCGCAAGTCCGCTTCGCTCTTCGCAAGGCTCATCTTCTCGAGCTCCACACGCCGCCAGTGTTCCGCCCAGCGCTTCGGCTCGGCGAAATACGCTGGTAACGCCAGCCCGCCGTTCGCAATGAACAGCACCAGCAACTCGTATCCCGCGCTAATCATGCGCTGAATGACATAGTGAATGTCCGGCAGCGTTCTCGGCGGCGGCTTGGACAGCATGCCGTGCGCAGCCATGAGGCGATCGTGAAAGCCGGCCGCCCAGCGATCCGCCAGCACTGCGAGAACCATCCCGACGATCACGCAGACGATGATGAGCATTCCTTCTGCCCGCCGCGGCCAACCCGCATGCCGAACGAGTGCCCCGAGCACCGGCCCGGCGCCCACGAGCGCGACATTCGCCCCTCCCACGGCCAGTGCAACCGTGACCGCTTCCCACGCGTCCTTCACGGTCAGACCGTGCGAGATGCCAAAGAAGACGCCAGCCAGAAAAACGATGCCGCCGAAGAGCACCGTTCGCCGCAATGCCCACTGCAGGCTGAACACTGCGTATTTCTGATAGTACTGAATGAAAGCCGCCGCGCCCGCCGCCACCTCTGGCGGCAGCGGGCGATCGAGCGGGTGGGACGGCTCTCTCATGCAGCCAGATCGTACTCCGCCTCGCTCAGCGGATGTCGTGGTCCTTCAGCGCGCGCTCCAGGTTCTCCTTCGGAATGAGGGGGCGAATCGTCGGATAGAACTGCGCGAACGTGCCATCGAACGCGCCGTGGCCGGTATGGCAGGTGACGCAGTTGCTGCCCTCGGGCACGCGGTTCCCTTCGGTATCGTTCGCATTGAACAGGTAGAACGCGCGACCTTCGCGGCCCTGAGCGGGGTCAATGACGTGAATCTCGTAGTTGGTGAGGTCCGCCTGCGTGAAGCCATTCTGGTTGATCGAGCGCTGCTGCGTGTCGCTGTTGTAGAACGAGAGCAGCATCATCGTGCCCGGCGCGTAGCGCTTGTTCTCCACGAAATAGCGATAGGCGTTCGGCTCCATCAGCACGACCTGGAATTGTCCGGGCTTCGAGGCGTTGAACGAGCCCGGGTTGTAGCCCATGCCGAGCGAGGTGCCGAGGAAAATCCAGCTCGTGAGATCCCGAGGCTTCACGAGCTTGCCCGCTGAGTTGAACTGCGCAACCTGCAACGATTTGGCAGCGGCAGAGGGTGAGGGTTGAGTCTGCCCAACGACGACTGCTGCTGCGAGCCCGAGTGTCACGCCCACTGCAGCCATCAGTGAACCGGTTTTCATCGCGGCGCCTCCAGGCGATTGAGTACGCACGCACCTTAAACCAGCTCGGAGCCGCTTTCGCCCATCTTGCGACGAAAGCGGCCCCGTAGCGGATGACTTCGGGAAAACGCGAGACGAACGCTGCGCTCAGAGCTCGTCGAGGCGCTGGCGCAGCTCGCTCGCCCACTGGCGTGCAACGTGGCGCAGCTCGGCGGAGTTGCTGACGGCATCGGACTTGCGCGGCAGGCTGGAGGCAGCCGTCCGCCGGTCGATGCCACGTGCGAGGAATTCGCGGCTCTCCGAATCCTGCAGCTCGACGACCAGCGTCGCCTCACCGATCGACTTCTGGATGGTGGTGCTGCGGCCCGGCTGTTCCGGCGCAATGTGCGATACCACTTCGAGCACGGCCCCGCGAACAATGAGCACGTCCGGGCCGGGCTCGGTCACCACGGTGAAGCGGTTGAGCTTGACGAGCTCGTCCGTGAACACTTCGAGCAGCATCTTGCTGAACTGCTCCTGCTTCGCGAGCGGCACGGGATATTCGCCGTTCGAGCGCCGGATCGCGCCCTTGAAGGTGACGCCATCGGCGGCGAGCATGACCTTCGTATAGCGCTTGAAGTCGACGCCCGGCTTGAACCACGCGAGCGCCAGCACGGGGCTCTGGACACGATGCAGGCCATCCGGCGTGACTTCCGCGGGTTGGCCAACGACCCTGCCGTGTGCGGCGGCCGCGGCCATGGATGCGGACAGCAGCATCGCGCCGGCAAACGCGGCGAGACGTGCGATTCTTTGAGATTGACGATTCACTATGCTCTCCTGGTTAAGACCTGCCGACAGAGTAGGCCGAGAGGGCTGACGCGCCATTGGCCGCACGCGCCGCGCTGCTGGCAAATCGCGCCAGATGCCCCCCTTTGGGGGTAGGGCGCTTGTGTCAACGGACTGACAGAAAACAGGGTGGGGAGCACGCATCATAGGCGCCATCCGGGAAGTGCCTGGAGGCCCTGATGAAACTGGTCGATGCAATGGTTCGAATGATCACGCCCGCAACAGTTGCGGGCAGCGCTCTGCTCCGCGAGGAGCTGACGGAGCGTGGAATCAACGTGCCGCTGACAGACGCGTTCGTGCGTGAGCTGGTGGCGGATGCGGTCGATGCGGAAGGCGCTTTATCCGAGGAAGTCGCCCGTCGTGCTGAATTCCTGCAACAGTGGACGCAGACGGACGGCCGAATCGATGCGGATGATCTAAGTCGCCGCCTGACGCGGCTCGCGCAGAAGCACGCCGTGCCACGACCGTGGCGACTCACGGTGCCGGTGGCGGTGGCAAGCCGGAACCCGACTCCTATTTATCTCAAGTGGGCGAGCGCCGTGGGACAGTGACGCGGAATTCGGTGCGCTCGTTGCGGCCGGATTCGACGTCGATCGTCCCGCCGTGCGCGAGCACGAGCTGTTGCACGATATAGAGGCCGAGACCCAACCCCTCACCCCGCGCCGAATCGCGCGCCGCGCGCCGGAATGGATCGAAGAGATGCGGCACGACCTCCTCGGGAATCGTGCCGCCATTGGCAACGGACAGCACGACGCAAGCGTCATCCTTCCCATCCATGCGCACCTCGACGGCCGCGGCGGGATCGCCGTACTGAAGCGCATTGCCGATGAGATTCGACGCGACCTGCGCGAAACGGTCCGCATCCCACTCGCCCCAGAGCGACCCTTCCTGATGCCGCTCGATGCGGCGGGCCGGCGAGATGAGCTGATGCTCCCTGACCACGCGCTCGATGAGCGGGCCGAGATCGAGAGGCTCGCGCGTCAGCGGGATGCCGCCAGCGAAGCGTGCGCGCGCGAGATCCAGCATGTCCTGGATCATGCGGCCCATGCGCTTGCCGCTGGAAAGAATGAGATCGGCGGATTTCTTCACCGGCGCTTCCGCCGACTGCCGCTGCAGCAAGTGCGCGGACGCGACGATCGCATTCAGCGGATTGCGCAGATCGTGCCCCAGCACGGCGATGAACATCTCGGAGAGGCGCAGCGACTCGGTGCGCTCCTGGAGTTGCTGCGAGAGCAGCTGCTTCTGCCGATAGAGCTGGAAGAACACGTCCGCCTTGCTCTTCAGGACGTGCGGCTCGATGGGCTTGAAAAGAAAGTCGACCGCGCCCGCGTCGTACCCCTTGAACTGGCGATATTGGTCCCGCGACCCGGCCGTGACGAAGATGAGCGGCACGTGCCGCGTGCGCTCGCTGCCGCGCATGAGCTCCGCCAGCTCGAAACCGTCCATGCCGGGCATCTGTACGTCGAGGAATGCCAGTGCGACGTCGTGCACGAGCAAGAGCTCGAGCGCTTCCGCTCCCGAGCGGGCCATGAGGATCTCGACGCCGTCCTCGCGGAGCAGGGCCGAGAGGGCGAGGAGATTCTCCTCGAGGTCGTCGACGATCAGGCACTTGACGGGCAGCACGGCTCATTCACCTCTGTCGAGTGCGCGGAGCAGGTCCGCAATCTCCGCGAGCGAGCACACGAAGTCCACTGGCGTGCGGTTCAAGGCAGATACGAGCATATACGGCGAGTGCGCATCTTCAGGTTTTTGCACCACCGTAATGCCCCCGGCGCCACGAATCGCAGCGAGGCCCTCCGCACCATCCTCATTCGCCCCGGTGAGAATGATGCCGAGTAATCGCTCGCCGTAGAAGTCCGCGGCAGACTCGAACAGCACATCGATGGAGGGGCGGGAGAAGTTCACCAGCTCGTCGGCGGAGAGGGCAATCTGCGGCCCCACATCGACCAGCATGTGGTAGTCCGGAGGCGCCACGTACACCACGCCGGGCTCGATCGGGTCCTTGTCGAGGGGCTCGCGGACCGGCCGCTGGCACCGCGTGGCGAAGATATCGGCGAGCAGGCTCGGACGATCCCGCGGCAAATGCAGAACGATGAGGACGGGCACGCTCAGCTGTGCGGGCACAGCTGGCAGCAACGTACACAGCGCCTCTACACCACCGGCAGAAGCGCCCATGACGATGGCATCGATACGCCCGCTCAGAGACTCGAAGGCGTTCATGAGTCGGCACGCTTCTGGTAGATGCGATCTTCCCTGCTGATCTCTGCAAACGCGTCCGCATGGGAGGTGAACCGCAGCGTCTCCTTCGAGCCGATGCCGAGAAAACACCTGCGGCTCAGGGCATCGCGAAACAGGCCGATCGCGCGATCCTGGAGCGCGCGGTTGAAATAGATCAGCACGTTCCGGCAGGACACGAGCTGCACCTCCGCGAACACGCTGTCCGTCGCGAGGCTGTGGTCGGAGAACACGATGTGCTCTTTGAGCGATTTGTCGAACACCGCGCGCCCATACGCCGCAGTGTAGTGCTCGGACAGCGACGTGTGCCCGCCGGAGTGCCGATGGTTCTCCGTGAAGCCGGCAATCCGATCCGAGTCGTAGATGCCCGCCTGCGCTTTCTGCAGCGTGTGCGGATTGATGTCCGTCGCGTAGATCAGCGTGCGTTCCAACAGATCTTCCTCGCGCAGCAGGATGGCCAGCGAATAGGCCTCCTCGCCGGTGCTGCAACCGGCAACCCATACCTTGAGCGATGGATAGGTCCTCAACAACGGCACCACGTGCTCGCGGATCGAACGGAAATAGCGTGGGTCCCGGAACATCTCGCTGACGGGAATCGTGAGGTAGTCGAGCAGCGTCTGGAACACGACAGGCTCGCGAAGAATCCGATCCTGCACCTGGGAGAGCGTCGCGCACCCGAGCCGTGGCATGGCCGCGGCCAGCCGGCGCTTCAGGGAAGCGACAGCATACTCGCGGAAATCGTAGTGATACGTGTGATAGATCGCCTCGATGAGGAGGTCGAGCTCCAGGTCCGGTTTCAGGCCGCGCACCGCGTGTCCCTCAGTGCGGCATCCAGACGCGTACCAGCGAAAGGAGCTTCTCGACGTCCAGGGGCTTGGCGATGTAGTCGTTCGCACCTGCGGCCAGGCATTTCTCCTGGTCGTCCTTCATCGCCTTTGCGGTCAGCGCGATGATGGGCAGTTTCTTCCACTGCGGGCGCTTTCTGATCTCGCGCATCGCCGTGAGACCGTCCATCTCCGGCATCATGATGTCCATCAGTACGAGGTCGATCGTGTGCGTCTCCGACTCCTCGCTCCGCGTGAGCGCGTCGAGCGCTTCCCTGCCGTTGCGCGCGATCTCGATGCGCGCGCCCGCGGGCTCGAGCAGGCTCGACAGCGCGAAGATGTTGCGGACGTCGTCCTCCACGACCAGGATGCGCCGGCCATCGAGCGCCGCTTCGCGGCTGCGGGCTGCGCGCAGCATACGCTGGCGTTCCGCCGGGAGATTCGACTCCACCTGGTGCAGGAAGAGCGTCACTTCGTCGAGCAGGCGCTCGGGCGAACGCGCGTCCTTGATGATGATGGACTTGGAGAAACGCCGCAGCCGCTGCTCTTCATCCCGCGTGAGCGAGCGGCCCGTGTAGACGATGACAGGCGGGAAGGACACGTCGTCCTGCGCGGCCATGCGTTCGAGCAGCTCATAGCCGCTCAGGTCCGGCAGGTTCAGGTCCATCACCATGCAGTCGAAGGTGCCTTTTTGCAGCTCGCCGAGCGCCTCGCGCGCCGTGGCGACGCCCTTGATCTCGACGTCGCCGGTGATGAGGAGTTGCCGGATGCTTTCGCGCTGGCGCACGTCGTCTTCCACGACGAGCACGCGCCTCATCACCTGGGAAAGCTTTGCCTCCAGGCGCTGGAAGGCGTCGACGAGCTGCTCGCGCTTCACCGGTTTCAATGCGTAACCGACGGCGCCCAGCTCGAGCGCCTCGCGCGCGAAGTCCGCGACGGACGCGACGTGCACGGGAATGTGGCGCGTCTGCGGGTTGCGCTTCAGCCGGTCCAGCACGCCCAGGCCCGAGTGATCGGGCAGGTTGATGTCGAGCACGATGGCGTTCGGCTTGTGGATTTCCGCGGCTGCCAGCGCGTCGGCCGCCGTGTGTGTCACGATGCACTGGAATCCCATCTCGTGCGCGAGATCGCGCACGATGGACGCGAACCGGACGTCGTCCTCCACGATCAGGATGAGCCGCGAATCCGCGTTCAGGCGCTCGCGATCGTCCTCGACTTCGCTCTGACCGACACCGCGCGGTTGCGTCTGCATCGGCGCGGCTCGCGCCGGGCTGGGCGTTGCGTGTCGGCCGTTCGTGGTGCCGGCGTGGAGAGCATCGAGTGGTTGTGCCGCGCCCGCGTAGACGAGCGGCAAGGTGAGCGTGAACGTGCTTCCTTGTCCGGGCGCGCTTTGCACCGTGAGATCGCCCCCCAGCAGGCGTGCCAGATCGCGCGAGATCGAAAGCCCGAGACCGGTGCCGCCGAACCGGCGGTGCGTGCTGCCGTCGGCCTGCCGGAAGGCTTCGAAGATGATGTCCTGCTGATGCGTGGCGATGCCGATGCCCGTATCCGAGACGGCGAACGCCACACGCTCGCCAGGCAGGGGAGCGATGCGCACGCCAACCGAGCCCTGCTCCGTGAACTTCAACGCATTCGACAGCAGGTTCTTCAGGATCTGCGAGAGGCGCTGCTGATCCGTCTCGATGAACTCGGGCGTGCCCGGCGCGATCGTGGCTTCGAAGGCGAGCTGTTTCTCCGCGGCGAGCGGCTCGAAAGTCTTGACGAGCGAATCGACGGTGCGTGCGATCGAGAGCGCTTCGGAGACCACCTCGACCTTGCCCGCTTCGATCTTCGAGAGGTCGAGGATGTCGTTGATGAGCGCCAGCAGGTCCCGGCCGGCCGCCGAAATAGTGTGCGCATATTTCACCTGCTCTTCGGTGAGGTTGCCCTGCTTGTTGTCACCGAGGATCTTCGCAAGGATCAGCGCGGAGTTGAGCGGCGTGCGCAGCTCGTGGCTCATGTTCGCGAGGAACTCGCTCTTGTACTGGTTTGCGCGTTCGAGCTCCCCTGCGCGCTCGGTCAGCGCGTTCTGCGTGTGCGCCAGCGCGTCCTTCTGCTGCTCGAGAACCTGCGCCTGCTCTTCGAGCTGCGAGTTCGTCTGCTCCAGCTCCGCCTGCTGGGCTTCGAGATGTGCCTGCGATTCCTTCAGCGCACGGCTCTGCACTTCGAGCTCTTCGTTCGTGACGCGCAACTCTTCCTGCTGGGTCTGCAGCTCCTCGGACTGCCGCTGCGTTTCTGCGAGCAGCTCTTCCAGGCGCGTGCGATCGAACGAGGCGCGTACGGCTACGCCCAAACCCTCCGAGACACCCGCCAGCAGATCTTTTTCCTCTGGCCGCACAGGACGCAGGAACCCGAGCTCTACGATCGCGTACACGGTGCCATAGACTGCAGCCGGGGCGATGAGCAACTCGCGACTGGCGCCGCTGCCGACGCTGGATGCGATTGGCAGGTAGCCCTCGGGCACATCGACCACGTGGAGAGGATGGTTTTGTTTCGCGGCCTGCCCCAGGAGCCCGTCGCCGGAGCGCAGGACGTCCGCGCCATAGCCCGGCGGCAATGCGTAGCTCGCCACGCGACGCGCGTTGCCACCTTCCAGCACGTATACCGTGCCTACCAGTGCACCGATGTATTCCGCGAGAAACTCCAGCACGCTGTCACCGAGCTTTTCCAGCCGTTGCTCGCCCTGAATGCGCGAGCCGAATTGCATTTGCCCCGTGCGCAACCAGGACTGGGTCTGTCGCGCGCGATAGTCGCGGGAGGTCATCACCGCCGAAGCGGCGATCAACGCGAGCAGCAGCAGCGATCCGGCCCACATGACCAACGATGTGCCACGCGATGCCTCGTCCAGCTCGACGCGGCGGGTCGCCAGAAGCGCTCGCTCCGCGTTCTGGATTTCCTGCGTCAGCGCGCGGATGCGGTCCATCAGCGCCGCGCCCCGATCGGAGCGGAGGAGGGCGAGCGCCTCGTTGGTCTTGCCTTGCCGGCGCAGCTCGATGGTCTCGCCGATTTCGGCGAGTTTCTCGCGCGTGATGCCGCGAAGCGTATCGATCCGCCGTTGCTGCTCCGGGTTGTCGCGCGTCAGGGCGCTCGCATTGGCGATCTGGCTTTCGAGCGCGGTGTTCGCAGCGGCATAAGGGTTGAGATAGGTTTCGTCCCCCGTCAGGAGGAAGCCGCGCTGGCTGGTCTCCGCGTCCTTGATCAGCGACAGCACACCTTCGACCTGCGCGATCACGTCCATGGTGTGGGTCACGCGTTCGACGCTCGCCTCGCTCCTTTGCAGCGCGGCCTGCCGGAGAATGGTGATGACGAGCAGCGCCACCACCGCCAGCCCGAAACCGATGAGCGGGCCGAGGGGCAGGGGAAGTCCGGAGCGGATGGCGCGGGTACGATGGATCGAGCGTGTATCGGTCATAAACGCCAGACCCACACAAGTTTCGTGCCTGCCACGATTACGCTCCCCCTGGAGGGACTGCAATGCGAATTCGGGCCTACGAACCTGACGATGCCGGGCGCCTGGGTGCCGTGTTCGTCGCGGCCATCCGGCAGACCGGCCGGTTTGCCTATTCGGAGGAGCAGGTAAGGGTGTGGGCGGCAGCCGTTCCCGACCCGGGCGAGTACCACGAATACGCGACCGACGGTCGTGTAGTTCTGGTCGCGGTGGATGAGCAGAATCGACCGATCGCCTACGGCGACGTGGAGGCCGATGGCCACATCGACCATCTCTTCTGCCATCCCGACGCCGGCCGCAAGGGGGTGGCGTCAGCCCTGTACGACCGGCTGGAAGAGACGGCGCGGCGCCTGAAGATTTCCCGCCTCTATGTCGAGGCGAGCGAGCTGGCCCGGCCGGTCTTCCGGCGCAAAGGCTTCATCGAGATCGGCCGGCGCGACTTCGAGTTCGACGGCGTGTGGACTTACAACTACGCGATGGAGAAGGTGCTAGGTTGAGCGGCGTCGCTTCGAATGCTTGGCGTCGTACAGCGCCTGCCGCTCGGCCGCTCGCTGGAAGAGCATGTCCGCGACGGCGTCGTGCGCTTCCTGCTCGGTCGTCCCTGCTGGAAATTCGAAAACTTCGCTCTTGTCGAACGGATTGCTGACGCGGACGGGCGGCTCGTCGACAACGAGCCGTTCGGCGGTGACTTCTACCGGAGTCGGCTCAACGAGTGCCTGCACAGGGGCAGGTGGCTTGGACAGCCCGATGCCGTATCCGGCGCCCAGCGCCAGACATAAGACCGTACCGGCGCCGGCGAGCGCGAAAGGCGAACGCCAGATTCTGCGGGCCGGTTTGTTCGGCGGTGATGGCGCTGTGACAGTGACTGGCGCGGTCCGTGGGCCCGAAAGATTCCGGACCTCATCTGCGCTCAACTCGAATTCCAGGGTCTGTTCTTTTTGTTCTTCCATGGCTGATCCCCAAGATGGCTGGACCAGAATACAAGGGCCACACTCACGTCAGCCAGAGTACGGGTTCACTGTTTTTGCGCGTGTAACGCGCGCTCAGCCGACATAACGTTCGGCCGTTTACCTCAATCTCCAGGTGGCGCAGAAACCCGCGCCGCCGAGACCTGCGCGCGACACCGACACCGTGCCGCCATGCCATTCGAGAATCCGCCTGACGATCGCGAGGCCGAGTCCGTAGCCGTGCTTCTTCTCGATCTGATCGTCCAGTTGCACGAACGAGCCGAACACGCGTTCGCGGTCCGCTTCCGGAATGCCGGGCCCGTCGTCATCGACACGCAGGCAATAGATGCCATCCGGGCGAACGAAGAAGGTCACGCAGATCTCGCTGCGCGCGTAGCGAATTGCGTTGTACAGAAGATTGCGCAAGACGGTTTCCATCAGATGCGCGTCGCAGGCGACGCGCGTGGCCGTCTTCGGTACTTCGCAGCGGATCGACAGATCCGTGCGTGACGCACGGCGCACGGATTCGACGACTGCAGGCACGATGAGCGTAAGGTCGTGTTCGCTGATGTTCAGGGCGATCTCCGCCCGGTCGAGAATGGCGTAATCGAGTGTCGCGGTGACGAATGCATCGAGCTCCGCGATGTCGATGTTGATGTTGTCGAGGTGCCGCGCGAGCTCGTCCGGAGCCGCCGTGCGTGCCATCTCGATCTCGAAGCGCATGCGGGTGAGGGGCGTCTTGATCTCGTGCGACATCGCGGTCGACATGTCCTTCTGCGAACGGATGAGGCCGTCGATGCGCGTCGCCATGCGCTGGAAGGCTTCCGCAAGCCGATGGACCGGCGAGCGCAGATTGATGCCGGGCTCGAATACCCAGTTGCGATCGCCGTAGCGCGTGGTCGAATGCTCGAGTCGCCGCAGGTCTCGCGTGAGCGGCCAGAGCCAGGTCATGATCACGAGGGCGATCGCTGCATAGAAGATGAATGCCAGCGACCAGTCGATGAGCCCACGTCCGGCGGTGGGCGCCGCGTATCTGAATGCGAGCACGCGGCCGTCGCCATCCAGCCTCTTCAACAACCAGTCGGTGTCCGCTGCGCGCATGTACGCCAGCTCGCCGCGCGCCAGCGGTGCAAGCTTCTCGCTGCCGGCGATGTCTTGCGGTTCGAACAGTTCGAAATCGTTGCCGGTTCGTGCCGCGAGGCTGGCGACGAACTCCCGGCGCTCGTCGCGAGGCACGCCACGGAGCTGCACTTCGAGAATCGTCAGTGCGGCTGCCTGGGCCCGGTTCTCAGTGGCTTCGGGTTTGTCGCCGTACAGCTCCCAGAGCCGGGTCTGACCCCAGCTCACGGCGGCGAGCGTAGCGACGATCAGGAGATAGAGCTGCAGAAAGTGGCGCGCCATGACTCACCACGCGTCCGGCACGAAGAGGTAACCGTGACCCCATACCGTTCTGATCCGCTCGGGCATGCCGGTGTCGCCGAGCTTCCTGCGCAGGTGAGAGATACGCACGTCGAGCGTGCGGTCCACGCCGTCGTACTGTCTCTTATATAAGTGCTGATAGAGCGTATCGCGGGACTGGATCTGGCCCGCGTGGGTGGCGAGGGCCACCAGCAGGTCGAACTCGCCGCTCGTGAGCTGAATCTCGCTATCCGTCAACAGTACCGAGCGCGCGGCAACGTTGATCGACAGCGCGCCGAAGCGCAGCGTGCGGTTGTCCGGAACGGCCTGCGTTCTGCTGCGCCTGAGGAGCGCATTGATTCGCGCGATGAGCACGCGCGGCTCGACCGGCTTCACGACGTAGTCGTCTGCACCGAGCTCGAGGCCCACCACCTGATCGATGTCGCTGTTCCTTGCGGTGAGAATCAGGATGGGAATGCTGAATGCCGCGCGCACGTCCTTGCACACATCGAACCCGTTGCGACCGGGCAAGCCGAGATCGAGCACGATCAGGTCGGGCCGCTCCTTCTGCACCAGATCCGCAATGTGCTCGCCACGATGCTCCACGAGCACACCAAAACCGTTGTTCTGCAGATACGTGCGCACGAGCTCGGACAGGCGTCGATCGTCTTCGACCAGTATGACGAGAGGTTGGTCGCGGGAGCTCATGGCTCAGGAGAGAATGTCCCAGGGCTGGCGGCGCCGGTGCCGCAGGCGCAACGCCTCCCGGATGATGGTGATGGCTTTCGAGGCGAGCACGTCCTGCAGTTGCAGGTCGCGAAGCTCGACGAGCAGGTCTTCGCGGAACACGAGCCGCACCGTGTAAACGCCCTCTGCATGCTCTTCCCAGCAGCGCTTGATCTGCGGTTGACCGGCGATCACCAGGCACAGCGACTCGCTGCGCGGTGAGCGCCATTGCGCCGTCACCTCAGTGTCGCATTGTTCCTGGCGGGCGGATAGCGTGCACACTCGCGGCCGCAGCTCGAGCTGAATGGGCTCCTCAGTCTCGTTTGCCGCTGATACTCCACTGCTCGCCATGGCGAACAATAGCGCGCAGGGCACGAGACCCCGTGCCCTGCGCCGGGCCTCAGCGAACCCGGAGCACAACGCCCGCAAAGAAGGTCGTAACATGGCTGTCAGCAACGATGGGACTGTTTGCAATGGAATTCGGCAGACGCTCGTAATGAGCGAATGCGTTCACGGTCCAGCGATCTGACAGGGGCAGCGCGTAGCGCAGCTTCACGAACGGGCTGAGCGCCGACCCTGGCTGGTAGAGATTCTCGACTCCGTAGTAATAGCGCACGACTTCGCTGCTCTTCCACGTGGCGCCGGCACTCGCGACCAGCGAACCTTTCGAGCGCAGTAACGAAGCGGCGAGGGCGGCACGGACTTCCGTGCCGTCATGTCTGCCGGTGACTTCGCGGAGGGCATTGAGCTGGCCGACGAACGGGCCGCGTTCGAAGGTCCACTCCGGGCCCACCATGTATGTCGTGCGTCGGGGACCGACTTCGAACTCCTGGCTCTGAACGTCGACGTCGGTGCGCGGCGGGCGGGGCGCGACGGTGAAGCCTCCTCCGCCACCGCCCGAAGCCACCACGAAAATGTTCTGCAGATCGTTGCGATAGAAGAACACGCGATCGTAGCCGGGTGCGCCGATCAGGCTGAACGTGCTCGAATCGCTCTCGGTCAGCGTGAATCCGAGCTCGAGGTTCTCGATGAAGAAGCGCTTCGCGTAGAAACTGATCTGCGGAATGACGACCAGCGGGATGTCGGACTTGCCGGCGATCGGGTTGGAGCGGTGACCCACGCCGAACGAGGCGCTGATGTTGAGCCGGCCGACTTCGACGCACTCGGGGGAGGGGCTGCTGCAGGATGTCTGCGCGAGAAGCAGCCTTGGCAGTGCTGCCATCAGCAGGATGAGAACCAGCAGTCCGGTGCGCGCCAGGTGTTGCACGGTCAGGATTCTCACAGAAGGATCAGTCCCCATCTGTTGAGCCTTCGTAGCGAGTTGTTACGCAAACGTACGCGGTTCGCTGTCGTCGCATCGATCCCAACTACACCTTTTACAAAGCGGCGACAGCTTCCTCGCCACCGCGGCTCTAGGATTTCTCAGGGAGAGGATACTGCAAATGACATCAATCTCCCGAGTCCTCGGTACATCGTTGGCGATATGTCTGGCGGTTGCTGCCTGTGGGGGCGGGGGCTCGGAGAGCGAAGCGCCGCTGAACGTGGACTATTCGTCGCTGAGGACTGCCTCTTCGCGCGATGAGCCACTGGTGTATGCGCGCAGCGACGACCAGGTGCTCGAGCCGCTCCGGAACGGAGTGCGGCTGCTCATTGGCGGGAGCATGCTGCCTGCGAGCTCCGTCGCCTCGCCGACCAGCAGTGTCGCGCAGGACTCGTTCTCCGTGACGAACGTCCAGGTGGCGGGTGTCGATGAGGCGGACTTCGTCAAGTACGACGGACAGCATATCTACACTGTGCGGGCCGAGTATGGGGCGCAGGAAACGCGCAACGTGCTGAGCATTTCGCGCACGGATGCGGCGTCGGCGACCGTTACGCATCTTTCGGACTTCGTCATTGCGGGACAGAAGAGCACGGTTCCGCTGATCTACCAGTTGCAGAATCAACAGCAGGCCACGGAGTACGTGGCGGCCGTGGGCCAGTACTACGCAGGCTGGCTCATGGGGGCTCCAACCACTACTTCGCTTGCGCTGTTGCCGGATCGAACGACGGTGCAGTTGCTGGATGTTCGGGATCCGCAGAATGTCTCTCAGGCGTGGGATCTCGAGCTGGATGGGTGGCTGAGGGCGAGCCGCTTCATCGGCGACACGCTGTATGTCGTTGCGAGCTACCGGCCGCGGATGGATGGCATCGTGCTGCCGGCGGACACGTTGCAAACGCGGGAAGCGAACGAGCTGCGCATTCGTCGCGCGCGGAGCGAGCTGCTGCCTGGGTATGTGGAGAATGGCGGGTCGCGGCGGCCGCTCGTGACGCCGGGCGATTGCCTGGTCGCGACGGACCTCACGAACGATGAAGGGTTCATCGACCTCGCGGTGATCGTGGCGATCGATTTGCGCGAGCGTCGGGTGGTTGACGCGAACTGCCTGAGCACGAACGTCAACACTATCTATGTGTCACAGCAGAGCCTGTACGTCGCGGGGAGCGGGTCGCGGGATAGCGCGCCGCTAACGGTGCTTCACAAGTTTGCGCTCGGTGGCAACGACATCAGTTATCGCGGCACGGGTGCGGTGGCGGGCAGCATTGGCTGGACCAATCCGGCGTATTTCATGGATGAGTATCAGGGCGATCTGCGGATCGTGGCTTCGGCGAACGGCACGCATCGGCTCAGCGTGCTGCGTGAAGGCGGCAATCAACGGCTCCGGACACTCGCGACGCTGCCGAACGACTCGCGGCCGGCGCCGATTGGCAAGCCGGGTGAGGCTGTCTTCGCCGTGCGGTTTGCGGCTGAGCGCGCGTATGTCGTTACGTTTCGCGTGATCGATCCGCTCTACGTCGTCGACCTCGCGAATCCTGCTGATCCTGCGGTCGCGGGTGAGCTTGCGATTCCTGGGTTCTCTACGTATCTGCGGCCGCTCGGTTCGCGGGCGCTGCTTTCGATCGGGCAGGACGCGACTGTCGCGGGGCGCGCGCGGGGCGTGAAGGTGGATCTGTACGATGTGCGCGATATCGGTGATCCCGCTCTGGTCGGCAGCGAGATATTCGGTGACGCGGGTAGCAGGAGCGAGGCTCTGAGCGAGCCTCACGCGCTGACATTCCTGAGCGTGCCGGGCGGCGGTTATCGGCTCGCTGTGCCGATCGATGTTTTCGCCACGCCGGATCCGCTGAGCTCGCAGCGGTTTCTCTGGACGTATTCGGGCTTGCACCTGTTCGACATTTCAGGTGTCGATGCGGGTGAGCCGCAATTGCGCTTCAACAGCGTGATTCGGACGGATGAGCCCGGTGCGCCACGGGCGTCGCCGCCCTTGGTGACTCCGAACCGGAGCATCCTGCACGATGACAGCGTGTTCGCGATTCGCGGGCCGTTGATCATTCCTGGTACATGGCCTGTACCGTGAGAACGCGAGTGAGGCGTGTCGAGCGGCGCCGTGCGCTGCGACGACCACGCTTCGCCGCCGCTCGGACGTGTAACGACCAAGGTCACGATCACGCCTGCCGCGTGCGCGCAGCTCGCGCTGCCGCTTGTCGACACTGAACCTTTACGCCTCCGACATTCGCGTGGTCTAGACTCTGCCGCGATCACCACGGGGGATCGCACCAATGAACGACGAGCAGGTCGCGCGGCCCGTTATTCGCGCGGTTATTCAGCGGGCGCGCCGGATGCGCCATTCCATCGAGCTTCTCATCAGCCCCGATGACGCGCGGGCGCTTCTACGTGCCTGGCGGTTCGCAGAGGAGAGCGGCATTCGATTTGTCGCAGACGGTATCGTTGCCGAGGGCACGCGTTTCCGCATCAGTCCCCAGATGAGCGACACGAAACGCGGCGCTCGCGCCTGCGCACCCCCGGCGCCGTCACTCGATCTCACCTTCGCGCGTGATGCGCTCGCAAGCGCTACACCTCAGGAACACATGTCACCCGAAGCAGCCGAGCGCCTCGCCGCCTGACAAAGCTCCCCCATCGTGCTTAGCAACTCAGCTGCATGATCTGACGAGGCGCGGTCCTCTCGCCGACGATGGAATCGTTGACGCAGGGGTGTGTTCGTATCGTGATGATCTCGAGTCCTGCGATGCCCTCAAAATCCTCGTCATGTGTGGCGAGCGGTACCCGATGCCACAGGGGCAGTCCCAGGATCGATCGCTCCATAACGTACGACAACACGTTGGTGTCGACGACGACGCGGGATGTCGGGCTCATTCACGCTCTTTTCTCGATGACCCAGACCGGCGTGCGTTGCGCACGTCCTCCCAGAACTCCGGTTCGAAAACGCCTGCCCATTTCTCGACGATCTCGTCGATCGTCAAGTAGCGTTTACCGCCATCCTCGGGTACGCCGGAGGGCCGGTCTGCTTGTACGTCTGTATCTCGAAGTGATTTCACGGTGCTCTCCTTGTGAGCGGAGCCATCAGTGGCTGTGGATGTATCGAAAGTGGCGCGATGGTACGCGCGCAGATGTTGGAGCGCGAGAGGAATGTCTCGATTTTCATCGAGAAATGCAGCTCACGAGAGAGCGAGTGTCACCAGCTCGTACGGCCGTACGAATCTGCCAATCGGCGTGTCAGCGATGGCTCACAAGTGACGCGTTTCCTTCGGTGCGTTACCCCAATTGTTGTTGCGTCCATCGGCATACCTGACCGGCGCGGCAATGAGATCCTGTGACTCAACGTTGTCCAGGCTTGCAACAAAAACTCCAACGAAGTCGCCACCCATATAATCAGAGCTTCCAGTCTCGTGCGTGTAAACGCCGCATGTCGGGCAGAAGTGCTTGAGCGGCGCCTGAGGATGCTTGTGATAGCTCACGAACTTGTCTGAGCCGCTCAGTAGCCGGAACGCCGCGGGCTGAACGAAGCTCTTCCACGCACGCGTCTTGGTGCAGAAGGTGCAATTACACCTGCTGGTCCCTTTCGCGAGATCGATGTCCGCCTCGTAAGCGATCGCTCCGCAATGACAGCCACCCTTGTACGTCCTCATCGTCATCGAGCCTTCTCCTTCTCGGCAGCACGCCGCGCCTCGACCTCATCCCCGAACAGCTTCATGACCAGGCGGTCTGCCCTGGAAACGTCGTCGAACAGGAAACTGACATGGGTCGCATCTTCGTCGTGATAGGGATTTTGCCAGTGTACCCTGAACACATCGTGCCCAAGGTGTTCGAGTACGCCCGGCTCGCCGTTCCCTTGACGGCGTCGGCGGTCGCCTTCTCCCGTCGACTCATCGAGGCCGTGAACTCAGCCAGATAGTCACGCGGAGTCTCGCCGAGGTAGTGATCGAAGATGCATGACGCGATGAGCCCACCTGTGTCCGGCGGCATGACTTTCGAGTTGACGAGCACCGCCACTCCCACCTTCTGCTCGGGAAGAATCGCCATGTACGCGCGCTGGCCGTCGCCTCCTCCGGAATGCCACAACATCGGCCGTCCACGGTAGTCGAATATCTGCCAGCCGAGACCATAGCCGACGAAGAAGCGCACTTGCCGCTGCGTCCCGGAACGCCGCGGTGGTGGGTACCACAATGTGCGGCGAATGCATTTCCGCCATTTGCTCCGTGCTGATGATGCGCCTGCCCTGGAACGATCCGTCTCCGAGCTGAAAGCGAAGCCAGATCGCAAGATCGCGCGCCGATGACTGCACGGTTCCGGCAGGGGCAGTGCTTCGACGCGTCGTCGTCTCCCGCGGAATTACCCGCTGCACGCCGGCGATACTGCCGTGTGGGCTCGCGACGTTTCCCATCGCTGACGCCGCTTCGAATTCTGCCGTCGATCGCGTCATACCCAAAGGAAGGAGGAAGCGGCGCGTGATCAGCGCCTCATAGGGCTCGCCCGCCGCCGCAGCCGCCGCCTCCCCGGCGACCGTGTAGCCGATGTTCGAATAAATCAGTCCGGTCCTGAACGGCGCGTCCACCTTCAAGTGTTTGACGAGGTCGAGCACCTGCGGCCGCTTCAGGTTCGTGAAATACCACGCGCTGTCGGTTGTTCGCAGTCCGGTGCGGTGGGCCAGCAGGTCGCGCACCGTGACGTGACTCGTAAGATAGGAGTCCGGAAACTCGATCGAAGGCAGGTAACGTCGCACGGGGTCGTCCAGCGACATCTTCCCGTCGTCGACGAGCGTCGCGACGAGGGCGGCCGTGAAGGACTTCGTAAGCGAGGCCGCGTCGAAGATCGTCTCGGCGTCGACACGATCCGGCTTCCCGAGCTCGCGGACGCCGTAGCCACGTGTCATGACGACCTGGTCGTCTTTTACCACGGCGATGGAAGCGCCCGGCACCTTGCCGACGCGCAGGACGTCCTCGATGAATCCGGTCACGGGCCTGGGGAGCGCATTTCCGCTTTGTGCGCCGGCAGACGAGGGCGCGAAAGTGAGGGCTGCGGTCGCTGCGAACAGCAAGTCCCGTATCGATGTCTGCCGTCCCATGATTCTGCGTTCCTGGCCTTGGCGATCGTTGCCGCAACTCTGCGCTTTGATGCCCCGAAGCGACCGATGGTGTAACGCTCGAGGCGGCTCGCTGAGGTTTTACGTGGGACGCCATGACACGACTTCCTCACACAATCGCAGACACTCATTGCATATCAAACCCTCTCTGCTGATTGTGGTTGGCGGTTGCACCAGAACTGGATGCGACCTCCCGCAGAAGCTGCACATGGGCTCTGCGGGTCGTTCGACTGGCTTCTTCCGGAAGAACTGCCAGGAATAGGAGCCTTCGTCCGGTACTTGCGCCAGGCCGGCGGTTGCCTGCTCGCCGCTGTCGCTTCGACGTGCGATTTCCCGACATCGCGCGACACATTCAGAACAGATGACGATGCCGGGCCCTGCAATCAACTTGACGGCCGGCTGGCGCTTGTCGCAGAAACTGCAGGCGAGCTCGACACCCTTCGCATCCCTGGCCATCTCGGTGATCCTTCAGTTTCGATCCGTCGTCCGGCGATGACTTGTATCCGCGATCTGACAACGCAATCGTCGACCTCGGGGCAGGCCGCGTCAACTTTGCCGGGCTACCCCCAGTGGCGGTACTCTCACGTGATGCGACCGCTTCGATATGGCGGGCCATGGGTAGCTGTCTCGTCAGCCACCCGGAGGTGCATTCATGATTCGAGGTGGCTGTCTCTGTGGCGGCGTGCGGTTCGAAATCGCTCGTGCCGTCGGACCGTTCGAGCTGTGCCATTGCAACCGTTGCCGCAAGGCCAGTGGTTCAGCCTTCGTGCCCTGGTTGGGTGTAATGCGCGAGGATTTGCACCTGCTCCAGGGCGAAGAGCTGATCCGGAGGTACGAAGCCCCACTCCGCGACGAGCCTCCTCCTTATCGCACATCCTTTTGCAGCCGCTGCGGCTCGCCGGTACCCGATCCAAAGTCGGAAGCGCCGTGGCTCGAGGTGCACGCCGGAGTGCTCGATGACGATCCGGGCCTTCGGCCCGAGAGACACATCCTGGTGGAGGTGAAATCGCCGTGGTTCACGATCAGCGACACGCTGCCGCAACTGGATAGAGCAGCCCTCACCACCCTTCGAAATAGCATCTCGTCGCCTGTCTAGCGACTGCTGGCGTCCGGGTAGATGACGCTGCGCTCGAACGTCACGGCCGCGTCCTCAAAACCCAGTTGCCTGTAGATGCTTTGTGCGGAGCTATTCGAAGATAGCGCCGTGACCGCGATGGTTCGCGCTCCATGTTCGCGAGCGAAGTCTTCAGCAGCGGCCATCAATCGTCGCGCGATGCCTCGACCGCGCTGACTGGCAGTGACGACCATATCGGTGATGCACACGTACAACGGATCCTGCTCCAGAACATCCTCGCGAAGCTCGCACGCGAGGAATGCGACTACGCTCGCATCAGCTTGCGCCACGAAGACCTTCGATCGGCCCCTTTGCATGCCCGACAACAAACCATCGATGTAGCTGACCGGTAGCTCATCGCCTGGTAGCCGGGACGGACAGCCACGACGTTCGAACTCCTGCAGCTCGACGTTCAATGCGTGCAATGTCGCGGCGTCCGACGCGCGTGCTTCGCGAATTTCCATATCACGTCATCACTCGGGTTTCCGGATCATGATGGTGTAAGTGGCGCCTGTGACGGGTTCGGCGTGGGACGCCACAGGTGAGAACCCAAGTCGGCGGTAGAAGCCCGGATTTCGAGGGTCGAATGTTTCCAGGTAGCAATCCGCGCCCGCCGCGTCAGCTTCGGCAAGGGTCGGTTCAATGAGACGCCTGCCGATACCCTGGCCCTGGGCCGAAGGCGTGACGCCGACGATGGATAGATACCAGGCTGACGCGGGGATCACCGCCGCTGCGCGTGGCCGCATGAAATCGATGATGCGTCGGTATGCTTTCGCCCCAGCGGCACCGAGCGCCGTAGCAAGGAACTCAGCTTTTGCCTTCGCCTCCGCGGCGTATACAGACCCTTCCGCAGGCAACAACCAGACTGCAGCGCCGATTGCCTCATCAGGCCACACCACGACGCGGCCCAGCCGCGCACCTTCGCTCATCGAGTAGTCGAAGTAGCGAGCCAGCGCCTGCCGTCGACGCTCTTCGTCATCGGCGAGCTCTTCGGTAATTGCGACGTAGAACGGGTCGTAGCGGAGTGAATCGATCAGCGCCGCGACGGTGGCTGGGGAGTTGGAAGAAGTCACGACGAAAGCATATTCGAACGTCCCGCCAGCAGGAAACCTCCCTGTACGATGCAAACGACAGGTTCGTGTTGGCGCCGACCCACCACCCTCGAAGTGATCATGAAATCGAGACGACGAGACATGGCGGCAGCCCAGTCGTTCATAGAAGCGGCGAGCGGCCCGGTTGGATTTCAGCACAGAGAAACATACCGGGAGGCCGCCGGCCTGCTGCGCGATGAAATGCATCGCCTCCGTTCCGATTCCGCGATTCTGGCACTCCTGAACTACACACAGCGTTCCCAGAAACAGATGGTCCGACTCCATCCATGCGGTGAAAAAACCAACTGGAGACTCTTGCAGGAGAATCAAGCGCGTGTCCAACAGACGAAGCTGCTGCACGAACTGGTCGCGCTCCTTCTGCTCATCCCAGAAACCTCGCGCCTCAGTGATGGCAGTGCGTAGCACGGTTACAAATGTATCCGTCAACCATGCGACGTCTTCGGGTACGGCAGTCCGGTACACGATCATGACGCCACCTTACAGCCAATCGCCAACTTGCAGGTAGCGCTAGCGAACCAAACGCCGTGCGCTCATAGTCCTGCGAATGAGCGCACCAACCAATCCACACTGGCCCGAGCTCCCCTACGCAGCGTGGCGTGAAACCTGCGCTACCTTGCAGTTGTGGACGCAAGTGGTCGGAAAAGTTCGTCTTGCCCAGACGCCGTGGCTGAACCACAGCTGGCACGTAGCCCTGTATGTAACCAGCAGAGGACTCACGACTTCACTCATCCCGCACGGAAGCCGTGCATTCGAGATGGAGTTCGATTTCCTCGAGCATGTGCTCACCATTCATGTCAGCGACGGTGCCGAACGGCGCATCGAGCTCCGGCCCCGCACCGTTGGGGACTTCTACGCCGCGGTTCTGACTGCACTCGAAGAGCTCCGTGTGCCAGTGCGCATCAACGAGAAACCTTGCGAGATTCCCGACGCTGTGCCATTCAGCGAGGACCGAACGCACGCTTCCTACGATGCCGAGTACGCGCAGCGCTTCTGGAGGGTGCTGCTTCAGGTCGATCGTCTCTTCAAGCTCTTTCGCACCGGCTTCATCGGCAAATGCAGCCCCGTGCATTTCTTCTGGGGCAGCTTCGACATGGCGGTCACGCGCTTTTCGGGCCGCCGCGCGCCGCCTTTCCAGGGGGCGGTACCCGGTGTGGCGCCCGAAGTGATGCGTGAGGCCTATTCTCATGAAGTCAGTAGCGCTGGCTTTTGGCCGGGCGGCGCCACTCTCGATTACGCCGCGTTCTATTCGTACGCCTACCCGGTGCGCAAGGAATTCGCGATGCAGTCCGTGCGACCCGCGGGTGCGCTGTTCAGCGATAAGCTCGGAGAGTTTCTGCTTCCATACGACACGGTTCGTACTGCGGCTGATCCAGATGCCGCCGTGATCGCCTTCCTGCAAAGCACCTACGCGGCGGCAGCCAAGACTGCCGACTGGGACCGGGCGGCGCTCGAATGTGAGTTGGGCCTCATCGCAGCCCCGAGGCGTCAGGACTGAGGCGTCGTTGCCCGGTTGAGCGTGCTCAGCCGCAGCGAACGGGATGGCGTGACGCGCGCGCCGAGCACATCACTGAGGTAGCGCAACGCGAACTGCGTATCGCCCGCCTTGGGACCGGCCACGCAGTCTCGCGGAATGATGAGCTCGAAGTTCCGGACATGCGCATCGGTCGCCGTGAAGAGGACGCACTGGTGACTCGATACGCCTGTCAGCAGGAGGCGGCGGGTGCCAAGGTGTCCGAGGAGGACTTCGAAGGGTGTCGCATAGAACGCCGAATGTCGCGGCTTCAGCATGAAATAGTCGGACGGTTCGGGCCGTAGCAACTCGACGATTTCCGCTCCGGGTGAATTGCGTGCCAGGCAATGTTCGATCAGTGCGCGACTGTCCGAGCGCCAGCGCCCCGGATTGTCGTTCACGTAGATGCACGCGAGACCTGCCTTCTTCGCACGCTGTTTGAGATCGGCAACGCGCCGCGCGATCCGCTGCGCCGCACGCTGAACTGCCGGACCATCCGGGAAGCGGAAGTCGCTGATCATGTCGAGAATGACGAGCGCCGCTCGGGCGCGGTCGGGCAGTAATCCGTGCATCTGCAGGGTTTGCTCCTCTCGAGTCGAACGAAGGAGCAGCACTTCTCGTGCCGTGATCGCTATACGCGTGTCAAGGCGCCTCGTCGGTGGACTGAATCGCGGGCGTCAGCGTGTTCACGAACAAGAAAGCATCCAGCGCAGTCGAGGGCGTGATCAGGCCTTGGGCGGAGACGTTTGCGCCTATTGACCGTCGCGCGGCAAGCCACGTGAGGGCCTCCTTGTTCTGCCGCGCCATTCGTACGTCGAGGAACATCAACGGCTGGCCTACCTCGGCCAGAGCGCGCTCGACGCTGTCTTCTTCGAGTGGCTTGGCGGCGGGAAGACCGCCCGAGCTGATCGCACTGATCCCCGCGATGATGTACAGGTCCTTGCCGTATGCACGATGCAAATGGAAACCCATCATGGGCGGCTTCTCACGCACCTTGGCCATGCGGCGGCCATCCTCTTGCCAGTTCATGACATGACCGGTGGCAGCGAATACGAGGAGACGGCCCCGCCGACCTTCGTTCGCGAGTGCCCACTGCACATTCTCCGCCATTCCGTGGTCCCGGCACGCCATCGCAGGCGGCCAGACGCTCATATCCGATTTCGGCGGCGGGATGACAGGAAAGCACTTGGCGAGCTGACCTGCCACATCGAGGTTGCGCAGAGCCCAGCGGTACTCTTCGTCAGAGCTTCGAGCGATGAGGCTCTTGCGGCTACCTTGCATGGCTTTCGCGATGGCCTCGATGCTGGTCTCGAACGCCGCTTGAGCAGTTGCCGGCAGTGGGCCGAATTCACGCGGCTCGGTTCCCGGGAGGCTGTCGCCCAGTGAGTCCCGGATTTTCTGCGCGGTCGTTGGTTCGGCACGAGCGAGAAAAGTGAGCGCGGAGTCGATCGCGAGTCTTGGCCCGCTCGGTCGTGCGCCGGCTGTGAGGTCGATGCCGTAGAGGCGGATTTTGCGATGGCCGGCCGCAGATGCCGTGGCATTGTAGTCTCGCATCCATTGAATGAGCTCACGGTTCTCGGGGTAGCGATTGGTCCCGCTCGACAGGCCAGTCCGTGTTGCCGTTCCGGCGTCGCCGGCGCCGTCCTCGATGAATGAACGCGCGCCGATCGATTCCGTGAATCCGGATTCGAGCGCGATGGCGGTGAATCCCATCCGCTCGACCAGAAAGTGAAACAACCGATTCCGGAATGCGAGCGGCTCGTGAGCGCCGTGCGTGGGCTCTCCGAGGGCGACTACACGGGCCGCGCCTATCGCCGAACGGAGCGGCAGCAGATCTGAATCGTCGCCTTCGGACTCGACCGTCGTTATCGGAACCGCGTCGGCGGCGGCCCATTTCGCGAAGGCATCCTCGGCGCAATGGCCGAGCGCCGAGTACGCCAGGAGAATGGCGATGAGCCCGGATCGGGCCGCGGTTGCGAGGAATCCTGGTACGTCAGGTTGCATCTGTGGCTTTGGCCCCAGCCCATTCGAGAGCCTGCTGCCGTTCGCCAAACGAGCGCATCTGAAATTGCCTTGCCGTTGCGGAACGTGTAGACATCGGCAAAACGCCCGTCAACCCATTCGGTGTGGTCTTTCAGCCTGACTCGCGCATGGACGAAGACAACGATTTTGTCGCCAGCGACGATGAACCGCTCCAGCTCGCAACTTCCTTCGGCCCAGGTGTTGCGCCCCTTCGCGGCGTAGGTTTCCTTCACCGCCTCGATCTCAGCGGCCAGCGATGGCGTTCGTTCGTCCATGGTTCTCTCCCGAGGTCGTGGAGGAGATTAAGCTGCTCCGTCGAATGACAGCAACTGGCCGGATCGCGACGAGCGCACTGTTCGCGACGCTGCTCGTGCTCTCGAGGAGCAACGCCGTTGCCGAAGCGCTCCGGCTCAGTCCGGTTACACGCGCGGTTGTCGAAGCCCGCCTTGGGGAATACGGTGGTACCGACGGCGAACGTGAGGCCACGCTGAAACGAATGTTTGTCGAAGCGGGTTGCGGCGAGCATGTGTCCGAGCAGCGGGTGAGAGGGGCGGGAGTGCCCAATGTGATTTGTGTCCTCCCCGGCAGCTCCGACAGGGTCATCATCGTCGGCGCTCATTTCGACCGCGTCTCGGCAGGCGATGGAGTCGCCGACAACTGGAGTGGCGCGTCGCTCCTGCCGTCGCTTTACCAGGCGCTGCGAGCTGAGCCGCGCCAACATACCTACATCTTCATCGGATTCACCGAGGAGGAGAGCGGTCTCGTCGGATCGAGTTTCTATGCGCGCCACATGACACCGGAGCAGGTCGCCGCGACCGACGCGATGGTCAACATGGATGTGCTGGGTCTGGCGCCCACCAACGTTTGGGTCAGTCGTTCGGACAAACGGTTGATGTACGCGCTCGGCTACGTCGCGAAGCTGGTCGACACGCCCGTCAATGGCGTCAATTTCGAACGGGTCGGCTCGACCGACTCGGAGTCGTTTGCCAGACGAAGAATACCCAGCATCACCGTCCACTCGCTGACTCAGAAGAACTTTGACGCTGGGATCCTCCACAGCTGGAAAGACAAGCTCTCGGTCATACGGCTGGATGACTACTACGAGTCGTACCACCTGCACGCGGTCTACCTCGTTTTTCTGGATCACTATCTCGCTGCCCCAGAGATGTCGACGACGCGAGGACCGTAGCTGTCGGCAATCGCCTCGTTGCAGCTATCGCTTGCGAGGCTGCTACAGATTCGCGTTACGATCGATACGCCATGCGGTTCGCAGTTTGAGGGAATGCAGCTTGCGGGGCTGATAGCCTTGAGCAAGTGTGTGCTTCGTGGAACGCTCGCATCGAGAACCCCGCTTTCCAACGCGCAGTGTCACGCGGCGCGTTCTCGTCGTCGATGACAATGCCGACGCGCGCGACGTGCTGGCCCAGTTCATTCAACTCTCAGGACACCAGGTGCGCACTGCCTGTGATGGACTCGAGGCGCTGAAGCTGGCGCCTTCCTTCCGTCCCCAGGTCATTTTCCTGGATATCGGCATGCCGGCACTCGATGGCTATGAAGTGTGTTCCCGACTGCGAACGATGCCGAGCACGGCGGACGCGGCCATTTACGCGTTGACCGGATTCGGTTCCGATGAACATCGCAACAGGGCTTCGCGAGCGGGATTCGACGCGCATTTCCTGAAGCCGCTGGACCCGAACGTCGTCATCGAACTGTTGCGTCGGTGACCGCTATGATAAAGCGATGGAGACGCTGTGAAACATCATCTCGTGAGTGCTGGCCTTCTCGTCGCGGCCGTTCTGCTTTACATGGTCGGCTGGAGCGGCGGCGGCATCCTGTGCCTTGCTGCCGGGGTGACTTGCGAAGTGTGGTTTTGGGTTCGAATGGGCAGGAGGACCGCGCGCCAGCGCGGCGCGTGACGGAAGACTCGGACGCTGGCTGCCCGGAAAGCAAAAGGGCCGCGTGGGGCGGCCCTTTCGACGCGTAGAGTGAGCGTTGTCGCGAGGACTGTCTCCAAACTACGGGCTGCATTGTGGGACGCGGCTCGACAGGCGAAAAGCGGCCATCAGCCGCATCATGTTGTCAGACGAGTCCGACAGAGCGGGCTAGCGTGGTGTAGCGGCTCGCTGCTCGGCGAAGGGCGCGACCTTGTTCAGATCCGGCTCCGACAACGATAGAGAAGCCCTGATGAGCTTCTTTAGCCGGGATACGAAGAACAGTGGCAACGCAAGCGGCAGCAAATAACAGAACCATGCCCCATTGTTCGTTGCGAGGGCTTTGCCGGCGATCCACAGGCTTCTGTTACGAATCGTACGCGCTCGAGGAATATTGCAGTCGTCGAGAATCCTCACTCGCGCCTCGATGTCCGCCCTGAGCTCAGGGTTGGTACGAAGCTCATGCTCGACGGCCGCCAGAGTGCCGGCATCGTAGCGGTGAAGAACGGCGATGAGTCCGTTCAATGAATCCTGAAGATAATCGAAGTGCTTGTCGCTCAAGGATTGCGCGCAGTCGATCTTCAGTTGGCGTAGCTCGTCTCGCAACGAGAAAAGCTCGAATCTGAGTTTTAGCCTGAATGACGGGGCCAGTATTCCTTCGTAGATGAAATGGACGGAGGCCATGATCAAGAGACCGAGAATCATGTAGGTCACGTTCGTCTCCCGCTTGATTTCAGTTTCTTTCCGAGGGCTTGGCGCTGCAAGTCCGAGCGAACCTGGCCGATGCGATGGATCTCATTGGTGACCAGCCGTCTTTGCCACCGGGCATGCCAGAACCAGCCCATTGCGAACACAACCGCCAGTGCGTAGCCAAGTATTTTTCCATTCTCGAAGGATTCGACCAATCGAAAAACCAATTTGCTCACGTCGGCTGGAGGCATCTTGATGACCATGATCACGGCGATGAGTCCGACGAGCGCAAACAGAAATTGTCCTCTCTCGATAGAGGCCACAAGAACATCGCGCAGCATCTGGGCGTAGCCAAAGTTTGGCGGCCACCTTGTCGAGCTCATTCGCGGTCTTTTGTCAGTGAGGCGTTCTGGCGTGCGTCTCGCACGTTTTCCAGAGCTCGGGTCCGAAAACGCTAGCCCACTGCATGGGTGCTCTCCTTGTGAGCGTAGCCATCCGTGGCTGTGGATGTTTCAAGACTGGCGCGATGGTACGCGCGCGGCTGTTCGGGAGCGAGAGGAATATCTGAGTTTTTCTGGAAAAATGCGCGTCACGATAGAACGCATTGGTGTGTTCGTACAGCCGTACGAATCTGCCACCGAGCACTCCCCATGAGAGATTGACTTTCGCCTGCTGCATCGTCTAATAATTCGAATATAGTCGAAATATAGGATTGTCCGTGAACGCAAAGCAGGCGATCGCGGCGCTGGCCGCGCTGGCCCATGAGTATCGATTGGGTGTGTACCGAATGCTGGTGGAGGCGGGTCCGGCGGGCCTGAACGCCGGCACGATCGCCGCGAAACTCAAGGTGCCGCCGTCCTCGCTCACCTTTCATCTGCAGAGCCTGCATCGCGCCGGGCTCGTAACCCAGGAGCGCAGGAGCCGCGAGCTCATCTATGCCGCGGATTTCGCGGAAATGAATGCTCTGGTCGGATACCTCACCGAGAACTGCTGTGGCGGCGATTCATCGTGTGCAGCCGCCGAGTGTGCGCCCGCAGAGCGCAGGAAAAGGAACGTCAGATGAAACGACTTCATGTGCATGTGAGCGTCGACGACGTTGCGGCGTCCATCCGCTTCTACAACACGCTGTTCGCGGCCGAACCGACCGTCACGAAGACGGACTATGCGAAATGGATGCTGGAGGACCCGCGCGTGAACTTCGCCATCAGCAAGCGCGGCGGGGAAGCCGGCATTCGTCACCTCGGCATCCAGGTCGAGGATCGCGCGGAGCTCGCGGACGTCTACTCACGCCTCAAGCGCGCCGGGGCGCCGGTGCTGGAGGAGGGCGCAACGACCTGCTGTTACGCCGAGAGCGAGAAGAGCTGGATCGAGGATCCCCAGGGCGTGCAGTGGGAGACGTTCCTCACCACGGGCGAAAGCACTGTCTACGGCAGCGATCCCATCATCGAGCAGCGTATCGCCGCGTGCTGCGGGCCGAACAAGGCTGCATAAGGGCGTTGATGTGAGCCCGCGCCCCTTCAATGTGCTCTTTCTTTGCACAGGCAATTCGGCACGCAGCATCCTTTCGGAGTCGCTCATCAACCACTGGGGCCGCGGAAAATTCCTGGGCTATAGCGCCGGCAGCCATCCGAAGGGACACGTTCATCCCATCGCGGTCGAGCTGCTGCAGAAGATGAGGCTGCCGACCGAAGGACTGCGCAGCAAGAGTTGGGATGAATTCGCGAAACCCGGCGCGGCACATCTCGATTTCGTTTTCACCGTTTGTGACAACGCTGCGGGAGAAGTCTGCCCGTACTGGCCGGGGCAACCAATGACGGCGCATTGGGGCGTCGAAGATCCGGCGGCGGTGGCAGGCTCGGACGTCGACAAATGGCTCGCGTTTCGCCAGGCGTTTGCGCAGCTCGAGAATCGCATCAAGATCTTCACGAGCCTTCCGATCGCATCGCTGGATCGCGTGAAGCTGCAGGAGCGTCTCGACGCCATCGGCCGGACTCGCACGGACGAGACGGCGTGAATCTCGGCCGACGCCTGCTTGCCGAGGGCATCGGCTCGCTGCTGCTCGGGGCAACCGTGATCGGCTCAGGCGTCATGGCGGAAAATCTCGCGGGTGGCAACGTCGCCGTCGCGCTGATCGCAAACACCGGCGCGACGGTCGCGGTACTCGCAACGCTGATTGCAATGCTCGGACCGATCAGCGGCGCACATTTCAATCCCGCGGTGTCGCTCATACAGGGTGTCCGCGGTGAGCTCCCGGCTCGCGAAGTGGCGGCCTACGGCATCGTGCAGATCGCGGGCTGCTGCGCGGGTGCGCTGCTGGCGCACGCCATGTTCGAGTTGCCACTACTGCAAGCATCTGCGCATGAGCGCGCCGGTGTGGCGCAGTGGCTTTCTGAGTTAGTCGCGACGAGCGGCTTGATTCTCGTGGTGCTGAGCTCTGCGAACGCCGAGGTTGCGGCATGGCGAGTTGCGGCGTGGATCGGCGCCGCGTACTGGTTTACGGCGTCCACCTCTTTTGCGAATCCCGCTATTACGGTGGCGCGCGCACTGAGCGACACGTTCGCGGGCATCCGGCCGGCCGATGCACCCGGCTTCATCGCTGCGCAGTTCGTCGGCGCATTCCTCGGTTTCTACCTCGGGCGGATGCTCTTCCGACTTCGCCGCCGGTTGCCGGACGCGATTCCAGGTCCGACCCTCAAAATTAAACAGTAATGCACGGGGCATTTCGCCAGATGCTTGACGAAGCTCGACATTGCGCGCATGAGTTGTCGTGAGCCATGGAGATGCGCAACGGCACGACGAGCATCGGGGGATTAGCGATCCCTTCTGAAGATCCGGCATTCCTCGCCATCGTCGGAGTGCACGTCCTGATTGGAATGATTGCCGTCATCGCCGGCGCGATCGCGATGCTGAGCAGAAAGAGGCCGGGGCGTCACCCCCGCGCTGGAACGATCTACTTCTGGTCGCTGGCAGCGCTCACGACGACTGCAACGGTGCTCGCCATCATGCGCTGGTCAGAGAACTATCACCTCTTCGTGCTCGGAGTGCTTGCAATCAGCGCCGCAGTTCTCGGTCGCCACGCGCGGCGTCAGCAGTGGGCAGGCTGGGCTCGCTATCACATCCCGGGCATGGGGCTGTCATACGTGTTCATGCTGACTGCCTTCTACGTAGACAACGGCAAGAGCATTCCGATCTGGAATCAGTTGCCGCCGATCCTCTACTGGCTACTGCCCACGATGGTGGGAGTGCCACTCATCCTCCGCGCGCTGCTCCGCCATTCGGCGCTATGATCGCGGCATAGATGCCATTCCCGCACGGCGCTCTTGAAGGGCCACGACGATGGGCGGCGTCGATCTCTGCAACGCCTCTCTAGCGTATCCTTCGATCAGCTTCCGGAGGCTACATGCAATCGTATTACTACGTCGCCGCGGTCACATTGTTGTCAGGGTTTCTCTGCTTCGCGATGGCGCTCACGGTCGCGCGCACGCACGCGAAGACCGGAATCCTCGCGCCGACCATGACGGGCGATCCACTGCTCGAGCGCACTGTCCGCGCTCATCTGAACACGGTCGAGTGGATGCTGCTCTTTCTGCCGGCGCTGTGGCTGTTTCGCCATTTATTGGAGCCCTGCCTGGGCCGCCGGCCTGGGCGTACTCTGGATCGTCGGGCGCTTCCTCTACTTCGTGGGCTATCGGGCGGCACCCGAAAAGCGTTTTCCCGGCTTCTTCATTCAATCATTGGCGACTTTCGCCCTGATGCTCGGCGCACTCGGCCGGATCCTCTACCTCGTCGCGACGGACGCAGGCTCGTAGCTCGTCGGCTTTCGCGCGCTGCTACTCGCGAGATGCCTTGGCCCCGGCAACGATATCTGCCTTCGTGCTGTTCACGATGGCAAGCAGCTCACCTTGTTCGGGCTTCGGGACATTGAACTTGTCGAGCGTCCTGCCGAAATCGGCGAGCATCCCCTGCCATTCTTTTTCGGAGATGTTCAGTTGTACGTGGGAGGTTTTCATGTCGCGACCGACGTACTTGCACGGGCCGCCTGTCGCCTGGCACACCAGCGTCGTCACGTGAAACTTCAGTCCCTGCTTTGGCACACGCTGACGGGCGGCACTGATCGCAGGATTCGCATTCAGCGTGTCGTTCACCAGCAATCGCTCGATGAAATCATCGACCACGACGGAGATCGGATAGACGCCACCGAGCCGATCGTACAGGCTCTTCTGTGGCGCCGAAGCGGCGAACGCATTAGATACTGAGACGGCGAGCAGCAGGAGAAGAGGACACAAGCGAGTCATGGGAGCGTCTCCGGTCGGATAGTTCTTCGCTTCGGCGTGAGCGCGTACAGTACGAAGCTGCTCTGCGCGAATCCTGAGAGAACTCCGGGATTGCGCCGGGATTTCAGCGGGGGTCACGGTGGGCGAAACTCATTCGACGCCACGAGGGGCGGTCAGCTTTGGGCCATTCCGGTTCGAGCCGCCGAGCGGGCGCCTGTGGTCGGGCCGTAATGAGCTGAAGCTCACGCCGAAGGCGGCTGCCGTCTTGTCCGCGCTGCTTGCTCGCCCGGGAGAACCGGTTTCCAAGGACGCCCTGTTCGGATCCGTCTGGCCGAATAGCGTGGTGAGCGATGACGCGCTCTCCTCATGCATCCAGGAGCTGCGCAAGGCGCTCTCTGATGATCCGAAGAAGCCGCGCTTTATCGAAACCCGATATCGCCGGGGCTATCGCTTCGTCGCCAATCTGGCGCCCGCCGCCCATGAACAGGGCCCGGCCGCACTCGCGGCAAGCGGCAAGCCTGCGGTCGCCGTGCTGCCTTTCGACAACCTCCGCGGCGATCCGGAGCAGGAGTACTTCTCGGACGGCATCACCGAGGACATCCTGACCGCTCTCGCGAGGCACCGCTCTCTCCTGGTGATCGCGCGCGGTTCTGCCTTCGCGTTCAAGGGGCAATCCGTTGACGTACGAGGCGTGGGGATGCAGCTCGGAGCCGACTACGTCGTGGAGGGCAGTGTCAGCAAGGTCGGGCGGCTCGTGCGAATCACGGCGCGTCTCGCCGAGACGGAAGCCGGCCGGTGCGTGTGGGCCGAGCAGTACGATCGCGATCTCACGGAAATCTTCGAGCTTCAGGATGAAATCGTCGCGACGATCGCCGCGCGGATCGAGCCGGAGGTTTACTCCGCGGAGCGCACGCGCGCCGGCAAAAAGTCGCCCGATGCATTGCGCGCGTGGGACTTCTTCCATCTGGGGATGAGGTGCCTCTACAGATCGGCACAGCAGGACAATCTCGAAGCGCAACGTCTGCTTCGACGCGCAGTCGAGCTGGACCCGACGCTCGCGCAGGCCTATGCCTGGCTTTCGTACGCGATCGTTCTGGCGATGGTCTACTTCGATGCAGCTCCGGATGAGCGCACGTTGAGCGAGGCGGTGACCCTTTCGCGACGCGCAGTCGAGCTGGACGAACGGGACGCGATGACTCATTTCGCCTGCGGCCGGGCGTTGCTGGCGCACAAGGAATATGGCGCAGCCCTCGCAGAGCTGGAGGCCGCCATCGAGCTCAATCCGAGCCTCGCGATCGTCTATTGCGGCCTCGGCGATTCCCTTGCCTACGAGGGGCGCTTTGCCGAAGCTATCCCTCACTTCGAGAAAGCCATCCGGCTGAGTCCACACGATCCGCAGCGGTGGGCATTCTATTCATACCGGGCGCTGGCCCACATTCTGGCGGGCGATCTCGTTCAGGCACTCGACGCTGCAGAAAGAGCGACGCGCGTGCCGAACTGTCACTACTGGCCCTTTGCGCACCGTGTTTCGGCGCTCGGACACCTGCAACGGCAGGCTGAGCTCCCGCGCGCACTCGCTGAGCTCCGGCAGCGCAAGCCCGATTTCTCCTGCGCGCTGGCGCGCGAGCGTCTGTTCTACATCAAGGATCCGAAACACCTCGAGCGCTATATCGAGGGATTGCGCAAGGCGGGCGTTAGGGAAGGCTAGCGCCGGCTCACGAAATCCTGGCGGATCGCGAACAGGCACGGGATGAGGAACAGCACGTAGAGCGTCGAGGTGAGCATCCCGCCGATGGTCGGCGCCGCAATGGGTTTCATGATCTCGATGCCGGTGCCGTGCGAAAGCATCACGGGCAGCAGTGACAACGCCGTGGCGGACACGGTCATGAGTTTCGGCCGCAGCCGTGCGACGGATCCGGCGAGCACAGCGTCCATGTACGACGCATCGGCTACCCGTCGCGCGAGCGCCTGCCTGATGAAAATGATCATGATGATGCCCGTCTGGATCGCCACGGCGAACAAGGCAATGTAGCCGATCACCACCGCCGTGGTGAGTGGATAGCCGAGCAGCCATTGGAGAAACACGCCGCCGATGAGCGCGAACGGCACCGAGAGCAAAACAAGAAGGCTGTCACCGAGCGACCGGAACGCCATCAGCAGCAATATGAAAATGATCGCCAGCGTTGCAGGCACGATCCATAACAACCGTGCGCGCGCAGCCTCGGCGTACTCGTAAAGACCAGTCCATTGCGCCGAGTATCCGGTGGGCATGGGCACGGTCTTCGCCAGGTGCGCGCGGGCGGCACGCACATAGTCCGGCGCAGTGACCTTCTGCAGATCGATGTACACGTATCCGGACCGCGCACCGTTGTCGTTTCGGAGCATCTCCGGAAGTTTCCGCACCGAGACATCCGCGATGTCATTGAGTGGCACGGTGCGACCCGCAGAGACGAGGACCGGGATGGTTCGCACCTTCTCCAGCGTGTCGACATACTCCGGTGCGTACTGGATGCTCAATGGCGTCGCTGTGCCGTCCGGCTGACTGATGCGAGCCGCATTGTCACCGCCGACTGCATAACGTACCGCTGCGCCGGCCTCATCTGCAGCAACACCCAGGTCCGCCATGCGCGCGAGGTCCAGCCGCACGTCGATGAAATAGCCCTGCGAGATTCGCTCCGCCACGATCGATTTCGTTCCCGGGAAATCCTTCAGCGCGCCTTCGATCTTCTGCGCCAGGGACTCGATGGTCGCGATATCCGCGCCGCGCACTTTCAGCCCGACCGGCGTCTGAATACCCGTCCCCTGCATCATCACGCGTGCGCCGATCGGCTGCACCCACGTGTTGACGAAGCCGACGATCTGCATGGCGCGGTCCATCTCCGCCACGAGCTTCTCCTTGGTCATGCCCGGCCGCCATTCGGCTTTGGGTTTCAGCAGAATCGTCGTCTCGATCATCGTGACCGGCGCGGGGTCCGTCGATGTGTCCGCGCGCCCGAGCTTGCCGAACACCCGAGCCACTTCGGGAAACGCTTTGAGCTTGGCGTCCATGCGTTGCAGGATCCAGCCGGCCTCGCGCGCTGGCAGCCCCGGCAGGGTCGTGGGCATGTAGAGGAGTGATCCCTCGTCCATCTCCGGCATGAAATCCGTGCGCAGGCCACTCACCACCCAGAGCGCAACGGCCAGCAGCGCGACATTCACGAGCACGAAGGGATAGCGAAAGCGAATCGTCCAGGTCACGAGCGACCGGTAGAGGTTCGCCAACGATCGATCGGCCCGATGTTCGGTGGGTGAGCCACGCCGGAACACCCACACGATCACGATGGGCAGCACGAACAACGTGAGGAGCGTCGAGAACGCCATCGCGAAAGTCTTGGTGAACGCCAGCGGATCGAAGAGGCGCGCCTCGCGATCGCCGAGGAAGAACACGGGCAGGAACGAAGCCAGGATGATCAGCAACGAGAACAGGAGCGGCCGCGCCACGCCGGCGATGGACCGCACGATGATCTCGCGCCGTTCGCGCGGGCTGACCGCTCCGCGCGCTGCGAGCTCGGCCGTGCAGTTCTCGACGATCACGATGCTCGCATCGACCATCTCGCCAATGGCAATGAAGAGCCCGGCAAGCGAAAACAGGTTGATCGTCTGCCCGAAGGCGGCCAGAGGCAGGGCCGTGAACAGCGTTCCGAGCAGCAGCACACTCACGGGCGCAATGGCGATCCGGAGATTTCTCAGGAATACGACGGTCACCAGGATCACGACCGCCAGCTCGTAGAGCAACGTCAGGAAGAAGTGCCGCAACGTCTCCCAGATGAGCGCGGATCGATCGTAGGTGGTCTCGAGATCCACGCCGCGCGGCAACTGCCGACGCACCTCGCTCAGCCGCTGTTCCAGCGCGCGAGTCACCTGCAGCACGTTCTGCTCGTGCTCCATGATGACGATGCCGCCGATCACTTCGCCTTTCCCGTCGAGATCGGCAATGCCGCGCCGCTGGTCGTAGCCGATCTGGATGTAGCCGATATCCTTCAGGCGTACCGGCTCACCGCGCGTGTTGCGGCCGACGACGAGCAACTCGATCTGATCGATCCCGCGCTCGGCGACGGCTCCGCGAATCTGGTAGTCGCGATTCGTCACCTCGACGACCCGCCCACCCACTTCCTGGAAGGCGTTCTGCAGCGTCGCTGTCAACTGCGTGAGGGACAGGCCGCTGCGGGCAACAAGAGGCGGATAGAGCTTCAACTGATACTGTCGCTCGAGGCCGCCGACCGAGGCCACCTCGGCGACTCCGCGGACACCCTGAAGCGCGGGCTTGATCTGCCGCTCATTGAGCAGCCGCAACTCGCGCAAATCATGCTCGCGCGAGCTGTCGACAATGGCGTACTGGTAGACCCAGCCCATGCTGCTGGCGTTGGGGCCGAGCGCAATGCTCGCGTCCGCGGGTAGCTGCGGGCGCAGGGCATTCAGCCGCTCCTGCACGCGCTGCTCGACGTCTCGCCGCCGTGCAGCATTCTCCAGAATCACGTATATAAAGGAGTAGCCCATGTGCGACGTGCCGCGGATCGCGGCCACGCCCTGCATGCCGAGAAGCGATTGAACCAGCGGCGCATTCACCGCCGACTCGAGAAGCTCCGGGCTTCTCGGCCACTTCACGTAGATGACGATCTGCGGATCGGATATGTCAGGGATGGCGTCGAGGGGCGCAGTGCGCAGGGCGTACACGCTGCCAAGCGTGGCCAGCGCGACCGCGAGCCAGATCAGCAGGCGTCGCCGGAGCAGCGTTTCAATGATGCTGGTGTTCATGACTCATGGCGCTGTCCGTGCCGCCGGCCTTCAGCTTGTATTCCGCATCGACGAAGAAGCTGCCGAACGTGACGATCTCATCGCCGGCCTCGAGACCGTGCAGCACCTGCGTGTGCAGCTCGCCCTGCAGACCCGTATGAATCTCCGTCGGGACGTAATGGCCCGGATGCCGCTGCACATACACGATGCGCCGGTCGCCTTCCTCGATGATTGCCGCATTGGGCACAGCGAGAAAGCGCCCGCGATCGACGACGATCTCGAGCACGAAGTCGGCGCCGTTCACGGGGGCGATTGCCGTCAGGCCGGCCTCGACGTTGAAGCGATCCCCCTGAGAGGTGACCCGCGTGACTTGCGCCTGATACATGGACGATCGCGAGCTCACCTGAAATGCACGCGCGCGTTGCCCCGCTTGCAGCAGCGCTCCTTCCCGCGCCGACACTTCTGCCGTGAGCACCTTGCCGGATTTGTCCACGCTGGCAGCCGTGCGCACCCAGGTCTGCAAAGTGTGTTCCGCCACGGGCGCCATGGTGAGCGTCAGATCGGCGGCCTGCGTCTCGTTTACGGCGGTCGATGCAGTCTCCTTCGGTCGCATGCGCTCGCGAATGCTTGCCGAGTGTGCGGATAGAACGACTGATGCAAGCAGCAGTGAGAGGAGCAGCCGACTGCAATTGCTGTTCGAGTTATGCACGGCGAAGTCAGCGTGCGGCCGGTGTGGGCGGCGGCGGCGCCGCTCGCAGTCGCTCGGGCAGTGCGCGCGCGAGATAAGTGGCCAGCGCAGGAACATCCTGCCGCGGCAGTGTCGAGCCGCGCCGGATCATCCTCTCCAGTCGCGACTTCCAGCCGCTTCGCGTGCCGCCAGCATTCTCGATGCGCGCGATGTCGTGGCACGCCATGCAGTGCTGCTTCACGAGCTGCTTCTCCGGACCATCAGGCAATGGAAGGTGCCCGATAGCCGTCATGGGCGACGGCACAGGCACGTCGGGCGCATTCGCCGTCGCGTGCACGCAAACGCCGGACGCGAGGAGGAGCGCGAGCCCCATTCGCGTCCGGCGGCGGACTGATCGCAGGGTCGGCCTCATCGCAACTCAATGACAGTAATTGTCCTTGCTGTCCATGATGTGTGTGCCCCAGGGGTACAGGCCCACGTTCAGCACCTTCTCCATCGCCTGGGTCCGGGCGTCGATGATCACCACCGCGTTGTCCGTGGAGTCGGCGAGGTAGAGCTTCTCGTCCGCCGCGTCGGTCGTGGCGGTTTCGAGCTGGATGTTGACGCCAACCTTGATGCGGCCGGCCGGTTTCAACGTCGCCATGTCGTACACGTAGACGAACCCGCTCGTGGAGCTGATCACGAAGGCCTTGCCCGCGGCGAAATTGATGCCGGTCATGTCGGGGCCGGCTTCGAGCGTCGCGGCCACTTCATTCTTCGTCAGGTCGATGATCGAAATGGTCTCATCACCATTGTTCGCCGTGATCGCGTACTTGCCGTCGTGGTTCATGTAGATGCGCCACGGTTCCTTGCCGACGCGAATCACCTTCACCACCTTGTCCTCGCGCGTGTCGATGACGCCGACGACGCCGAGATCGGTGTCCGCTGCGTAGAGATACCGACCGTCGATGCTGGGCGCCGCGATGTTGATGCCCTGGATCGAGGTCAGATATTTCTCCGGATCCAGGCCGGCGCGGCTCTGCACCGGCGCAACCTGGATCTTCTTCGCCAGCTCATGCCGCGTGACGTCGATGACGCCCACCCAGTGCGCGCCATAGTTGCCGACGTAGGCCTTCGTGCCGTCCGGTGTGAAGGTCACGTTCAGCGGCTCGGCGAAGCCCGGAATCGTCTTCACTTTCGTGAGCGTGGTCATGTCGATCACGGAGACGGAGTCGCCGTCCGGGTTGCCCTGGTAGTACCAGCGGCTGTCCGGCGAGAACGACAGGTGCTCCGGCGCAATGTCCACCGGAATCGCCTTCACCAGCTCGAGCGTGCGCGCATCGATGATGTAGGCCTTGTTGGCGCGCGTGCCACCGGTGACGACGTAGCGGCCATCGGGCGACATCATCACCATGTGCGGGTTGACGTTGTTGCCGAGGAACGTCTTGCCGACGACCTTCTTCGACTTGATGTCCATGAAGGCGATGTCGTTCGAATCGCGGTTCACGATCATCACGACGGAGGTCGGATCGCTCAGCAGCGTCCTGCCGTCGTTGAGCGGCGCGGGCATCGGCATCTTGTGTTCCTGGGCTCCGAGGGGGACTCCGGCGCCGCAGGCGAGCAGCAGGCCGAGGCCAGCACTGAAGAGTTTGTAGGTGTTCATCGCGAATACTCCTGAGAATCTTCAGAACGCTGCCTGGAGCCTGAGACCCGGCAGCAGGTAGCCCACGGACTCGGCCCCCACGCGTTGCTCCGTCACGTGCTGGAGATGCAGAGACAGGCGTAAACGGTCCGCGAGATGGAAGTTGTAATACAACTCCTGCAAGTGCTCGCTGTCACCGGAACCGAGGTCGAGATATGCGTAGCCGAGGCCCCACGCATCCAGCGGGTTGAGCACCGCACCGTACTCGAACTGTACGCCAGTGCTGTAGAAGTGGTCATTGCCTGCATCGGAGTCGGATGACCCGTAGCGTGCAAACAGCGTGAGGTTGGGATTGAGCTTCTGGTCGAAGCTCAGGCCGTAGCCGTCACGCTGCCGGCCGGAGCTGTTGTCGCGCCGGTACCAGAGACGATAGTTGCCTTCGGGCAGCGAGAACGGCCGCGCGAGGTAGCCGACTTCCGCCAGCGAGAAGATGGATTCCGAGAGATTCGTGGCAGCCGGGTCGCTTTGCTGTGCGCCCAGCTTGAAGTTGACACCGTTCTTCGCATCGTAGACCGCGACCACGCCCGAGCCGTTGCTCGACAGGCCCAGGGCCGGGTTGTTCACCAGGGCATCGCTGATGAACTGCGTGGTCTCTTGATTGGCGGCGGCGTTGTTGTCGAAATAGTTCGTGAGATCCAGCCGGCCGAGGCTCAGCGCCAGGCGCTGGTTGAACACCTCGGTGCGCAGCCAGGCTTCACGGAGGTTCAGCTCGTTCGCGTTCTGCAGACGCGCGGTGTAGCCGTTGAGGAGCGTGAGGCTCGGGATCTCGTTGTCGGGCGGCGAGCCGCTGACGCCTACGACGTCCGCAAAGAACGACGTGTTCTGCGCGAGGTTCGCCGCGAATGTGAGGTCGGCGGCCGCGAACTGGTACGCGTGCCCGTCTGCGTCGGTATCGGGGCCGTCGGTCTGGCTGGCAAACTGCGTGACGGTGGCCGCGTCCACGCCGATGGCGACGCGCTTTCCTTCCTCGCCGCTCAGCGCCTCTTCGATCTTCTCGTTGATCGTCTGACGGCGCAGCACGCGTTCGCGCTGGTAGGTCACGGTCTTCTTCGCACCGGGCGTCGGTTGGTCGTACTCGTTGCCGTTGTTGTCGACGTACACCTCGACCCGCTTCACCCGGGTCTCCGGTTCGGAGAGCACGGCACTGGTTTCCAGGTCTCCGAGCCGGCTTTCGAGTGTATTCACCCGGTCTAGCAGCGCCTGGAGTGCTTCGGGGGAGATGTTCGCCGTTCGGCCGCTGGCCGCCGGTGCGCTGGCGGCCCGTTCCGCCTCGAGCTCCTGAACGCGTTGCTCCAGTTGCTCGACCCGGCGGGCCAGCGCCTGGTTGGTGCCTTGCGCGTGGCCGGGGGTTGCGCCCAGGGTCAGAAAGAGGGCGGCCAGCGCACAGGGCACCGCAAGCCGAACGAGGCGACGGTCAAACGACATGGAGACGACTCCTGAATGTATTTCCTGGGCGGAGAGGGAGTGTCCCGCATGATCTATGGCGGGGCAGGAGTTGTCGCGCAAGTTACCGTTTCTGAAGGCGTTACAGAAACGTTAACGATCGTGGCCGTAACGCTTAGTGCGTCATGCTGTAGACGATGAAATTGACGCCGTAGCGGTAGGCAAGCGCAGTCAGCGGCTGCGGATATTCCCGCGTATCCGCGTGTTCCCAGGCATCGCCCAGGTCCATGTTGTGGTTGATGATGACTACCAGCCGGTGCCGATCGTCATAGATACCGCGCCAGTGCGGCGTGTATCCGTCCCGCTCGTACGTCACGCCACGAAGCACGGCGCCCAGGCCTGGGATCTGGAGGCGTTCGTCCAGGTCGTACAGCACGTGGAAGACTTCATCCGTGTCCGGAATTTCGACGACGGCGCGATCCGGATACACACGGCGCATCGATTGCATGAAGCCGCTCCATTCGAGCGTGCCGTGGAAGTCATCCACGACCAGGGTGCCGCCGCGATCGAGATACTCGCGTAAGCGCGCCGCCTGCTTCTGACTCAAATCCCACCCGCCGACCTCGACGGCGTACAGGAGCGGGTGGTCGAAGAGATTCTCGTCTTCGAGGGCGACCGCGGTGCCCTCGGGCGCGGTATTGATGCGAGTCAGCCGGCGCACGCCTTTCGCAAGATAGAACTCGGCATCCGGTGCGTCCGTCGTCCAACGTGCTATGAAGCCGCTCCAGCCCCGGGAGAAGTCCGGGTTCTCCGAGTAAATGAGCCGTGCGATCTGCAGCTCGAATTGCGGCCGGTCCTTGAAGAACACCTCGCCGTGCTCATTCGTCATCACCCAGCGGCCCTTGATCGAGGGCGACCGCTCTCCTGTCTGGGGTGACGAACCTGCAGCAAGCATCGCCCACGAGCTGCACAGGGCGCAGACGACCGGACCGACGAACCGCGATCTGCTGTTCATGATGGCAACGCCAGTATGCCGCCGCTGCCGCAGTCATAGCCACTTGGCTTTGCACGCGAAATACTGCCACGTAGGCGCGCGCTGTACGCCAGCGAGCCGAAACAGCGGGCGAACCTGCGCGCCAGCTGCGGGTTGTCGAGCGCCGATTCATCGCCCTGAGAAGGGCCTCGTTGAGGCACCTCGTCATGAGGGTCTTGCGCATCCGTGCCTTTCAAAGAGGTACGAACTTCGTGATGCAAAACGCGACAGACTGGACAGTGATCGCCGTTCCAATCAGCCATATCAGGGCTCTCTTGTCGCGCGTACGCATGTCCGCTCTAAGCGCGTCGATTTCTGCCAGAACAGACCGCTCCTGGCGCCTCGAGAGAGCCTGCGGCGCCTTTGCCGCTAACCTCGTTGACCGATGTCTCGACAATGCCCAATCGTCGCTGATTGTCGTCCAACAGTGCCTCCGCCGTCGCCGCAACTAGACGCTTGGACGCCGGCAGGTGACCCAGTGTTGAGGATGCTCGGATGCGCGGGCGACGATCAACTCTGAGCTCGCGTGACCCGGCATCGACAGCGAGTGCGCAGTCGTCAAATGAGGTGCCGGCCTGTCGACGAATCTCGCGACGGAATACGCCATAGAGGTCATGGTGATCGCCGTCCCGATCAACCACATGAGGTTTCTCGTGTCGCGCGCATGCATCTCCGCTCTCAGCGCCATACTGTCTTCCTTGAGAGATCCTTCTACCTCCTCGAGAGCTACTTCCAGTGCTTTGACCGACTCCTTCGTGGCGAGGTGTGGCAGCACAGCTTTGATTGCGCAGAGGTCAGCCTGCACTTCTCCCAGTTGTTCCTTCAGCTCCGCCTTCGTTGCGAGGTGTGGCAGGACCGCCTTGATCTCGCGCACGTCGCCGCTGATCTGGTTGACCGATGTCTCGAGATTACCCAGTCGTCGTTGAGTGTCGTCCACAGTGCCTCCGCCGTCGCACCCGATGCGTGTGAGGCGACTTCCTTGCCGCGAAAACGATCCGTGTCGATGATGCTTGTCATGTGCGTTCTCCGAGTTGCGCAAGGCTAGCAAACGCGTTTCGAATGCGCTGGACTTTAGAGTCACGAACGTACGAGTTTTGCGGAGTGCAATTTTTGAGAAATGCAGCTTGCTATCGCAAACTGAAGAGCGGGCAGTGCCGCCTTACTCATTCCGTGTGCCGATTCTCGTGGCCAACTGCCGCAGCAGTTCTCGCTAGCGTCGAACCCGCCGTCATGTCGACCGAAACCGAATGCGCTGCAAAGCGCAGGCCGGCGGCTGTACATGCCTGCACCCGAGGATGTGCTTATCGACCGCGTGCGCAAGTGGGCACTAGACGCTTTTCGCCCGGGTGCTCCAGCACAACTGGATGCTCGTGAAGCCGGGAACGCTCGACGCTGTCGACAAGGCGGCGACTGCGGCGGGTGAAGCGCACGAGTGGGTGCCACAGAACGACCCGCGCGTATTCGCGGCCACCTCACTCTGTAACCCCGGTGGCACCGTCACGGTCGAATTCAAAGCGCCGGCTCCCGGCGACTACCCGTTCTTCTGCTCGTTTCCAGGACATGGTGCGGAGATGCGTGGCGTGCTCCACGTGACGACGTGATCTCACCCGGCGCAGAAGTGAGACCCGGAGCACAGGCAGGTTGACTTGCCGGCTGGAAATGGCCGAATCTCTGCATCATGTTGCGTCGGCTGACACGCCTGCTGGTGATAGCGTTCGTCCTGTTCGGGACGGCTGCGCCGGCTCTCGCGTGTGCGGCCATGCTCGCACAGCAGGACTGCTGCCCCGAGGGTTCTACGAATCCATGCGGTGGGGAAAGCCCAGGGTTCAATTCGGATGGTGCTCTTGCGATCTGCTGTGCCAGCGTGGCGCAGGGGTCCACAGCTTCCATCAGCACGAGTCGCACGCAAGTCGAGCAACCGGATCACTCCGCATCGCCCGGTCCTGTTCTGGCTGTCGCGTGGCTCGCCACATTCACGTCGCTTCCATCCGTTTCCGGCATCTCCGAGCACTCCGTCGCCCGTCTCAGCAACGACGGGCCGTTGACCTACCTGCGTACCGGGCGCCTGCGCCTATAGCGTCCGCTCTCGCATCGCCGGCCTGACGCCGGCTTCCGCCGTCAATTCTGTTCTCCGTGGCCAGGATCTCCGCGATCGGGATCCTCGCAGGAGTGCGTCGATGCATTGGTCGAACCCTTTCTGGTTTGGTGGATTGTTGTGTCTCCTCGCCAGCCCTGTCGCGCTCGGCGCGGATGAAGACCCGTTGTCGCTGGATGCTGCCGTGGAGCAGGCCTTGCAACTCGCGCCGCAGACGAGCGCGCGCGTGGCAGGCATCGAGGCAGCACAGTCGTTAACCCTGAGCGCGGGTCGGCTTCCAGACCCTTCACTCATCGTCGGCATCGACAACCTGCCCGTGAACGGGCCAGATTCGTATTCGATGACCGCCGACTTCATGACGATGCGCAAGATCGGCGTGATGCAGGAGTTTCCGCGGCGTGAAAAGCGACGACTGCAGCAGGAGCGCGCACGAGCCGAGCTCGACCTTGCCAACGCGGAGAACGTCGAGACACGGCTGGATGTGGCGCGCGAGACCGCACAGGCCTGGATCCGGCGCGCGACTGCGGATGCAGCGCTCGCGGATCTGCGCGCTCTCGAATCGGAAGTCACGCTCGGTGCCACTGCTGCGCGCGCCAGTGTGGCGTCCGGCCGCGGTTCGAGTGTCGAAGCGCTTGCTGCCGAAGCGGCCGTTGCGCGTCTGAGAACTCGCATCCTGCAGATGCAGGGTGAAGCGCGGCAGGCGCAGGCGGAGCTCGGGCGCTGGATCGGCGATGCCGCCAGTCGCCCGCTCGCGCCGATGCCGGCATTCGATCAATTGCCGATACCGCCTGAGACGTTGCTCGCGACTCCACACCTGCACGGAACGATTCTGCCGTACGAGGCGCGGCTCGCCGAGGCGCGCACCGATGTCGCGCTTGCTCGTGCCGAGCGTCGCCCGGATTGGAGCACGGAGCTGTCGTTCGACAAACGCGGCCCGGCGTTCTCCGACATGGTCTCACTCCAGTTCACCGTCGGCCTGCCGTTGTTTGCGAAGACGCGGCAGAACCCCGTCATCGCGGCACGCAACGCAGACCTCAAGCGCGTGGAGGCGGAGCGAGACACAGAGGTCCGCATGCACACCGCGGAGCTGCAGCAGATGGCGATCGAATGGCAGCAGCTCGGCGAGCAACTTGCGCAGTACCGTACTGAGCTGCTCCCGCTCGCGCGCGAACGCTCGCGCGTGTCGCTCGCTGCCTATCGCGCTGGCCGCTCCGATCTTCGACTCTCACTCGAAGCATTCGCAGATGAAGTGAATCTGCTCGTCGAGCGCGCGTCGCTGGAAAACCAGCGCGGTCGCGCGTGGGCCTGGCTGCGCTATCTGCAAGCCCAGCATCTGCATCCGTGAGCATCGCGTCCATGCATCAGGATCGCACCATGAATCGCATGAAACTCATCGTTCTGCTGGTCGCTGTGTCGATCGGCGCGGGCACGCTCGGATACTGGCTTGCGAATCGTGAAATGCCCGCGGCTGAAGGAAGGAAGATTCTCTACTGGCACGATCCGATGGTGCCGCAACAGAAGTTCGACAAGCCGGGCAAGTCGCCTTTCATGGACATGCAGCTCGTGCCCGTCTACGCCGACGAGGAGCCTGGGGGTGCGGCTGTTCGCGTGAGTGCGAATGTCACGCAGAACCTCGGCATTCGCCTCGGCAAAGTCGAGAAGGTGGAGCTGCGCGCGCGCCTGAACGCAGTCGGCAGCGTCGCCTTCGATGATCGATTGCTGGAGCTCGTGCAGGCACGCGTCGAAGGCTACGTACGGGGTCTCCGCGTGAAAGCACCGCTGGAGCAGGTGAAGCGCGGCCAGCCGCTCGCGGACATCGTCGCACCGGACTGGCTCGCCGCGCAGGAGGAGTACCTCGCGCTGCTGACCGCACAGTCGGAGCGTGGCCAGGCCATACGCGATGCGGCCCGACAGCGACTCGTCGTGCTCGGCGTACCCGAGTCGACTCTTCGTGATATCGAGACGCGCCACAAGACGAACGCGACGACGACGGTCTTCTCACCGATAGACGGTGTCGTAACGGAGCTTTCCGTGCGCGAGGGCGCCGCCTTCATGCCCGGCGCCGCGCTCTTTCGTATCAATGGTCTCGGGACCGTGTGGGTGAACGCGCAGGTACCCGAAGCGCAGGTCGGGATGATCCCGCAAGGTTCGAGTGTCACGGCGCGGGCGACTGCGTGGCCGGGTACGACGTTCAGCGGTCGCGTTCTCGCGCTGCTGCCCGACGTGGATATGCAGACGCGCACCTTGCCCGTGCGCATCGTGATCGACAACCCGGACCGGAAGCTCGCGCCCGGCATGTTTCTTTCGATGGAGTTCTCCGGAGGGCCAAGAGAGCCGCAGCTCGTCGTGCCCAGTGAGGCGGTGATCGCGACCGGCGAGCGAAACGTCGTGATCGTCGCGCGTGACGGCGGCGGGTTCGATGTGGCCGACGTCACGACGGGAATCGAGGCCGATGGGAAGACGGCGATTCACTCCGGTCTCACCGAGGGCCAGTCCATCGTGCTCTCCGGTCAATTCCTGATCGACTCAGAGGCAAGCCTGAAGTCCGCGGTAGCGCGACTCTCGACCACGGCGGAGCCGAGACCGTGATCGCGCGCCTCATCCGCTGGTCGCTCGAGAACCGCTTTCTCGTGCTGCTGACGACGCTGCTCGTCATCGCATGGGGCGTGTGGTCCGTGATGCGCACGCCGCTCGACGCCTTGCCGGATCTCTCGGACGTGCAGGTCATCATCCGCACGCCATATCCCGGGCAGGCGCCGCGCATCGTCGAGAATCAGATCACCTATCCACTCACGACGACGATGCTGTCGGTCCCCGGCGCCAAAACCGTCCGCGGGTATTCGTTCTTCGGCGACTCCTACGTCTATGTGTTGTTCGAAGACGGAACCGATCTCTACTGGGCGCGCTCGCGCGTGCTCGAATATCTGAATCAGGTGCAGAGCCGCCTGCCGCAGGGCGTGCAGCCTTCACTCGGACCGGATGCCACCGGCGTCGGCTGGATTTACGAGTACGCACTCGTCGACCGCAGCGGCCGCCTCGACCTCTCGCAGCTTCGCGCGCTTCAGGACTGGTTCCTGAAGTACGAGCTGAAGGCCGTGCCCAACGTAGCGGAGGTCGCCACGCTCGGTGGCGCAGTCCGCCAGTACCAGGTGGTGCTGAACCCGGATCGACTGCGCGCGTACGGAATCACGCATCGCGCAGTCATCGAGGCGATTCGCGGCGCGAACCAGGAAGCGGGTGGCTCCGTGCTGGAGCTTGCGGAAGCGGAGTACGTTGTTCGAGCAACAGGGTATCTGCAGGGACTCGATGACTTCCGCAAGATTCCGCTGCGCACGGGCGCTGCTGGCGTTCCGGTGCGGCTGGGTGACGTCGCACATCTGCAGATGGGCCCCGAGCTGCGGCGTGGAATCGCGGAGCTCGACGGCGAGGGCGAAGTGACCGGCGGCATCATCGTGATGCGCTCGGGCAAGAACGCTCTTGAGACGATCGAGGCGGTAAAACGCAAGATCGAGCAGTTGAAACCGGGCCTGCCGCCCGGCGTAGAGATCGTGCCGACCTACGACCGCTCGGGGCTGATCAAGCGCTCGGTGAACAATCTGACGGGCAAGCTCGTCGAGGAGTTCATCGTCGTCGCCCTCGTGTGCCTGGCGTTCCTGTTCCATCTGCGCTCGGCGTTCGTCGCCATCATGTCGCTGCCGCTGGGCATCCTGATAGCGTTCATCGTCATGCGTTACCAGGGCGTCAACGCCAACATCATGTCGCTCGGCGGGATCGCGATTGCCATCGGCGCGATGGTCGACGCGGCGATCGTCATGATCGAGAACGTGCACAAGCAGATCGAGCACTGGCACGAAAAGCATCCGGATCGCGAGCTGACCGCCGCTGAGCACTGGGCGCTGGTTGGTGAAGCCAGCGTGCAAGTCGGACCGGCGCTCTTCTTCAGCCTGCTCATCATCACGCTGTCGTTCGTGCCGATCTTCACGCTCGAGGCGCAGGAAGGTCGCCTGTTCTCGCCGCTCGCGTACACCAAGACGTATGCGATGGCGGCGGCTGCGGGCCTTGCCGTAACGCTGGTGCCTGTGCTCATGGGCTACTTCATTCGCGGGCGCATTCCTCCGGAGGACCGGAATCCGCTCAACCGATGGCTCATACGGGCTTACCGACCGGTGCTCGATCGCGTGTTGACGCATCCGCGCACGACAATCGCTGCCGGCGTCGTACTGCTCATGTTGACTGTCATTCCACTTCTGCGACTCGGCGGTGAGTTCATGCCGCCGCTCGACGAAGGCGACCTGCTGCACATGCCGTCTGCGTTGCCGGGCCTGTCCGCAGGCAAGGCGTCGCAACTGCTGCAGCAGATGGACCGCTTGCTGATGACTGTGCCGGAGGTCGAGCGCGTGTTCGGCAAGATGGGACGCGCAGATACCGCAACAGACCCCGCGCCACTCGAGATGACCGAGACGACCGTGCAGTTCAAGCCGCGCGATCAGTGGCGGCCCGGCCTGACGCCCGAGAAGCTGGTCGAAGAGCTGGACCAGACGTTGCAGCTTCCGGGTCTCGCGAACGTGTGGATTCCGCCGATCCGTAATCGCATCGACATGCTCGCCACGGGCATCAAGAGTCCCGTCGGGGTGAAGGTTTCGGGGACCGATCCCAGCACGATCGATCAGATCGCGCAGCAGATCGAGCAGGCCGTTCGAACCGTGCCGGGCGTGACATCTGCGCTCGCTGAGCGGCTCAATGGCGGGCGCTATATCGAAGTGAACATTGACCGGGATGCCGCGGCCCGCTTTGGCCTCAACATTGCGGACGTGCAGAGCGTGATCACCTCCGCGATCGGCGGCGAAACCGTTTCTGAAACCGTGGAGGGGTTGCAGCGATTTCCCATCAGCGTGCGCTATCCGCGCGAGTTGCGCGACTCGCTTGCGGATCTGAAGCAGCTTCCGATCGTCACTGAGAGTGGCGCGCAGATCACCCTCGGGACGGTCGCGAACCTGAAGATCACGAGCGGTCCGCCGATGCTGCGCAGTGAGAATGCGCGGCTCTCAGGCTGGATCTATGTCGACCTGCGTGGCCGGGACCTTCAGTCCGCAGTCGAGGAGATGAAGGCGCGCGTGGCGCGCGCAGTGAAGTTGCCGGCGGGCTATTCGGTCTCCTGGTCCGGGCAGTTCGAATATCTGGAGCGCGCGCAGGCGAAGCTGCGCATCGTCGTGCCCTTTACATTGCTCGTGATCTTCGTGTTGTTGTACCTCACGTTCCGTCGCATCGATGAGGCGGTATTGATCATGGCGACGTTGCCGTTCGCCGTCATCGGTGGCTTCTGGTTCATCTATTTCCTCGGCCACGAGGTCTCCATCGCTACGGCGGTTGGCTTCATCGCGCTCGCAGGCGTTGCCGCGGAGTTCGGCGTCGTGATGCTGATCTATCTCAAACAATCCTGGGAGGCGCGGCTCGCCGAGGGCCATACGCCAACGCGCGAGCTGCTCGACGAGGCGATTCGCGAAGGCGCGGTACTGCGCGTACGGCCGAAAGCCATGACGGTGAGCGTGATCGTCGCAGGCCTCCTGCCGATCATGTGGAGTCACGGCACTGGCTCTGAAGTCATGCAGCGAATCGCCGCACCGATGATCGGCGGGATGATCACAGCACCGCTGTTGTCACTCTTCCTGATTCCAGCGGTGTATCGCCTCCTACGGCGACGCCAGTGTGTCGCGCCAGCCCTCGGGGCCGGGTACTGAGCTTGCTGGGTGACTAGCGAGGTTCACAGGAGGAAGTCCTCATGGCACTTCAGCTCGTTCGGTTTCTCGGTTTGCTGTTCGTGGCGCTGGCCATGGCTCCGGCGCTGGCGCATCTGCTGGAACTGCCGAACAAGATTCGCCTGCCTCGGGAACAGTATCAGACCGTTCAGCAGTTGTATCGCGGGTGGAGCCGACTGGGAGTCGTCGTGATCGCTGCAATGCTGGCCACACTCGTATTGCTGCTGATGGCGCGCGGACATGACGGGGAGTTCGGCTGGGCCCTCGCGGCGTTTGTATGCATTCTGCTGACCCAGTTCGTGTTCTGGGTGTTCACATTTCCGGTGAACCGGGCGACCGTCAACTGGACCCGGCTGCCAGAGAACTGGGGCTCGTTGCGCAGGCGCTGGGAGTATTCGCACGCGGCGAGTGCTGGACTGAACCTGATCGCACTCATCTCATTGATCGCATCAGTGCTCTCGGCGGTGCCCGTCGCAGCCTGATACAAATCGGCGTGCCAATTATCGTGTGGGCACTTGTCCGACACACGTCATCGCACGTCTGGCGCAACCCGCGACACAATAGTCACCACGTTTCGTCACAAACGGCTGCTAGAACACCCCGCTCATAACAGTAGGTCGGGTACGGGGTGTCTGCATGTATGCGCTGAAAGTCTGCGCGTCGGTCGCGCTGTTGACTCTTTTATATGGCGAATCCGCAGTGGCGCAGGAAACGCCCACAGTCATCCGGATTCTCGGCACGCCCACGAACGAAATCCTCGCGGCACAGACCTATCTGTTCCGCGCAGGCGCCGTGCATCTCGAAGGCGCGACACTCTATTTCTCCATCGAGAACAAGCCCGCCTGGGCAACGTGGGATCCGCTCACCGGCATACTCGAAGGCACGCCAACCGAAGCGGACGTCGGAACGTACGACGACATCCGGATCGCCGCATTCAACGGCACCGACCGCGCGGCGCTGCCGCCGTTCGCGATTCGGGTACGGAGTAGCGCGGCGACAGGATCGATCTCACTGAGCTGGCAGCCGCCGCTGGAAAATCGGGACGGCTCCGCGCTCGTGGATCTCGCGGGCTATCGCATCTACTCGGGTCCGAGCGAATACGAATTTTCTCTGCTGATGACGATCAGCAACGTCGGCGCCACGCGTTATGTGATCGAGTCGCTCAACCCTGGCAATCACGTCTTCGCGATCACTGCAGTGAATTCGCAAGGCGCGGAAAGTGTGTTGTCGCCGATAGCAGGCACGGTGCTGCCATAACGAGTGCATGCAGCGCGCGTCAGAATTTGCAACGCCGCTGTAGCACTCCTTGTGTAACGTCCCGTCGCCGAACTCGACCTGCCGGGGAGAAAAATTCCATGAGTGCGTCCGAAGCCAGCCGCGCTGAGTGGCTCGATTCTCGTTTCTGGGAACGGCTCGATGAGCTGGAGGGTCGTCACCAACGCATTCAGTCGGAGCACGAGATGGCGCGACGGGGACTCGAGCGCGTGCCGGTCGAAGAGCTCGCCGAGCTGCGCGCAGCGTGGCAGCGCTACTGCGACGTGATCGCCGAGCTCGATCGCGCTACCGCCGAGCTCGAGACGTTGCGCGTACGGGGAATCTGAAGCACTGCTCGAACTGTGCCTCCGAAACTCCTGTCACGTCGCGCGCTGGAGGAGCTGGGTTCGCTGCAGGCAAGCGTGCGCGAGCTCGCCCAGGGAAGAAACATGGCATTCAGGATTCTCACCGCCAGCCGCCTCGGCGCCATCGCCTCCGCGCAACGCGAGTTCTGGCTGGAGTTCGCCTGGCTCGACCAGGAATATCGCTACGCCGTGCGGCGCCTCGCGCTCTTCTGCCTCGCGCACCGTGACGACCCCGACGCTCGCTGGAGCCATCCATGACGAAGCGGGCGCTGATCACCGGCATCACCGGGCAGGACGGTGCGTACCTCGCGGAGCTGCTGCTGCAGAAAGGCTACGAGGTCCACGGCATCAATCGCCGCTCCTCCTCGTTCAACACGGCGCGGATCGATCACTTGTACCAGGACCCGCACAGCCAGAACATCCGCATGCGGCTCCACTATGGCGACCTGACGGACGCCACGAATCTCGTACGCGTGATCCAGCAGGTGCAGCCGGACGAGATCTACAACCTGGCCGCGCAGAGCCACGTCGCCGTGTCCTTCGAAACTCCGGAGTACACGGCAAACGCCGATGCAGTGGGCACGCTGCGCATTCTCGAAGCGATCCGCATCCTGCGGCTGCAGGATCGCACGCGCTTCTACCAGGCCTCGACGTCCGAAATGTTCGGTCGGGTGCGCGAAACGCCGCAGACCGAGGACACTCCTTTCTATCCCCGCTCGCCCTACGGTGTCGCGAAACTGTATGCCCACTGGATTACGGTCAACTATCGCGAATCCTATGGGCTCTATGCCTGCAGCGGCATTCTCTTCAACCACGAATCGCCCATCCGCGGCGAGACGTTCGTCTCGCGCAAGATCACGCGCGGCCTCGCGCGGATCCAGCAGGGCCTGCAGAGTTGCGTCTATCTCGGCAATCTCGATGCCCGGCGCGACTGGGGCCACGCGCGGGACTACGTCCATGCGCAATGGCTGATGCTCCAGCAGGATGAGCCGCGGGATTTCGTGATCGCGACCGGCGAGCAGCACTCCGTCCGAGACTTCGTCGAGCAGGCGGGCACGCTGCTCGGCATGCGCATCGAGTGGCGCAATCGAGGCGAAGACGAAACCGGCTTCGACGCGCGCACGGGCCGCACCGTCGTCAGGATCGATCCGCGATACTTCCGTCCGGCCGAAGTGGACACGCTGCTCGGCGACGCGTCGAAGGCGTACCGGCTGCTCGGCTGGACACCCACCGTGACCTTCGACGAAATGGTTCGCGAGATGGTGGCAAGTGACGTGGCGCTCGCGCGACGCGACGCGCTGGTCATGCGTGAAGGGTTCACGCCCCTGCAGGCAGCAGCGGCGGGCGACTAGTGGAGCGCTCTCACCGCATTTTCGTTGCTGGTCATCGCGGGCTCGTGGGCTCCGCCATAGTGCGGCACCTCCGCTCTCACGGCTTCAACAACCTGTTGCTGAGAACGAAAGCGGAGCTGGATCTTTGCCGGCAGGACGCCGTGAACGCTTTCTTCTCGGCCCATCGCCCGGAGTACGTCTTTCTCGCAGCGGGCAAGGTCGGCGGCATTCATGCGAACAACTCGCAGCCAGCCGATTTCATTCGCGACAACCTGCTCATCGCCGCGAACGTGATCGACGCCGCCTGGCGCCATGGCACACGCAAGCTCCTGTTTCTCGGGTCCAGTTGCATATATCCGAAGCTCGCCCCGCAGCCCTTGCGCGAAGAATACCTGCTGAGCGGACCGCTCGAGCCGACGAACGACGCCTACGCCCTGGCGAAGCTCGCCGGTCTCAAGATGTGCCAGGCCTATCGCCGCCAGCATGGATTCGACGCCATCGGCGTGCTGCCGACGAACCTGTACGGCCCGGGCGACAATTTCGATCTCGAAACCTCGCACGTCCTGCCCGCGCTCATCCGCAAGATCGAAACGGGCCGCCTGGAAAACGCCGATGCCGTGACGCTGTGGGGTACCGGCACACCTCGCCGCGAATTCATGCACGTCGACGACCTGGCGGATGCGTGCGCTTTCCTGATGCAGCGTTATTCCGACATGTCGCCCATCAATATCGGCTGCGGCGCCGATCTCACCATCGCCGAGCTCGCGGCCACGATCGCACGCGTCGCGGGCTACCGTGGCGCCTTTCGTTTCGACACGAGCCGCCCCGACGGCACGCCCCGGAAAATTCTGGATGTCTCGCGCCTCGCCGCGCTCGGCTGGCACGCGCGTATCACTCTCGACGATGGTCTCGCGTCCACGATCGCCTGGTTCCGCGAGCATCAGCGGCAGCGAACCGCACAATTCACCGAAGCTTAAGTAGCCTGTAACCCGCACCGCGGAGCCTTTATCGATTGTTGTCGTCGGTAAGGGAGTCGTGTCATGCAAGAGCTTTCCCGTCGAGGATTCGTCATCGCCGCGTCGCTGGCCGGCCTCAGCACAGCCGCCCGCGCATTCGGCTCCGGGGAGAGCTTCAGAGGCGGCTCAGCGCCCGCTTTCCTTCACGGCGTAGCGAGCGGCGACCCGCTGCACGATCGAGTCATCTTGTGGACTCGTGTGACTCCGAGGCGACTGAACGACACGCTGCTCGTGAAATGGCGGGTTGCGCGCGATCCGCGCATGAAGCGGGAAGAGTGCGGCGGACGTTTCTGGACCGACGCCTCGCGCGACTTCACCGTCAAAGTCGACGCGGACCGCCTCGAGCCGAATCACACGTACTACTACCAGTTCGAAGTGCAGGGCGCGCTCTCGCCCATCGGGCGGACCAAGACGCTGCCGCTGTTCTTCGCACGGTCCGTGCGCTTTGCGTTCGCGTCGTGCTCCAACTTCCCGGCCGGCTTCTTCCAGGTCTACCGGCACATCGCGAACCGCGCCGACCTCGACTTCGTGCTGCACCTCGGAGACTACATCTACGAATACGCGGACGGTCAGTTCGGCCAGGGTGCCGCGATCGGCCGCGTGCCACAGCCGAACGCCGAGATCGTATCGCTCACGGACTACCGGCAGCGTCACGCCACGTACAAAAGCGACCCGGACCTGCAGGAAGCGCATCGCCAGCATCCGTTCATCACGGTATGGGACGATCACGAGAGCTCCAACGACGCGTGGCGCGATGGCGCCCAGAATCACAATCCGGAGCTCGGTGAAGGGGAGTGGGAAGTACGCAAGCAACTTTCCATCCGCGCGTACTTCGAGTGGATGCCCATCCGCGAATTCCCGTTCCGTCCGCGCAGCTCCATCTACCGCGCGTTCCGCATTGGCAATCTGATAGAGCTGGACATGCTGGACACGCGCCTGCTCGGGCGTGACAAGCAGCCGGCGAGCCCTGCAGACGTTGCGACCATCAACGATCCGAGCCGGCAGCTCCTCGGTGTGGAGCAGGAAGGCTGGCTCTTCAATCGGCTCTATCACTCGCAGAATCAGGGCGTTCGCTGGAGAGTGCTCGGCCAGCAGGTGATGATGGCGCAGCTCTCCGCCAGCCGCGGCGCGCAGGTCATCAACGTCGATCAGTGGGACGGTTACGCGCCCGCGCGCGAACGCCTGTTCCGCCACATCGCCGACAACGATATCGATAACGTCGTCGTGCTCACCGGCGACATTCACTCGTCGTGGGGCAACGATCTCACGTTCAACCCGTACGATCCGACCTCTTACGACCCCGCAACCGGCAGAGGCTCCGTGGGCGTCGAGCTCGTGACGCCGGGCGTGACTTCACCCGGCATCGAAGATCCAGTGGTTGCCGCCCAGAACGCAGCAGCGCTGCGCGCACTGAGCCCGCACATGAAGTTCATCGAGCTCAACAAGCGCGGTTACGTGGTTGTCGACGTCAATCGCGATCGCGTGCACGCCGACTGGTATCACGTGCCGACGGTTCGCGAGCGCACGGACGTGCAGACACTGGCGGCCAGCCTGGAGAGTGCCAGCGGCGCGAATTGTCTCAAACCTGCTGCGGGCCCAGTGATGCTCGAGACGAGCGCGGCCGATCCGGCGCCGGTCAGTTGAGGAATCTCTGCTTTATCAGCTCTGCAAAAACAAAAAATATATATATTTTTTTTTCTTGATGAATCTGCAGAAGGCAAGATAGAGCAGAGCGTCTCTGGACCGGCGCCAGGCAAGTCAGGGGCTGCGCGAGCTCGCGGTCTTCGGCCCGGGCGCGCCGCCCGTCGCCGCGGGCTTGGCGCTCGCGATGCGCTGTTCGAGCTCAGCGGCCGCAAGCGAGCCCGTCACGCGCTGGCCGTTCGCCAGGAAGATCGTCGGCGTCGACAAAATCTTCAGCTTTTCGCCGAGCGTCTGGAGCGACGCGATGGGGTCTTCACTGCAGCTCTGTGCAGCGACCGGCTCCTGCTGATTCAGCATCCACTTCTTCCACGCGCCCGGTCGATCCTTCGCGCACCACACCGCATGCGCAGACTTCGTCGCGCCCTTGTGCAGGCTCTCGATGGGGTAGAGGAACGTGTAGACGGTGGTGTTGTTCAGCGTCTCCAGCTCTTTCTCCAGCTTCTGGCAGAAGGGGCAGTGCGGATCGGAGAACACTGCCAGCACGCGCGAGCCGTTGCCCCGCACGTTCTTCACGGCCATGTTCAGCGGCAGCGTCGAGAAATCGATCTTGTTGCGCTCGTCCCAGCGCACGGCCGTCAGATTGATGCGCGTCTTCGTCTCGAGCAGCGTGCCCATCATCACGTGCTCGCCGGTGGCATCGGCGTAGACGATGTCCGTCGCGGTGTCTACTTCGTAGAGCCCGGGGATCGGCGCGGGCACGATCGCCTCGACCTTCACATCGGGAAAGCGCTCCGCGAGCACGGCCTTCAGGCGTTCGATTTCCGCGTTCGGAGCAGCGGCGCGTACGGCGCCGATGCATGCGAGCGCGACCAGGGAGAGAGCAGCAGCGGTGTTTTTCGTGTTCATCCGCGGACTGTAGAGCGCGCGCGTGACAGTCTTCTGAAATCCACCGCGACACACGTGCACGACGTTCGTATGACACTGCCTGCATCGTGGCCGCCAACATGTTGCTATCTCTTGCAGACAACTGGTTCTGCATTAATCGATTTGTTACTCAAGAGAAATATTCACTACCTATCGTTCCCCTCGCGCAAAGCGCCGAGCGCAGCAAGGCAGCATTCGCGCACCGCCACGCCATCCTGATTAAGGGGACTTTTGCACTATGCGTACCAAGATCTCGATCCAAACCGCTCTCGCCGCGAGCGCCCTCCTGTGGGCAGCTGCGTCGTTCGCGGCTCCGCCCACGGTGCCGCAGCCGCAGCCGCAGCCCATTCCGGGAACGGGACTGCCGACCAACGTCGCGACCAACGGCAGCGGCCCGCTGCTCGTCGCAGTGTGGGATAGCGCCACCGGCAGCTCTCTCGTGCAGTACCTCGGTCTCGAGTACAACCAGCTCGGCATTCCCGACATGACCGTGCCGGGCACGGTGCTGGACTTCGGCAACCTCGGTGGATTCTCCACCACGTTTGCCAGCGCAATCAGCGCCGGTGAGACGAGCCGCCTGCAGTACCTCGTCGTCGCCGCCGATACACAGGCGGACCAGACCGTCGGTATCGGCGATCCGTTCAACCGCGGTCTGCGCACGACGGGTGCCGCGAACCTCGGCGCCGAAATGGTCGCCAGCGGCGACAGCGGCGCGGGCAACGTTGCGGGCGCGGGCAATCAGATCGTGAATTTCATCAACGATGTGATCAATGCCTCGAACCCCTTCCCGCTCGCCTGCAACAAGGCCAACCCCTGCTCCATCGTCGGCGATGCGTCGAGCCCGATCTACTTCGGCAAGGCGACCGCTGGCAAGGATCTCGGCGGCAACGCGCCGGCCACCACGCAGTACTCGGGCGCCGTCGGCACGGCCCTCGCGTTCTTCGATCTGACGAGCGAAGACGCGACGGACTTCCTGGGCAACGGCCGCACTCGTGCGTTCTCCGCTCTGTACTCCGGCGCGCAGTGGCTGCTCGATGCAGCGGGCCACCTCGTGTACTCGGTCGCGGGCGGTAGCAACCCGGTGCCGCTGCCGGCTGCTGCATGGCTCCTGCTGTCGGGTCTCGCCGGCATGGGCGTCATCGGTCGCCGTCGCAAGACGCCGGCTGCTGTTGCTGCCTGAAGTTCGGTCGGCACGGAACGCTGACGTCCGGCTTCAGGACTTTCGATTCGATCTCTTCCGTATGTGGGCGGGCGCTGCCGGTCATGAGACCGGCGGCGCCTGCCAAGGGCAAATTTTGCTCATAAGGAGCTGAACATGTTTCGTAACTCACTCATTGCAACTGCGGTTGCGCTCGCTGCGGGCTTCGCTGGCGTAGCGCAGGGTGCGAACCTCGCCGTACCCGCCGACAACGTTCTGAACGTCGGTGGTGCCACCGCGCAGGACAAGTCTCTCGCCATCGGCTGGATCACCGATCTCTGTGACGCGGCGGCCACGCCCGGCGGAATCGAAGTGTTCACGACGCGCGCCAACTTCCTGCCCGGCACGGTCAGCAATTACGCGATTGCCTGCCGCATGAAGGGCACGGCGAACGGCGCTGCTGCGGGCCAGGACACGGTCATCGTCAAGTACTCCGGTGGATCGGGCACGGGCACGACGAACGTCGCCACGGGCGCGACGCTCACCACGAGCGGCAGCGCGAACTGGGTTGACTGGGCCACGTGCGCCACGGCACCTGTCGCTGGCAGCGTGAACGGTGTGAACTACTCCGTGCACCTGAGCTGCCCGCTCAATGGCACGCCGCTCGTGCCGAAGGCGGGTCTCGCAGACGTGGAGCCCCCTCTGCTCGGCGCCGCGGGCGCTGCGCTCACCACGCTCCCGGGCGCAGCTGTGCCCTTCGGCGTGATGGTGAGCCAGAACCTGTATGAAGCCCTGCAGACGGCGCAGAAGGGCGCGGCCAACTCGACCATCGACGCAACGTGCAACAACTCGGTGGCGACCTACACGCCGGACTGCACGCCCAACGTCTCGTCGCAGCTGATGCGCGGCATCTTCAAGGGCACGATCCTGACGGTCGCAACGCTTCGCAACCAGACGGGCGCGAGCATTCCGAATCCGGCCGGCAGCCCCCTGATCCACATCTGCCGCCGCGGCAACAACTCCGGAACGATGGCCAGCTTCAAGGCCTACTTCCTGGGTGAGGGTTGCGGTGGGCTCGGCAATCAGCATACGTTCGCGCTGCCGACCAACGGCGGCACGGCCGCCGCCGGCCAGGCGTACACGATCGGCAACACCGATCGCGTGTTCGCGGGCACCGGCAACGGCGACGTGCTGGCCTGCCTCGATGACAAGGTGACGCAGAATCGCTATGCCTTCGGCATCGTCTCCCTCGAGACCACCTCCTTCGGTGACGTGGCTCCCAATCGCTGGCGCTTCGTCAAGCTCGATGGCGTGTTCCCGAGCCTCGAGAACGTGGCACGCGGTGAGTACGCGTTCTTCACGGAGAGCGCGTGCAACCGTCCGAGCAGCGGCGCCAATCCGCTGTCCGCCATCCAGCTCGCGCTGGCTTCCGGCACGGTGGTCGGCGGCACGCAGACGGCGACGGGCCTGTGCGGCGCCGTGCGCGGTGACGCGGTGAGCGTGAATCCGAGCGGCGGCTCTGCATGGGCGGGCGGTACGCTGACGATTCCTGCCAGCACCGCGGTCTGCCCGACGACCCCGGTGACGAACGCCAGCATCCTGGCGAATCCGACCAACGGCTCGACGCGTTCGGTCTCGTTCGGCGGCACACCGAACAACTGCAACACTCAGTGGACAGCATGTCCGACGGTGGTGGCGCAGGACGACAACGACGCGCCGTAAGTAGAACAGCAACGTCAAGTCGATACAGTCAGCGGCTGCGGGGTCACTCCCGCAGCCGCTTTGTCTGTGATGAAGGGGACGCACATGAGGAGCATTCTCCTCGCCGCGGCACCGTGTGCCGCATTTTTCGTTTGTACGGCTGCCGTCGCGCAGGAGACGGCGCCGGAGCAGGCCGCGCCCTTCGACATTTTCGAATTCCGCGTGCTCGGCAACACGACCCTGCAGCCCATCGAGATCGAACGTCTCGTGTACCCGCTGCTCGGGCCGGGCAAGACCATCGCCGATGTCGAACGCGCGCGCGATGCGCTGGTGCAGGCTTATCGCGAGCGCGGCTACGGCGCGACGTTCGTGGAAATTCCCGAGCAGGACGTGGTCAACGGCCTCGTGCGTCTCAAGGTGACCGAAGGGCGGCTGGACCGCGTGCACGTGAGCGGCGCGCGTTATTTTGCGAACGGCCGCATCCGCGAGGCATTGCCTTCCCTGAAGCGGGGCGAGGTGCTCAGTTTCCCTGCATTCCAGGAGGATCTCGCCGCCCTCAATCGCGAAACGCGCGATCGCAGTATCACGCCAGTCCTGCGCACCGGACGTACGCCCGGCACCGTCGACATGGAGCTGAAGGTCGAGGACTCGCTGCCTCTGCATGGCTCCGTGGACGTGAACGACCGCTATACATTGAACACCACGCGTACACGCGCGGGTGTGAATCTCAGCTACGACAATCTGTTCCAGAAGTTTCACAGCCTGTCCCTGCAATACCAGACTGCACCGGAGGAGCCCAAGGACGCGCGCGTCATCGCAGGGACATACGCGATGCCCTTGGGGAGTGCGGGCCGCTCACTTGCGCTCTTTGCCGTGGACACGAACAGCGACGTTGCGGCCATCGGCACGCTGTCAGTGCTGGGTGCGGGCCGCATCTACGGCGCGCGTTACATCGTGCCAATGCTCACGGGCAACACCCGCTGGTCGCACAGCTTCGTCGGGGGGCTCGACTTCAAGGATTTCGAAGAACGCATTCGGCTCACGGACGGCACGGACGTCTCGCCGATCCAGTACGTGAACTGGTCTGCGCTCTACAGCGGCGCGCTGCGCGGCGAGCGCTCGAACAGCACGTTCGGCCTCAGCGCGAATTTCGGCATCCGACACCTGGCGAACAGCTCGGGGCCCGCCCCGATCGTGCCGCCGGCAGCCTCGGATGATCCGGCGCTCTTCACGCCTGGAGAATTCGGTTTCAAGAGGAGCGGCGCGCAGCCGAACTATTTCTACCTGCGCGCGAACGCTTCGCACGAACGGCCGCTGTGGTGGGGCACACGACTCGCCTTGCGTTTATCCGGGCAGTTCACCACCGAGCCGCTCATCAGCAACGAGCAGTTCAGCATCGGCGGTATGGACAGTGTGCGGGGCTACTTCGAATCCGAGGTGCTCGGCGACCGCGGCCTCGCGGGCACGGTTGAAATTCACAGCCCCGAGCTCGCGCGCTGGCGCACGGAAGGGCTCACGCATCTCGACGCGTTCCTGTTCTACGACGCAGGCATCGTGGGCATCGAGGACCCGCTCCACTCCGAGGACCCAGCACGCGAACAGGCCTCGCGTGTGAACCTTGCGAGCTTCGGCATCGGCCTGCGCTTCACGGGAATGAACGGACTCGACGCTGCTCTCGACTGGGCGTGGCCGCTCGAAACCACGGACAACGTCGAGCGCGGCGATTCGCGCCTGCACTTCCAGATCATCTACGGATTCTAGATCCCGACACTCATGTATACGCTTCGCTGGTCGACGATCGTTTCGGGGTTGGTGGTGGTGTCGGGCTCCGCGCAGGCCGCGGAACTGCCGGTGCCGTGCATAGCCGGGTCCTGCGGATCCGCGACCACGTTCGTGACTTCCGGCGGCGCCACCGCCGTCACGTCCGGCAACACGCTGAACGTCAACCAGACGACGAGCTTCGCCATCCTCAACTGGCAGAGCTTCAACATCTCGCGCGACGGCACGGTCAATTTCCAGCAGCCGGACGTTTCTTCCGTCGCGCTGAATCGCATCTATCAGAACGATCCGAGTCGCATTTTCGGCGCGTTGAACGCGAACGGGCGCGTATACCTGCTCAATCAGAACGGCATCCTCTTCGGCGCGACCGCGAAGGTGAATGTCGGGGCGCTCGTCGCATCGTCGCTCGACATCACGCCTGAGGCCGTAGAGCGGGGCATCGCGGGCGCGATCAACGACGCGAAGCCGGCGTTTCAGCGCTTCAAGGACGCGGGCGGTCAGGACTTGCCCAGCGGCGCCGTGACGGTCGAAGCGGGCGCGACGATCGATGCGCCTTCGGGGCAGGTGCTGCTGTTCGCACCCGAGATCGTCAACCGCGGAACGATCCGTACCCCGGATGGGCAGACGATGCTCGCCGCAGGCGATCGCGTGTATCTCGCGACCAGCACGGACTCGAATCTCCGCGGTCTGCTCGTGGAAGTCGGCGGCGACGGAAGCGTTACGAACGGGGAGGATGCCAACTCTGCGCGCGCACCGGCCAATCAAGTAGGCGTGCTCACTGCGGATCGTGGGAACGTCACGATTGCGGGCATGCTCGTGCGGCAATCGGGCCAGGTTTCAGCAACCACGAGCACGCGCGCGAATGGCAGCATTCGTTTGCTCGCGCGTTCGGTTGCCAGTCTCGGCGGAACATCTGCCGGCGCCATTCGACAGGAGAATGCAGCCGATGTCGGCGGCGAGCTGACATTGACGAACAACAGCCGGACTGCGGTGACACTCGACACCGCCGGGACGGATGAGACCGTAGACGTCAACACGCAACCGCTGTCCCGTGTGCAGCTCTCCGGGAAGAACATTGGCGTCGGCGCGGGGAGCGAAGTGATCGCGACCGGCGGCGTGATTGAGGCGGCTGCCTCCGCGACCCCCGGCAAGCCTGCGAGCGAGCAGGTTCATCGAACGCCGGACGACAGCAGCCTCGTCATCGCGAGTGGCGCGCGCCTCGATGTCTCCGGCGCACACACCTCGCTTGCGATGGAGCGCAACGTGATCCGTGTCGAGCTGCGTGGCAATCAGCTCGCGGACAGCCCGATGCAGCGTGAAGGCACGTTGCGAAGCGAACCGGTTTTCGTGGACGTGCGCCGCTACGGCACACGGTCCGACGGCTCGAGCTGGCAGGGCACGCCGCTCGCTGACGTGTCGGGTGACATCTCCAACATCCGGCGCGGCGTGGCCGAACGCAATCTCAACGGCGGACAGATCGATCTGCGTTCCAGCGGGACGGTCGTGGTCGGCAAGGATGCGAAGCTGGATGTTTCCGGCGGCGCCATCGACTGGCAGTCCGGGTACATCAACACGTCGAAGGTCCTCGGCGCCGACGGCCGCACCTACGACATTTCCAATGCGGATCGCGACCGCGACTACGTGAAGCTCCTCGACCCGCGCATCGTGACGGATCGCCGCTGGGGCGTCACGGAGAAGGTGAGCGTTCAGGGCGTGAATCCGCTCGGCAAGTTCGAAGCTGGCTATGTGGAAGGGCGCGATGCCGGCACCGTCTCGATCAACGCGCCGCGCATGGCAATCGATGGCGACGTGGTCGGCGCGACGCAGGCGGGTCGCTACCAGCGGCGAGCGCCGATCACGAGCGGCACGCGGACCTTCGACGTTCTGCCACGAGCGGCAACGCTCGTCCTGGGCGATCCGTCGCGAATCAATCCGGATCTGGTGCCGGATCTGGTGCTGCCGGATCTCGAATTCACGGGTGGCTTCGTCGTTCCGGAAGGCGTCAGGCTGGGCGATGCGCTTCCGGAGAACCTCGACGTCGTGCGCATCCGGCCCGATCTCCTGGGTGCGGGTCGCATCGGCAATCTCACTGCCACGGTCAACGGCACCGTGCACATCGGTCCCGGCAATCCGTTGACGCTGCCTGCGTTCGGCAGCATTGCGGTCACAGCCGGTCACGTCGACATCGCTGCGAATATCGCCGCGCCTTCGGGCCGCATCGCTTTCAGCGCCGTCAACACCGAGACAGCCACGGCGGGCACACCTGAAACACCACGACACACGTTGAATGTGGCGCCCGGCGTAACGCTCAGCACTACGGGCACCTGGGTCAACGATGAGATGCGCTTGAATCCAGGCGGTGCCACGGCGCCTCTCGCCATCGACGGCGGCTCGATTTCTCTGAGCGCAGTCTCAGGCACGCTGGACGTGGCCGAAGGAGCGGTCCTCGATGTGTCCGCGGGCGCACAGCGACGCGCGGATGGCTCGATCCGTGACGGCGCCGGCGGCTCCATTGCGCTGACGACAACGTCACCGCTTGCGACCACTCCCTCGGACATCGAGATCGGCGGCACGCTACGCGGCTTCGCGCTGAGCCGCGGCGGCTCATTGTCCGTGAGCGCGACGAGCGTGTGCATCACGAGCAGCGATTGCACGCTGGACGATCCGGATCTCACGCTGACGCCAGACTGGTTTCGGTCCGGCGGCTTCGGTTCCATTTCGCTGACCTCGAATCTCGGCGACCTGATCGTCGCGGACGACACCACCCTCACACTCCGTCAACGGAATCTCGAGCTGCTCAGCACGAGCGTCGGCGCGCCCACCGGCACGGCCATGCAGAGCCTGACGCGCGAGGTCGAGCTGGCCGACCCACTGCGTCGTGCACAGAATCTCTCGCTGACTGCCGGCTTCCGCAGCGGAATTACGCGAGGTACAGGCGACCTGCGCCTCGGACAGCGCTCGGCGATCAACGCCGATCCGCTCGCGACCGTGGCGATGCGCACGAATTCGAGCGCGTTCATCAACGGCACCGTTCGTGCGCCCGGTGGCAACATCTCCGTGCTCGTGGATAACACGAATGTCCGCGGGTACAGCGCGACGCAGGGTATGTGGCTCGGTGCCAGTGCCTCGCTGTCCGTCGCCGGCACTTCCATCTTCACGCCGGCCGTCAACCAGCTCAAAGGCTCCGTCCTTGCGGGCGGTACCGTGTCGCTCACCGCGCAGCGCGGGTTCATCGTCACGGAGCAGGACTCCCTGATCGACGTCTCCGGCACGTCCGCGCTCCTCGATGTCGGCACGAACATGGATCGTCTGCAACGGCGCACGGTCGCATCGGCCGGCGGCACTCTCAACGTCACCGCAGCCGAGTCCATTCTTTTGAATGGCAGCCTGAGCGGCGAGTCCGGCGCGCCAGGCCGGGTCGCGGGCGGAACGCTGAACGTGCAGCTCGACGCGAATCAGCGCAACTTCACGTTCACCGACAACAACGGTTTCCCTTCCGGCGACCGAAGCATTCTCATGGCGGCGTCCGCGGCACCGGTCAGTGTGTCGCAGGGTTCTGCCGTTCCCGCAACGTGGCTCGGTATCGCGCGACTGCCGGCAGATCGCGTCACCGAGGGTGGGTTCGATTCCCTATCGCTCACCGCGCGCAACGTATTCGGGTTCATTCCACCGAATGGCGATCGGGTGCGCGAGGGCTTCGGGCGGATCGAGCTCGAATCCGGCGTTCACCTCGAGACGCGCGCACGGCTGGAGATGAACGCTGCGTCCATTGGTATGCGCGGCGGTGGAGGGGAGGCGCTGGTCCGCTCTTCGTACGTCGGCATTCGCCACGACGGTGCCTCGCAGTTCGACGCGCAGGCGCTCGAAGCCGCCGCGCCCGTGGCGGGTGAGGGTTCACTGTCCATCGAGGGGAACTTCATCGACCTGCTCGGCCTGAACGCGATCACGGGTGTCTCGCAGGTCACGTTGAAATCGACCGGCGACATTCGCGGCAGCGGCCTGCTCGATTCGCAGGCCTCGCGCGTTTATCGCGGCAGGCTCGACACGGTCGGCACGCTCACGCTGGAAGCGCGCCAGATCTATCCGTCCACACTCGCGGACTTCACGTTCAGCGCGCACGGCGACGATGCAGAGGTGCTGATCCGGCCGGTTGCTGGAAAAGCGGATCCGGTGCTTTCAGCCGGCGGTCGACTGGCCATCGAAGCGGCAAAGATCGAAAGTTCTGGGGTACTGCGTGCGCCGCTCGGGACGATCGAGCTGCACGCGGACAGCATCTCGATGCTCGCAGGGAGCTTGCTGTCGACATCCGCCGAGGGGCAGATCATCCCGTTCGGCACGACCCAGGGCGGACTTTCCTGGGCCTATCGTCAGGCGAACGGCGTCACCCGGATCTTCGGGCCCGACGGCGAGCCGCTGCCCGAGCAGCATGTCGTGCTCGACGCGAAGGACGTGAATCTCGCGAGCGGCAGCACCATCGACGTGAGCGGTGGCGGCGAGCTGCTCGCGTACGAGTTCATCAAGGGACCTGGTGGCACGACGGACGTACTCTCCGCGCAGGAGCGTCCCAACCAGTTCGCGATCATTCCGGGCATGAATCCGGCGCTCGCGCCTTACGACCCGACGGAATCGCAAGGCGTCGCATTGCGCGCCGGAGATTCCATCTGGCTCGGCGCCGGCAGCGGTGTACCGGAAGGCTTCTACACGTTGCTCCCTGCGCGCTATGCGTTGCTGCCCGGTGCATACCTCGTTTCCGCAGCCAGCGGTTATCAGGACATCGCAGCCGGCGAGTCGTACGCCCAGCGCAGTGGCGGTGTTGTCGTGGCCGGTCGGCGCGGCATTTCGGGCACGACCCTGCTCGATGACCGGAGCACCGGTTACCTCGTGCGCAAGGGCGAGGATGTAATGCTCGATGCTCGTTACGACCTCTCCAGGGCCAACGAGCTGATGCCGCGACTCGACACGCAGGGAAATTCGACCCGACTGCCGCGCGATGCCGGCACGGTGTCACTGCTGGCGACCACCGGGCTCGCGTTGGACGGCGTGCTGCGTGCGGCTATAGATAAGGAGGGACGCGGCTCGACCCTCGAGGTCTCCGCTCCGAGTATCACGGTCGTCGCGCCGGGCGGCACGGCTGAACCCGGGTCACTCGCCGTGTCGGCATCGCAATTGTCGAGCCTCGGCGCGCAGACACTCGTCATCGGCGGCCGCCGCGCGACCACCGCGGATGGCGAAGTCCTCACGGCGCAGGCGGCGTCGGTCACCGTCGACAAGGGCGTCACGCTTTCCTCACCCGAAGTGCTGCTCGTAGCCCGCGATCTGGTGCGTGTCGCAGACGATGCGAAAGTGGAGGCGGCGGGCGCGGCGTTCGGCGGCGCGGAGGCGCTCGAGTTGTCCGCGGGCGCATCGCTCTTGCGCGTCTCCACTGCGGATCAGGTCGAGGTGAGTCGCTCGCCGACTGGGTCGGGCGTCGGTCGCCTGGAGCTTGCCGACGGCTCACTCGTGAAGGCACCGGGATCGATTACTGTCGACGTCGGCGGCTCCGCGTTGACGGCGGGTGCGTTCGACATCGGCACGGGGTCGCTGGGCCTCGGTGCGGATCGCATCGCTCTTGGCGCTGCGTCGGATACTTTCACCGGCGTCGTCGTTGATGCGGACGTGCTCGGCGCCGTTCGCAACGGCACGCTGGAACTGAACGCGCGCAGCGGCCTCGACCTCTTCGCCGGTACGGACCTTACGGCGCGCAACGTTTCGATCACTACACCTGTGATCTCGGCGGCCGATCCGGGCGTCACTGCACGCATCAGCGCAGACAGCCTGCTGTTGCGCGGGTCGGATGCCGTCTCGTCCGCCACGGCGGGAACGGGTCGACTCGATATATCCGCGTCGAGCCTCGAGCTGGGAGGCGGCACGCTCGCGCTCGCCGGCTTCGAGACCGCGAACTTCGCGGTCAACGGAGTGGCGAACATCACCGGCGATGGCGCGCTCCTGGGTCCGCAGAACATGGGGCTCTCGGCAGGGCTCATCACCGGCAGCGCCGGCAGCGGGTTCCAGTTCCAGTCGACGGGACTGCTGACGCTGGGCGCGGCATCGATCACCCAGCAACAGCTCGACGCCGCACCGAATGAGCTCGGTGCGCGTATCGCTTTCCGCGGCGAGTCGATCGCAGGCTCGGCGCGCGTGCGCGCGGCCGCGGGTCAGGTGGAGCTCCGTGCGCAGGGCGCGGCTGGCAACGTCGACCTCGGCGCCGACACTTCGCTCGACGTGAGTGGCCAGACCGTCCACTTCGGCGAGGCGGACGTCGCCGCGCCGGGTGGCCGCGTCGCGCTCACTTCCGACTCGGGCTCGATCTCACTGGCCGCAGGTTCGCGCATCGACGTGTCGGCGAGTGAAGCGGCCGGCGCAAGCGCCGGAACTCTGAGCATCACCGCGCAGAGTGGTACCGTCACATCGGGTGCCACGCTCATTGGCGGCGCTGCGGACGAAGCGAACGGCGGCAGCATCGAGCTCGTCGCGCGGGACTTCGATTTCGGCCAGATGCAATCGGCCCTCACAGCGGGCGCGTTCACAGGAGACTGGTCGATCTGGAAACGTGGCCCTGGCGACCTCGACGTCGCGAGCGGCACGACAATTCGCGCGCGCTCGGCCACATTGACGGCGGACGCCGGTGCCGTTCGCGTTGCGGGGACGATCGATGCGTCCACCGGCCGTGGCGGCCACATCTCGATCGCAGCAGGCGGCCCAGTTGAGGTGACCGGTGGGCTCGACACGCACGCTACAGACAGTGATGTCCGCGGTGGCCGTATCGATCTCTTCTCGGGAACCGGCATCGTTCTGGCGAGCGGATCGTCGCTGAATGTCAGCGGGACCGCGCTCAGCGACACGGCGTTGGACCCGGGGGGCACGATCACGATCCGCGCGCCGCGCGCGGCATTCCTGTCCGTACTGGATGGAGACGCGGGGAACGACGCGCTCAGACTGGATGGCGCGCTGGTCGGCGCACGCCGTGTCGATCTGGAAGGCACGCAGACCTACGCGCTCGCGAGCAACACAATTGGCTCTGCCGAAGTGCTCGCCGATCCGGGCAATCCGTGGTTCGCCGACGCCGCAGCGTTCGAAGCGAATGCGCCGTCGATCCTGCAGGCGCTCGGCGTTGCCGCCGCACCGATCGTCACCGTGCGGCCGGGCGTTGAGCTCGTCACCGCGGGTGACATGACTCTCGGCGCGGACTGGAATCTCTTCGACTGGCGCTTCGGCGCCGACAACACGATCGCCGGCGCACTCACGCTGCGCGCGGGCGGCACGGTTCGCTTCGAGGGAACACTCAGCGACGGTTTCACGACGGCGAGCGATTTCGCCCTGCCTCAGACACCCGGCGACTCCTGGTCCTATCGCATCAGCGGCGGAGCGGAGCTGGCGAGCGCCAATCCGCTCGCGACCCAGCGCGGCGACGGTGCAGCGGGCGATGTCGTCGTCGGTCCCGGATCGCCGGGCTTCGGCTTCGGCCAGCGGATGATCCGCACCGGCACCGGCACAATCGATATCGCGGCCGCTGGCGATCTGGTTCTGTCCAACCAGGCGAGTGTCATCTACACGGCCGGCGTCACCGGGCCTGGCATCGATCTCACGCAATCGCCCATCGCGGTCCTGCCTGGGTTCTCGCCCTTCCCGATGGACGGCGGAAACATTTCGATCGACGTCGGTCGCGACGTGGTCGGCGCGCGCACCCAGCAAATGTTCACGGACTGGCAGTACCGCATCGGCGGAACCGATCCGCTGCCGGCTTCGACGGCTTGGACAGTTCTCCTGCCGTACTTCGAGCAAGGCATCGCGACGCTCGGCGGCGGCAATCTCGCCGTGCGCGCCGGTCGCGATGTGCTCGACCTCTCCGCGTCGACACCTTCGATCGGACGGCAGATCGGCGGATTCGACCTCGCAGACAGCGTCGTACAGGCGACTGCTGGCGGCGATCTTTCAGTGCGCGCGGGTGGGACCATTCGCGGTGGGCAGTACTACGTCGATCGCGGCGTGGGATTGCTGGAAGCCGGAGACTTCATCGGCACACCCACGGACTCGGTCATCGCGCCGATTCTCGCGCTGGGCGATTCGTCGTTCGCCCTGCGTGCGCGCGGCGACATCACCGTGACGACCGCTTTCAATCCGACGCTGATCTACCAGACCGGATTCGCGGGCCCGGCTCAGTTCCCGTCCTACTTCGGAACGTACGCGCCCGATGCGAAACTGTCGCTGGTGTCCGCGGGCGGCGATGTTCTCTACGGCGCGAATTTCAGCGCGAACAACGGCGAGCTCGCGAATGCGTTCGGGATCGAGCATCCGTCCTTTGCCTTGCAGGTACCGGAAGCGCTGACGCTGTTCAGCGTCGCGCCGCCTTCGCTGGATGCCGTTGCACTCTCCGGGTCGGTCGAAACGACTGGCCCGGTATCTATGTGGCCCGCCGAGCGCGGCAACCTGCGACTGCTCGCGGGTGAGGACGTGACGCTCGGGCCGCTTCTCATGTCGGACGCCGCGCTCGGTTCCGTGCTGCCGACGCCTGAGCAACCCACGCACAACACCGTGCGCTTCGTTCCGCAGCTCGAGAAGTTCACGGGTCTGCCGGAGTTCTACGCGGACCAGCCGGTGCACAGCGCGAACGGTGGCGATCCCGATCCGGCTTTGATCGCTGCGCTGACTGGTGACGTGCGTGGGCTCACCACGCGCGAGAGCATGTTCATCCCCAAACCGCTGCACGTGAGCGCGGGGCGGGACGTGCTGAACCTCAACGCACAGATCCAGCACTTCGCGCCGTGGAACGTGTCGACCGTCTCGGCAGGGCGGGATATCCGCTACACGTCCGAGCGCGACGACTCGGGCCTGCTCAGAACGAACTTCGCGGCGCTGACGATCGACGGTCCGGGGCGCCTCGAGCTGCTCGCCGCGCGCGACTTCGATCTGCAGACCTCAGGCGGCATCACCTCCAACGGCTCGCTCCGCAACTCGGCGCTGCCCGATGGCGGGGCGGATATCAGCGTGACCGCGGGCCTTTCGGGCGGCGAGCCTGCCTACGACGCATTCATCGATAAGTATCTCGGCTCGATCGCAACCTACGACGATCTGCTGAAAGCGTACGTGGCAAAAATCGACGGAGGTCCGCCCGCTTCGAAGGAGGCCGCGCTCGCCAGGTTCCGCGAGCTATCGCGCAACGGGCAGCGCGGTCTGCTCGAAGCCGTGCTGTTCGCTGAGATCCGCAGTGGCGGTCGCTCGGCAGCCGCGGCGGGCCCGACGAACGGCAACTTCGAGCGTGCGTTCGCTGCGCTCGAGACGATGTTCCCCGGTTCCAATCCGGATCTCGATGCCGGTGAAACGAATCCCTACCAGGGCGACATTCGTCTGTATTTCAGCCGGCTTTACACTCTGAGCGGCGGCAGCATCAACCTGCTCGCGCCGGGTGGCGAGATCAACGTCGGTCTTGCGACGCCGCCGACGGCGTTCGGCATCAGCAAAGGGCCGGCGGACCTTGGTATCGTCATCCAGGCGGCCGGGAATGTGAACGCGCTGAGTTACAGCGATTTCCAGGTGAACGAGTCGCGCACGTTCGCGGCCGACGGCGGCAACATCCTCGTGTGGTCCACGCGTGGCGACATCGACGCGGGTCGTGGCGCGAAAACCGCGATCTCCGCTCCACCGCCAGAAATCTCGCAGGACGAGAACGGCAGCATCCGCGTGAACTTCAAGGCGGCACTGACGGGCAGCGGCATTCAGACACTCGCGACGAGCGAAGGCCGCGATCCCGGCGACGTAGACCTCTTCGCGCCGCGCGGGGTCGTGAACGCTGGCGATGCCGGTATCGTCGCTGGCAACCTGACCATTGCTGCGACCGCCGTTCTGGGCGCCAACAACATCCAGGTCAGCGGGACTTCCGTCGTACCGCCGACTGAGACCGCAGGCCTGGGTCAGCAGCTCGCGCCGGCGAGCAATGTCGCCAGTGCGGCGTCCGCCGCGCTCGCCTCGACCACGGACTCCCCGGATCGCGACAAGGACAAGGAAGCGCCGCTCGCCGACAGCGCCCTCGGCTGGCTCGATGTGTTCATCGAAGGGTTCGGCGAGGAAACCTGCAAGCCGAGCGATGCGGAGTGCCTGCTGCGTCAGCAGAAGCGCTAACCCGCGCACGCAACACAAACGTCACACCTTCTCTAAATAATCCCACGATGCGTTCCAGCCGCCGACTGACTTCTTTTGCCTTTTTGTTTCTCGGACTGCTCGGTCTGGCGCAGAGCGCGCAGGCCTGGTGGAACGACAAATGGGCCTTCCGCAAGGAAATCACGCTCGACCTCTCGCCCGCGGGCGCGGACATCGCGGGCACGCCGGCGGACGTGCCGGTGCTCATCCGCCTGAGCCTCGGGAATTTCGGATACTTCGCGGACACGAAGCCGGATGGATCGGATCTGCGTTTCGTTGCCGCCGACGACAAAACGCCTCTCGAAGCGCACGTCGAGCGTTATGACCCTCAGGCGCAGATCGGCTTCGTCTGGGTGCGCGTGCCGCGGCTCACGGGCGGCGTCGCGACCAACAAGATCTTTCTTTACTACGGCAACAGCGAAGTGCAGGGCGCAGCCGCTGCTGCGGGCACGTACGACAAGAGTCAGGCACTCGTCTATCACTTCGGCCCCGCCGCCGGCACTCCGCAGGACGCCACCGCGAACAAGACCGAGCCCTCCGCGTTCACCGCTGACGTAAACACTGCATCGCTGATCGGATCGGGCGTGAAGTTCTCGGGCACGCAGACGATCTCGATCCCGGCGACCGGCGCGCTGCGCCTCACCCCCGCGCAAGGGATCACGATCTCCGCCTGGGTGCGCGTCGATGCCGCTCAGCAGAGTGCCTACGTCGCGGCACTCGAAGACGCGGGCAAATCGCTGATTCTCGGGCTCGATGGCACGACGATCTTTGCGCGCTGGAGTGCAGGCAATGCACCGGCCGTGGTCGCCCAGAGCGGCATCGTGATGACGACCGGTGAGTGGCACCACCTCGCCGTGCGTGCCGCCAGCGGCAAGATGACGATCATCGTGGACGGTGCGGAAGCCGGCGAAGCGGCCATCACGCTCGCCGAGGTCGGCGGCACGCTCACGGTCGGCGGCTCCGCGCAGGGCTCGAACACGCTCACCGGCGAGCTCGATGAGCTGCAGGTATCGACTATCGGTCGCCCTGCGGAGTGGATCAAGGCCGCGGCACGCAGCCAGGGAATCGTCGCGCCGCTCGTCGTGTATGGCGGCGATGCGCAGAAGGAGAGCAGCGGCGGCGAGTCCTACTTCACCACGACCCTGCGCAACGTCACCATCGACGGCTGGGTCATCATTGGCATTCTGGCCGTGATGTTCCTGATCTCGCTCGCGGTGATGGCCGTGAAGGCGCTGTACCTGAATCGTGTGGCGCGCGGCAATTCGAAGTTCCTCGCCGAGTTCCACCGGTTGCGGGACGACCCCGCGGCGCTGGAGAAGCGCGAAGGCGGCAAGGAAGGCGAGAATGGCGATGCCTTCGGCGAGAACGGCGAGGGGTCGCAAGTCGTTTCGGCGCTGACCGCCGGTAGCTCCGCGTTCGGTGTTTCCACGCTGTGGAAGCTTTACCACCACGGCATGCGCGAGACGATGAAGCGCCTCGAAGGGCAGGCTGCCGGCGCGGATCGCGTGCGCACCCTGTCGCCGCAATCGATCGAAGCGATCCGGGCGACGCTGGACGCCTCGCTCACGCGCATGAGTCAGCGGCTCAGCTCGCAGATGGTGCTGCTGACGATCGCGATTTCAGGTGGCCCGTTCCTCGGTCTGCTCGGAACGGTGGTTGGCGTGATGATCACGTTCGCGGCGATTGCAGCCACCGGCGACGTCAACATCAATGCCATCGCACCGGGAACTGCGGCGGCGCTCGTGGCGACGGTTGCCGGTCTCGGCGTCGCGATTCCCTGCCTCTTCGGCTACAACTACCTCAACACCCGCGTGAAAGAGATCACCGCGGACATGCGCGTGTTCGTCGACGAGTTCGTCACGCGCATCGCCGAGACGTATTCGTAAGGGAGCACGAGCGTGGCACAGGCATCCAGCAGCGACGATGTGTACGACCAGATCAACATCACGCCGCTCCTCGACCTGGCGTACGTGCTGCTGATCATTTTCATCATCCTGACCACCGCGACGGTCCAGGGCATCAAGGTCAACCTGCCGAAGGCCAGCGCACAGCCGAGCCTCGCGCAGAACAAGACCAAGGCCATCAGCATCACCGCCGACGGCACGATCTATCTGGACACCTTCCCCGTCACACTCCCGGAGCTGGAGAACCTGCTGCGTCAGTACAAGGCCGTCACACCGGACCTGCCGGTGATCGTGAAGGCGGATTCCTCGATCCAGTATCAGCGCGTGGTGGACGTTCTCGACCTCGTGGGTCGCCTCGAGATCACGCAGCTCGGGCTCGTGACGGCGAAGATCGTCAAGTAGTGCGCGGTCCGGGAGAGCCAACGAGTGAACGGCCGCGCGCAGAAATACCGCTTCGTGCCGCTCATCGCGCTGTGCCTGCTGGTGCTCGTGGTGGGCGGTGGAGCCGTGTGGCTCGTGCGTCACTTTCTCGCGAGCGCGCCTCCGGCGCAGAAGAAAGTGGCGCAGGAGATTCACATCATCCGGCCGCCGCCGGAAGAGCTGCCGCCACCGCCGCCACCTCCGCCGCCGGAAGAAAAGGTGGACGTTCCCGAGCCGCAGGATGAGCCGGAGCCGACGCCTTCCGATGAACCGCCGCCGAGCGAACAGCTCGGGCTCGATGCGGATGGCAGCGCAGGCGCGGACGGTTTCGGGCTCGCGGCCCGCAAGGGTGGGCGCGACCTGCTCGCTTCGGGCGGGAGCGCATACACGTGGTACGGCGGCCTGCTGAAGAACGAGATCCTCGACCAGTTGCAGCAGGATCAACGCACGCGCGCGGGCGCATACACGGTGGGGATCCGTTTGTGGGTGCGCCAGGATGGATCGATCGAGCGCGTCACGTTGACGCAGTCGAGCGGTGACAAGGAACGGGACCGCGCCATCGAAGCGGCGGCCGGGCGCATTCGCGTTGCGCAGGGTCCGCCGTCGGACATGCCCCAGCCCGTGACCCTGCGCATCGTTTCCCGAACCTAGAGAACAACACCGGAATCTCAATGATGTCTGTCAAACCGTGCCGGATCGCCGCTTTCGTCATCGCAGCTCTCGCGCCTTGCGCGAGCACGCTCGCGGCGCAGTCCGATGAAGCGCGCAGCCTGAACGAGCTGCGCAACACCGTGGTGAATCTGCTTCAAACGCTGGTCGAGCGCGGCATCGTGACGCGCGAGCAGGCCGAAGGCATGGTGAGCGCTGCGCAGAAGAAAGCCGAGGCGGATGCCGCGGCTCTTGCCGCCCAGGACGTGGCGGAAGCCGGAGCGGTCCGCGTTCAGTATGTGCCGGAGGTCGTGAAGGAGGAGCTTCGCAAGCAGGTCGCTGCGGAGCTGGCTCCGCAGGTGACGAAGGAAGTCGTCGAGCAGGCGCAGTCCGAACAGTGGGGTGTGCCGGCTGCGTTACCGGACTGGATTAGACGCGTGCGCTGGAGCGGCGATGCTCGCGTTCGCGCACAGGGCGATTTGTACGCCACCGACAATCTGCAGGATTCGTATCTCGACTTCCTGGCGGTGAACGATCGGGGTGGCATCGGGCGAGCCGGGCTCGCGGCATTCCTGAACACGACGCAGGATCGCAATCGCCTGCGCGCGCGTTTGCGGTTGGGACTCGATGCGGAGCTCGGATGGGGCTGGAGTCTCGGCACACGGCTCGCGTCTGGCAACCTGCGCGATCCCGTCTCCACGAATCAGTCGCTCGGCAATACCGGCGCCCGCTATCAGACCGGCTTCGATCTCGCGTACGTGAAGTGGTATGGCAACAGCTCGACCGGGCGGCATGTGCTCAACTTCTCAGCGGGACGCCAGCCCAATCCGTGGCTGGGTACCGAGCTGGTGTGGGATCCGGACCTGACGTTCGAAGGCCTGACCACGAACTATCGCCTCGGCCTGAAGCGCGACGATCCGTATTCGCACTTTGCGTTCGTGACGCTCGGGGCCTTTCCGTTGCAGGAAGTGGAGCTGTCGACCGAGGACAAGTGGCTTTACGGCGCGCAGCTCGGACTCGATTGGAAATTCGCGGGTGGCAGCCGCGCGCGCCTGGGCGTGGCGTACTACTACTACGACAACATCGTCGGGCAGCGGAACACGCTCGACAGCCCGCTGCTCGACTTCACGGCACCTCAGTTCCTGCAGCGGGGCAACACGCTGTACGACATTCGTAACGACAACGATCCGAACACCGAGCTGTTTGCGCTGGTGGCGGACTATCACCTTGCGGATGTCACGCTGTCGGTGGACTGGCGACTGTCGAGCCTCTATCGCGTCTCTCTCGTGGCCGACTACGTCGACAACATCGGGTTCGACGAGGCGGAAGTGGCCACGCGCACGGGACCCGTGGAGGGTCACACAAAGGGCTATCAGGCCGAGCTGAGCTTCGGCACGTCTTCGCTGGCGATGAGCGGCGGCTGGCGTGCGATGTTCGGCTATCGCTATCTCGAGCGGGATGCGGTGCTCGATGCCTTCACGGATTCGGATTTCCATCTCGGCGGCACGGACGCCAAGGGGTACTACATCGGCGCGGATTACGCGTTCACGCCGCGCGTGTTCGCCCGGCTGCGGTATCTCAGCGCCAATGAAATCGATGGGGCGCCGCTTGGGATCGATGTCGTGCAACTCGACTTGAACGCCGCATTCTGAAGGGAGCAGTCATGCACTCCAGCTCACGAGTCGTCCGGATCGCGGTATGCGTAGCCCTGAGTGTCGCTGCTGCTGGCGCGTCCGCGCAGACGGCACGTAGCGGCGGCAACCAGAACGCGCAATTGATGCAGCAGATGCAACAGCTCGCCTCGGAACGCACGCAGCTGCAGGCTGAGAACGCGCGGCTCAAGAAGGAGCTGGCGGACATGACGAAGGATCGCGATTCGCTGAAGGGCGGGCGCGAAGCGCTCGATCGTCGTGCACGCTCGAGTGAGGCTGCCGTTGCCCGGGCCGCCCAGGAGAAGACGCTCGCTGAAGGTGAGACGGAGAAGCTGAAACAGCGCATGCAGGAGCTGGTTGGCAAGTTCCGCGAGACTGCCCAGACATTGCGCGACGTCGAAACCGATCGGTCCGTCGTCAAGCAGTCGCTCGCTGCCCGCGACGTTGAGCTCGCTCAGTGCGCCGCCCGGAACGAGGCGTTGTTCAAGCTCAACGAAGAAATCCTCGCGCGCATGGACGGGCAGGGCCCGTTGTCCCGACTCGCCAGCGTGGAGCCCTTCACGAAGCTCAAGCGCGTGCAGCTCCAGAACCTCGTCGACGAGTACAAGTACAAGGCGGAGGATCAGCGCATCAAGGCTTCCGCAGCAGCAACTCCGTAGTCCCTGGCAAGCGCCTGCTCGTACTTAACAGTTCAGTCACGCACCTGTCACTCACTCCCTGCAATTTGCACTGAATTCAGTGCATTCCGAAGGCATTCGGGCAGGGAGACACAGGCATGCGTCGAGGACATTGCGGACGTCTCGTAATAGCAGGTTTGCTGGGAATGGCGACGCTGCCAAACCTCGCGCAGGCCGCAGCGACCTGCACCTTCGGAACGCCGGCGGGCGGCGAAGTGAGCTTGCAAGGCGTATTCAACGAAATGTTCGGGGCGAGCGCAGCGCCGAACACCGTAGCGGACTGCCTGGCTGATCCAGGCGACGCACTGTGGAACACGGATCGCTCCGTCGGCTCGGCGACGATCCTCGTGGAAATCGCCGGTAACGCCGGCGGCAACACGCTCGGGATCTACGACTCCACTTCCACCCTCAATTCACTCGAGATTTTCTCCGGCGCAGCAGCCAGCTCGAGCCGCGCATTCATCACGGTCAGTGGTACGCCCGGCGCGTACCAGGTGCAGATCGACCGCTTCGTCAACGGGAGTTTCGCCGGCTCGGTGAACAGCGTCTTCGCCAGCTCATCCTTCGGTTTCTATCTGCAGCAGCCCGGCTCAGCAGGCGGCGAACGCTTCTACAGCGAGAGCTCCCGCAACGCCGGTCAGAACGGCAACCCGTCCGCCACCGACTACATGTACTCGTACATCGGCAACGGCGCGACCTTCCGGCCTGGCAGCACCTACGCACCCGACATGGTCGAAGGCACGCTGTTCGACGACACCGACGCCATCATCGCGTGGGAAGACCTGCGGAACGGCAGCGATGGCGACTACCAGGACATGGTCGTTCTGCTGCGTGACATAGTGCCGACGCCTGTACCGTTGCCGGCCGCGGCATGGCTCCTTGGCTCCGCACTCATCAGCCTCGGCGCAGGCGCATGGCGTCGGAGTAGCTGATCCCGCGATTGCAGACAGCACTGCAGTTTCTGTGCGTTTGAACCCCGCTCCGGCGGGGTTTTTTTCGTCTGCAGTGTTTACATCCGTGGCGCGCACGTCACATCAGCGAAAAGGGTTTGCAACACTGCCTAGCTACATTCACCACAGAATTAGTAGACGTTGAAGGGACGGATCGTGCTCGAAAGTCGTAAGCAGGCTGTTTCGATACGCATGAACGTTAGCGACGTGCGCAAGGTGAAGAAGCTCGCGAACCGCCTCGGCGCGCGTGACTCCGATGTCATTCGCTTCGCGGTGAAGAGCATGCTGGCGCGGCTCGGACCACTCTACGACCCGGAAGTGAAGGGTCGGAACCTGGTGCCGGTGTTCGTCGAATCCGGGAACGAGCTGCTGCGGTTCTTCGATCTGGATGGTGCGCGGCTCGAAGCGATCATCAATGAAGGCGTGGAGCTGGGCAAGCGCGTGGACCGGGACGACCTCGCGCTGCTCGCGCTCTCGGGCGCGCAGGAGCAGTACGCGGCATTGAAGCTCTCGGAGCTGCATCGGCAGGAGGGCGCGACACCCTCGCAGCCGGACCTGGCCAGCTCGCTGCGCCAGTATCTGTATGACAAGTATGTGTACCGCACGGGCGGTACTGGAGAAGCGCGGGTGCTGGAAACGCTGCACCTGGCAGTTGCAGGAGCCAGACATGATTGAGACCAAAGGACTACCCCGCGCCCGGCGCAATGTGTTTGCAGCCGTCATCGCGCTTGCCGGCGTGCTGGCTGCGCCTTTTGCGAATGCCGATACCGTGCTCGTCGAAGCGGCTCCGCTCATCAGCGGTACGCAGTCGAACGTCTATTCGCTGACCACGCCCAGCGCCGGCTCGGTCAGCGTGTCGCTCACGAATCTCGGCTGGCCCGACAGGCTTGCGAGCCTGAGTTTCGCGCTCGCGACGTCCAGCGGCGTCGTCAAGACGTTCACAGGTGACACGCAGTCGACCTTCGATCTCTCGACGGCCGGGACGTACTACGCGATCGTCACGGGCACGGCGCAAGGCAACTGGAATCTCGGCATGTATTCGTTGCGCATGTCCTTCTCGACGCTGGCCGCTCCGTCCCCAGTGCCGCTTCCCGGCTCCGCCTTGCTGCTGTTCTCGGGTCTCGTCGCATTTCGCCTGACGCGCTGGCTCTCCTGATGAGACGGCGTCTCCGAATCTGCCTGGCCATGGCAGCGCTGTTCGCCGTGCCCGTTGCGCACGGTGATGCGGCGGGCGGCGATGTTCCTCCGCCGGCATACCGCATCCAGCCCGGCGATGTGCTGCAGGTGTCGGTGTGGAAGGAGCAGGACCTGCAGGCGGACGTGCTCGTGCGTCCGGACGGTGCGTTTTCGTTCCCACTCGCAGGAGACGTCGATGCGCGGGGCAAGTCCGTTGAAGACCTGCGAAGCGAGCTCGTTACTCGCCTCAAGCGCTACCTTCCTAATCCGGTGGTCACCGTATCTGTGCGACAGATCATGGGCAACCGGATCTTCGTCATTGGGCAGGTCAATCGGCCCGGCGACTTCCCATTCAGCCGACCCGTCGATGTCATGCAGGCGCTCAGCATGGCGGGCGGCACCACGACTTACGCCGCGCTGAACGACATCGTGATCCTGCGTCGCGAGGGCGGTCGCCTGCAGAGCATCCGCTTCCATTACGCGGAAGTGGCGCGGGGCAAGGATCTCGCGCAGAACATTCTGCTCAACAGCGGCGACACGATCGTCGTTCCCTGAGCGACGACAGATCGACCGCGCATGCGACCGGCCCCGGCAATCCTCGTCCTGACGTCTGCGTGTCTCGCGGCTACTCGCGCGGCGAGCGGGGCGGAGTGGTCGGTGGCGCCGTTGCTGAACGTGAGCGTGAGTCACGACACGAACCAGACGCTCGCGGAAGAGGCCGAAGCCGGCCAGGCCGCGTACATCCGCATGGACCTGCAGATGAAGCACGCGACGCCGGACTCCTCCCTGACGTTGCGGCCGCAGATCACGGTGCAGCGGTTCACCGTCGATCGCATGAGCGAGTCGGAGGACGAGTCCGTACTGGCTGCCGGCTCGTGGAACACGCGGCACTCCGTGTTCAGCGCGCAAGCTTCAGTGGCTCATCAGAATACGTTGAACAACGTGCTGGTGGATGAGGACCTCATCGGCATCGATACGCGACGCCGTTCGAAACAGGCCGCCTTCTCGTGGGTTCACAATCAGAGCCGCGACCGCCATCAGCTCACCGTCGGGCTCAACTATTCCGACGTCGACTACCAGGGCAACGATCAGTACCGCTTCTCGGGCTACCGCTACCCGTCCTTGTCGATCACACAGGCCGTCAGCTGGTCGCCGCGCACCTGGTGGCTGTTCACGGTGTACGGCAGCCACCTGGACTCGGACTCGCGCACGGAGAGCGACAACGCCGGTGCGCAGATCGGCTTCCAGCACGAGCTCACCTCGCGCATGACGCTGTCCCTGAGTGGCGGCTATTCGTATCAGGAAGTCGATCGTTCGTTCGGCCGCTTTACGTTCACGACCCGCAACACGGGCTACACGGGCGACCTGTCACTTACCCGTCGCGACGAGCTGGGACAATGGCGCTTGTCCGCCGGCCGCAGCGTGACGGCCGGCGGCTTCGGGATCCTGGTGGCGCGGTCGCAAGCCCAGTTCTCGTTCGAGCGGCGCTTCGCGGAGCGCTGGACCGCGAACGTATCGCTGCGCCACGTGGGTAACGAAGATGTCAGCAATGTGAAATCCGGCGAAGTGCACTCGTTTCAGCGCTTCGACGGCGGGCTGCAATGGCGTTTGACTCGCACCTGGACGCTGGGCGCGAGTGCGTTCGTGAACCGGCTGCAACGCGGAGAAGACTCACCTCTCGCGGAAGGCTGGGGCGCGATACTTTCAGCGACCTGGGTGCCGAAGGCGCGCACGCTGTCCCGCTGAGCCCGCAAGGAAGGGCATGAGCACCGAACAACGAAAATTCGATTTGCGTGAGCTGCTGGCTGCGGGTGCGCGCCGTCGCAAGTGGATGATCATTGCCATCGTCGCGGGGCTGATCGTCACGCTGCTGCTGGCCGTGCTCCTGCCCGCGCGCTACCGCTCGACTGGCACGATCCTGATCGAGCAGCAGGAGTTGCCCGTGGAGCTCGTGCGCTCCACCGTCACGTCGTATGCAGATCAGCGCGTGCAGGTCATCAGCCAGCGCGTGATGACCACGAAGAATCTGCTGGACATCATCGAGCGCTACGACCTCTACCCGAGCCAGCGCAAGCGCGACACGCGCGAAGAGCTGATCCAGCGGATGCGCGACGACATTCGGCTCAACATGATCAGCGCGGACGTCATCGACCCGCGCAGCGGGATGCCGCGCGAAGCGACCATTGCGTTCTCGGTGTCGTATACGAGTCCTTCGCCCGAGAAGGCCGTCAAGGTGGCGAACGAGCTGACGACGCTCTATCTCAACGAGAACATCACCGAGCGTACCCGGCTCGCGCAGGATGCTTCCGTGTTCCTGAAGGATGAGGGGGACCGGCTGAGCGCGCACATCAACGAGCTGGAAGAGCAGCTCGCGAAATTCAAGGAAAAGAGCGGCGACAGCCTTCCCGAGCTGACGACGCTCAACCTGCAGATGCTCGACCGCACCGAGCAGGACTTGCGCCAGCAGCAGGCGCACTTGAGCTCGCTGGACCAGCAGCGCGTGTACCTCGAAGCGCAGCTCGTGCAGGTGAAACCGAATTCGGCGCTCATGAGCGATAACGGCGAGCGCATCCAGAGCCCGGCTGACCGGCTGAAGGCACTTCGCTCACGCATGGCGAGCGCGCGTGCCCTGTACTCCGAGAATCACCCGGATATCGAACGCATGAAGCTCGAGATCGCGGGCCTCGAAGCGGAGGAGGGCGCGAGCGCCGGCTCCGCTGCCAATGACGTGGCACGGCGGCTCGAGGAAGCTCGTGCCCGCCTCGGTGAGATGGCTGAGAAGTACGCGCCGGAGCATCCGGACCGCCAGCGGGCGGTACGCGAAGTGGCCGCTCTCGAAGAGGAGTTGATCCAGGAACAGAAGCGCCCGGCGGCGACCAGCGCTCCCACGCAGACGCCCGACAATCCGGTTTACGTCCAACTTCAGGCGCAGCTCTCCGCCGTGAACAACGATCGGGATGCGACGGCCGGGCAGATCGCGCAGCTCCGCCGGCAGATTTCGGACTACCAGCGCAAGATCTCCGTCTCGCCGCAGACGGAGAAGGAATATCGGGAGCTGGCGCGGGACTATCAGAACTCGCAGCTCAAGTACCAGGAAATCCGCGCGAAGCAGATGGAGGCGCAGGTTGCGCAGAATCTCGAGGCGGACCGCAAGGGCGAGCGCTTTACGCTGATCGAGCCGCCGCTGCCGCCCGAAGCGCCGGTGAGTCCCAATCGCGGGGCCATCTGGATGGTGGGCGTGCTGTTGAGTCTCGGCCTGGCGGTCGGTATCGCGGCGCTGTTCGAAGTTCTGGATTCGACCGTGCGCGGACGCAAGGATCTGATCCAGCTCCTGAGCGAAGCGCCGCTCGCACTGGTGCCGCACATCGGCACACCTCGCGATGCGCGGCTGGCGAAACAGCGCGTGCGATATGCATTGGGCGCGGTGGCAGTCGCGACTATCTCCTGCGTGCTCGCCGTGCATTTCATGTTTCGTCCGCTCGATGTGTTGTGGTTCCAGGTTCTGCGGAAATTCGGTTTGTGAGGCCGATGTAAGTGAGAGTGTGATGTCCGTGGAACGCATTGATCGCGCGATCGAGATGGCGGCCCGCACCCATCGGGAGAACGATCTGCCCGCCGAGCGGCATCCCGACACGCTGGTGCGCGTGGACCGCGCACACCTGCGCGATCACCGAGTCGTGCTGCCGGATGACGCGGGCGTCGCGCCGCTGGCCTATCGCATGTTGAGAACGCAGGTTCTGCAGCGAGTGCGCCAGCATGACGTACGCATGCTTGGGGTCGTGAGCGCCGTGGATGGCGAAGGGAAGAGCGTCACCGCGGTGAATCTCGCGCTCGGGATTGCGGCGGAGTCCAACCAGAACGTTCTGCTCATGGATCTCGATCTGCGTCGGCCCTCCATCTCGTCGCTTCTTGGCCTGCCGGTGAAGCAGGGCCTGGAAGCGTGGTTCGCCGGAGTCGTGTCCATCGGCGATATCTGCCACGGCATCGAAGACATCGAGCGTTTCGAGGTCATCCCGACGCTCGCTCCCGTCCGCAGCAGCTCGGAGATGCTCGCGAACCGGCGCGCGCAGGAAATGCTGCTCGAGCTGAAGACGGCACAACGCGACGGGCTGGTGATCGTGGACCTGCCACCGGTGCTGTTGACGGATGACTTCCTGACCGTGGCGCCGCTGCTCGATGCCGCAATTCTCGTCGTGTCCGAAGGGATTACGCGACGTGAGGACGTGACCCGGGTCCGCGAGCTCCTGGGACGCGTCCGCCTCATCGGCACGGTGCTCAACCAGGCGTCGGAGTCGGAAAAGCGCGCCTACTGAACGCCGTGTCGCGCAAGGTCGTCTTCGTCAATCGATTCTTCTATCCGGACGTGTCGGCGACGAGCCAGATGTTGTCGGATCTGGCCTTCCGACTGGCGCGGATGGGCATCGAGGTTCACGTGATCTGCTCGCGGCAGCTCTACGAGGATGCGGCTGCGAACCTGGCTCGACGCGAGCAAGTGCAGGGTGTGGAAGTGCACCGGGTGTGGACCGCGACGTTCGGTCGCGCATCGCTTCCCGGTCGAGCGCTCGACTATGCGAGCTTTTATGTGACGGCCTGCGTGCGGCTGTTCCTGTTGCTGCGGGCCCGTGACGTGGCGGTGATCAAGACGGACCCGCCGCTTCTCTCGGTTCCCGCCGCGGCGACCGTGGCCCTGCGGGGCGCCAGGCTCGTCAACTGGCTGCAGGACGTGTTTCCGGAGGTCGCCTTGCATCTGGGAGTACGCGGCCTGCCGATGTTCATGGTCGTGGGCCTGCAGGCGCTGCGCGACCGCTCGCTTGCGTTTGCGCGCACGAATGTCGTGCTGGGCGCGCGGATGCGCGACTACCTGGCGACTCGCAACGTCGCCCCCGAGCGCTGCCTCGTCATCGAGAACTGGTCCGATGGCGCCGCAATTCAACCATCGCCCGCTGCACGCAGCGAGCTGCGCGCGAAGCTCGGGCTCACCCATCGTTTCGTCATTGCCTATTCCGGGAATCTCGGGCGGGCGCATGAGTACGAGACACTGCTCGCCGCTGCCGAGTGGCTGCGGGGCGAGCCGGCCTTCGCGTTTCTGATGATCGGGGGTGGCGCGAAGATGCAGGAGCTTCGTCGACGTGTGGCCGAGAGCGGTTTGACGGGCTTTCACTTCCTGCCGTACCAGCCGCGTGAGGCTCTGGCAGATACGATGGCTGCAGCGGACGTGCACTGGGTGTCGCTGCTTCCCGAGCTCGAAGGCTTGATCGTGCCGAGCAAGATGTATGGGATTCTTGCCGCCGGTCGTCCGGTGATTTTCATCGGTGATCCCGACGGCGAGGCCGCGCGCACGATTTGCGAGGGAGGATGCGGGCTCACCGTGCGTCCCGGCGAAGGCGAGCAGCTCGCGGCGATGTTGCTACGGTTGAAACACGATCCCGAACAAGTGGCTGCGCTCGGCCAACGAGCCCGCGCGATCTTCGAGGCGCGCTTCACACTGGAGAGTGCCGTGAACAAGTGGGCACAGCTTCTCCAGCAACTCGGTATCAGTCAGGAATGTACGTACCCAGCCGTGGCAGCACGACTGACGCGAACTTCGTGAGCTGCTCGTCGGCACGGGCCACGTCCATGCCGGGTCCCACCGGTGCGACGAGGCGCACGAGCGCGCCGTCCGTTCGATTGCGGGTCAGCGCGTCCCAGAAGATGTACCACTTCACGGCGTACTCGTTCGTCACCGCGCGGCCGCGCTGCTGAAACCAGTAGTAGACGACCTGCCGTTGATTGCCGAGCTCGATGAGCGCGCGATTCACCGGCAACGCCCGGCCATCGGCGGTCAGCGTTCTCTGCTCGAAGCTGCGAATCACCCATCCACCCCCGGGTAGGCACGAGCGCGGGGAATGTACCGAGTGACCCTGGCGCTGGGACTCGTAGAACGCAACGTAGATGTTCACGGGCGGGCCGCTCGTCGAACGATAGTCGGAGAGCAGGTAGTCATCGAGCTGGAGCGTGTCGCGATACACACGTTCCAGAGGCTCTCGCTGTCCACGCCATTCGCCGATCTGGTTTGGAAACTCTACGAGGGAAGTATGCGGTGGCGTCGCCTCCGCAGCGCGCGGCGGCAGCGTGAATGCGGACAGCGATGCGACCGATGCGATCGCGGCCGCCGCGATGAATGCCTGTGGCACGGGCCGGCGCTGGCGATCACCACTTTCCTTCGGCATCGGTGCGCCGCGGATATCCAGCACGAGCGCATCGCGCAGTTTCGGCACCAGCAAAGCGGCCACGCCGAGTAGCGCAACCATGCTGAACATGAACACGACCCAGCCTTCGAAGTCGTGCAGCAATCCCTCCGCCATCCGCGGTCCCCAGTACTCGACCGTGATCCCGATGACTCCGATGCGCAAACTGTTCATCAGAATCGCAATCGGCACGCTCGCCACGAACAGCACGACGCGCTTCCACAGCGGCGCCCGGAAGAAATAGGACAGGATGAAGGCAAGCGTCATCAGCGGAAAGAGATAGCGCAGTCCGTCGCAGGCCTCGGCCACTTGCAGCTGGTAAGAGCCGAGGTCGATGACATTGCCTTCGAGGAACACGCTGATGCCGAACATGCGGATCAGCCAGACGCCGATTGCCGAGGAGAGGAGCTGCATCTTGAGCGACAAGGTGTTCGAGAAGAACGCCGGCAACGGGATCATGAACAACAGCACGAGGAACGGCATCCACAACTGCCGGAACACGTTCCATCCGACGAGTGACACGACCAGGCCGTACAGCACGATCAGGAACGCGTACTGCACGATCACCTTGATCGTGCTCAGCTCACCGACCAGCCAGAACAACAAGCCAACCGCCACGAGCAGCACGCCCGACCATGCGCCGGCGAAGGGTGTGGTGGCGAGCCACGCGCGCTTTTGCCAGAGCAGGAACAACGCGATCGGTGGAATGAGCAACCCGTGACTGTACTCGGGCTGCAGATTCCAGACATTGAACAGGTCGAGCAGCGCTTTCGTGAAAGGCAGCGTCGACAGCGCGAGACCGGCGATCACGAAAACGCGCGCCGGCGCGGTGAATTCCCAGCGAGTCTGTGCGGACGGAGGGTTCAAGGGTCGCAAAGACTAGCCGCCCGAGGCGACAATTTGGTGACAGGTTGTCAGTCGTCCCGTGACGTTGCGAGGAGGCGGCCAACCCGAGCGACGAAAGCCTCGAATGTGAACACGCCGTGGTCGGTGACCGTGGTGCGCGCGTTCTCCACGAGTCTGTGGCGCAAGCTCGCGTCGCCGAGCACGCGTTCTATTGCGGCCTTGAGACCCACCACGTCGCCGAAGGCGACGAGCAGTCCGGTCCTGCCGTCCTCGACCACGTCCACAGCGCCTTTTTCGCGGGCCGCGACCACGGGTGCGCCGAAGAACATCGCTTCCAGGAACACGATTCCGAAGCCTTCCTGCCCGCTCGGCAGGACGAATGCCATACAACTTCGGTAACACGTCACGAGCTGCTGGTCGGTCACGGCGCCGAGAAAATGCACCCGGTCCGTCACGCCATGGCGAGCGACTGTCTGGCGGAGGAAGTCCATGTCGTCGCCCGTGCCTGCCACGACGTAATGCAGGTCGCGATCCTCGAGCGAAGCGAGTGCTTCGATCACCGAAAGGATGCCCTTGGCACGATCCTGCCGGCTCAGGCGCGCCACTGAGAGAATGAAACGCTCCGGCAGCGTGTGGGCGGGCTGCGGTTCGACTCGCGCCAGGTCGGCGGCGTGCTGGCGGGCAACCCACGTGTCGCTGAGCGCGTTGGGGAAGATCGTGAAGCGTTCGGCAGAGAGCTCCGGCGCCTGCTTCTGGATCATCATCTTCGTGAATTCGCTGACGCAGAGGATCTGCCTGACCGCACGCAGGGCCGCGCGACGCGCACCGCGAACACCGGTCCAGATTTCAACTCCATGCGCCACCAACATCAGTTGCGGCCCCTGGAACGCGCGCAACGCCGCGGCGGCCACGACCATCTCGAGCATGTGCACGTGGCCGATGACGACGTACTCGTAGCCGCCACTCAGCAGCGCTTGCGCGGTCGCTTGTGTAAAACGGAGCTTGCTGCGGCCAAAAACGCGCACCGTGGTGTTCGGAGCTGGAGGCGCGGTTCGCGCGGAGGCCTCCGTATCTGCGAAGGAAAAGACATCGCAGTGGAGCGGCAGCTGCGCACATGCGGCCAGGAACGTTCTGTTGAACCGCTGAATGCCGCCGTCCGCGAAGACTTCGCTCAGCAGGATCAGGACGCGCTTCGGCGCTACGCCGCGCGCGGCTGCATGATCTCCGGTATGCCGTGCCGGCAATCGTGATGCGCGACGAAACACAGCAACATCAGCACCGCCCACAGCATCGGATGGCGATCCCGCTTGCCGCTCAGGTGCTCCTGGAACAGCTCGACGACCCGCGTCTTCACCAGCGGCAGTCGGGACATCAGTGCGGTGTCGTTGATGAGACTCCATCCCCACTCCTTCAGTTCTCCGCGCAACCAGCGCGCGATCGGCATGCTGAAGCCCATCTTGGGACGGTAGACGAGCTCGCGGGGCAGATACTGGCACAGCACCTGTTTCAATATGTGTTTCGTCTCGAAACCGCGCAGCTTGTAGCTCACCGGCAGGCGCATCGCCCATTCGACGAGGCGATAGTCCGTGAGCGGACAGCGGGCTTCGAGCGAGAAAGTCATCGTCGCCACGTCCACTTTCTGCAAATAACCCTCCGGCAGCAGCAGGCCCGCATCGAGGCGCATCCCCATTTCGGCGCTCGTGAGGCCTCGTGCAAAGGAAGCTGCGCACTGCTCGAACCAGCTTTGCGCTGACGCCGTCGTCTCGAGGACGTCATCTTCGAGCAGAAGCGGAAAGTCCTTGCCGTAACTGCGGAGATACCGGAACAGGCCGACAGGCGTCGCAGGCTCCAGCGCGCCGGCGAGCATCTTGGCTCTGTGCGAAGGCAGGCACGCGAGCACGCTGCTGGCTGCACGCTTGATCGGCCGCGGCCAGCGGATGAAGGGTGTCAGCCGATCCGCGAGCGCGTAGTGGTGATAGCCGCCGAAGAGCTCATCGCTTCCGTCGCCAGTCAGCGCGACGGTCACGTAGCGGCGCGCCAGCCGTGCAACGGCGAGCGTCGGAAACGCTGAGCTGTCGGCGAGTGGCTCATCGAACTCTTCGACGAACTGTGGGAGCAGAGCGAGCAGGCTGTCCACGTCGACCACTTCGGTCACGTGGCGCACGCCGAGATGCCGGGCAATGCGCGAAGCGGCGGGACCTTCGTCGTAGGCGCGATCGGTGAAGGAGATCGTGAACGCCTGCGGATCCGCGACGCCGGCTGCCTTCATCGCCGCGACGATCAGCGAGCTGTCCGTTCCGCCGGAAAGGAATGCGCCGAGCGGCACGTCGCTCATGAGCCGTTCGCGCACGGCCCGTCGTACCAGTTCGTCGAGCTCTGCGACCAGCTCCTTTTCAGGTCTGTGGCGCAGGCTTTCGTCAGGCGCGATGTGCCGGTAATCCCAGTAGCGCACGATGTGCGGACCGTTGCGGTCCACCGTCATGTAGTGACCGGGATTGAGCTTGCGGACGTTCCGGTAGAACGAGAGCGGAGCGGGAACGTAGCCGAGCTCGAGATAGACACGCAGAGCGTCCAGGTCGATGTCGCCGCCCTGTGCGCCATTCAGTAATGACAGCGCGCCGGGGCGGGACGCGAACGCGAAGCGGCTTCCCTGCCACGAGTAGTACAGCGGCTTCACGCCCATGCGGTCGCGCGCGAGGAAGAGCCGATGCTCGGTGCGATCCCAGATGGCGAACGCGAACATGCCGCTGAGTCGCGCGAGACATTCCGGTCCCCACGCCCGATACGCTTCCAGCAGCGTCTCGGTGTCGGACCGGCCGCGCCAGTTTACTGAGTCGAGCTGCGCGCGCAGCTCGCCGTGATTGTAGATTTCGCCGTTGAAGACGATGACGTAGCGTCCATCCGCGGACAGCATGGGCTGATGGCCCGATGGCGACAGGTCCACGATGGCGAGACGTTTGTGTCCCAGCCGCACCAGATGATCGCTCCAGACGCCATCGTCGTCCGGTCCACGGCGGCGGAGGCGTTCGAGCGCTTTCCTGAAATCAGCGGGATCGGCGAGCAGGCCGAACGGGTGATGCACACCCAGAATTCCACACATCGGCGTATCAGGCCTGCAACACGTGACGCGATCATGACAAAAGCACACTCGCGTAAGACGGTGCGCACGCAAACGTAGTCACTGCGTCGGCGATGCCGAGTGCGGCCGCCGGCGTGGACCATGCGTCGATCACCTTTGCGTTCAGCTCACCCATCGACGCGAGCGTGCGCCGATCGGCTTTGATCGCTTGCCGCAACACACTGGTCAGGTGCGCACCGTTGCGGGATTCGAATTGCCAGCCGTTCACGCCTTCCCGGACCAGATCGCGCGCGGCGCCTACCTTCGACCCTGCAATGATCGGACGTCCGCTCGCCATGGCCTCGTTCAATGCGAGGCCCCACGTTTCACTGCGCGAGGGCAGGATGAACACCTCGCCCAGGCGGTATACCGCGGGCATGGCGCTCTGGTTCTGGAAGGGCAGGAAGTGGATGTTCGAGTAGTCCTGCGCACGCAGGCGCATCTCGGACTCGAGCACGCCATTGCCGACGAGCACGAGATGCGCGTCGGCATCGACGCGGATGAACGATTCGAGCAGCAGGAGCGGGTCCTTGTACGGCATGAACTTGCCGGCAAACACGATCACGCGATCCCACGGCGCGAGCCCCAGCTCGCTCCTCAGTTGCGCGGCGTGAGCGCGATGCACGCCGCTCCGGTCGGCGAACCGTTCGTTGTCGACCGAGTGAGGCGCGAAGGCGATCCGTTCGGCAGGGACGCCGCACCAGGCGAAGTAGTCCCGATTGTTCGAGCCGACCGCGATCGCAACGTCGATGTGGCTGTAGATCCAGCGCAGCACCGCGCGGCGGGCGAGCTTGCGCCACGAGGGTCGTTCATCGAGCAGCGTAGAGTCGCCACGGAAGAACACGGGCACGCGGCCTTTGAAGTGGTGGAGCGCCGCCAGGTGCGAGCGGTGATTCCAGCCGTAGACGAGCACCGCTCCCGGCCGCCACTTCTCGATCGTTGGGATCAGCGCGGGATTGTGGATTCCCTTGAAATGCGCGGTTCCCGGTGTATGCGCTACGTTCGGCACGAACTCCGAGTCGTAGCCTTCCTGCAGCGGGATATCCCAGCGGATGTCGCGACCGAAGCCGGCATCGGACACGGGTGAATCGGCGACCTGGGACATCGTGTAGAACACACGCAGCTCGATGCGCGGATCGTCAGCAAGTGCGCGGAAGACAGGCGCGTAGTACTGAATGGGATGCGTCGAGATGATGGCGAGCCTGAGTCGGTTCATCGGATGACCCTGCGCAGCGCGAACGCCATCAGCACGGGGCCAAGCGTTTCCGCAATCAACAACGAAACCGCGGCCCCGCTCGCGTCATAAACATGGATCAGGACCGGCAGCAGCACGAGATTGATGAGCCCGACCGTCAGATAGATTCGCGAGAGTTGTCGTGTGAGGCCGACGTTCACCATGATCGTCTGCGCGAGCAGCGTTGCGACGGCGACGAGTACCGGCACGGCTGCCATGATCCGAAGCACCGGTACGACGCCCGAGTACGCATCGCCGCCGAGAAGGCGCACGGCTTGAGGTGCGAAGACGGCGAGAAGGAGCGATGCGAACGCGATTGCCGGGAAGAGGAGCCACGCGACCCGCTTCAGAAGGAGCCACGCCTGCGTGCTGTTCTCTGCGAAGAGCAGGCTGGCACGCGGAAACAGTGCCTGGGCCACGGGCGTCACGAAAGCCTGCATCGCTCCGATCAATCGTGTGGCCAGACTGTAAAGCGCCACGGCCTCGGGGCCGCGCATCAGCCCGAGCACGAACGCATTGGTGTGGAGAAAGAGCGTTGTGGAAATGCTGGCAGTGAACATGTGCCAGCTATCGCGCAGCGCTTGTCCGATGTTCCGCAGAGTCGGCCGGTAGAACTGTTCCGGCGCCAGCGGCTTCCGCAACAGCAGGGCCGCGCCAGCCGCGAGGAGCTGAGGCGCGGAGAGAATGACGGCTGCGATGACGAGGTCGTCCGGAGATCGCACGAGTGCGATGACGCCGGCGGCCGCAACGAGCTTGGCAACGGCCTGAATCGCCGCCACCTCGCGCAATCGTTCCAGTCCCTGGAAGTACCACTGCGGGAACGCGACGTTGCCGATGAGGAGGAGGCCGCTTGCCGCGAACACGGGCCAGTCCGCCCGGAACGAAGGTGTCACGATGACGATGCCGGCGACAGGTATGGTTATGGCGGCAAGTAACAGGGCTTTCGTGGCGAGCGTTGTCCAGTAGATGCGCGCCAGGACGTCAGGCTGGTCGCGTGCAACCGAGATGTCGCGCGCGGCAGTGAAGTTGAATCCAAACTCCACCGCCAGCAGCGCGTAACCCATGAGCGACTGCGCGAACATGATCGCGCCGTAACCGGCCGGGTGTAGTGCGCGCAGCAGGAACGGCAGCGTCAGCAGGGGCAGGAGCGCGTTCAGGCCCTGGATGGCGTACAGGGAAAGCACGTTGCCCGCGAGCCGGCTGCGGAAGAGGCGGGCACCTGTCTGGATCACCGAGGTTGTCATGCGGGGGACATATATGAACCGGCATCATGACGGGGCCGCGACAATCGAGCCTCGACAACCGAGATGGGCAGTGTGATCCGCCTGAACGCCCTCGCGTCCTCATCGCCATGCCCGCCGGTGGCGATCGTGCTGGTGAGCTGGAATAGCTGGCGCCACACCATCGAGTGCCTGGATTCGGTGCTCGGGCAGGCGTACCCGAGCTTTCATCTGTTCGTCGTCGACAACGACTCCAGTGACGACTCCGTCGAGCACATTGCCGGCTGGTGCGCGTGCCCGCGGGCTGAATCGGAGTGGGTGCGACATACGGGCGTCAATCGTTACACGGATCGTGCGACCGGCCGCGCCATTGGCATGCGGCTCTTCGATCGGCCCACCGGAATACTGCCGGCCCCATCCGATGGTTGTCGGGTCACGCTCATTCGCTCGGGGAGCAATCTCGGGTTCGCCGGTGGTTGCAACGTGGCGATGCGAGCTGCGGGCCTCGATGCATTCAAGTACTTCTGGTTCCTGAATACGGATACGGTGATCGAGCAGAACGCGCTGAGCGCGCTCGTGCGCCGGGCGGAACAGGGCTCGCGCATTGGGATGGTGGGATCGACGCTGCGTTACTACGATCGCCCCCAGATCGTGCAGGCGATGGGAGGCGCGCACGCGGACTTCTCGCGCGGCCACTCGCGTCACATCGGTGAAGGCGTGCACGTCGGCGCCGTGCCGGAGGATGGCAGTACTCTCGAGACGAGGCTCACGTACATCTTTGGCGCGTCGATGCTCGTCTCGAGCCGCTTCGTGCGCGAGATCGGGCCGATGCAGGAAGACTATTTCCTGTATTACGAGGAAATCGACTGGGCATTGCGCGGTCGCGAGCGCTTCAAGCTGGGTTACGCCGCGGACAGTCACGTGTTTCACAAGTCCGGTGCCACCAGCTCCAAAGTACGGCCGACCTTCACGACGCGTCTCTACTATCGGAATCGCATTCGCTTCATCGGGCGGTTCTTCCCGCAGCACCTGGGGACTGCCCGGCGCGGGATGGTGGGCGAGCTCGTTCGATTCACGCTGAAAGGGCAGTGGGGCGCGGCGGGGATCGTTGCGTCGGTGCTCTGGAATGCGCGACGGATTGCGCTCGGGCGCGATCGCATCGAGACTATCTCGTCGCGGTGATCGCACGCAGGCTCGTTGCGATTTGCGCGCTCGCGTGCGCGCCGGCGTGGGCCGAGCCGCCAGTGATCTACAGCCAGCCTGGCTACCAGAGTCCGGTGCATGCGGCGTCCGATGACCTGTTGCTTTTGCCCGGGTACGGGTTTTCCAAAGGTGACGTTGTCTTCTACAGGCATGTGCCCGATGGAAGCGACATCCCGGTGCAGGTTGTCAGCTACGAGAACGTTCCCGTTGCGCTGACGGTGTTGCTGCCGCCTGAGATGGAGGCGGGTTCCACCTATGAGATCCGCGTTCGCAACGCGAAGAATGAGTGGAGCAATGCGGTTCGCATCAACGATGCGCGGCCGTTGTGGCTCAGCCCCGCGGCTGTTTATTCCACCGCTGCGGTGGCATCGCTGCCGCGGCAATTCAAGATCGTTGGCCGGAATCTCGACTCGGTAACCGTCCGCCTGACTGGCCCCGAACGGCTCGAGATTCGTGCGCAACCCGATGACGGTGAGGAACCGACGCTGCGAGGCTACGTAGCCAAAGTGCCGCTTCCGCGAAGACTCGCGCGCGGCGCATACCGCGTCGAGGTGAGCCGCGACGGAACGAGTTGGGCCGCACTCGAGACGCAGCAACTCATGGTCCTGCCAGACCCCGTGGCATCGCGCGAGCTACCGCTCGACCAGCCCGAGCTCGGCGGATGCCACCCGAACGACGGCCGCGACGACACTGCCTGCCTGATCGCGGCACTCGACGCCGCCGCGCCGGGCGGCGGCACCGTGCTGCTTGCTGCTGGCGCCTGGGACTTCATCGGCGCAAGCGCCGGCATGACGAACGGCGACGGCATCGTCATGCCTCGCGGTGTCAGCCTGCGCGGCGCTGGCAATCGTCTCACTCGCGTCGTGCGCCATGACACGTGGCGCAGCGGCTCGACGAACGCGTTTTTGACATTGCTCGGCGACAACGAGGTCCGTGACATCGCGTTCAGCGACGGGCACGCATTCCGCCAGAACGAAGCGCCGCGCCCGATCCTGAAACTCGGCGACGGCAAGGCGCCGGTCGAGAACGTGGTGATCACCGGCAACGTATTCGGCCGCACGAATGGCCCGATCTCCGACAGCGGCGTTCCCATGCGCCGCCTGTTCATCACGTACAACGAGCTCGGCGCCTTCCACGAAGCCCTGCAGCTCGGCGGCAACCGCTTCAACGTTCACATGCCCTTCCGCATCGACGATTCCGTCATCGCGTACAACACTTTCAAGCCCGGCAGCTCCCTCGATGTCGCCGCTCGCCAGGGAGCCATCGCGAGCGAGCTGGGCGCTTCGAATCGGCTGGACTTCAGCCACAACACGGCAGACGGCGTGGCGACGGAGTATCTCGACTCGCCGCGAGACGCGCGTGGCTGGCGCGCGGCGTTCTTCTTCCACATGAATGGCAATCACGAGATGACCCTCGTCTCCGAGAACCGGATCACCTGCAGCGGCGACAAGGCAGGCGACGGTGAAGCCATCGCATACGACAACAACGCCAACACGTTCGCGCTACCCGAGGCGCGCGTGATTCTCGATGCAACGAAATCGACCGTGTCGATCCGCGGGCCGCTGAAGTCACTCCAGAACGGGCGCGAGGTTCCCCTTGCAAGCTACTACGTGGGCCACTGGGTCCAGGTCGTCTCCGGAGCGGGGCTTGGCCAGTCGCGTCGGATCGTCGGGTACCGCATCGAATCCGGAGACAAAGTCACATTCACCGTGGTACCGGCCTGGGATGTAGTGCCGCGCGCGGGCGAGAGCCGCATCGGAGTAGGGCGCGAGTACTGGCAGGTATACACGCTGGCGAACGTGGTCGATCACCGCCAGCCACTTTGCCAGAAGACCAACCGCACGCGTCCCAAAGGCGGCGTCATCGGCTTGTGGGCTCAAACAGCCGACTCGGTGGTCGCAGGCAATCGTCAGTACGATACAGATGGCATCCTCATGCAAAACGCGTATGTGGCTGACGACCCAGCTTGCAAGGAGTGCGTCGCGCAGAACACGTTCCAGTCGTCAGTAGAGATTCGGGACAACCTCATCGATGGCGAATATCAATGGGACAGCGCGTGCAGCATCTCGGGAATCATGAGCTCGTATGCCGCATCACCCACGCCGTCCTCGCCGCCGCCCGTGCTCGGGTTCGGCGTCTCAATCGCGCATAACACGATTCGTCAGGCGGATGGATTCAAAGGGGGCGCCATCGATTTCGCATCTACGTGGTACGTCGGTCCACCACCGCACAAGTGGCGTCTCATCGACAACGCACTCATCCATCACAATGTGATTCGCGACGTGAGCGGCGCGCTACCGCGCCCGGCATGCCAGTACGAGCAGTGGGTGCGCGCTGGCGTGCGGCTGGATGCACCCCACGCGCTCTCTCGCACCGTGCTGTACGCCAACTCGTGCCAGAACGTCGCGAAAGGCGTCGAGGACTATGGCACGGATACCGTGCGCGTCTGCCCGAGCTCTGCCAGTTCGTCCTGTGAATGTCGCGAGCGGCGCTCCATCAACAAATGAAGGAGTCCAATGCCGGCAAGCGAACGGAGCCAAACGACGTAAGAAACCGCGATCGACCCTTCGAAGCCCATCACGATGTAGCGGATCGTGACCACCATGATCATGAGGCGCGTGAGCGAAACACGGTCCGCAAGGTTGCTGCGTGCACCGACGGTGCCGAAGACAAATCCGATGACAGGCATGCCGAGCAAAACGCCCAACCAGCCGAAGTTCCAGTAAAGCTCGCCGAGATGGGACGGCGAGATGTAAGTGTCCCGGAATTCCGAGATGTGGAACTCGCTGTTCATGAGCTGGCCGACGGCCAGGTCGGGCTTGTCGCGCCAGAGAATCTTCGGAATGAAAGTCGCGAGGAGAGGTGTGAGGGTGTTCCCTTGCTGGAACTCGACGCCATCACCGGTCTTCGTGACGATGACCTGGACGCTGGCCTTGAGCGAAGCCCGCTCGAAGAAGTTTTGTGACTGGCGCCGGCGGGCCGTGCTTTCCTTCGTGCTCGCTTCGAGCGCCAGCGAAATGGACCTGCCGAGATTCTGCGCCGTCTCGGCATGATCGATGTGCCGCGCGCCGCTGATTACGCGGTGGGCCTGAAAGACCGGGAAGGCCACGACCACGAACACCACGCCGACGGTCAGCCACGCCTTCGGCACGCGTGCATGGACGAACACCTTGGTCAGCAGCACGAGCACCACGCCGATCATGGCCTCGCCCTTGATGTCGACCACGAAGCCATAGAAGAGCTGGAAGACCACCACGAAAACCAGGATCGGCAGCAGGTACGGCCGGCGATAGACAGTCTGGGCGTAAGCGATCATCAGCATGCCGAGGGGCTTCGCCATCTGGCCCAGCATGAGAAGCGTGGTCTTCATGCCGCTGATGCTGCCGAGAGCGCGGGCGGCCGTGGTGTTCTTCGTATCCGTGATGAGATCGACGCTCCACACCCACGCTGCGTAGGAGCCGAGACCCCAAAGCAGCAGGCCGACGATGACCACGGTCGCGGGGCGCCAGTCGCTGGCGTCTGCCGTATCGATCTGCGGCCGGGTCATCGCGACTGCCAGGATATAGCCGAGAACGGCGAGCGCGCCGCCGATCAGGATGACGATTTCAGGCTCGGTGAGACCGCCTTCCGACGTCCCCGCGAGGGTGTCCTGCAGCCCATAGAAGATGAAGTAGATCGCGAGAAACAGGCACAAGATGCTGTACGGACCGTTCAGCGGACGTTCGACCAGCAACGCGGTGCTGCACAGAGCGAACAGCGGGCAGAGGTAGGCGAGCCCCGCGCCATCGCTCCACAAAGTGATAAACACCAGGAAGGCGAGATTCGCCAGCGCATACAGGCTGAATCGCTTCATGGCGCGCTCGCGAGATCCGTCGACGGCTGCGGGTCCATCAGAATCTGGCGATAGGCAGATTCCATGCGCGCCGCGATGGCGTGCCAGGACAGCTCATCCGTGACGACGCGTTTTCCTCTCGCACCCATCTCACGCCTGCGCGCGGCATCTCCGTACAGGAAGCGGATCCGCTCGGCCAGCGCGAGCGATTCGCCGCTGGTCACGATACCCGCGCCGGATCGGCGCACGAGATCGGCGATGCCAGTCTGATCCGACACGATCACAGGGCAGCCCATCGACATGGCTTCCGCGACGACATTGCCGAAGTTCTCGGAATACGAAGGCAGGACGAACAGTTCCGCGTGCTCGAACAGGGCCCATTTGTGCTGATCGCTCGCAGGGCCGACGAAGTGCACGCGGTCCCCCACGCCGAGCGATCGCGCCAGGGCTTCGAGTCGAGGCTGATATCCCTCATCGTCGTTGCCGGCGATGACGAGCTCGAGGTCCGGCACGCTTTGCCAGGCTGAAATCAGCCGGTCCAGGCCCTTTTTCCAGCTGATGCGACTCAAGAACAGCGCATAGGGTCGCGGCACGTGCGCGAAAGGTCCGGCCGCCAATGGCACGGCCTTGCCCGTAACACCGACGCCGTTCGGGATGCAGAACACGCGCGGAGCCTGGAGCCCGAGCCGTTTCACTTCATCCGCTTCGAGATCGGCGGTGACGTGCAGTCCCGCCGAGCCTTCGAGCGTGGCGCGTTCGACGAGCTGTATCCACGCCGTCTTCACCCAACGGCTCTTTCTGCGGATCACTTCACCAATGAGCATCCCGCGCGGAGCGACGAGATACGGCACGCCATGCGCTCGCGCCTCGCGCGCGGCGGCCCACGTGGGCCACAGGTAGACGGAATGCAGATGTACGACATCGAAGTGCGCGATGGAGCGCTCGAGCCAGCCGGCCATCGAAGGTGACCAGCACAACCGTCGCAGCGTCGGAACGCGAAAGTAGTGGACGGCCACACCGTCGAGATCGACGGGGCGGCCGAGCGGCACATCGAGGTCGTGCGGGCCGTCGACGCTGGTCGTTGCGACATGCACTTCGTGACCGCGCTGAGCGAGCGCGACCGCAAGACCGTGCACCGAACGAATCGGCCCTCCATATCGCACGGCCGGGTAGTACGCGGGAACGACGTGGAGGATGCGCATCTTCATCGGAACCCGGCACGTCATCATCAGTGTGTGACGAGCGTATGACATGACACGCGGTTGCAGCTTTCTTCATAAAACGGATACAAGCGCGCACCGTGCATCGGGTGACGCTGCCATCTACGGACATCACGACATCGGCCCTGGGGTTCGGAACCGCGGGGCTGCTGCGCATTGGTTCCGAGCGGGAGCGCCAGAATGTGCTCGCGGCGGCATTCGATGTCGGGATCACGCACTTCGATACGGCGCCCATCTACGGCTTGGGAGAATCGGAGCGGGCGCTCGGCCGCTTCCTGCGCGGCCGCCGCGATCGAGTGACGCTGACCACGAAGTTCGGCCTGCAGGTGCGCGGGCTCACCGCGTCGCTGGCTTTCATGCAGAGGAGCGCTCGATTCGTGCTGGCGCATGCGCGCTCGTTGCGCCGTGGAGTTGCGCGGAACGCTGCGAGCCTCTACTCGCGCCCGGACTATCGCGCGGACAGCGTCCGCAAGAGTCTCGAGCGAAGTCTGCGTGCGCTCGGAACAAACCATGTGGACCTGTTTCTCGCGCACGAATGCTCCCCCGACACGCTGCCAGATCCCGAGCTACTCGATTTCCTCAGTCGATCCAGAGAGGCAGGGCGTATCCGCGCTTTTGGCACGGCATCCACGTTCGAGCGCACCCAAGGCGTGCGCCGGGCGCGACCGGAGCTGACGCGCGTGATGCAGTTCGAAAGCGATCTGTTCGATCGCAATGTGCAGGGCGTTGGAGGTGCCTGCATCACTCACGGCGCGCTCACGCGTTCGGTTCCACGCCTCCGTGCGTTGTTGGTGGCCCGGCCTGACCTCGCGAAACGCTGGTCCGACTGCGTCGGAGAAGATTTGGGCTCGGATGATGTGATCTGCGCGTTGGCCTTGCGCGGCTCGCTGCTAGCGAATCGCGCCGGCGTCGTGCTGATGCAGTCCACATCCACGCGGCACGTAGCGGCCAATGCTCGGGAGGCGACGAGCATGTCGCGTGACGCGGCGGTGCTGCGGCTTCTCGAGTTGCTGGCTGAGGAGGCGCCGGATTGATTGTCGAGCCCTCACAGCTCGGCGAGACACGGAGTACCGATGCCGATGTGTGCATCATCGGTGGCGGCGCCGCGGGTCTCAGCCTTGCTGCCGAATTTCTCGGGACTCGGTGGCGGGTGGTGGTGCTCGAATCCGGTAGCCACCACCCGGACGCGTTTGGTGAAGCGCTGAACGACCTGGACTGCCTCGGCCTCCCGCATGACGGCGCGCGCCTCGGCCGGCGCAGGGGTTTGGGTGGCACTACGCGCGCGTGGGGTGGGCAACTTCTCCCGCTGCGATCGAGCGAAGTCGAACCGCGTGCATGGGTGCCTCACAGTGGCTGGCCCTTGACGCTGGATGAACTGCAGCCGTTCTATCGGCGCGTGGAGGCGATGCTTGGAGTTGAGGGTCCGCCTTACGACGCGCAGACGTGGAAGACGATCGGCATCGCGCCTCCTGCGTTTGACGCGCGCCGCTTCTGCGTGCGCTTCTCGCAGTGGGCGCCGCTGACGCGACGGAACTTCGCGGTGTTGATGCGTCGGGCGATCTCATCGTCGCGCAATGTCACGGTGTTTCTGGATTCCACGGTGACGTCATTGGATTGCACAGTGGGTGGCGAGAACATTCGATCTGTGCGGGCGCGTTCACGCGAAGGTCGCACGATCGAGGTCAGGGCACGGGTCGTCGTGCTCGCTTGCGGCGCCATCGAAACGCCGCGCCTGTTGCTCGCACATGGACTCGCCAACCGCTCGGGTCTCGTCGGGCGCTTCTTCCAGGACCACATTTCTTATGTCGCTGGCGTCGTGCAGCCGCGTTCGCGCGCGGAGTTGCAGCGGCTATTCGACCCGCGCTATCTCGGTCGCACGATGCTCACGGCGAAGATCGAGCCGACGGATACGCAACAGCGTGACCAGGGTATGTTGAACGCGATGGGCCACATCGCTTTCGAGATTCCCGAAGCACTCGGTCTGCTCGAGATACGGCGCCTGCTGCGCGCCGTGCAGAGCGGTGAGCTGCGCATGCCGCGCCTCGAAGAGGTGTGCGCGCTGGTGCGCGGAGGCGGGGAGCTCACGCGACTCGTGTTCTCGCGGCTGGTGCAGCGGCGACGACGCTCGCCGTCTTACGGAGGCGTGCGCTTGCTCGTGGACGTGGAGCAAGCGCCCAACCCGGAGAGCCGCATCACGCTGAGCCAAAAGAAGGATGCGCTCGGCGTCCCTTTGCCGGCGCTGGACTGGCGGCTCAGCGGGCAAGAGCAAGCGACGCTCTCCGCCTATTCACGCGCGCTCGCTGCCGAGTTCGACGCGCGTGGCCTGGGCTCCGTCACGCTCGCGGAAACTCCTGAGGCGCGTGACATCTTTCATCACATGGGCACGACGCGCATGAGCGGCTCGGCGAAGGAAGGTGTGACGAATACCGACCTCCGCTGCCATGATGTCGACAATCTCTTTGTCGCCAGCGCAGCCGTGTTTCCGACGGGCGGCATCGCCAACCCGACGATGACGATCCTGGCGTTGTCGTTACGACTGGCCGATCACCTGAAGGGCACGCTCGGCCGCCAGGTGTGACGGGTCCAGCCACCTCACGCGGAACCCATGGTCCTGCAAGGTCTTCACGATGCGATCGGGTGCATCGTCGAGGCCGCGTTCGTGGAGGAGCGCGAAGTGCACTTCGATGAACACACCGCGCAGCGTCGGCGCGCGGAGGATCTCGCGGAGTCCCGCGATGACTTCCCACTCGAAACCCTCAACGTCCACTTTCACGATGGCAGGCGACGGCAGGTCGTATACGACTTTGGCCTCGTCTCCGGAGAGGACGGGAACATCGATCGCCCCGGCCTGCGCCGCGTTCGCGACGATGCGATTCGTCGGAGCCGCACCGTCCGCGGCAAACCGCACGGTGCCCTTCACGTTCGACAACCCGACGGGCACGATCTTCACTCGATGAGCAGCGGCAAAGCGTGAGTGCAGCTCGTTCACAGCCGCTGGCGCAGGCTCGAAGCACACAACCGCCGCGGCTTGTCGTGCCAGGAACCGCTCCGCATACCACCCGACATTCGCGCCGATGTCCCATACCACATCGCCCGGCCGGACAGCAGCGAGGAGCGCGTTCGAAAAGCGCTCCTCATAGTCATGCCGCGCAACCCAGCGCGTGTAGAGATCGCGCAGTACGCGATTGTGGCGCAGGCGATTGCGCCACCTGACCACGACCGGATGAACGAAGAGTGAGCCCTGAGCTGCCGTATTCATGGCCGGCACGATATCCGCGCCGTATGACGAATGGATGCACGCCTCGAGCACGCGGCCGTCATACGTTCGTAAGCTCACGCTTGCTAGCATCCGCGATGCATGCCCCAGGCCACCCTCGATGAGCGACACACGCTGCAGCTCGATCCCGCGAGCAATCACGCGGCTCGCAAGTACACGCCCGGAGAACAACTGCGCCGGGTGCTCTGGAGCTTCGGGCGCTGGCTCCTCGTGCTCAGCCCGCGTCCGTTATTCGGTTGGCGGCGGGGGGTGCTGCGCCTGTTCGGCGCGAAAGTAGGCGCGCACGTGAACGTCTACCCCTCCACGCGCTTCTACATGCCATGGAATGTGGAGCTGGGAGACTGGGCAGCGCTCGGTGAGGACGTGTTCGTTTACAGCCTCGCCAAGGTGCGCATCGGTCGGTGCGCGACGCTGTCCTATCGCTCGCACGTGTGCGCGGGCACGCACGACTTCTCCGACCCGGCACTCCCGCTGCTCAAAGTGCCGGTGGTGATCGAAGACAATGTGTGGATCGGCACGGAAGCGTTCATCGGTCCTGGCGTCACCGTTGGAGACGGCGCGATCGTCGGTGCGCGCGCCGTAGTCGTGCGATCGGTGGAACCCTTGCACATCGTGGCGGGGAATCCGGCCCGGACAGTCGGGGCACGAGCGTGTCCATCTCGGTCCTGATCCTCACGTTCAACGAGGAAGCGAATATCGCCGGCTGCCTCGACTCAGTGAGCTGGTGCAACGACGTCGTGGTGCTCGATTCGTTCAGCACCGATCGCACTGTAGAGCTGGCAAGAGCACACGGCGCGCGCGTCGTGCAACGTGCGTTCGACAACTACGCGAACCAGAGAAACTACGGGCTGCGCGATATCGAATATCGCAACGGCTGGGTGCTGATGCTCGATGCCGATGAGCGCGTACCGGAGGAGTTGCGGCTCGAGATGATCGAGATCACGAATCGCGCCGCCGATTCGCTCGCACTGCTGGGCATGCGCCGCAAGGATCACATGTTCGGCCGCTGGATCCGGCGCGGCAGCGGCTACCCCACGTGGTTCGGGCGACTCGCGCGCGTGGGTCGCGTGTGGGTCGAACGGCCGATCAACGAGGAGTACCACACGGACGGCGAGCGCGCGATGCTGCAGGGACACCTGCATCACTTCCCCTTCAACAAGGGACTTTCGGCCTGGTTGCAGAAGCACGATCGCTATTCGACGATGGAGGCGGAGCTGCGCGCGAGCTCGACGCACGCGCGCCCGCGCATGGCGGCGCTGTTCGGTCACGATCCGGTCGCGCGGCGCCGTGAGCTCAAGGCGCTCGCGTATCGCATGCCGGGACGACCGCTGCTGATGTTTCTCGCGCTTTACGTATTCCGCGGCGGTTTCCTCGACGGTCGCGCAGGTCTCACGTTCAGCCTGCTGCGCGCGTGGTACGAATTCATGATCGACTGCAAGTACGCGGAGCTTCGTCGACGACGCGCAGGACTTCCGGTCTAGTTAAATCGTAACGTCCCATTCACATCGCGTCGGCAACCTTCGCCGCGGTGTGATGACTCAGGGACGAGAATGGTTTTATGGGCCGCGGCGCTGGCGCTTTTCTCGAGTCCAGCCTATGAGAGCCCGGTTCGCGGCTCCGGTGATGACCTCCTGTTGCTGTCGGGCGCGGAGCTGTCTGCCACGGACACCGTGGTGTACGAGGCGATCCCGAACACACTAGCGCTTCCTCCGCATCCACTGAGCGTTCCCGCGACATCCGATGCGGAGAGCGGCGTTGCCGAGATCGCGAGCGCGGCCAGTGCTCCTCACGCGCTTGCTGTACATCTGCCGCAAGCACTTGATGAAGATCGGTCGTACGTCCTGTGGGTGAGGAACGCGCTCGGGGAATGGAGCAACGGCGTGCGCATCAACGATGCACGCCCGCTGTGGATCACGCCGGATTTCGCGTACGCGACGGCGCCGGTGGCTGACTTGCCGAGAGTGCTCAAGGTCGTTGGCCGTAATCTGCATCCGGCGCCGGGCGCGACGACGCAGGTCCGTCTCAATGGACCACAGACGTACACGATCCCGGCGAGCAGCGGCGCGGCGGCACTACAGCGACATGTCGCGACGGCGGCCTTGCCGACGACTCTCGCCGTTGGCACCTACTCCGTCGAAGTCAGCCGCGATGGTGTGAGCTGGACTGCTCTGATCGGAGATGGCACACCCCAGACTTTCGTCGTACTTGCCGATCCTCCGTCGCCTCAACCGTTTCACGTTGACGATCCGCTGTACGGCGTCGGATCGGACTTCCGCATCGCTCGTGCAGGTGTGCCATGTCAGCCCGACGACGCGCAGGACGATACGCCCTGCATCCTGAACGCAATTCATGCGGCGAAAGCAGTGGGCGGCGGAACACTGGTGTTCGGAGCTGGCACGTGGAGCATTCTCGACCCGCAGGCGCACGGCACGTTCAGCGCCGTGCCCGGCGATGGCATCGTCGTGCCGCCAAACGTGAATCTGGAGGGCGCCGGGGCAGCCGCGACGACAATCGTGCGCGGCGCCTCGTGGACACGGAGTTACTCCACGTTCGCCGTGCAAGGCCCCGCCACGGTGCGCGGAATCACCTTCCGCGACGAGTCGCACTACACGTCGGTCGGTCAGGAGACAGGACCGATGCTTTCCGTGGGCGTCAAATGGTATTGGGCCGACAACTACGGCACGCCGCCGGTCACGCGCGCATCGCACGTGGTCATAACGTCGAACGTGTTCGACAAGCCTTTCGTCGCGATCGGCAACGGCGGACTGCCCATCGACCATCTCTTCGTCACCCACAATACCTTTGGCGGCGCCTACACCAACGGCGTCTACCTCGCGAACGACACGAACAACACCGCGTATCGCTACGACTTCGCGGATTCGGTCATTGCGTACAACACGTTCCACCCCTCCAGCTACATCGATCCGGCGAACGCGCAGGGCGTGATCGCCTCGCAGATCAATTCCGGCCGGCGCGTCGATTTCAGCCACAACACGGCGGATGGCTCATCGACCGCATTCCTCTACAACAGCACAGACCCGAAAGGCTGGCGCGCCGCCTTCTTCTGGAGCACCGGCATGAACCAGGAGATGGTGCTCGTGTCGCGGAACATCGCCCTGTGCAGCGGCGACAAGGTGGGCGATGGCGAAGGCATCGTGTTCGACAGCACCACGCAGAACGAGGCCTTTCCCAGCGCGCAGCCGGTGACTTCCGCATCGAGCACGGCCATCACCGTGCAGGGGACCGTGCGGACCGGCCGCATCGTTTACGGCGTGTGGCAGCCGATCCCCGACCTCAATGCGTACTACGCGGGAGCGTGGTTGCGAATCGTGCAGGGGCAGGGTGTCGGGCAGTGGCGCAAAGTGGTCTCGCTGACCACCGGTTCCAACGAAAACGGGCCGACCGTTACGGTGAACGTCGCGCCGGCGCTCGACGTGGTGCCCCAGCCTGGCAGTCTCGTGCTCGTCGGCCGCGGCAACTGGCAGACGACTATCGTCGATAATTTCAGCGATCAGCGGCAGCCCTTGTGCACGAAGGCGAACGTCACGCGTCCCACAGGCGGCACGCTGAGCTGGTACGCCTCGACGGCGGATTCCGTGATGGAGGGCAACCAGCAGTTCGACACCAACGGCATCCTGCTCGCCCATCAGTACAAGGAAGTCGACCCGTCGGCCGGCTCGTTGGAGCCTTTCACGATGACGCAGTCCGCGAACGAGGTGCGCGGCAATCTCATCGATGGCGAGTACGACTGGTCGACGCCGCAAAGCGCGTCCGGGATCTTCCTCGGCTATGCGGCCACACCCGGCGCCGGGCCGCCGCCGGTAATCAGCTACGGCATCTCGATCGCGCGCAACACCTTGCGGCGAGCGGACACGACTCGCGAAGTCACCGGCGCGGCCGTGGGCGCGATCGGGTTGGGTCCTTCGTGGTGGACGGGCCCGCACGATGGACAGGGAGCGACCTGGTGGAAGATGGCCGACGCCACGCTCGTGTTTCACAACTCACTCACGGACATCAACGGCGGCGGCGTGAGCCGGGTTGGCATCGGCATCGACAGCGCGTACAGCGAGAACACCGTCGCCTGGAACTCCGTGCTCTTCGCCAACGCCTGCAACAACGTCCAGACATCGGTGGTGGATTACGGCATCGGCACGGTGCGCCACTGTCCGACCGATGCGAATTCCTGCGAATGCAATGAAACTGTCGCACGCTGACGCTACCGTGCAGCCTCGCTGGGGCGTCGAGCGGAAGCGAATCCACCGTGCAACTCTTTCTGGCATTCGTGGTGGCCCTCTCGATTACCGCAGCGTTGATTCCACCGCTTGCGCATTGGGCACCGCGCGTGGGCCTGACGGACGCGCCAGGCCCACGCAAGGTTCATTCCGCGCCGGTGCCGCGTGTCGGTGGCATCGCCATGGCTGCGGGCATTCTCGTGCCCGCGCTCTTCATGCTGAACCTGAATGCCGCGCTCGACGGCATGTTCGCCGGGCTGCTCGTGCTGCTGATCGTCGGCGTCTGGGACGATCGCGTGAACGCGAGCTACTGGAGCAAGTTCCTCGGCCAGTTCGCCGCTGTCGCGCTCTGCATGCACATCGGCGACATCCGCATCGACACGCTGGCCTTCGGTGAGCTGCCAGCAGCGGTTTCATGGGTTCTCACGTTCGTGTTCCTGGTCGGCGTCACAAATGCCGTGAACCTGTCGGATGGATTGGACGGCCTTGCAGGCGGCATGGCCATGCTGTGTCTCGCAGGCATTGCTCTCCTTGCCGCCATGAGTGGCAATGGACTCGTGATCGCGGTCGCGACGATCGAGGCAGGCGCGATCCTCGGGTTCCTGCGTTTCAACACGCATCCCGCACGCGTCTTCATGGGCGACGGCGGCAGCCAGGTGCTTGGCTTCTCGATCGGCGTGCTGGCGATTCTTGCCACGCAGGGCGAGAACGTGGCGGTGAGCGCGGCGCTGCCGCTGCTACTCATAGGCGTGCCGATCATCGATACGTGCGGAGTGATGGTGCGGCGGCTGCTGGAAGGGCGTTCGCCGTTCTCCAGCGACCGTAATCACCTGCACCACAAGCTTCTCTATCTCGGCTTCGATCACCGCGCGGCGGTGATCCTGATTTACGGCTTGCAGGCTGCGCTCTTCCTGCTCGCCTTTTTCCTGCGCTTCGAATCCGATCTGTTGATCGGATCGCTCTTCTGCGGGTTCGCGATCGCCGCGCTCGGCACTCTGCGGTGGCTCGGCCGGATCGGCTGGCGTGCAGATACCGGGGTCTGGCGGCACGCACGTCCGGACGGCAGCATCGAGCGCTGGGTCTTCGCGCGACTCCCGCAAGGGCGCCTGCAATGGCTGGCGCTTCTCGCGATGGGCGCGGCACTCAGCGCATACGTTGCGATGACACTTGTCATCAGCGATCGCGTCGATGGCGATCTCGGCATTCTCTGCGTCGGCGTGCTCGGCGCGCTGCTCATACTGTTAAATGTGGCGCGCAGCGAATCATCGCGCGTGTGGGTGGATCGAGCGGCCGCGTACGTCGGCGTCGTGCTGATCGTTTACCTGGACCAGACTGCGCCAGGCAAGAGCGAGCTGGTCGTCAGTGCGTCCTGGACGCTGCTTGCGATCACGGGCGCTGCGGCTTTGTTGCGCTTCTGGTTGTCACCCGCGCGTCGTATCGAAGTGACCTCGCTCGACGTGCTCGTCGTCTTCATCGCCGTGGTGTTGCCGAATCTCGCGGGCTCGATTCCGCTGCCCGCGGATCTGCCAGCGGGCATTACGAAGGCAATCGTGTTGCTCTACGTCGTTGAAGTTCTATTCGGCATGGACCTTCGGCGTAATGTGCCGCGCGCTGCGCTCGCACTCACTTTCGGCGTGATCGCTGCGCGCTCGCTCATCACACAGATTCTGTAGAAGGTCTGTCACACGTTCGTCACGGCCTCTGCCTACAGTCTTCCGCCCCTCGACATTCAAAATTCCGAACGAGGTCGGCTGATGACGCACAGATCAGCAGCACTGGTGGCGATGCTTTCTGTTCTTGCGGTGCTGACCGCGTGCGGCGGCGCGGATGCGCGTCGCCTGAGTCACATGTCGCGCGGGCAGATGTATTTCACTGAAGGCAACTACGAGAAGGCGCGCGTCGAGTTTCGCAACGCCCTGCAGATTTCGCCCAACGATCCCGATGCGCGCTTCATGAACGGACGCGTGGCGGAAAAGCTGTCCGATCTGCGCGGCGCGGCGGGCATGTACCAGGGCGCCATCGACGTGTCACCGGATCATGTCGAGGCGCGTGCCAATCTCGGTCGGCTCATGGTGTTCGCTGGCGCGCCGGCGCGGGCGCTCGAGATCGTGGAGCCGGCTCTCGTGAAGAACCCGGAGAACCCGGCGCTGCTCACGGTGCGCGGCGCCGCCCGGGTGCAGTTGAAAGACAAGGCAGGCGCGCTGGCGGATGCCGAGCGCGCCGTTCGGAATGCGCCGGAGGACGAGAACGCCGTGGCGCTGCTCGCATCGCTCTATCGCCAGTCCGGCGAGGTGGGGCGGGCAGTCGAGCTGATCAAGCGCGTGCTGGCGAAGAAGCCGAATACGGTCGATCTGCGACAGGTGCTCGCGAGTCTCTACATTTCGGCAGGCGAGCCTGATCTGGCCATCGAGCAGATCCGCAAGGTGATCGAGCTGCGTCCGGAGGAGCTTGGACACCGCGTGGAGCTCGCGCTGATCTACGCGCGCGAGAAGAAGCCCGTCGAGGGTGAAGCCGTGATGCTCGAAGCGACCAAGGCGCTGCCGAAGAACGATGCGGCGAAGCTGGCTTACGTCGATTTCCTCTCGGCGCAGGTTACGCAGGAACGGGCTATGCAGGCCCTGCGTCAGTTCATCGCGCAGGATGCGCGCAGCTTCGAGCTGCAGCTCGGTCTCGGTGCGTTTCAGCAGAGGCTCGGGCAGAACGATCAGGCGGTGGCGACGTACAACAAGATCATCGAGCTGGATGGCGACGGCCCGAATGCGCTGACGGCGCGTAACCGGATCGCGGGTATCGAAGTGAGCCGCGGTCGGCTGGATGAGGCGCTGAAGCTGGTCGACGCGACGTTGAAGAAGAATCCGCGCGACAACGATGCGCTCATTCTCCGCGGCAACATCGCCCTCGAGCGCCGCGATCCTGCCGGAGCCGTTGCGGACCTGCGCGCCGTGTTGCGCGATCAGCCCGGTGCCGTCGGCGTGCTGCGAACACTCGCGCGGGCGCATCTGGCCAATGGCGAGCCCGCTCTTGCGGAAGAGGCGATTCGCTCTGCGATGGACGTCGCGCCGAACGATGTGGCCGTCCGCGTCGAGTTCGCTCAGTTGCTTACGCAGACCAACCGGGCAGAGCAGGCCATCTCGCTGCTGGAAGATGGCGTTCGTGCCGCGCCCACCAGCATTCCCGCGCGCGAGGCTCTGGTGCGCGCGTACATTCTCGCTCGCTCCTTCGATTCCGCACGCGTGGCTGTGGAGGACTTGCAGGTGGCGGCGCCTCAGCTCGCGGCAGGTCCCTATCTCGCCGGTGTCATCGCTCAGGCACAGAACCGGAATGACGACGCGGCCAAGCACTTTGCGCGTGCGCTGGAGTTGCAGCCTGGCGCGATGGATGCGTTGGCGGCGCTGACTCGCGTCGACATCAGCCGCGGACAACGCGACAAGGCGTTGGCCCGCGTGCAGGCCGCAGTTGCTGCCAATCCAAAGAGCGCGCCCGCGCAGAATCTGCTGGCCGAGCTGCAGATGGAGGGCAAGAACTACGAGGCCGCTGTGCCCTCACTCCAGGAGGCGATGAAGATCGCACCGAAGTGGTGGCTGCCTTACCGGAACCTCGCGCTCGTGCAGCTCGCCCGCAAGGACAACGACGGCGCGATTACCGCCTATGAAACGGGCATCAAGGCGACCGGCCGCGATCCGACACTCGTGGGTGACCTCGCGGCGCTCTACGAGCGGACGGGGCGCATCGATCAGGCCATCGCGCACTACCAGGCGCTGCACGACCAGAATCCGCAGCTCGGCATCGCGGCCAACAATCTCGCGATGCTGCTCGTAACGTATCGCACGGATCGGGCGAGCCTCGACCGCGCGCGGGTGCTGACCGAACCGTTCGCGAAGTCCCCGAGCGCGCCGCTCCTCGACACGCATGGGTGGGTGATGTTCAAGCTCGGGCAGTACGAAGATGCGCTGCCCGTGCTCGAGCGCGCGGTGGCCGGCGCACCCAGCTCCAAAGTCATCCGGTATCACCTCGCCATGGCGCAGCTCAAATCGGGCCAGAAGGACAAGGCGCGCGCGAATCTGCAGACCGCGCTCGCGGGCACTGCGGATTTCGCGGGGGTCGACGAGGCACGGACGGTGCTCGCCTCACTGGGCGGCCGCACGGGCTGACCGCACTCAGGGCCGCGGCACGTCGCGGCCTTCCGTAGATGGAGTCTCCAGCATGAGTTCACGTCCGGCCTTTTGGATGGCCTTTTCCCTGTGCGCGGTAACGGTGAGCACCGGTGTAGCGCGCGCCCAGGCACCGCTTCTTCAGGAAGTGCGCACAGTTTCGAGCACGATTACCCCGATTGAGCGCGAGCTTGCGATCACGCAGGCGGGGTCTTATCGCGTGCAGCTCGTGGATCTGCGTGCGCCGGCTGCATTTCAATCGTTGAAGCTGGCCGTTACGAATAGCGCGACGATCCTGGGGCAAGTGACCGGGAACGCTACGACTCCGGCGACTGCAACGTTCGATGCGCCTCAGGCCACTCTCGTGATTCGCATCGTCGGCAAGCCTGCTTCGAGTGCGGGCACCGGTGCCGTCGGTGTCACTATCACGCGCGTGGCGGATTCGAGCGTCGTGCAGGATTTCGTGGAGACGATTGGCGCTCCGGTTCTTGAATTGCCGGATCACCGCGCTGTGATCGATGAGACGATCACTGCAGCGAGCTCAGGCACTTTCCAGATCGAGCTGGCAGACATGGGTCTGCCTCAATCGCTGAACGATCTGATCCTCTCTGTGACGCATCCGGGGGACACATCGCCGCTCGTGACGATTGCCGGCGGAGCTGGAACGACGAAGACGGCGACATTCGCTGCGACGGCGGGGCAGGACTATCACATCGTCGCGCTCGCTGAATCGGATGCGACGCTGAAGGCGGGACTCTTCAGTGTGCGTTTGCTCGATGGTGGAGGAAGCGCGGTCTTCTCCAAGACGAAGGCGCTCGGGCGAGTCGAACAGATCGGCACGGTGACGTTGAGTGCAGGTGCTCACGAATTGGTGCTGACCGATCTGCAATTTCCGGCGCCGCTTTCGCAAGTGGCTGCGGCTTTGGCGAGCGGCGGCCAGCGCGCGGTGCTGGCTACTGCTTCCGGCAGCACGGCGTTCACTCCTGGCGGCGGCACTTATGAGATCTTTGCCGTTGCGACGGCGACAGGGTCGACGCCGGGCACCTATGGGTTGGAAGTGCGGCCTACCGGCGGCGCGCCGCTGTTCTCTACGGTCAAAACGCTTGGTGGTGCGGTCGGAACTACGCCCGGATATAGCTACATCGCAGACGTCGCGACGGCCGGCGCTTACAAGCTGCGGCTTGCAGATCTCGAATTTCCTGCCGCGTTCACTGCGAGCCAGCTCGCAGTCTCACAGGCTGGGACTGTTCTCGGCACACTCAGCGCACCGGGCACGCTCGATCTGAACAACGTTGCTGCCGGGAAGCTTTTCATCGTCGTGCTTGCGCAGGCGAGGGCTGGTAGCAGCGGTGTGCTTGGGATCGAGGTTGCGCCTGCTGCGGGTGGGGCCAGCATTCTCGAGCTCACGCAGGGTGTGGGGAATGTGTTCGAGTCCCGCAAGGTGAGTGTGCTGAGCGCAGGAACCTATCGCGTGACCGTGCAGGATGTGGGTTTCCCGGTCGCGTTCAGTGAGTTCGGTGCCGTTGCCTCGCGCGGTGCTCAACGGTTGGGCACCGTGCACAGTGGCTCTGCGGCCAGCGGCTCGCACTTCGATTTCGATGCGACACCGGGCAACTACTTCGTGACTTTCGTGTCGACACCGAATGCCACGGAAAATGCGGGGACGTACAGCCTCATGGTTGCTGACAAACCGCCCAACCCGACGGTGACGCTGACTGCCAGTCCTGAGCAAGTGAATGTCGGTGCGACCACGGACCTCACGTGGACCGTTTCGAACGCCACCTCGTGTCTTGCTTCGGATGGCTGGACCGGCGACCGGAGCGCTGCGGGCGGCACATTCAAAACATCGGCGATCAACGCCACCACCACCTTCACTCTTGCTTGCACCGGGGATGGTGGCAGCACCACCAAGAGTGTCACCGTGACCACGCAGCAGCAGAGCAGCTCTCGAAAAAGTGGAGGCGGGAGCTGGGATCGCCTGAGCCTGCTGTGTCTCGGACTGCTCGTGCTTGCCTTGACAGCAAGGCGTTTCAACCGCTCTAGTTACGGTTGTGAACGCGCCGCCCATCCATCGCTCACCTGCTCGTGAAGCCGCCGAAGGCTTGCTGAAGGCTGCCGACCTTCCCACGTCCGATCTCACCGACGGACACATGAAGGACTTTTTCTACTGCGGCCCGGCCGCGGCGCCGGTCGGTCTGGTCGGTATAGAAATGTGTGGCGACTGCGCGTTGCTCCGCTCTCTGGCCGTCGCCGAATCCGCCCGCTCCACCGGCCTCGGCCGCGCACTCGTCGCCCGCGCCGAAGAGCATGCCCGCTCGAGCGGCGCACGCTCTCTCTACCTGCTCACCACCACCGCAGAGACCTTCTTCCATCGCCTCGGCTACATCGCTTCCCCACGCGAGACCGCGCCGCCCGGCATCCGCGAATCACGCGAGTTCGCCGACATCTGCCCCGCCAGCTCAGCCTTCATGGTCAAGCACCTGTAGGTCGCGAGGCCTTCTACTTCCGAAACGGCTCGTCCTTCCAGTCTTCGTTCGCGCGGGCGATGAGGTAGGCGTGAATGGCGTCGGCGTCGGCCGGCGTCAGGATGTCTGCGAAACCGGCCATGCCTTTGTCCTTGCGGGTGCCGCCGAGCACGATGTCCTTGAACTGTGAGCGCGCCTCGGCCGACATGTAACGCAGATCCTTCAAGCCGCCACGTGCGTTTTCGCCGTGGCAGCGTGAGCACGTTTCACCGAACAGCTTCGCGCCTTTGCGAACCGTGTCTTCGGTGGCGCGCAGTGGTGGAGGAGGCGGAATTGCCGAAGGCGGCGGCATGGGCGGCAGGCTCACACCGGTCGCGCCGAGCTTGAACACCATGAGCCGGCCTGGGCCGAAGCGTACGGGCGTGGGACCCGCAACCAGGCCCGCCACGGGTGACCCGCCCCACCCGAAATTCACCGCGACGTACTGCTCGCCGTCGAGCTCATACGTCATCGGTCCGGCGATGGCGACCGTCTGGGTATCCATCTCCCAGAGCTTCGCGCCGTTATCCGCGCGATACACGGCCAGCGTCCTGTTGATGGTGCCCTGAACGAGAATGTTGCCCGCGGTCGAGAGAATGCCGCCCGAGCCGGGATAGGGGTACATCACCCGGAACGCTTCCTTCTGCTGCACCGGATCCCACGCGAGCAGATAGCCCTTTTCGCGACTGTCCGCGACCTTCTGCAACGCCTTGCGCTCTTCAGGGTGCCCCACGTAGTCGAAGCCGCTGTTCGAACGATGTGGCACGAACTTGAACTCGCCGTCCTTTACGCGCGACATCACCATCCATTGCTCCTGTGCGGACAGGTACACGAGGCCGGTGATCGGGCTGTATGACATCGGGTGCCACGTGTGGGCCGCGAGCAGCGTCGGCGTCATGAGGAACGGCTTCTCGGTGAGATACGCCTCCGGATTGACGATGGGCCGGCCGGTTTTCAGGTCCACACCGGATGCCCACAGGTTCGGCACGTAGCTCTTCGCGGAGATGACCTTGCCCGTCTTGCGATCCAGCACATAGAAGAAGCCGTTCTTGGGAGCCTGCATCAGCACCTGACGCATGCGCCCGCCGATCCTGATGTCCGCAAGCACGATCGGTTGCGTGCAGGTGAAGTCCCACTGCTCGTTCGGCACCATCTGGTAGTGCCAGACGTACTTGCCCGTGTCGACGTTCACCGCAATGATGGAGCAGAGAAACAGGTTGTCGCCGCCGCCGGGACTGCGGAAGTGCTGCACATGGGGCGAGCCGTTGCCAGTGCCGAGATAAACGAGGCGCAGCTTCGGGTCGTAGACGAACGAATCCCAAACCGTGCCGCCGCCACCGAACTTCCACCACTCGCCGTTCCACGTTTTCGTGGCCATCGGCATTACGTTGTCGGAGGCCTCGCCGTCAGCGCCGTTCGCGGGATTGCCCGGCACGGTGTAGAACTTCCAGAGCTTCTTGCCCGTCTGCGCATCGTACGCAGTGACGAACCCGCGCACACCGTAGTCCGCACCGCCATTGCCGACGACCACGACGCCATCGAAAACGCGCGGCGGACCGGTGATGGAGTACGCCTCACTCTTGTCGAAAGTTTGCACCGACCACACTTCGTTGCCGGTGCCGGCGTCGACCGCGATGAGCCTTCCATCGAGCGCACCGATGTAGATCTTGCCCTGCCACGCGGCGATACCACGCGCCGAAGGGCCGCAGCACGCAAGGCGCGCCCACTCCGTTGCGACCTTTGGATCGTAGGTCCACAGCACTTTGCCGTTGTGCGCGTCGTATGCGGTGACGACGTTCCACACTGAAACGTTGTAGAGCACGCCGTCTATGAAGAGCGGCGTGGCTTGCACACCGCGATAGGTGTTCAGGTCCGCGTACCACGCGAGGCCGAGTTTTCCTGCGTTGTCCGCGTTGATCTGTTTGAGCGGACTGAACCGCTGCTCGTCCCACGTACGGCTGTAGGACATCCACTGGCCCGGCTCCGCGTTCGCGTTGCGGAGGCGCTTCGAGGTGACATCGGCCGGCCCGGCCGACGCCGGCAGCGCCCATGACGCCAGCACGATGGCGATGAGACACTGTCCTCCCCGGGTCAGAACTGAAACTCGACGCATCTTGCCTCCCACGGGCGGCGCCCGACGATGCGTTCAGTCTACGAATCTTGCGATGGAGAACGCGAGCGTTGCAACGGCGATCACCATTCCGATGAGCTGCGCGCCTGCTCCAGGGCGTGCCAGGCTTCGTCGATGCGAGGTTGAAGGCGGTTGCGGGCGGCGGTGAGCTCGTCGAGTTTACCGCGGAGCAGGGCGGGGCCTTCCTGCAGGCGGGTGACGAGCTCTTCCTGGCGATTGCGTACAATCTCGTCGATGTGAGCGAGATCGCGCGGATCGGCAGGCTCGCTGGGATCGAACTTGAACGCCTCGTCGCGAAGTCGATACCACGTGCGGAGCTCCAGGGCAGCCGTCCAGTCCAGCATGTCATTCAGCGTCGTTGGGTGTCGGCCGATATCCGCTGCGGTTTCAATGCCGGCGCGACGAAGCTTCTGGACTTCGCTCGGCCCGATGTGTTGAAACGCAGCCCCATCGATGCTGAAGCCTTCCAGGTAACGCGACCGCTGCTGCCATTCCTTGCGCTTCTCCAGCGCATCGAGCTGCACCTCGCGCATCTTCGGCAAATCCAGCAGCTGCTCCTTCGCTTCGACGAGCTGCGTGAGCTCCCGCTCGAAGGGCACGATCGAGCATTCGTGCTGCCACTCCTGTGCCAGATCCTTCCAGCGCTCCTCGGCAAGGGCGAACTTCAGCGGGCTGCGCGTCATACCGAAGAACACGAGAAACCGGCTCAGCAGACTCCGTGATGCCCGCGAAGCATTGCTGACCCGGGCCCGCGGAACAGGCAGCTCCGGCATCGGGCGCGGCACAGCGGTAATCTCGTCCCACAATGATTTCAGCGCGGCCGTATTGAAGGCCTCGGCAGCTGGCAGCTGCGCCGCGAATAGCTGCACACCGGTGCGGCCCTCGATGTCGCACCAGCAACAGTAGTACTCGCGATGGTGATAGTGAAGGCGCGAAACCTCGCAGGGCGCCAGTACGCGTTCGAGATCCTCCAGTGCGTTGATCCATTGAGTAGCGGCCGGACGCTCAGCATTCCCCGGCGCGGCGAACGCGCGCTCGAACAAGTTTGCAATCCGGGTACCGAACGCGCCGAGCGGCAGCGTCCCCGGCGGTGCCGACATGCCAAGCGAGGCGCTCGCCGCACCGTACACAAAGCGCGACTCCGCAATCGCGCGCTCGATCGGCATTTCACCCGACTCATGCCGGCCCGCAAACGGATGCCGCCCAACGAACAGCAGGTGAAACAACAATACCGCCAGCCCGAACGCATCGTGATTGGCCGTACGACGCAGGCCGCGAAAGGCTCTGCCTTGCAACTCAGGCGCCGTGAACAGCGGCACGCCCACGTCGCACGGATAGGTTCGGATGCGGTCGCGAATCTGAAACGAGTCGCAGTCGATCAGCACCACCGTACCATCGTGACCGATGAGCGCATTCCCGTGATTGACGTCCGCGATGACATGACCCTGTTCGTGCATGAGCGCAAAGGCGCGCGCGATGTTGGCGCTCGCCCGCACGACGAATCGAAAGTCGACGTTCGGAAAAGCCTGCCGGCGACTCTTCGGGCTATACAGCTCGTGGACGTCTTCGCGGGCGCTCACCTTCGGCATCAGAAAGCCGCGCGCCACCTGGTTCTCGTCGAGCAACAGGTCGACCGGCCATGCCGCCACGCGCTGCAAAGGGTCCGATGACATCCCCGTCATCGCCGCGAGCTTCTCCACCTTCAGCGCATTCGGCGGCTTGCGATAGATTTTCGCGACGAGATTGGGCGCGCCCTGAACCGAATGGACCGCGCCTTCACCGCCTTTGCCCAGCGCCGGGCCGAGGCGCACCAGAGACATGTTGCGCCGTCGGCGGAGCTGCATGCTCACATCGTCGGCGGGCGACGCGTGGCCAGGATGAGCGATGCGTCGTCATCCGTGCGCGCGCGGACGGCGGGGGACGTCAACATCTTCGTCAGGGATTCCGACAGCGTGCTCACTTCACCCGATGCATTACACGCATGCAACGGCGCGAACGTCGTCCTGAAGAAAGGCTCATGCGCGGACTTGCTTGCAAAGTTCACCGCGAGTGCTTCGAGCCCGTCGGAAAGAAGCGCAACGTCGAGCGTCTCATCCGGCAGAGGAGCTATCGCGGCGTTCGCGAGAGCACTCTCATCGCTCAGGAAGAACGTCGTGTTCGCGTACTCACCTTTCTGCGGCCAGAACACACATCGCCACGAGGGCGGGTGCGTTCCAATCACGATCACGCCGTCTCCCACTTGCAAAGCTGCGCCGCCGACCGGCGCAACGATCACGGCGAGCAGCGTGCAGGCGAGGTCCCGTATCGGCACGTGACGTTCCAGCGCCGCTTCGGACATCCGTTGGCGCGCGAGTACGGCCCCCTCACGCAAAACCTCCGCATAGTCCCTGCGACCCGCGCGCACACCGAGCTGTGCGATCGCACTCACCGTCCAAACGGCAATTTCCGCGCCCTGATGTCCCTGCCCAGCCGTGCCTGCGCCATCGGCGACAACCGCGACCAGCGTGTCGTGTTCCGCGAGCAGGGAGCAGACCATGCGGTCCTGGCACGGCTGGTTGAGTTTTTCGTGAGAGCTACCGGTTGCCTGCCCGGCTGCGAAGCGCCACATCGATCAATCCAGGATTGCCCAGCCGTCCGGCGCGGTCGGGTTCTGCAGTGTGGGTGTATCCGAGACCTGTGAGCGCGAGACGCTGCTGAGCGAGTCCGACAGCCAGACGAACAGCTGCGCGAACGACAGGCTCTTCAGTCGCAGTGGCTGGCGAACCGCGACTTTCGCAAGCGTGCCGATGTCCGCATTCTCCACGGCGACGGCGTAGAACATGAACGCCTTGCTCGCCTCGCCGTCCTTGATCAGCTGCTGTGCCTTGCCGATGTCGTCCGTGGGAGCGCCGTCCGAAATCAGGAAAATCCATGGGCGGTAGTAGCCGATCCCGTTCGCCCGATAGGCCTCCTTGCGTTCGGCAACGAGCGTTGTGGCACGCACGATGGCTTCACCCATCGGTGTCTGCCCGGAGGCCCTGAGCGCAGGCGGCTTGAAGGTGTCCGCGGTCACGAAGGATTGCAAGACCCGCACCGGGCCGAACGTCACGACAGCCACTTCGACCCGCTTCGAAGCCATCGTATCTGCACGCAACTGCTCGGCGAACAACCCGAGACCCGCGTTGAGCTGTCCGATTTTGGCGCCCTTCATGGACCCGGACGTGTCGAGCAGCAGCAGGCACGCACAGCGTGGCTCGGGATTGTCCGCGAATTCGACATTGCTGAACGGGACCTGCTCCAGCGTGGTCATCTCACCCGCACCTCCGGTCCGAATGGTAGCCTATGGGCACCATGCGCATCGTGGACCTGCACACACTCCGCGCGGACGGCGGCTGGCGGCCCTTCTCCTTCCTGAAGGTGACCACCCATGAAGGCCTCACGGGCTGGTCGGAGTTTGCCGAAGGGAGCTGGAGTCCGGCGTTGTCCGAGGTCATCCGTGCGCTCGGGCGCCACGTCATCGGCGAGGACCCGACACACTTCGCGAAGCTCTCCGCGCAGCTTCATGCAGTCACGCAATTCACTGCTGGGGGCTTGAGTCACCAGGCCGTGGCGGCCATCGAGAATGCCTGCATCGACATCGCTGCAAAGGCACGTGGGGTGCCGGTGTATGCGCTCTTCGGCGGGCCGATCCGGGATTCCGTCGATGTGTACTGGTCCCATTGCGGGAGCTTTCGCGCGCGCCATCCGGACCTGTTCGAGAAGGTGGTTGGCAAGCCGCGGCTCAAGAGCCTCGACGATATCTCCGCCCTGGGCGTCGAAGCAGTGGCGCGCGGCTTCAAGGCGGTGAAGACCAATCCGATTCTGTTCGGTCCCGCCGGACCCTTCCTGCTGAACCCGGGCTTCGTGCCCGAACACCTGGGGCATCGACGCGGGCTCGACGAGCCGACGCTGCATGCCATTGCAGATCAAACGGCGGCGATGCGCGAAGCACTGGGGCCCGATCGCGGACTCATGCTGGACGTGAACTTCTCGCTGCGACCCGAAGCGCTGCGCCGCCTGGCGCGCATGCTGGAGCCCTTGCGCCTCACGTGGCTCGAGACGGACCTGCACGATCCCGCCGCGCTCGGCGCGTTCCGCTCGGTGGCCCGCGTGCCCGTGGCATCGCTCGAATCGATTTACGGTCGTCGCGGGTACAAGCCGTATTTCGATGCGCAGGCTGTCGACGTGGCGATCGTGGATGTACCGTGGAATGGATTTGCCGAAGCGATGCGCATCGCGGCGCTGGCAGAGACGTTCGAAGTGAACGTTGCGCCTCACAACTTCTACGGACCGCTCGCGGATCTCATGAGCGCGCACTTCTGCGCCGCTGTCCCGAACCTTGCGGTGATGGAATTCGAAGGGGACGACGTGCCCTGGAAATCGTCGCTGCTGACGGTTGCGTCCGAGATGCGCAACGGGCAGTTCATCATCCCGACGGGCGTGGGGTGGGGCGCGGACGTGGATGAGAAGGCCGTCGCCGCGCACCCCTGGGCGTCGGGAAGGATTACATGAGCGCGGGCCCATGAGCTCGCCACGCCTGTCGCGGCTTCTCTCTGGCGTCAGTTGTTTTGCGTGCAATACACCGCACGACCCGCGCGAGCTGCTCACGGTGTGCAGGGCTTGCGGCCTCCCGCTGCGCGTGGATTACGACCTTTCGCGTGTGCGTCTGACGCTTGCGGACCTCGTGGGCCGTGCGCCTTCGCTTTGGCGGTATCGGGAAGTGTTGCCGCTGGAGGAGGGCGATGAGATCTCGCTGAGCGAAGGGTTCACGCCGCTGCTGCAGGTCGAGCCGAACGTGTGGGTGAAGGACGAGGCGCGCAATCCGACGGGATCGTTCAAGGCGCGCGGCATGGCCGTTGCCATTTCCATGGCGAAGCATCTCGGCGCGCGGGCGTTGTCAGCTCCTTCGGCTGGGAATGCCGCGGGAGCGCTTGCTGCGTACGGCGCTCGGGCCGGGTTGCCCGTGACGGTAGCGATGCCTGAGGACACGCCGGCTGCTTTCTTCAATGAGTGCGAGCTGTATGGCGCGACCGTGCACAAGGTGAAGGGCACGATTGCGGATGCGGGCAAGTTTCTGCGCGAGCATGGACCGAAGGATGCGTTCGACGTGTCGACGTTGCGCGAGCCGTATCGCATCGAAGGCAAGAAGACCATGGCGTATGAGCTCGTCGAACAGATGGGCGGCGAGATTCCCGACGCGGTGTTGTATCCCACTGGAGGCGGCACGGGGCTCATCGGGATGTGGAAAGCGTTCGATGAGATGGAGCGCCTTGGATGGGTGCCGGCAGGCAAGCGGCCGCGATTCGTTTCCGTGCAGGCGGCGGGATGTGCGCCGGTTGCGAAGGCGTTTCACTCAGGAGCTGTGCGCACCGAGCCTTGGCCTGATCCGCAGACGCGGGCGTATGGATTGCGGGTGCCTTCGCCGCTCGGCGGGTTTCTGTGCGTGCGTGTTTTGCGCGCGACGAATGGCACGGCTGTGACGATTCCAGATGATGAGACTGAGCGCGCTACTCGTGCGCTTGGCGCGAGCACCGGAATCGATGTGTGTCCTGAGGGTGGCGCGGCGTGGGCTGCGCTTGCGCGATTGCGTGGCAGCGGTTTCGTTCGCGCTGATGACAGGGTGGTTGTTTTCAATACGGGCACCGGATTGAAGTATCGCTAGGCTTTGGCGGAACGCTCGCGCGAGGCGATGCGTTGATGTGGCGGAGGACTGTGCTATGCCACGTCAAAAACGGCCGAAGCGCAAAGCCACGAAGAAGTGGTCTGCGCGGGTGATGCAGCGGAGCGATGCGATGGACCTCGAGAGCGGCGTTTTCAAGAAACGCAGCGCCCGTCAGGTGGCGCTTTCGCTGAAGCGCTCCGCAGAGTCCAGCAAACGGCGCAAGTCCACGCCGTTCCGTTCGGCGATGTCGATGCTCAACTTCGAGATCAATCGCGGTGGGCGCAACCTGTCTGCCGAACGACGCCGCGTTCTGAATCAGGCCAAAGTGGAATTACGCAAAGCCTTTCACCGCCCGCCCGCTTGAGTCACTCGCGGGCGGCCTGGACGAGGGCGATTCGGGCGAGGAGTTGATCGCGGAGAGGGCCGGGAGGTTGGCCTGCTGCGAAGGCCGATGCGTCGTCGGGATGCTCTTCGGCCCAGAGTTGGGCGATGTGTTCGATGGTGCCGTTGTCGCGACCGACGTCGAAGAGGTTGGCGATCTCAATTGCGGCGGCAGGGTCGGCGGTGGCCAGTCGAGCGGCGACGTCCGATGCGACGAGCTTACGGTCGTCTGGATTTTCGATGCTGCTTGCCCAGTCGATCGCGCCTCCGGGGTCGGCGGCCGTCCACAGTCGCGCGACGCGAGTCCGCAGTTCGTCGCGCGTCGCGCCGGGCTCGATACGCTCGATGATAGCTGCCGCAGCGTGCGCATCCGTTGCAATGAGCGCTGGCAACGCTTCGGCCAGCGCGTGCTCGCGCTTGCTCGCGTCGCTGGCGAGAAGGGCCTCCTCGATGTCGCGAGCGAGCCGCCAGCTTTGATGCGTCGGGGACAGTACTCGCGTGCCCAGCCCTTCCTCCTGCTTCGGCACTCGTATGTGAATCAACGCTTGCACCTTGACAGGCGCGTATGCCGTTGCGCGCGCGGCTGCAGGCCATGGCGGTTTATGCACCGCCAGGCCCGCAATCGCGCCGATCGCGATCAAACAGGTGATCGTTGCTCGCATGTCGAGCACCACAAACGTCGCGATTAGTTGTTGGGCGTTCCACCCGTGCCGGACGGCGTGTCCGTGCCGCTGGTGATGTACACCTTGTCGAGCTGCGCCCCATCCTCGCGATAGCCGAACGTCAGCGTGTGATTGCCGGCGCTCAGGTTGAACGTAGTCGGGTACTGCGCCCACGCCCATGAGCTCGCAACCGGAATGTTGTTCCACATTGCGAATGACCCGTTATCCATCCGCACCCAGAACGAGTCATCGTTCGCGCTCGGCGTCTTCCGCCGAATCCACATGCGATACGTGCCAGCCGTGCTCACATTGAACGGCAACGAAACCCAGCCAGCCGCAGTCGTCGGCGCACTCGCCGTGCTGTTGTTGCCGGGTTTGACCGTCACGTACTGACCCGAAGCAGCCTGCGAATCCGCGATGTTGTCGTTCCAGGTCGACCCAACGGTGCCGCGCTCCGCTTCGAGCCACACACTGCTGCCGCCACCACCGCCACTCCCGGACACAAACCCCTTCAGCCACGTCATCGCCGGCCGCTCGGAGCCATTGCTGTTCACGATCCCCGTGCCATCGCGCCACGTCTGGCCAACGATGTAACCCCACAGCGTGATGCCCTTGACGCTGTTGTGATTCCACATGACCGGAAACAGATCCTGGTACTTCGCCAGTTGCCCCGAATCGCTCCCGCCGCCCGTGATGTCGAGCTCCGAGATGTACACATCGAGTCCGGTGGTCGCATAGGCATTCAGCGCCGTCGTCATCTGGCTGGCATTCATGCTGTCCAGGTTGAAGTAGTGCGCCTGCACGCCGATGCCATCGATGAGCCCGCGCGCCCTTAGCAGATTAATGATATTGAGATATTGATTGCGCGCGTTCTGATCATTCTCGGTCCCGTACTCATTGATGAGCAGCTTCGCATTCGGAAAGTACTGCCGCGCGAGCTGGAACGAGGTGATGACCCAATCCCAACCCGTGGCACCGTCCCCGCCCAGCGCGTTCTTGAATGGCAGCGGTGTCTTGATCGGCTCGTTCACGACGTCGACCGCCCACGTCTGCGGAAACTCCTGCGCGACGAGCCGGATCCATTCCTCGATCTCGGCGCGCTGCTGGGCCTGCGAGAGCGAAGTGATCCAGCCCGGATACTGCGCGCCCCAGACGAGGGTGTGCGCTTTGAACTTGAAGCCCCGCGCCACCGCGTAGTCGTACGCGACATGGGCCTGACCCCAGTTCATGACGTTGCGCGTGCCCTCGACGGATCCCCACTTCGTGGCGTTCTCGGGCGTGACCTGATTCCAGTACGTCGCGAAGTTGGACGGCGCGCTGCCGCCCATCGCGCTGCCGACAAACTTCGATTTTCCCGCTGCCATTTGCGCGGTGGCCTGCATCGGCAACGAGACGCAGATGCCGAGAGCAAGCAGCAAGGCAAGCGATCGCCCGCAGGCGAGTGCAGTTCTTTTCATGTCATTTCCTCCGTGAATGCCGTCGCTGGACGGCGGTGATTCCAGGCCAACGGCAATCATGATACCGCTAACATGAATTGCGAAGGAACCGGTTCCTTGGATTCAGGCAACCGGGGGGCCCCCCGATCCATCGCGACCTGCGCAATACGTGGACTACTCTCGCGCCTGCCAAAAATTGACGCGGGGAGTCGCAATCATGGACATGCAGAAGGTCGCAAAATGGCTCATCGTCTGCGGACTGACAGCGGTGGGCTCGGCATACGCACAGACGGATCCGGGCGTGCGCCCGGGCGGCGCAGGCGCAGGAGGACCGCTTCCCGGCCTGTCCGGCAATGAGCGGGCGTTCTTCGACGTAGGTCTCGAGGATTTCGAGGAAGCAGAGGGAGTTGGCGACGGCCTGGGGCCGCGTTTCAACCTGGACTCCTGCGGCGGCTGTCATATCCAGCCGGCCATCGGGGGCACTTCTCCTTCAGTCAACCCGCAATTCGATATTGCTACGGCGTTCGGCGCCCGCAACACCGTGCCGTCCTTTATCACTCGCAATGGGCCGGTGCGCGAGGCGCGCTTCAAATCCGACGGTGGCGTGCACGGACTGTTCGTGATCAGCCAGCGATCGGATTCGACGGGCAGCGCCGGCAGCTGCAACATCGTGCAGGACAACTTCGCGGCCCAGGTCGCCGCCGGCAACGTGATCTTCCGCGTCCCGACGCCGGTGTTCGGGCTTGGACTGTTGGAAGAAATCACGGATCGGACGCTGACCATCAATCTCGCCGCGAACGGCGGCACGAAGGCGCAGCTCGGTATCAGCGGGCGCTTCAACCGCAATGGGAACGACGGGACCATCTCGCGCTTCGGCTGGAAAGGGCAGAACCCGACGGGCCTCGTGTTCTCGGGTGAGGCCTACAACGTGGAGATGGGCATCACGAACGAGGGCTTCCAGACCGAGCGTGACGAGACGCCCGAATGCCAGTTCGCGCAGCTGCCGAACGATGTGACGAACACGGACGGCGCGACCGGCGTCGACACTATCAGTGCGGTCGAGAAGTTCGCCTTCTTCATGCGATTCCTTGCCGCACCGACGCCTTCGACCACCACACCGGGCGGAGCGAACTCGATTACGGAAGGACGCAATGCCTTCGTGAACATCGGCTGCGCACACTGCCATACGCCGTCGATGACCACAGGCAACGCGACGGTCGCCGCGCTTCGTAACAAGCCCGTCAACATGTTCTCGGACATAGCCCTGCACAACATGGGCCCGGGCCTCGCGGACGACATCGTGCAAGGCGTGGCGCGCGGCGATGAGTTCCGGACGGCGCCGTTGTGGGGCCTCGGCCAGCGCATTTTCTTCCTGCACGACGGCCGCACCTCGAATCTCCTCACGGCGATTCAGGCGCACGCGAGCAATGGCAACGGTCGCTATCCGGCGTCCGAAGCCAATGCGGTGATCAACAACTTCAACGCCCTGTCGGCGCAGAGGAAGCAGGACCTGTTGAATTTCCTGCGCTCGCTATAGGTTCTCAGACGCCATCGATGCCATCGTGATCGACCCCCAGCTCGCGCAGGATTGCGACTCGCAACTCCTGCGCCTGCTGGCTCGACAGGCGGCGCGGATGGGGAAACGGCACGTCGAAGGTGGCCTGGATCCGGGCCGGCCGCGCGGACAGCACGATGATGCGGTCGGCAAGGTGAATGGCCTCTTCGACATCGTGCGTGATGAGCATCACCGTATGCCGCTCCTTCGCGAGGATGCGCAGCACTTCATTGCGCATGCGCAGGCTCATCAACGCGTCCAGCGCCGAGAACGGCTCGTCCATGTAAAGAATGTCGGGCTTCACCACGAGCGCGCGGGCGAGCTCCGCGCGTTTCAGCATGCCGCCCGAAAGCTCGTGCGGATAGCTCTCCTCGAAGCCGCGCAACCCGACGATGTCAGCGTACTCATCCGCAATCGCGATCTTGTTGGCCGGCGCATGACCGTTCAAACCGAACATCAGGTTCTCGCGCACCGTGAGCCACGGGAACACCGAGCCATGCTGTGAGATCAGGATGCCCTTGGAGTCCGGCTTGGTGCGCGGCGCGCCGTCGACGATGACCGTGCCCGTGTCGGGCCGGACGAAGCCGACCATCATGTTCATGAGAGTCGATTTGCCGCAGCCGGAAGGGCCGACGACGGCAACGAACTCGCCATCGCGCACGGTGAAGCTCACATCATCGACGACAGGAAGCCTGCCCTTGTCGGAGTCGAAGCTCTTGCTGAGGGCGCGGACTTCGATCTTAGTGCGCATAGCGCCACCGCACCCACTTGAAGCGTTCCAGCATGCGCATGATTCCATCGAGCGACAGGCCAATGATGCCGATGATGATCATGCCGGCGACCACGAGATCGTAGCGATTTCCGGCATTGCGCGAGTCCATGATCATGTAGCCGAGGCCCGAGCGCAGGGCGATCATCTCCGCGGCGACGACCACGAGCCACGCCACACCCAGTCCGATGCGCATGCCGACGACCACTTGCGGCAGCACCGCCGGGATGACCACCTGCATGAAGAGCGTGCGGCGTGAGACGCCAAAGTTTTCCGCCGCGCGCAGATAACGCTTCTCGATGGTGTGCACGCCCACCGTCGTCTGCACGACCATCGGAAACACGGACGAGATGAAGATGAGATAGATCGGCGAGGCGTTCCCGACGCCGAACCAGAGAATGGCGATGGGAATCCAGGCGATCGGCGAGATGGGACGCAGGATCTGAAACATCGGGTTCAGCGTCTGGTAGACCCCGCGCACCCAGCCCATCCACAGCCCCAGCGGCACGGCCACGCACACAGCGAGGCCGAATCCGCTTCCCACGCGCATGAGGGAGGCGCCGATATGCCGCCACAACGAGCCATCCCGCAACAGCTCCAGTGTTCCCGTGATGACGCCCCAGGGCGAGGGGAAGATCACAGTGCGCGTCGTCGCAACCGTCAGCCACCATGTGGCGACGAGTACGGCGATGAGTGCCAGCGCTGGCACGGTTTCTTTGATTCGGGTCATGGCCGGTCGATATCTATAGTAGTTATCCAATATTGTGGATCAGCCCGCGCACGCGCCAGCGAATTTTCGCCCAGGGCGTCGCAGGGTTCGGCTCCACGACGATGGTCATCTGTCCGCTCGCGTGCGCCGTGCAGGCAAACTGGTACTCGGAGGCCTTCTCGAACGGCAGCCGGAAACTCTGGCCGGGCATCATGAGCGTCGGGCCGAAAATCTGCGGCACATCGTCGAGATTCCGCAACACCAGCGTATCGCGCAGGCCCAGCGTCAGGCGGATGCGATTCGGGAGAATGTCCACCTTGTCGCCGGACATGCGGCGCGCCCAGGTGCCTTTCGGAATCTCGAACAGCTCATCCCGCGAAGGGCTCGTGATCGGAGCGAAACCCGTCCACATGAGCGCCGCGACGCCGCCGCCTGCGAGCACTGCCAGTACCAGGGTTCGCGGACGCATGGCTACTCTTTGAGCAGGATCGCGAGGTCGTGCGCGTAATCGTCGGGACTGTGCCCATAGGGCATCAGCGCGCGAATGCGGCCGCCGCGATCGATCAAATACGTGAAGGAGGAGTGCGCGTACGTGTAGCTGTCCCCATATTGTTTCTTCTCAGCGCTGATGCCGTAGTCCTTGCGCACCGCTGCGAGCTGCGCAGCGCTGCCCGAACCGCCGACGAATGTAGTATCGAACGCGCTGAGATACTTCTTCATGCGCTCCGGCACGTCCCGCTCGTAATCCACCGTCACATACACCACCTGGACATCTGCTGCGGCGGCGCCCAGCTCGCGGCGCGCGGCGGCGAGCGTCGCCAGCGTGGTCGGGCAAACATCCGGGCACGAGGTGAAGCCGAAGCCCACGACGACCACCTTGCCTCGATAACGACTCAGCTTGAGCTCGCGGCCATCCGATCCCTGGAGCGAGAAATCCGGCGCCTGCCGCGCTGGACTGAACACCCCGGCCTTCAACGCCGGCGCATCGTTCGCTGCTGCCGAAGCAGTCAGCAATAACGATGTGATCAACGCTGTCAGCGCGCGGCAGCTCATATTCATCTCAGAGCGGAATGGCGGCGGCCTTCGCGTTGCGCGCGAACTGGTCATTTACGTACTTCTCGTACGCGATCGGATGCTTGATCGTCCCCGCAGCCATCGAGAGCTGCATCAGCTCTTCGAATTCCGAACGGATCATGCGGAGGTCGCCATACGTCACGCGATCCGTCGGATTCTCCATCACGAAGCGGATGATCTTCGGGTCCTGGTTGAAGAATTTCGGTCCGGCCGCGATCTGCACGGCTTTCTCGCGATTCGCCTGCTGCTGATCGAGCCACACGCCCGCGCCGAGCACGTGATTGACGAGGTCCTGCACCATCGCCGGGTTCTCGGCGATCAGCTCCTCGCGCACCGTGAGCACGCAACAGATGTACTTCGGCCATTCGTCACGAGTCATGCGTAACGGCCGCGCATAGCCCGCGCTCTGCGCAGCGGCGCCGAACGGCTCGCCCGTGCAGTACGCATCCACCGCGTTCGCATAGAGCGCGGCGGGCATGTCGGGCGGCGGCATCTCGACGATCTCGATCTCCTCGACGCGCATGTCCTCCATCGCGAGCATGCGACGCAGGAACAGGAAATCCACGGCGAAGCGGCTCGGAATGGCAATGCGCTTGCCGGCGAGCTGCTTGAAATGCTGATAGGGCGATTCCGTGCGCACCATGATCACCGCGCCGGAGCGGTGGCCGAGCGAGACGATCTTCACCGGGATGCCCTTGTCCGCCAGGTCCATCACCAGCGGGGCGAGCATGTAGCCCGCCTGGATGCGCCCGGCCATGAGGGACTCTTTGATCTCCGGCCAGCCGTTGTACTTGTTGTACTCGTACTGGAACTTCGGCGCGTCCGCGGCGGCGGCAGCGTTGATGGTGTCCCGGCCCACGCAGGCAATGGGCAACGTGAGATTGCAGGTGACGGGCAGTCCGCCGACAACGAGGGCGTTCTCCTTCTTCTCGGCGCAGCCGAACGGGCCCAAAGGCAGGGCTGCGGCGGCCAGTCCCTGCAGGACCCGCCGTCTGGACAGGGGGTATCCGGTCAACGTGACTCCCGAAGCTATATAAGAGTGCCGGCCGTCCTGGCGGGGCGGCCATTATAGGGGTGGCCGGGAATCCGGATGGAAGCGGAGGCGGGGCAGCGGGTTACTCCCGGCCCCGCCCCGTTATCGATGGGCTTCAGACGGTGCGAAAGCTGTTGCGTTTGGCCTTCCGGTGCTCGATTTCCCGCTCATACATCCCGCACCGGAGCACGACACGCTCGTAGTCGATGCGTGGCTGCGGGATCGGCGTCTCGACCGCCGGCGTGGACGCCATGATGGCGTCGAAGCGTTCCTGCATCCCCGGCTTGAATTCCGGGTGGCTCAGGATGAACAGATCATTGTTGACCACGCCATTCAGCACGCGCTCGCCCGCTTCCAGCGGGTCCATGCCCACGGACGCAAAGCGCGGCGCGCCGGCCGGCGGCGGCTTGCGAGCCGGATTCTCCTGGCCCGTGCCGACGTAGTTGTCCGTGTTCACGGCGCCGGGGCAGAACACTGATGTGCCGATCCTGGTGGACTCGAGCTCCACACGCAGCGCTTCCATCACACCCACCGCCGCAATCTTGGTGGCCGTGTAGACGCCCGCATTCACGCCGGGCAGCAGGCCGCCCATCGAAGCCGTGGCCACGAAGTGACCGCCCTCACCGTGCTCCATCATGTGAGGCAGGCACGCGCGCACGCTGTTGACGATGGCCGTGACGTTCACGGCAACCGCGTTGTCCCACTCATCGAACTTGGCCTGGCTCGCCTGGCGCAGCGTCTTGATGCCTGCGTTGTTCACTACCAGATGGAGCTTGCCGTACTTGCCCACGATCTCGGCGAGCAGATTCTTCCATCCCTCACGATCGGTGACGTCATGCTTGATCGGCAACACGCCGGCGTTGTCCGGCTTGAACAAGGGCAACGCGGCTTTGAGGCGCTCTTCGTTGCGATAACCGATCACGACTTTCATGCCCGCCAGCGAAGCGGCGCGCGCGATCCCCAGGCCGATGCCGTCCGAGGAAGCGGTGACGTACGCGACCTTGCCCTTGAGATCCGTGAGCGGCGGTGGCTGCGAGACAGTGGGCTCCGGCGGCCGCGGCGGCGGGCCCGCAGGCGGCGCTGATACAGGCGCAGAGCTCTGCTGTGCAGTGGCGTAGCGGCTCAGGCCGAGCGAGGCAAGCAGGCCTCCAGCGCCCACGCCGAGAGCCATGCCCGCGCCGAGAAACTGGCGGCGATCGAGCGGAGTCGCATCGTTCCGTGTCGTGCGGAGATCTTTTCTTTTGGACATGCGTGCTCCCCTCAGACCTTCACGCTACGGAAGGATTTGCGCTTCTTCGCCCGATGCTCGATTTCACGCGGATAGATCCCTGCGTGCAGCACGCGCGCCTCCGCTTTCACACGCGCCTCGGGAGGCGGTGTGTCCTCGACCGGCGCGGATGCCAGGATGGCGTCGAAGCGCTGCTTCGTGCCCGGCATGTATTCCGGATGCGTGACGATGAACAGATCGTTGTGAATCACTCCGTTCAGCACGCGCTCGCCCGCTTCGAGCGGGTCCATGCCCGGAGGTGGCCCCGTTCGGCGCGGGAAGTTGGCCGGCGGAGGATTGGCTGCGCGGAACGGATTTTCTTCACCGGTGCCGATGTAGTTGTCGGTGTTGACGCCGCCCGGCACGAAGGCCGAAGTGCCAACCGAAGTCGTTTCGAGCTCGACGCGCAGCGCCTCGATGAGTCCCACCACCGCAATCTTCGTGGCGGTGTAGACACCGAGGTTGCCGCCAGGAAGCAGCCCGCTCATCGAAGATGTCACGACGATGTGCGAGCCTTCGTTGTGCTCGAGGAAGTGCGGCAGACAGGCGGCCACGGCGTTGTACGTGGACGTGAAGTTCACGGCCATCGCGTTGTCCCAGTCTTCGAGCGAAACTTCGGTGAGCTTGGCGCGCGTCTTGATACCGGCGTTGTTGACGACCAGGTGCAGACGACCGAATTCGCTTTTGACCTTCTCCACCATCTTTGCCCAGCCATCGCGATCGGTAACGTCGTGCTTGAACGGCATCACGCCGGCGTTGCCCTTCTTGAAGAGCGGCAGGGCCGCCTTCAATCGCTCTTCGTTCCGATAGCCGATGACGACCTTCATGCCCGCGAGCGAAGCGGCGCGCGCGATGCCCAGCCCGATGCCGTCGGACGAGGCGGTAACATAGGCGACCTTGCCCTTCAGTTTGTTGAGCGGCGCGGGCTGCGACACTTTGGGCTCCGGCGGCATTGGCGGGCGCCCGGGCGGACCTGCGCTGGCTGCGGGAGGAGTCTGTGTTTGGGCAACCGCGTTACGGCTGAGACCCAGCCCGGCCAGAATGCCGGCAGCGCCTGCGCCATACGCGGCGCTTTCAGCAAGGAAGCGACGGCGCTCGAGCGCGAAGCGGTCCAGTTGCGGGGATAAAGGTGAACGATCCTTCTTGGACATACGATGCTCTCGTTGCTTGGGCGTGGCTCGGGCGGGAGTATGCTCCCAACGCCATTCAGACCGGGTGCGTCAGTGAATCCTGACCAACGTGAGGCGGAGGGGAGCATGCGAATGTGGACAGTCCGGCTTCTTGTCTGTGTAGCGCTCGCGCACAGCATCGCCGCGGTTGCGGCGGCAACCGACACGCGGCCTTTCAAGGTCGGCACGTTCGATGCGCAGGGGCGGGTGTTCGTCGGCGCGGTGCTGGATGACTCCGTGGTAATCGATATCAACGCAGCGGCAGCTGCGTTGAAACGTCCCGCAGCGAGCCCTCGCGATATGCGCGATCTGATCGCGCGCTACGAGAACGGCGTTCGCGACCTCATCGTCGCGGCCGCCAGCTCCGCTTCGGGCAGCGCGCGCCCGTCATACGCATTCGATCTCAAACGAGTGCGGACTCTGGCGCCGGTGATGCCTGCGACGATGCTGAACGCCGCAGTGAATTATCGAGAGCATGCCGCCGAGATGTCCTCGGCCAATGCGGCCGCGTCAGCTGCGCCGCCTGGGATCACCAGTGTGCCCGGCCTGTGGGAGCGCCCGGCCGACGACAAACGCTGGAATCCCTATCTGTTCATGAAAGCGCCCGCCGCGATCGTCGGCACGGGCGAGGCGATTCGCATTCCACCCGCGCGCGACCAGATCGACTGGGAGTGCGAGATGGCCGTGGTCATCGGCAAACCGGCCGATCATGTTCCGGTCGCGAAGGCGAACGACTACATCTTCGGATACACGGTTCACGTGGACGTGTCGGACCGGAGTGGACAGCGCAGCGAGCGCTTCGGCAGCGACTGGCTGGTCGGAAAATCGCACGCTACGTTCGCGCCGCTCGGTCCGCTCATCGTGCCGAAGGAATTCATCGCCGATCCGCAGAAGCTGAAGATCACGTACACGTTGAACGGCAAAGTGATGCAGGACGCGGACACCTCGCTCATGGTGCATTCGGTGGTGGAGCTCGTGTCCTATGGCTCGCACATCCTGCCGCTGCTGCCCGGCGATGTGATCAACACCGGCAGCCCTGCAGGCGTTGGTTACGCTCGCAAGCCGCCGATCTTCCTGAAAGCCGGCGACCAGTCGAGCTGCACGTATGCATCGATCGGCACGCTCGCCAATCCGGTGGTCGGGCCGCAGTGATCGACATCAGTTTCGCTTCGGGATCTCCAGCCCCTTGATCACAGCGGGACGCTCAAGAAACTTGCCGAGTACACGTTGCACGTTCGGGAAGCTGGAGATGCCCACCAGGTCTCCTGCTCCGTAGAACCCGATGAGGTTGCGCACCCAGGGGAAGGTCGCGATGTCCGCGACGCTGTACGAATCGCCCATGATCCACTGGCGTCCTGTGAGGCGCCCGTCCAGCACATCGAGCAGGCGCTTCGCTTCACCGACGTAGCGATCGCGCGGCCGCTTGTCCTCGTACTCCTTGCCCGCAAATTTGTGGAAGAAGCCGACCTGGCCGAACATCGGGCCAATGCCGCCGACTTGGAAGAACAGCCACTGGATCGTCTCGTAGCGCAGAGCGGGCTGCGGTGACAGCAGCTGTCCGCTCTTGTCGGCGAGATAGATGAGAATGGCGCCGGACTCGAACAGCGGCAGCGGCTCACCGCCCGGGCCGTTCGGATCGATGATCGCGGGAATCTTGCCGTACGGGTTCAGCGACTTGAATTCCGCGCTCTGCTGATCGTTCGCGTCGAAGCGCACGAGATGAGGCTCGTACGGCAGGCCCGTTTCCTCGAGCATGATGGACGCCTTCACGCCATTCGGCGTGTTCAGCGAGTAGAGCTGAATGCGGTCCGGGTGCTGCGCGGGCCACTTCTTCGTGATCGGAAAGCGGGACAGATCGGCCATGGCAGGGTCCTTTTGCGTGGAAAACCACGCGACAGTACGCGCTCCTGCCCCATTTCACATATCCGCCGAAAGGGGGGCTGCGCAGCCTCTCCATCAACTGCGGTCGGGAAAAAACGGGACAGCCGCACAGTGCGTTCCCGAACGCTCCGCACAAGTCGGGTCGCACGATGCCCGGCGTGCCTGCGTACTACGGAAACCGTGTATTTCTGATCGCATCTGCGCCTGCGTAAAACGTTTCCCGTCGAAACGGCAAACCCACCGAAAGGTGGGGACGCAAAGCTTCCGGTCTAAGGGCGAGCGCCTATGACAGCGGGGTCGCCGGGGTCCGAACAGGGTCTCGTTATTTGTGGAGTCACGCGCCATGCGCGTGATCCCCCGGCACTCGTCTGCATGCGCTTCCTGAGGACCGACACAAACGGTACCCAGGGAGACGATCGAAAATGCAGACCTTCAGCAAGCGCGCCGCGAACCTCGCCAGCCTCTTCATCCTCACTGCGTCGCTTGCGGCGTGCGGTGACGGCGAGTCAGACATGCCCCTCGGCGCGACGGTCGCAAACGAAACTGCAACGACGATGTCGGAAACGCCGGCTGACCCAGCGGTTGAAGCACCGGCTGATGCGGTTGCCGCACCGATCGTCTCCGAACCGATGCCCGCTGAGCCGATCGCTCCCGTCCAGACGACCCCTCCGGTTACTGTGGTCGTGCCCGCCACGCAGAATTTCTCGCTGTCGTGGGATCCGCCGACGGCGAACGCCGACGGCTCGACGCTCACGGATCTCAACGGCTATCGCATCCTCTACGGCGTGCAGCCGGGCGTGTACAACAATAGCGTCACGGTGAGCGCGGGCCTCACGCGATACACCCTCGAGAATCTGCAGGCCGGCACGCGTTACTACGTGGTGATGATCGCCACGAACCGGGCGGGTGCCGAGAGCCAGAAGTCGCAGGAAGTCTTCGTCGATATGACCTGAGCGATCCGGTAATCTCCGGGAGGAGATGACCGAGCCCGGGCCAGCATTCGATTTCGTAGTAGTGGGCGGCGGGACCGCCGGGTGCACGCTGGCCGCCCGGCTGTCGGAAGATGCGGGATCGCAGGTGTGCCTCATCGAGGCAGGTGGTTCCGGCAAGAGTCTCTACGTGAATGTCCCTGGCGCCATCGTTCTGGCGCAACGGTCCGCGGCGCTGAACTGGGGCTTCCAGTCGGTGCCGCAGACAAACCTCAACGGCCGACGCATTCCATACCCGCGCGGACGCGGCCTCGGCGGATCGGCGCTGATCAACGGGATGGTGTACTTCAGAGGCCACGCGCGCGACTACGACGCGTGGGCGAAGGCTGGTGCAACGGGCTGGAGCTATCGCGAAGTCCTCCCGTACTTCTGCAAGAGCGAAGACAACGAAAGTTTCGCGCCGTCCGTGTTTCACGGCCGCGGTGGCCCGATGAGGGTGCGCAACATCACGCGCCCGAATCCGCTCAACTTTGCGTTCTTCTCGGGGCTGCAGAGTCTCGGCATTCCGCCCAGCGCCGATCTGAATGGCGCGGACTCGGAAGGCTCCGGCCTGCGCCAGGTCTGCATCCGGGGCGGCACACGCGAGACCACTGCGAGTGCGCTCCTGTATCCGGCATTGAAATCGCGCCGGAATCTCACAGTGTTCACGGACACTCGAGCGACACGCGTCGTTCTCGAGGGCAAGCGTGCGGTGGCTGTCGAAGTGAGCTCGCCGGATGGTCCCGCTTTCGTGCGCGCAAATCGTGAAGTGGTGTTGTGCTCAGGCGCGCTGCAATCCCCTCAGCTCCTGATGCTGTCGGGCGTTGGTGATGGCGAGCACCTGAACGAGGTGGGAATCGAAGTGCGCCATCACTTGCCCGGCGTGGGACGCAATCTCCACGACCACATGGCAAGCCCGGTTCACATGAGCATGAACCATCCCGCCTCGTACGGCATTTCGTGGCGGGCCATGCCGAGAAATCTCGTCAACCTGGCCGAGTACGCGCTGCTCAGGAGCGGGCCGCTGGCGAACAACGTTTTCGAGTCGGCTGCGTTCGTCAGAAGTTTGCCGGGGCTCGAGAAGCCGGACGTGCAGCTCGTCTTTCAGTCCGCGAAGCGCCCGTCGCCTTCGTTTCCGTTTCCGATCGGTCACGGTTTTGCGGCGAGCCCGGTGGGACTCTATCCGCGCAGCCGCGGCCTGCTCACGCTTGCGAGCCCGGATCCGTTCGCGATGCCACTCATCGATCCGAACCTGCTTTCCGACCCACAAGACCTGCAGCCGCTGCTGCGAGGGATGCGGCTGATCCGGCGCGTTTTCGGAACACCGGCCTTCGCCACCTACCGCGCAACCGAGACGGTGCCGGGCGCGGCCGCGCAGAGCGATGCCGATCTCATCTCGTATATCCGCTCGGGCGCATACACCGTTCATCATCCGGTCAGCACGTGCCGAATGGGTGCGGATTCGCTGGCGGTGGTCGATCCTCAGCTCCGCGTGATCGGCATCGAGCAGCTGCGTGTCGCGGATGCTTCCGTCTTTCCCTCGATCATCGGCGGTAACACGAATGCCGCCGTGGTGATGATCGCCGAGAAAGCTGCCGACATGATGCTCGGTCGCGCACCTCTTGCACCGGCGGTGCTCGATGAACCTGTAACAGGAGAGACGGCATGTCACAAACACTGAGCATCGCAGAGCGCATCGAGATCGAGCGGGCGTGCGAGCGGCTGGTCTACGAGTACTCCCGCGCGCTCGATCTCGGCGACTTGAGTGGCGCCGCGGATTTCTTCGCCGAGCAGGGCTCCATGGCGCGGCCGATGGCGCCGGACGCGGCGATCCAGGGGCGCGAAGCGATCCGTGCCTCGCTCCTGACGCGCCCGCGCACGCTGCTCACGAAGCACCTCGCAACGAACGTGATGATCGATGTCGAGAGCCGAGATGCCGCAAGCGGCATCTCGTATCTCACGATGATCGCCACCACACCGCCGCCGGACGCGAAGCCCCCGTTCCTCTCACAGGGACCGGTCTACTTCGGCGAATTCAAGGATCGCTTCGTGCGCGAGAACGGCGCCTGGAAATTTCTCGAGCGTCGCGGCTCGATCCAGATGAAGTTCGCGGGCGCCGCCCCCGGCTGACGTCCTCATAACGACCGCAGGTACTGCTCCAGGTCCGCCTGCTCGCCGACGGTCAGGCCGAGCGTGAACGTGCTGTTGTAGTGCGCGATCACTTCGCCAAGCGTCTTGAACCGGCCGTCGTGATAGAAGCCGCCTTTCGTATGCGTCCACAATCCGCGCAACGGCGAGGTGCGATAGCGCTGATCCGGCGCGCGTTGCGCCTGCGCGTCGTCGATGCCGATCTCTTCCGCCGTGTGCATGTTCCAGCCCGGCTCGGTGAACAGCGGCGGCACGTGGCAGGTGGCGCATTTGGCCTTGTCATTGAAAAGAGTCGCGCCGCGTTCGGCCCTGGCGGCATTGAAGCTTCCGGGCCGCGGCTCCGGCACCGGCAGCGCGAGCTGATAGATCTGCAACGCGCCGAGAAGCGGTGTGATCTGATCCTCGTCAGCAGTCACGTGACCGAAACGGTTGCGCGCGGCTACCGGAAACCGGCTCGCATCGTCCAGGCGCGGATCGTAGAACGTGCCTTTGCCGTGCATGGCGAGATTGGCGACGAAAGCGTTCCAGTGCGAGATGCCGCCCCAACCCGTCCACGTGTGCAGGTTGACGCCCGCGAGCCCGAACGCGGGAGGAATGAGGGTCGGGGCGTTCTTGCCATCGAGTAACAGCTCAGCGTCGAACTTGCCCGGCCCCCATGATGCGAGAACGGTTTTCACTGTGGGGACATCGACGCCCAGGATATCCGCCACCGGCTGCAGTCTCGGCGCCAGCGCGATGATGGCGCCAACGTTGAGGTCGCGATTGGCCCAGGCATCGAGACGCCTGCCGATGCCCGGCGCGAAGGCGTTGTCCACCGTCGAATGACAGAATGCACACTGAATGCCCACCGAGGTGAGCTTTCCCTTCTCATCAAAGAGTCCTGTGATACCGACGACGGCGTTCGCGCGCAGCAGCGCGATCGTTACGGCTGGATCATCCAGGTTCACGTCGCCACGCTGTAGCGCGCGCACGGTGGCGCGCGGCAGACTTTCCAGGTCGACCTTCAGTCCGACAGCAAGCGCAGCTTTCGGGCTCAGCCCCGGTCCGACACCGCCATTCGCGGCGCCGGCAATCGCCTCATCCAGGCCGAGCGTGTCACCCCAGAACGCTTCGCTGCCGAAGGTGGCAAAGCGAAATGTTGCGCGACCCTCGCGAAACTGCTTCACGGCATGCAAGTCGGCCCTGAGCTCCGAGCTGTTACCAGCCGCGTACAAGTCCGGCGCGAGCAGCGTACATATGGCGAGGACGCAGGCAGCGTTGATGCGTTTCATGACGACTCCCTCCACCGATGGTTTCAAGAGAGATGCAGGGAGTACGGAAAAAGGTTCCCGCGTATCTCAGCCAAGCTCACGTGTTACGATCGCACGCATGCAACGAAGAAAATTTCTCGGCTCCACTCTCGCGATGATGGCTTGCGCGGTTGCGCGCGCCGTTTCACGAGGCGATATCGAAGCGTTTCGAGCAAGTCTGCGTGGCCAGTTGATTTTGCCGGGCGATGCGGACTACGACCGCGCACGCAAATTGTGGAATGGCTCGTTCGATCGTCGTCCCGCGCTCATCGCACGGTGCGCCGGCGCGGCGGATGTCATTCAGGCAGTGAACTTTGCGCGCGCGAGCGGGCTACTCACAGCCGTTCGGGGCGGAGGCCATAGTCTTTCCGGACAGTCCGTGTGCGACGACGGGCTCGTGATCGACCTGTCTGCAATGAAAGGCATCCGGATCGATCCGGTAGCGAAAACGGCGGAGGCACAGCCGGGCGTGCTGCTCGGCGAGCTTGACCGTGAAACGCAGGCGTTTGGGCTCGTCACGACCCTCGGCACCGTTTCCGAGACCGGCATCGCTGGGCTCACGCTCGGCGGCGGTCTCGGCCGGCTCGCGCGCAAGTTCGGTTTAACCTGCGATAACCTGCGCTCGGTCGACATCGTCACCGCGAATGGAAAGTTCCTGCACGCGAGCGCGCACGAGAACCCGGATCTGTTCTGGGCCGTGCGTGGCGGCGGTGGCAACTTCGGTGTCGTCACGAACTTCGAGTATCAGCTCCATTCATTCGATTCGAACGTGCTGAGCGGCACCGTGCTGTTTCCCTTTGCCGAAGCGCGCAAGGTGCTCGTGGCGCTCACCGAGTTCGCCGCGGCGGCGCCGGATGAGATGTATCTCAATCCGATCATCGCGGCGTCGCCCTCCGGGCGTGTCGTCGGGTTCGAAGTGTGTTACTGCGGGCCGCGGGCGGAAGGTGAGCGACTGCTCGCGCCGTTGAAGAAACTCGGCAAGCCGGTCGTCGACCAGATCTCGGTACGGACTTACCTGCAAGTGCAGTCCAGCTACGACGGAGGAGTGCCTGCCGGCCGTGGCTACTACTTCAAGTCCGGATTCCTGCCGCGCGTGACGGCACCCATGGTCGATGAGATCGTGGATTCGTTCTCGGAGGCGCCACCGTCACTGACCAGCTTGCCGCTGATTCATCTCGGCGGCGCGGTCGCGCACGTGAAGCCCGATGCCACTGCGTTCTGGAATCGCGGCGCGCATCACGACATGGCGGTGTGGGCGTCATGGGACAACCCTGCAGACAGCACGAGGATGGTCGCCGACGTGCGCGCCTTCTGGCGCAAGCTCGAGCACCTGTCGAAGGGCTACTACATCAACACGGATACGCCGGACGACGAGCGCCGCCTGCGCGAGACCTACGGCGGCAACTACGAGCGCCTGGTGCAGATCAAGACGAAGTACGATCCGACGAATCTGTTCCGGCTGAACGCGAACATCAGGCCGCGCGGTGCGGCCTGATCGTCACTCGCCGGGCGTATTCATCTCGCGATTGATCTCGACGACGAGCCACCGGTCGTCGACCCGTGGCAGCAGCGTGAGTCGCGATCTCACCGCGATTTCATGCCCGTGACGCGTGGTGTGGTGGAGCTCGCCCACCCAGATGCCGTGATCGGCGATCGCGCTTTCCAGCTCGGAGATGTCCGAGAGCAATCGGGTGCGCAGCAGGTCATGCGTGATGCGGCCGAAGGCCTCATCGAGCGAGTAGCCGTAGAGCTGCTCGGCGGCGCGATTCATGTAGACGATGCCCTTGCCGCCCAGCTCCCACACGATGATCGCGTCGTGCGTGTATTCGAGAAGCTCCGAGTACCACCATTCGCTGGTGTAGCTGTCCCGAAGCGTGGGGGTCTGCGGTACGCTTTTGAGGTTGGCGTTCATTGTGCGTGGCCTGCGCGGCGGTGAGCGGCGGTCTCTGACAGACGAAAGCCTGCTACGCCGCCGCAACGAATGCTTGACCATTGGCGCCGCCGTTGCGGATTCTGTGAAGCCGATCACGCAACGCGAATTCTGTAAAACGCCTCGAGTTTCACGGTGGCGCGCCCTGGCGGATGGCGCGAAAGCGGAGGGCCTGGCGAACGTGCTCGCACTGAAGATCCGGTGCGAAGACCCGGCACTCGCACCTCCAGCCCTGGTGTGCATCGTTGATGACACGATGGCCTTCGACGGAATAAATCTCGCGTCGGTAGATCGTCGGGATGGGCTCTGACGGAGTGTAAATGGGCTGCATGTTCTATTCGTCCGTGCCTGGAAAGTTGTCTCTGCAACCGGGCTCGTTGCATCTAGCAAGCCGCATGCCGTGTCTCGCGTTGCTCGCCGGCACCCTGGTGTTGCTGGCCGCATGCGCGAGCTCTTCGCGCTCACGCGAGCGCGTAGACCCTGACGTTGCGCGCGCAGAGATCGAGAGGCTGTTACCGACGAAAGTCCCGAACCCGAGCGGCTGGGCGGTGGACATCTTCGCGGCGTTCGAAGCGCTGGAAATTGCACCATCCGCTGACAACGTCTGCGCCGTTGTGGGGCTGACAGACCAGGAATCGAATTTCCAGGCGGACCCGCCCGTGCCCGGTCTGCCGGGCATCGCGCGCAAGGAAATCGACGCGCGCGCGGCCAGCCACAACGTTCCTCGCGTCGTCGTGAGCGCCGCGCTCGAGTTGCGATCGCCGAACGGCATGACTTACCGCGAGCGGCTCGCGAACGCCCGCACGGAACGCGCGCTGAGCGAGCTCTACGAAGACTTCATCGGCATGGTGCCGCTCGGCGGTCGGCTGTTCGCCAACCTGAATCCCGTGCGCACCGGCGGCCCGATGCAGGTGAGCATTGCGTACGCGCAACAGCATGCAGACCGAAAGCGCTATCCGTATCCGATGACGGGCAACGTTCGTAACGAAGTGTTCACGCGACGGGGCGGCATGTACTTCGGGATCGCGCACTTGCTCGATTACCCGGTGCCTTACGATGACATGCTGTTCCGCTTCGCCGACTACAACGCCGGTCACTACGCCAGTCGTAACGCGGCCTTCCAGAATGCCGTGAACATCGTGACGGGCAAGAAGCTGGCGCTGGATGGCGATCTGCTCCGGGAGGGGAGCAGCGAGCCCAGCAACACGGAGCTTGCGATTCGAACGGTGGCGGGCCGGCTGGACCTCTCCGACGCGCAGATCCGCAGCGCTCTCGAACGCGGCGAGGACGCGGACTTCGAGCGCACCAATCTTTATTCACGGATGTTCGCCCTGGCCGACCAGGCGCCGCCCGGCCGCCCGGTGCCACGGGCGATGGTGCCGAGGATTCGTCTGGAGAGTCCGAAGATCACGCGCCGACTCACCACGGACTGGTTCGCGCGCCGGGTGAAAGCACGCTACGAACAATGCCTTGCGCGTAGCGCCCGCGGGGGTGCGTAGCGTGGACTGTTTTGGCGACTGAAGTGGTTCGGGGGAAGGCGTAGCGGTAAGGTCGCCGACGACCGGAAACCCCAAGGAACACATGGCCTTCGCTCGCTTTGCCCCCGCTTCGCGTTGCCTTCGGCGGGCATGGATTGCCGTCCTCGGTGCGACGTTCGCCGGGCTGGCCGCGGGTCCGTTGCAAGCGGCCTCGACGGATGCCCCGGCTGCGGAGCCGGCAGGCCCGGAAGCTGTGCAGAAGCACTGGAAGGTCATCGAGTCCTACTGCTTCAAGTGCCACAACACGGAGGACTGGGCCGGCGGTTTCGCGTTCGACGCGATGACGATGGACAACGTGCCGGGCGACGCCGAAGTCTGGGAGAAGGCGGTTCGCAAGCTCCGCGGGCATCTCATGCCCCCGCCGGGCAAGCCTCAGCCAGAGGCCGAGGCGGTGCGGTCGCTCATTTCATACCTCGAGACGACGCTCGATCAGGCGGCCGTTCGCAACCCACATGTGGGGCGCGTGGGCCTGCATCGGCTCAATCGGCATGAGTACGCCAACGCCATCGCCGATCTGCTCGATTTACAAGTGGATGCGGCTTCGCTGCTGCCGCGGGACGAAGCGCACGACGGTTTCGACAACATCGCGACGGCGCTCCAGGTATCGCCGTCGTTCCTCGATCAGTACCTTTCGGCCGCGCACACCGTGGCGTCGCGCGCGCTCGGGAATGCTTCGGCCCGACCGGTCGCGACCACGTACACGGTTGAAGGCGGCGGCACGCAGCATTTCCATCGTGACGGCCTGCCGTTCGGCACGCGCGGTGGGACGGTGGTCCAGCATTACTTCGCCGCGGACGGCGAATACCAGCTCAGCATCGCCAACATGGCCGCCGCCCTGTGGGTGGACGACATGGAGTTCGAGAACACCGTCGTCGCGTTGCTCGACGGCAAGGAATTCTTCCGCACGACCATCGGGGGCGAAACCGACCTCAAGGCGATCGACCAGCAGCAGGACCCCGCGGTCGATGCCATCAACAAGCGGCTGAAGGGCATCCGCTTCAAGGCGACGGCCGGCGTACACAACGTGGCGGTCACGTTCGTCGCGCGCACGTTCGCCGAGTCCGACGCTCGCTACTTCACGGTGGCGCCGGGTGGCGGGCAGGACAAGATCAAGCGCATCACTTCGTTCGAAGTTCGCGGACCGTTCGAATCGGACGGCGTGGGCATGACTGCGAGCCGCCGCAAAGTGTTCAGGTGCTATCCGAAGGCGGAGGGCGAAGAACAGGCGTGTGCGAATCAGATCGTGTCGCAACTTGCGAATCGGGCGTTTCGAGGTGAGGTGGATCCTGCGGACCTGCAGCGCTTGATGGGTCTCTACACCGCGGGCAGGAAAGCGGGCGACTTCGAAACGGGAATTCGCCGCGCGCTGGCGGGCGTGCTCGCGAGTCCGAACTTCCTCTATCGCGCCGATGTGGGTGCGGGGTCCGATGACGGCCACGGTGCACGCCCGTTGACGGACGTGGAGCTGGCATCACGCCTGTCCTTCTTCCTCTGGAGCAGCATTCCGGACGATGAGCTGCTGGCTGTCGCGAAGGCCGGCAAGCTGCGCGAGCCGGACGTGCTCGCACAGCAGGTGCGGCGCATGCTCGCGAGCCCGAGGTCGGAATCGCTCGTCACGCAGTTCGCATTCCAGTGGCTGAATGTGGCACGGCTCGATGAGATCACGCCGGATCCGCGCATCTTTCCGTATGCGGCCGGGGCCGCTGATCTGCGCGGCGACTTCCGCAAGGAGCTGCAGCTCTTCATCGACAGCGTGTTCCGGTCGGATGCCAGCGTGCTGGAGCTGCTGTCGTCGGATCGCACGTTCCTCAACGAGAAGCTGGCGCTTCACTACGGCATCGATACGGTGAAGGGAGATCAGTTCCGGCCCGTCACGCTCACGCAGTCCGCGCGCCGCGGGCTGCTCGGGAAAGGCGCAGTGCTGATGCTCACCTCGTATCCGAATCGCACGGCGCCCGTTCTGCGCGGCGCGTGGATTCTGGAGAAGATCAACGGCACGCCGCCGGGCACTCCGCCGCCGAACGTCGGCAACCTCAAGGACAATCCGCCGAACAGGAAGCCGCCCACCATCCGCGAGCAGATGACCGTTCACAGCCAGAACCCCACCTGCTTCGCATGTCACGGTGTCATGGATCCGCTCGGTTTCGCGCTCGAGAATTTCGACGCGGTGGGGCAGTACCGGCAGCTCGAGCGCGCGACGCGCGACGTCATCGACTCCTCGGGCAAGCTGCCGGATGGCACGCAGCTCAAGGGGCCGGACGATCTGCGCGCGGCACTGCTCGCCAAGCCCGGGCAGTTCGTGCAGACGATCACCGAAAAGCTCATGACTTACGGCCTCGGGCGTCCGGTCGAATACGCGGACATGCCGACCGTGCGTGCGATCGTGCGCAGGGTCGCCGCGCACGACTACCGTTTCTCGGCGCTGGTGACTGAAATCGTCTCGAGCGACGCGTTCCAGAAGATCGCGCCGCCGTCGACCGAACAGAAAACCCTTCAGGCTGCCGCGCAGGGCAGGTGAACGCCATGTTCAACACGCGCAAGTTCATTTCCCGCCGCACGGTGCTTCGCGGAGCAGGCGTCGCACTCGCGCTGCCACTGCTAGATGCAATGGTTCCGGCCAGCACCGCCCTCGCAGCGACCGCGGCGAAAGCGAAGCCGCGCATGGGCTTCATCTACTTTCCGCACGGCGCGGTGATGGCCAACTGGGTGCCGAAGCAGACGGGCACGGACTTCGAGATGTCGCCGATCCTGAAACCGCTGGCGGCATACAAGTCGCACATGACCGTGGTCACCGGATTGCGCAACAAGGGCGGCGAGAGCTCGGATCCTCACGGCATCATGGCAGGCACGTGGCTCTCGTGCGTGCTGCCGAAGGATCGCGACGGCACGGGCGAGCGCGGTATCACTGCGGATCAGCTCGCTGCCCGTCACATTGGACAGGACACGGCGCTTCCCTCTCTGGAGATTGCCGGTGAGAGTGGCGGATCCGCTTGCGCGGCCGGCGTGGCGAGCTGCGGGTTCGGGGCTTCGACTGCGTTCCGAACGCCGTTCCAGGCGTTGCCGATGGAGACCAACCCGCGCAAGGTTTTCTATCAGATGTTCGGCCAGGGGGACACGTCCGAAGAACGTGCCGCCTTGCTGGAACAGAGCGACAGCGTGCTCGACTACGTTGCCGAGAGCTCGAAGAGCCTGCAGAGAAAGATTGGCGATGCGGATCGCGCGGCGCTGGGCGACTACCTCGAATCGATTCGCGAGGTGGAGCGGCGCATGCAGAAGATGACTGCGAGCAGCGGTTCGTTGTCGAAGTTGCCGGATGCACCACTGGGTATTCCGGATGATTTCACGGAACTGCTCGATGTGCTGTTCGAGATGATTGCGCTGGCGTGGCAGACGGATCAGACGCGCATTGCGTCCTTCATGATTGCGAAAGAGATCAGCATGCGCACATATCCGAACCTGGGCGTGTCGGATGCGTTCCATCCGCTGTCGCATCACCAGAACGATCCGGCGAAGCTCGAGCGGCTGACCCGGATCCAGGTCTATCACACGGAGCGATTTGCGAAGTTCGTGAAGCGGATTGCGGGAATGAAGGACGGTGAGGGCACAGTGCTCGATCAGTCCATCGTCCTGTTCGGCAGCAACATGAGTAACAGCGATCTGCACAACAACGATCCGTTGCCGTCGGTGGTGCTGGGGCGTGGGTGCGGGAAGATCAAAGGTGGGCAGCATCTGCATTTCGCGCAGGACACGCCGCATGCAAATTTGTTGTTGACGTTGCTGCAGCGGGCGGGAGTCCCGATGCAGGCGCTTGGGAATAGCAACGGAACGTTTGCCGAGGTTTGATGAGTACCGTCTCGCGTCGCACGTTCATGGGGTTGCAGGGGGCGGCGCTGGCGGCGATCGCGGTGCCTGCGAGCGCGCGCAGCGCGCCTGCCATCACTTCTACGGAGCTTGGGCCGAATCTGCGGATGATCAGTGGCGCGGGGGGCAACGTCGTTGCACTCAGTGCGTCGGAAGGCACCTTGCTCGTGGACGGCGGGCTCGAGCAGCGCTCCGGGGCGCTGCTGAGAGAAGTGTCGAAGGGTGCGCAGTCTTCGCGAGTGAAGGTGCTGTTCAACACGCACTGGCATCCCGAGCAGACCGGCTCGAACGAGCGCATCGGCAAGTCCGGCGCCACGCTCATCGCGCACGAGAACACGAAGCTGTGGTTGAGCCGGCCCATCAACGCGAAGTGGCTGCCGAAGCCATTCGGGCCGTTGCCGGAGAAAGCGCGCCCCAACAAGACCACTTACACGACGGACACACTGAGCTACGGCGGTGAGCAGATCGACTACGGACACGTGTTTCAGGCGCACACGGACGGCGATATCTACGTCTACTTCCGTAACGCCAACGTGCTTGCCGCTGGCGGTGTCGTGTCGGCAGAAGGGTGGCCACGGCTCGACTGGGAGACGGGCGGCTGGATCGGCGGTCTCGTTGCTGGCTATGACCGCCTGCTCAAGGTGGCTAACGACAGCACGCGCGTCGTGCCTGCGAACGGTCGCGTGTTGACGCGTGCGGATTTGCAGAATCACCGCAAGATGTACATGACGATCTACGAGCGGGTCGTTGCAGCCCTCAACAAGGGGTTGAGCCCGGACGAGGCCGTCGCGACCGAGCCGGCGAAGGAGTTCGCGGGCGAGTGGGGCGATCCCAGGGAGTTCGTGGACAGTGCGTTCCGCAGTCTCTGGGGCCACTTCGCGCCGGACGCCTGAATGTCGCACGAGCTGGACGTCCTTTTCACTCCGCTCAAGATTCGCAATCTCACGCTGCGCAATCGCTTCGTGATGCCGGGCATGCAGCGCGGCTTCATGGACGACGGCGCGCCGACCCCGAAGATGGTCGAGTACATGCGTCGCTGCGCGGCCGGCGGCGCGGGGCTCATCATCAGCGAGTCCACTTCGCCCGATCATCCGTCGGCTTACTGGATGCCGGTGATGGGGCGGCTCGAGCCGAAGACGCTGCCTGCCTGGCAGCGTGTCGTCAATGCCGTGAAAGGTGAGGGCGCGGGCTTCCTGCATCAGCTGTGGCATCCCGGGTCGATGCGCAAGGTGGCTGCGGGGCATCCGCTGGCGAGTCATCCGGCGTGGAGTCCGTCCGGGCTGATTCAGGGCGGCCGCGAGAATGGATGTGCGATGACGCGGCAGGATCTCGATGAGCTGAAGCGCTCGTACGTGCGGGCTGCGGGGTATGCGCACAACCTGGGCGCGGATGGCATCGAGGTGCATTCGGCGCACGGGTACCTGCTCGATCAGTTTTTGTGGGCGGAGACGAATCGGCGTGAGGATGAGTACGGTGGGCGCACTCTGGCCGAGCGGGCGCGCTACTCCGCTGAGATCGTTGCGGCAATTCGCAAGGCGGTCGGCGAGGATTTCGTCATCTCGTATCGGTTTTCGCAATTCAAGGAAGTCGACTACGGCGCGACGATTGCCGCCGACCCTGACGATCTGCGCGGCATGCTCGCGTTGCTGCGCGCGGCTGGCGTCGACATGTTCAACGCCTCGTCACGGCGCTATCACAAGCCGGAGTGGCCGCAGAGTGCGCACCCTGACTACACGATTGCGGAGTGGACCAAGGCGCTGACCGACGCGCCGGTGATGACGTGCGGCAGCGTTGGCCTGAACGTGGAGATGTTCGCGAATCTATTCGACGACCAGGAGCCTTCCGAGCTGTCGATCGAACGCGACCTCCGTTCGCTTGCCGATCGAGTCCGGCGCGGGACTCTGGACCTCGTCGGCGTTGGCCGCACTCACATAGCCAACAACGATTTCGTCAACAAGGTCCGCGAAGGCCGATTCCGCGACATCGCCTTGTTCAACAAACGCACCCACCTCGCTGAAGCCATGGAAGCCATCGCCGCCGAAGCCCCCGGCTTCGTAGAAGAAGGCCGAAAGAACGCTGCTACGGACTAGTTGGTGGCCGTGGTGAGCGTGGTGACGCTTGCCATCAGCTTGCGGAGGAGGGCTTCGGTTTCGGGGTGGGCTTGCGCGGCGGCACGGCCGGAGCTGCTGGCGGCGCCTTTCGCGATGTCGGCAGCGGTGCGGCCGCGAGCGTCCTGGGCCATCAGATCGACTTTGTGAGCGGCGAGGGTGTTGACTACGCCGTTGAATCCCCAGCTCGCTGCGCCGTGCAGAGCGGTCTGGCCGCCGCGGTCGCGAGCGTTTACGTTTGCGCCTGAAGTCAGCAGCAACTCGGCTGCCGCAACGGCCTGCGCTTCGGTCTTGTAGCGCCCACGAGTATCGATGCTCGACGAGCCGTTGCCTGCTGCCGCCATCAACGGCGTGAGACCGCTTTCGGTAGGCAGGTCGAGATTGGCGCCGTGAGCGATGAGCAGCCGCATCGCTGGCAGATCACCAGCCTTCGCCGCACGTACGAGCGGTGTCGCACCGATGCCGAGAATCATGTCAGCGCCACGGTCATCGCGCAGCGACCGGTAAGGCGGAAACAGCTTCAGCTGCAGATTCGGGTTTGCGCCGGCCTCGAGCAGAATCTCGATGAACTGCAGGCTGCTCGTCTTGTCCAGCGAGGGACGGTCGGCACGTCCACCCGTGGGCAGCGTGTTCGCGTCCACGACAGCGTAAAGCGGCGAGCGCCCCCACCAATCCCACTTGTTCACGTTCGCGCCGCGCTCGACGAGGAACGCCGCAACGTCGAAATTGAAGTTCAGCGTTGCGAGCAGCAGGGGTGTGACGCCGTCGGGGTCCGTCATGTCCTTGTCTGCGCCCGCTTTCACCAGGAGCTGCGCGCACTCGAGGCAACCCCTGCGTGCCGCATAAAGCAGCGGCGTGAAGCCGCCCGACGGGCGAGCCTGCATGCGAGGTTCGGATGTGACCTGCCGTGTCCAGTCGTTTACGTTGGAGCGCGCGTTGACGTCAGCGCGGTGCTGGATCAGCAGCTTCACCATCGCGGGCTGATTTTCCGCGGCGGCCCACATGAGGGGCGTTTGACCGCGCCACTGTTCGCGCGCGTTCACGGCCGCGCCGTGTTTCAGGAGCAGGCGCGCGGCTTCCACGTTGCTCGTGCGGGCGATGACCATCAGCGCGGTTTGACCATCCCCATTCGGGGACTCGACGTCCGCTTTGGCATCGACGAGTTTGCGGATGACTTCCACGTTGCCGACCACAGCGGCTTCCGACATCGGAGTCGCGCCGTAGTCGTTCTTTGCGTTGACGGCTGCGCCGGCGGCGAGCAGGCGCTCAACGAGGCTGCCGTTGTTGTGATAGATGGCCCAGTGAAGTGCCGTTGTGCCGTCGGACGTGCGTTGATTGACGTCAACCGCAGGTTTCGCGGCTAACAGCGCCTGCACCGCCGCCTCGTCCTTGGCTCGGGCAGCGAGGACGAGCGGGGCCTCTCGCTCTACTGGCTCCGGAATGTTCGCGGCAAAAGATGACCCAGTAACGCAAATCGTTATGGTCAATACAAGCGCCCGAATCGACACCTTTTATATCTCCGCCACCACGCCGGTGCTGTCGCCCACCTTCTCGATGGGCACGCCCGCGCGCTGAAGCAGCGTCAGGTGCACATTCGCGAGCGGCGTGCGCTCGGCGAAGTTGATGTGTTGCCCACCTTTGATCTTGCCGCACCCACTGCCCAGCACTGCCATCGGCAACGGATACTGGTTGTGCGCGTTGCTGTTACTCATGTTGCTGCCATAGAGCAGTATCGAGTGGTCCAGCATCGTGCCGTCGCCGTCGGGCATCTGCGCAAGCCTGGTGAGGAACTTCGCGAACACCTCGGTGTGATACCGCTGGATCAGCACCAGCCGGTCCTTCTTCGCTTCATCGTTTGCATGATGCGACAACGCATGGAACGCATCCGGCACACCGATGTGCGTGTACGTCTGCTCACTCACTTCGGGCGCAATCATGAAACTCTGTACGCGCGTGAGATTGCCCTGGTAAGCCAGCGCGATGAGGTCGAACATCAGGTTCAGATGTTCGTCGAACTTCTCGGACGTCGCACCCGGCACTTCCGGCAGATTCAGCTTCGCGACATCCCCATGCTCCGAATTGCGCACGCGCCGCTCGATCTCGCGCACGCTCTCGAGGTAATCGCTCAGCGTGCCGCGATCCTGCGGGCCGAGCGTGCGTTCGAGAGACGCGGTCTCGCTCGAAATCATGTCCAGCAGGCTCGCGGTTTGATTCGCCAGAAACCGCCGTTCCTCCGGCGAGTCCCCTTGACCGAACAACCGCAGGAATAACTGCCGCGGATTGCTCTCCACAGGCAGCGGCGTTGAAGGAGTGCGGAAGGACAGCGTCCCGGAATAGCTGCACCCGTAGCCGCGCTCGCACGCACTACCGACACCATGCCCCTGGGCCGTCGCCGTTTCGAGAGACGGGTAGGGTGTGTCCTGCCCGATGTGCTGGGCGGCGATCTGATCCACCGTCGCCGCCATGTTCGGCGCCTGCCCTTCCTTCGGATGGACGCACGACAACCATGTGCCCGGCACCAGCGCATGGACGGCGCGACTCTCCCCCGGCTTGTTGCCAAGATTGCTCACGATAGTGAGCTGCCGGCGGAATGGCGCGAGCGGCTGCAGAATCGGGCTGATCTCGAAATCGCGACCCACCGCCGTGGGTGTCCACTTCTCCATGATCGCGCCATGGGGAAAGTAGAAGAACCCGAGGCGCGGCTTCGGCGCCGCCGCCGTCTTCGCGAGTGCGGTTGCCGCCGGAACCATGGCTTCGAGGAACGGCAGCGAAAGGCCGACACCCATGCCACGTAGTACCGTGCGACGGGAAATGTGCTTGCGAGCGATGAACACGTTGAGTTACCTCGCCACGTCCGCGCTGATGAGCGCGGCCTGCTTCGTCTCGGGTGCCGGCGTCGCGGGCAATTGTCTCATCTGGAACGCCCCGCTGCGCACGACCCCATTGACGATGGCTTCGAAACGATAATCTTCGGCGGCGGCGCTGCGCACGATCGCCCGCACCGTCGGCATGTCCTGGTGACGCAGGGCCCGGCCCAGTGCGAACACCATGAGCTTCTCGGTAAACGCCTGAATGAACTGGTCGGGCCGCGCGAGGAGCGCCTGGTTGAGCTCCACGGGCCCCGCCACGTGCGTGCCATTCGAGAGCTGGCCGCTCGCGTCGATGACATCGCCGGCATCGCGATCCTTGTCGCGCCAGGCGCCCACCACGTCGTAGTTTTCGAGCGCGAAGCCGAGCGGATCGATCACCCCGTGACAAGCATTGCACGAAGGCTGTACGCGATGCTGTTCGAGCCGCTCGCGCACCGTGAGCGCAGGCTTGCCAGGCTCGGTTTCCTTGAACTGCTCGACACCCGGCGGCGGCGCCGTCGGCGGCGTGCCCGTGATGTTCTCGAGAATCCACGCACCGCGGAGCACGGGCGAAGTGCGATTGCCGTAAGACGTCGCCATGAGCACGGCGCCCTTGCCGAGCAAGCCGAAACGGTTCGGGTTGGTGAGATGCACCGGCCGGAACTGCGCGCCCCGCACGTTCGGCACGCCGTAGTGGAGTGCGAGCCGTTCATTGAGGAACGTGCTGTCCGAGCGCAGCAGGTCCAGCGTGCTGCGGTTACTGCGCAGGACGCTGTCCACGAACAGGCGGATCTCTTCACGAAAGCCTGCGCGCAGATCCGCATCGAAATCCGGATACAGCACGGGGTCGGGCTGCGTGGTGTCGATCCGGCCAACGTTCAGCCACTGGAACGCGAAGTTGGTCACCAGCGATTGCGAGCGCGGGTCCGCCAGCATCCGGTGCACCTGCTTCTCGAGCGTCTCCGGATCGTTCAACCGCCCCGCCGTGGCGAGCCCGATGAGCTCTTCATCGGGACCCTCGCTCCAGAGGAAGAATGAGAGACGTGAGGCAATCTCCAGATCGCTCAGGCGTCCGCGCTCGCCCGCCGGCGCGGCTTCGGCGCGGAACAGGAATTTCGTGCTCGACAGGATCGCCGTGAGGCCGCTTTCGATGCCCGCTTCGAAGCCACCGGCTTGACGGCCCGTCGAATAGAACGCGAGTGGCGCTTCGAGGTCCGCATCCGTCGCGGGCCGACGGAATGCTTCGGACGCGAGCTGCCCGAGAATGCGCCGTGCGCACGGCAACTCTTCGCTCTCCGACGCGGGTCGGCAGATGAACACACGCCGCCGGCTTTCGGTATCGCCGACGCCCGTGACGTTGAACGGCCCGGAGATGTCGACGCCCGGAATCGTCGGCGCACGCTCCATCTCCGGCAACATCGCAATCGGCTGCAACGGCGAATCGGACTGCGCGAACGAGCGCTGCACGAAGGCCACGCCGACTTTGTGCGGGCCGGCTTTCACCCTGACGCGAATGTTGTTGAAGCGGCGCTGCATCTCGTCCGCCGCTTCGGCCTGCTGCTGGTCGACCGCTTTCAGGTCCTCGGCGCCCCCCATGTCGCGCCCGAAGACTCGCACATCGTCGATCGTCAGGATCACACGGTGCCTGTCGTCCACTTTCGTGACGTAGCCCGCGCCACCGAAGAAGAACTCGCGAATGTTGAATTCGTATTCGCCATCCGCCGGGAAGTAGTGCTCGATCAGCAGGCCACCGCGCGTGCCGAGCGGCAGACCATCGAGGTGCTCGTTCTGGTCCGACGCCGGGTTCACGCGAAACTGCCGGCTGCTCGGCTTCGAGCTGGCGCGCCCGATGGCCTGGCGGCTGATGCTGCGCGCGGCAGTGATGTACTGGTCCAGGAACGCGGGCGAAATGCGCAGCGCGGCGGCGACGTTGTCGAAGCCATCGCTCGACACGTCCTTTGGCAGCAGCGTCTTCACGTCCACGTCGAGACCGAGCAGTCGGTTGATCTCGCGCTGATACTCGGTACGGTTCAGTCGATGCAGGCCGACGTTGCCCGGATCCGGGTTGGCGGCGGCGGCGCGATCGAGCTCGCCTTCCATCCAGGTGACGAATGAATCGATGGTCGCCTGGTCCGGCTGGGGCTGGCCCGGCGGCGGCATCATGCGCGCCCGCAGTTTCCGAACCGCCTTCTCCCAGGTGTCCCCCTCTTCGGCGATGGAATCCGGGGTCATCGTGTCGTACGCGATGCCGCCCGCCCAATCGACGCTGTTGTGGCACTTGGAACAGCTCTTCTCCAACAGGTCCCACTGCGGGGGATGTGCCACGTTCTCCGCGGCCTCGTGCCGCGCAGGCGCAAGCAGCAGGACGGCCGCTGCCGTCAGCGCTCGCAAAGTGCCTTTTCTCCAGCCGTTCGTCATCCAACCTCTCCGGGGCAGACTGGAAATAGTACCGTCTGCAGAGGAGGGCTGGCGTCCGCATGTCAGGCCTGCCCGTGATGTGGCGGGCACTCTTCTCGTAGCGCGTTAACTGTCTTCTCGCAGGGTGCGAAATGCGCCTATCTGGGCCCTGACATAAGGCCTTCCGGCAGAGGCCGAGCTATTTCAGCGCCAAGGGCGCCTGCCGCGCAGTCGGGAGCGACACGCCCAGGATCTTCGCGAACGTGGGCGCGATCTGGCGCATATCGATGACACCGAGGTCGCGGCGGGCGATCCCAGTGCCCTTGATGAAGAAAGACGCGTGCATCTCTTCGCGCTGAGGAAGGTAGCCGTGCGTGCCCTTGTAAGTCGAGGGCGTGAAGAGATCGCCGCGAAAGGCAATGCCACTCAGGAATCCCGGCGCGAGCTCGACGACGAAATCGGCATCGGGGAAGGCGCCTGCGTCGGCGACTTCTTTCGCGGTGAGAATTCGCGCGACCGGCTTGCGCGCGTCCGACGTCACCGCATCCAGGATCGCTTTCACTCGCTGCCGCGCGCTCGCGTTCTCCCGATCCTTGAGCACCACCACCGCGAGTCCGCCGCCCGGCCACATCTGCGCGTCCCAGGATTTCACCGCGATCGCTCCGTCCTGCGTGCCGCTCTCCAGCTTGATGAGCCCCGCCTCGACGAAGCGTGTCCGGAAATTGACGGCGGTATGCGTCTTGATGAATCCGTGATCGGAAACGACGGCGATCGTGGCATCGGGATCGTTGGCCAGGGCCGCTGCGCTCAGCTCGCCGATCATGCGGTCGAGAGCCTCGAGTACTTCGTATGCGGTGGTCTGGAATGGACCGTCGTGATGCTCAGTGCCATCCAGCGCGATCAGGTGCACGCCGATCACCTGTGGCTTGTCGCGCCGAAGGACTTCGAGCGCGAAGCGCGTCCGCACCTCGTCCGTTGCGATCGTATCCGTGTTGCCATCGACGAAGGGACCGAGCTTCGCCTCCAGTTCCGCGATGTAGCCCTCGGGGCGCGCCATTGCGCGGAGCAGCTTCAGATCGTCTGGCGTGGAGGTACGCCAGAACTCCGGCAGAAGCAGGTCGATGTTCTTGTCGCCAACGGTCACCGGCCAATTGACCGTCGCTGTCTTCAGACCTGCGGCGTGCGCTACGCTCCACAGCGTCGACACCCGGATATCTTCGGCATACCAGTACCAGCCATCGCGATTTTTCGTGGTTGGATCGAAGAACGTGTTGGAGATGATGCCGTGCTCGGCCGGCAACACACCGGTCACGATGGTGGTGTGGTTCGGATAGGTGAGCGTTGGCACTACGCCCACGACCCCGCGCGCATACGCCCCGCTCGCCACGAAGCTCCGCAGATTTGGAATTTTCAGCCCGAGCTTGTCCGCTTCCGTCACGTAGCGCGGCGCGAGGCCATCGATCGAGATGATGAGCAGCGAACGCGCGGACGCCATGGCGCCGCATGCGAGGCCGACACACAGGAAGAGAGCGCGAACGAGTCGGTGCACTTTACTGGTACGCATATCTTTCGAGCATGCGTCGAGCTTGTTGCGCGCAAGTTGCACGCCGGCTCGAGTTTTAATGGAGCCGCAATACAACCGTCAACTCCCTGACAGCCGCGCTCACTAGCCTGCACGCCGCCAACGCTTGCATCACAAGATCGGGGAGGTTTTGCCATGAACGATCCACGCCGGGGCGCGGTTGCGCGCCACGTTGCTCTTGCGCTTGCCCTGCCGGGCGCGCTGTTCTCCACGGCGATTTACGCTGACGCCGCCGAAGACGAGGAGCTGCAGCAGGTGGTCATTCTCGGCACTGGCGAGACGCGCCAGGTGCAGTCGGTGACCGCACACCAGATCGATCAGCTCCCTGCCGGCACGAGCCCTCTCAAGGCCATCGAGAAGCTGCCGGGCGTGAATTTCCAGTCGGCCGATCCGTTCGGCAACTACGAGTGGTCCACGCGCATCACGGTGCGCGGCTTCAACCAGAATCGCCTCGGCTTCACGCTGGACGGCGTGCCGCTCGGCGACATGACCTACGGCAATCACAACGGCCTGCACATCAGCCGGGCCATTCCGACTGAGCTCGTCAATCGTGCCGTGCTCTCCCAGGGTACCGGCGGGCTGGATACCGCTTCGGCCAGCAATCTCGGCGGCACCGTGCAGTTCTTCTCCGCGGATCCCGAAGAACAGTTCGGCGCCAATCTCCAGCAAATGCTCGGCAGCGATTCGGCGCGCCGCACGTTCGCGCAGCTCAACACCGGGGCGCTCGGCAGCGGCGGCACGCGCGCGTACCTCTCGGTTGTCGACGCGAACATCGACAAGTGGAAAGGCGGCGGCACGCAGAAGCATCGCGACTACAACTTGAAGGTCGTGCAGCCCATCGGCGATGCGAAGCTGACCGCGTACTACAACTATTCGGATCGCGCCGAAATCGACTACCAGGACCTCTCGTTCGACATCGTCAACCGTCGCGGCAACGACTGGGACAACTTCTATCCGGACTGGAATGCCGCCGTTGCGGCGGCTACGGCGTGCAACGCCTCGGGCCAGAACGATGCGATCGCGTGCGATGACGCCTATTGGAATGCCTCAGGCCTGCGCAAGGACAGCCTCGGATACGTGGCGCTCGACGTGCCGTTTGCCGACGCCCTGCAATGGAAGGCGAATGTCTACTTCCACAATGATGACGGTCAGGGCCTGTGGGGCACGCCGTACACGCCGACGCCGGGCGGCGCGCCGCTCTCCATCCGCACCACTGAATATGATCTCCAACGCCAGGGCATCGTCACTTCGCTCACTTGGAAGCTCGAATCGCATGAGATCAATGGCGGCGTCTGGTACGAGGCCAACGACTTCACGCAGGCGCGCCGCTTCTATGGTGAACCTTCGATCGCGGGGCCGACGCGCTCGTTCGACCGGTTCCAGCGCAATCCGATGCTCACACAATGGGAGTACGACTTCGAGACCACGACTCGCGTCTTCCATCTGCAGGACACCTGGCACCTCACGGACACCGTGCGTCTGAATGCCGGCGTGCGCGCCGTGTACTCGAAGAACGAGGCGACGACCGTCGTCGGTGCATTGAAGACCGGCACGTTGAAGACCGATGAGCCGTTCCTGCCGCAAGTGGGCGTCAACTGGGCCGTGCAGGACAATCTCGAATGGTTCGCGGCCGGCTCGAAGAATGTGCGCGCATTCGCGAGCAGCGGCACGTCGGGCCCGTTCAGTACCACGGCGGCGGGCTTTGCGGCGATCAGGGATGTGATCGAGCCGGAAACGGCGGTGAATCTGGAGACGGGACTGCGCTTCCGGAACGGCTCGGCGTTCGAAGGGCTGCTCGCGCTGTATCACGTGAAGTTCAAGGATCGCCTCGTCGGCATCACACAGGGGCCGGGCATCGTCGGCAATCCGTCCGTGCTCGCCAACGTGGGCAGCGTCACGACCAAGGGTGTGGAGACTGCGATTAACTGGAAGCCGCTCACAGGCTTCAACTGGTTCACGTCGCTCTCGTACACGGACTCGAAATACGATGATGACTACGTGACGACGAGCGGCAGCGGCGCGCAGACCGTGGTGCCGGTGAGCGGCAAGAAAGTAGTGGATACGCCGGAAGTGCTGTTCAAGTCCGAAGTGGCGTACGAGCGCGGGCCGATCTTCCTGCATGCGGACGTCAATCACACGGGCAAGCGTTACTACACCTACCTGAATCAAGGCAGCGTGGACTCGTACACGCTGCTGAACGCGGGCATCGGATATCGCTTCTCGGATCTCGGATTCCTGAGCGGGCTCACGGTGCAGGCGGACGTGACGAACCTGACGGATGAGGACTACTTCAGCACCATCGATTCGAACGGATTCGTGAACGCCGATCTGAACGGCACCACGCAGACGTTGCTGCTGGGAGCGCCGAGACAGTACTTCCTGTCATTGAAGGCGAGGTTCTGAGGATCAGGTTGCGCGGGGCGGATTGGCGAGCACGCGATTGCACTCGGCAATCCGCTCCGCGACCCAGCGGGCATCGTCGGCGGCTTCGGACCAGATCGGGCTGACGATCTGAAACGTTGCCAGGGCGCGCTGATACCACTCGCGCGCGCTCTGCCAGTCCTGCACGCGCCTCTTTATTCCGCGCGCCTCATCCTTCGCGAGCAGCATGTAAGCGTTGCCGAGGAGCGCTTCCGTTTTGCCTTTCGAATGGCGGATGTACGGATGCTTCGTGCCAGCGGCGAGCGCGGTCTCCGAAGCCGTGAGCGCCTCGTACAGGAACGTCATGGCTGCGGGGGCCTGGCCCCTGCGCTCGGCGACGTCTGCCATCCCTGTCAGCGCCATGCTCACGAATCCCTGGAACTCGGCGACCCGGGGATCGATGGCCACCAGCGCACGGAGCCTTTGTAACGCGACTTCTTCGTAACGCTGCGCCTCATCCAGTCGACCCAGGTTCATGAGCGCCGCGGCCGCATAGTGTTTCGCGGCGGCTTCGTTGATGTGCAGGTCGAAATCCTGGGGCGCGGCCGCGAGTGCGATGTCGAGCACTTTGATCGCCTTCTCATTCATCGCGAGCGCCTCGGGGTAATTGCGCTCCTTGAGCAAGGCCTCGCTCGCCTTGTAGTAAGACACTGCGAGCAGGCGCCGCGTGCGCACGTTCGTCGTATCCGCCTGGAAGAGCGGCTCGAGGATCGTAATGGCGGAACGCATGTAGCGCAGTCCCGTCGTCGCATCGCCCCGCGTGCGGAACAGCTTGTACCCGTAATCCATCCCGTACAGGGACGTCCAGAACACCTTGTCGTAGTGGGTGGAAGCCGTGGAGACGAGTCCTTCCGAATCATCCAGCGCGCGCTTCGCGTATGACAGCGAACCCGGCACATCGCCCATTGTCCACAGGAGGTCGCTCAGGCTGTTGTAGACGACTGTCAGGTCGCGATGAGCGCGGATGTTCTCCGGATCCGTCGCAATGGCGGACTGGAGCAGGATGAGCGCGCGATAGAAGCTCTTCGACGCGCCGGCGTAATCGTCCTGGCTCGCCTGGAACGAGCCCTGGATGTCGCCGAGCCGTTTGTATGCCGCTGCCATCTCGATCTGCAGCGCCGGGTCTCCGACCGCCTGCTCCGAAAGGCTGCCGAGATACTTGAGAGCCGTGTCGATCAGGACCCGGCGCGCCTGGCCCGCGCCGGCGAGATCGCGGATCGAATCGTCGATGTCGAAGATGAGCGCATTGGCCATCTTGCGCACTTCGTCGAAGCGGCGCTCGGCGCGCGCCTCGTGCATCTCTGCGATGCGCGCTTCGCGAACGATCATCGCGACGCCGGCGATCAGTGCGACGCCGAACAACGCGGAGAGCGTGACGGCGAACGCGTGGCGCGCGACGAATCTCGACAACACGTAACCCATGGTCGCTTTGCGCGCGAGCACGGGTCGATGCTCGAGATGCCGGCGGATATCCGCCGCGAACTGATCGACATTGCCGTAGCGTCGCTCCGGCTCCTTGCGCAACGCCATCAGCACGACGTTGTCGAGGTCGCCGCGCAGCCGTTGCTGAATCTTGTCGGGCACCACTGTGCTGGGTCGGCGCGGCTCGGTATCGAGAACCGCTTGCCACAGCTCGTGCGGTCCCTGTTCGGGAATCGCGTGGGGCCTCACACCCGTGAGCAACTCGTAGAGAATGACTCCCAGCGAGTAGACGTCACTCGCGGCCGTGACCGTCTCGCCCTTCAGCTGCTCCGGGCTCGCGTACTGAGGCGTGAGAATGCCCATCGCAGCGATGGTCTGCTCCGCGCGGCCTGGCAACGTGCCGGGCTCGCGGATCTTGGCGATGCCAAAATCGAGCAGCTTCGGCACGCCGTCGCGCGTGATGAGGATGTTGCTGGGTTTCAGATCGCGATGGATCACCATGCGCTGGTGTGCGTACTGGACGGCCGCACACACGTGCACGAACAGCTTCAGGCGCGCCGTCGTATCGAGCTTGTGCTCCTCGCAGTATTCGGTGATGGACTTGCCGTCGATCAGCTCCATCACGAGATAGGGAATGCCTTCCTCGGTCGTGCCGCCGTCCAGCAGGCGCGCGATGTTGTCGTGCTGCAGGCTCGCGAGGATCTGCCGCTCGGCGCGCAGTCGCTGGCCGATGAACGAGCGCCCGAGCCCGGAATGCACGAGCTTGATGGCGACTTCGTGATGGTATTCGTCGTCCGCGCGGACGGCCTTGTACACCTCACCCATCCCGCCGGAGCCGATGGCTTCGATGAGCTTGTACGGACCGAAGCGGCGGCCGACGAAAGTGGTCTCGGGCGTCGCGAGGCCTAGCGCGGTGAGCGGAGTCTTGTTGAGGAAGTCTTCGCCCGCGCTTTCATCCGCAGTGAGCAACGACTGCACTTCTGCAACCAGCTCCGGATCGGATGCGCCGATGCGCGCGAGATATGCGTCGCGCTCGGCGGCGGGCAGGCCCATGGCCTCGTCCAGCGCCGTTTTTACTTGTTGCCACCGCTCGGGCGTCATGGAGCGGCGAATATAGCGCGAATGCCGCGCGCGTTAAGGCATCGTTACCAGCCGGTTCGCAGCCTGCGCGAGAAACATGTACTCCGCCGCGAGGTCGATGACGTATTCGTTCTCACCCCACAGGAACGGCCAGTCTTCCTTGTTCTCGGGGAAGTCGGGCTTCAGGATCAGGACACCGGGCACCACCCCGCCGGCAATGAACGAGAAATCCGCGCGATTGTTGCCGTAGGCGATCGTCTTGGAATGAGTACCCACCCCCGAGACGAACGAAATGTCGGACGCCGGGTGACGGCCATGGAGGTATTCGATGCCGCGCAGGGTGCCTTCCTTTCCGAACAGGTCCGGAAAGGCCTCGTGCAGGTACCAGGAGGTAATTGCGAACCCGGTGACGGCACCGTTCCCGGCCCAGCCGCCGCGCGTGATCGGCACGCCAAAGGGGTTCTCGTCCAGCACGGCCGTCTGCTTGCGCAGGGCGGCTGCGCGGGCGCGAAGCTTCTGCGCAAAGGCCTTGTCCATCAGTGGGAGAGCCATGACGGCCCACTGCGCGTTGGCGGCGAACTTCGTGTCAATGGTGGGCCAGAGCTCGTTCACGCGCTTCGCGTAGCGCGCATCGCGAGTGGTCAGCAGCAGCTGCACGGCGGCGCGCAGTTCCTCTTCGGCAGGATCACCGCCGGTCGTGTTGCCGAACTTGAAGAGATTCGGCGTGCGGCTTTTCTCGAAGTCCCAAACTCGCCGCGCGGTCGCGAGGCATTCGTCCGCCAGCTCGTTGCGATAGCCGCGTAACGCGCGGCTGGCAGCGGCCAGCGCTGCAGCCGAACCGTAGTTCAGGGCTGTGGTCGCTGTGGTGAAAGCGAGGCGGTCATCCTTGGCGCTGTCGGCGCTCGCCGGATTGTCGACACGGTTGTCGGTCTTCGTGCTCGCGTCGCCAAGATGCGTGTACTGCCCGAGATCCGGCTCGACGATGCCGGGAATCGCGTGACCGAACACGCGATGCTGCGCGAGAAGCATCAACGTGCCGTGCTCGATCTGCTGCAGCAGGTCCGGCACGCCATCGGGCCGATGGATCTCGACGTGGCGCTTCGCCTGATCGATGGAGGTCTCATCGCGATCAGGGCGGAAATTCTCCCAGGTGTCGACGAGCGTCATCACCGTGGAGTAGTGCGTCTGAGTGCGCAGGTCGAAGTCGCCGGCGTCGTACCAGCCGCCGATGGCGAGTCCCGGAATGTGCTCGCCGGGCTTGAACGGCGAATCGGTCGTCGGACCCTGCGCGTACAGGTCGAAGTGCTCGTGATTCGCTGGCACCTGGCGCGCGTCATCCAGATGCGAGGCGCCGTGCCACACACGATAGGCCTCGTTCACGAACATGTGATCCATCTGCACCGGGAAGAACACGTCGAGCGTCGGTTGCCACGTCTGGGCGTAAATATCCCGCGCTACGCGAAACGCCTCGGTGCGTGTGCCGGCGGCCTCGATCATGTAGATGCCGGGCTCGCGGACGGCCGAAAAGTCGACGCTGAAGTATCGGTAGCGGAGGTAGTCGCCCCAGCGCTTCGGCTGGACTGTCAAAGCGGCTGTCGTCGCCCCGTCCGCGCCGACACGCAGCACACGCGCTGAATCCGGAGCCGCCGCGTTTCGGTCGAGCTCGAGCAGCGCGACTTTTTCCTGCTCCGGGTGATATCCCACCTGCGAATGCGCGATGACGGCAGGCCGTGTCCAGTCCGGGATGACGTTCGTACTCAACTTCCACTCGACGACCGTGCCGGTGCGCCCTGCGGGGATGAGACTGCGCACGACGTACCAGCCGTTCTGGGCCTGGTTGCGTCCATCGAAGAGAGCCAGCTGCTCACCATGCGTCTCGATGGTCACGCGTCGTGCCGGATCTTCGGGTGCGAGCACGAGCTTGCGCCCGGATGCGAGCGAGCGCCGTTCCGGCTCGCCGTTGGCGCCGCGACCCGTCGGGCCGCTCGGGTAGAGCGGGAACACTCCACTCCCATCGTCCATCAGCCACGTGCGATTGAAGTACGCAGCCGGCAGGAACTCGAGATTGAATCCCGCCTTGCCTTCGAGTTGCGAGGGCAGAGGGTTGTCCAGTACCACACTCAGCAGAACGCCGTCGTCGCTTCGTTCAGCACGCACGACGTACTCGAACCCGAATGAGGGATACGCGAGGCGGGTTTCGATGACGCCGCCGTCACGTCGCACCGTGCGGTTCTTCAACACGGGCACCGGGTCCCACTGCTCCGGGGTTGGGCTCAGCCGCACGTCGCCGTTGGTTGCGGTCCGTACACCGTGATGGATGAGCTCGACGCCCGCGATCTTCGAGTCGCTGAAGTTCCCGTCGTAGACGTTGCTGTACACGAGCACATCGAGTCCGCGCGTACTGAAGTACTCGGAGAGGAGGACGAGGAGGGCGGTGGCGAGAACCGATGCATGGGCTTTCATGCAGCCCATGATACCGTTACCAAACCTGTTTTTCCCGGCACAATGCGACGAACCGGCTGCCCGCCTGCGACAGTGGCTGGTGCCTGAGATAGTAGACGCCCACCTGCCGCTCGATGCTGGAGAAGGGCAAACCTTCGATCGGGACGAGACCGGCAGGAACGTTCGTGACGAGATCGGATACGTAGGTCACGGCTTTCCCTTCCGCAACGAGCGCGAGACGGAGGTCCATGTGGCTGACCTCCCAGATGGAGCCGAATGCATTGCGCAGGCGGCTGGTGCCGGCGCGCCGTCCGGAATCGTCGAGGTATGACGTGATGAGCGGCAGTGTCCTGAGCGTCGCTTCGGGATCGCGGCGCAGGGCTTCGCTGCTCGGATGGTCCGCCGCGATCATGAGACGGCGCTTTTCGGGAAAGCACGGATGGAACGCGAGGTACTCCGGCATGGAGTGTTGAAAGGGACCGAAGCCAAGCTCCCAGCGGCCGTCGGACACGCCGTACACGATCTCGCGGCTCGGTGCGACGACCACCCTGAAGCGGGTCAGCGGATTGCGCTCGGAAAAATCCTTCAGCAACGCGACGCCGTAGCGGGCATTGGTCGCCGGCGATAGTGCAAGCGACAACGTGGACAACGCGCCCGTGCGAATCTGCGCAATGTCCGCGAGTGTTTCGCGCTCTTCGTTCAGAACACTTTCCGCGAAGCGCAGCAGCCGGATGCCGGCTTCGGTGAGCTGCGGCGGGTGTCCGCGCCGGAGGAGCACGGTACCGAGCCGGTGCTCGAGATTGGCAATCGTCTGACTCACGGCCGATTGCGAGAGCCCGAGGCGCTCGGCAGCTCGGCTGAAGCCGCCCGCTTCGATCACCGCCTGGAAACAGCGGATCTCATTGCGCTCGATCTGCATGAGTGGATTCTCGCCCTGCGCGCGCCGACGTGCCATCAGGCGTACTGATAAACGCATCAGTTCCAGCCTATCGCGGGGGTCTGAGCCGGGTCGCTAGGATGCGCAGCATGGCAGCCCAACTCGAAACCCCGGTCGAAGTCAGGAAGGGCCTGGAAGGCGTCATTGCCGACACCACGTCCCTGTCACTCGTGGACGGCGAAGCGGGGCGCCTCTACTACCGCGGCTATCCGATCGAATTCCTCGCGCAGCATCGTTTCGAGGAAGTGGTTCACCTGCTGCTGTTCGGAGAGTGGCCGGACGCCGCGAAGCTCGCGCGATTCGAAGAGTTCCTGTGGCAGGCGGGACGCTTGCCGGCGCGCGCGCAGGCTTCGCTTCGCGACCTTGCGCGCCTCGATGCCCATCCGATGGAGACGCTTCAGGCCATCACGCCGCTACTGGCGCTCGAACCCGACGGAGTGACGCTCGGCCGTACTGCCGAGGAGCAGCAAGGGCTGATCGTCGCCGCGCGCGTTCCAGCGGCCATCGCGACGATTCACGCGGCGCGCGCGGGCCGCAGCGAGCCGTCCTATCCGGAGGCCCGTCGTTATGGTGATCGCTACCTGCAGCTGCTGAACGGCCGAGCGCCGACAGCGGATGAGATCAGCGCATTCGATTGCATGCAGGTGTTGCAGCTCGATCACGGTTTCAATGCGAGCACCTTTACGGCGCGAGTCGTGACTTCAACGCTTGCGCCACCCGCGTCCGCCTTGGCTGCGGCAATGGGTGCTCTTTATGGCCCGCTGCACGGCGCTGCAGATCAACGCGCGCTGGAGATGGCGCTCGATGTGGGCGCGCCCGAGCGTGCGAACGATTTCGTTGCAGAGTGTCTCGCGAATCGCCGCATGGTGATGGGCATGGGTCATCGCGAGTACCGCGTCGTCGATCCGCGCGCCCAGGTTCTCAAGCGCATGGCGGAGAAGATCGCGACCGAGCCTTCCCTGCGGCGCGTGCTGGACACGTTGAGCGCCGTCGAGGCTGCCTTCGTCGAGCAGACGAGCGCGAAGCGTCGCGCGTTGCGCGCGAACATGGAGTTCTACAAAGGCGTGCTGTGCATCGGCCTCGGCATTCCGAAAGAGCTGTTCACGGCGACGTTCGCGGCGTCCCGTGTCTTCGGGTGGGTTGCGCACATCGTCGAGCAGCGCGCTGACAATCGAATCATCCGGCCGACGGCGCACTATATCGGCCCACCGTTGCGCGATCTCGCCGACCTTCAGACCAGCGCGAGCTCCCGCAGCCGTTCGACGGCGGCCGAGTCGAGCCCGGCTGCGGTTTCGAGATAGGCCTCGCGGGAGCCAAACTCCGTGTCGACGGTTCGGAACGCCGTCTCCAGGTAGACCTCGCGCACGTCCAGCATCGGAGTGATCACGGCATCGAGCGCGTCCGCCGGGATCGTCGAGGCCAGGCTCTTGCGAATGGCTGCTCGTTGCACGGCTGCGAGCGGCGCACCGCGCGAGGCCAGGTAGTCCCGCACGATTTCGTCCGACGAAACTCCAAGTGCGTGCAACAGCATGGCCACGGCAAACCCGGTGCGGTCCTTGCCGGCCGTGCAGTGAATGAGCAGCGGCGCGCCGCCTTCGAGCAGTCGCGTAGCGATCCGGCGCATGCTGCCGGTCATCTGCCTGGGCATGCGGCGATAGATCTCCACCATCATGCGTTCGGCGCCCGCATCGGTCGGGTCCGTCACGATGATGTTGAGAAGTGAGCGATCGCCCCGCAGGTCGTTGCGCACCTCGCACGCCACCTCAGTGAAGCCGAGATCGGCCGGCACGCAGTTCGGGTTCTGCGCGCATTCCTCGACGGTGCGCAGATCGCAGATCGTCAGAAGTCCCGCGCCGGCGAGCTGCTGCCAGTCCTCGGGCGTCGCCTGGCAAAGCCGGTCCGAGCGCATGAGAAAGTGATGACGGATACGCCGGCCATCTCGCGTGGCGAGACCGCCGAGGCTGCGAAAGTTGCCGGGTCCGCCGAGCCGGAGGGGAGAGGGTGCGTGTGTCATGAGGCCGTGCAGTCTACTAACCAAAAGTCGCGTGCGCTGGATTTTGCGAACTCGCGCACGTATCAAATCAGAGGGCGCAGCCTCTGGCTTCACCATATGCAATGATTCGCGCCGAGTTGTATCGCTCACAGCTCAACAGTGTCTCTCCAGCCTCAACGGGAAAGGTCTCCAATGTACGAGAGGAACGTCACGGGTCGCCTCGCGGCGGCAGGTCTCGCGCTGCTGTTCATGATCGCAGGACCGGCCGCGCTGGCCGAGAAGTACGACGGGGTCACGGTTACCTTCGACAAGCCGATTGCCGAAGTGCAGAAGGCCGCGGTGGACGCGCTCACCACGGTCGGCGCCGCGCCGAACAAGCAGGAAGCGAACTTCGTCGAAGGCAAGCGCAAGAACAAGATGGGCCTGATGGTGGGCTCGGGCGGCGAGATCCTCTCCGTCGCGCTCACCGAGATCGACGGGGCTCATACCTCGGCGAAGGTGCGCACCACGAAGACATTCGTCGGACGCGCCGGCCAGAAGGTGTGGGACCAGCAGGTCCTCGAGGAGATGTCGAAGGTGCTCGGCGTGAGCCCGCCGACGGCTCCTGCGGCGTCGACGACTGCCGCGAGTCAGTGATATGAGCACGCATGCGAGGCGTGGCCGTTTGGCGGCCCGCCTGGCAGCGGCTGTTGTGATGGCCCTCTCTGTGGTCGGCTGTGCGACCACAGAGAGTGGCTTCCGCCCGCTGGGCCAGGCCTATCCGCCGAAGCCGGCCGATTTCGCGGTCGAGATATTCGAGTCCAGCGAGCCCACGCGTTCTTTCGAACGCATTGCCCGGCTCGACACGCATTTCGAGAAGACGCATCTCATGACGACTGCCCGCGATGCCGGCGTTGCCGAGCTCACCAAGCAGGCGCGCGCCGCGGGTGCCGATGCGATCATCGAAGTTCGTGAAATGCGCTCGCGCGTGGGTGAGACGTTCATCCTTCACATGACGGGCATTGGCATCCGATACACCCCCTAGCTGAAGAGGACAGCAGCCTCTTCCGCGCGGACGGTATGCCGGAATGACGGCAACGGCTCTGTTCCGCGCGAGCGCGCCGGTGCAAGAGCGGATCCTGTTGATTGAGCTAGTTGCCGCTGATTGAGCTAGTTGCTGCTCATTGAGCTAGTTAGCGGGCCTCTTGGACCGGCGCGGTAGCGCAGAACGAAGCGGATGCCGTTATTCCGGCATACCATTGGCACATGGAAACCCGCCGCCGCTTCATCCTCCTCACCGCGCTCACGTTGCTGACACTTCAGGCATGTGAGCAAAAACAATCCGCCGCGCCTGCGTTCGACGTCACTGACGCGACGATCACCCAGCTGCAGGAAGCACTGAAGGACGGCCGCGTCACTTCGCGGGCCCTCGTGGATCAGTACCTGGCTCGTATTGAGAAGCACGACCCCGCACTCAAATCGATCATCAGCCTGAACCCGAAAGCCCGCGAAGAAGCGGACCGCCTCGATCGCGAACGGGCCGAGGGCAAAGTCCGCGGCCCCCTCCACGGCATCCCCATCGCCATCAAAGACAACATCGACTTCGCAGGCGGCCTCGCCACCACCGCAGGCTCGCTCGCACTAACCAAAAACGTGCCGGCAAAGGATGCGCCCGTCGTTCGAAAGCTGATCGATTCCGGCGCCATCATCCTGGCGAAGGCGAACCTGTCCGAGTGGGCAAACATCCGTTCCTCGCATTCCAGCAGCGGCTGGAGCGCAGTCGGCGGCCTTGCCCGCAACCCCTACGACCCAACGCGCTCGGCATGCGGCTCGAGTAGCGGTTCAGGCACCGCCGTGGCGGCAGGTTTCGCGCCGGCCGCGGTCGGCACCGAAACCGACGGGTCCGTGACTTGTCCTTCCGCGATCAACGCCCTGGCCGGCCTGAAGCCCACCGTGGGACTCGTCTCGCGCACCGGCATCGTCCCCATCAGTCACGTGCAGGACACGGCCGGCCCGATGGCGCGCACCGTTGCCGACGTGGCAGCGCTGCTCGGTGGCATGGCCGGCTCCGATCCTGCAGATGCAGCCACGAAGGAAGCCGACGCGCATCGCGCCGACTACTCGCAATCATTGAAGGCAGACGCACTGAAAGACGCCCGCATCGGCGTGCTCCGCTTCCACACCGGCTATTCGCCGCCGACAGACGAGGTCTTCGAAACCGCGCTCGAAGCGCTTCGCAAGCAAGGCGCCGAGCTGGTCGACATTCCGAAATTCGACTTCGGCAACCTGGAGGACCTGGAACATCTGTGCCTGCTCGCGGAGCTGAAGGCCAATCTGAACGCCTACCTGGCCGGGACCCCGCCCGAAGTGAAATCCCGCACGCTCGCTGACGTGATTGCCTTCAATCGCGCCGAGCCGCGAGAGCTCGAATTCTTCGGGCAGGACCTTTTCGAGCGGGCCGAAGCAACCGCCGGCCTGGCCGATCCCGAGTACGTGAAAGCGCGCGCGAGCGCCACGCAGATGGCAGGCCCGAATGGCATCGGTCGGCTGCTTCGCGAAAACAACGTGGTGGCGCTCGTTGCCCCCACGACTGGTCCCGCATGGACCATCGACCTCGTGAACGGCGATCACTACAGCGGATCGTCGACGACACTGCCCGCAGTCGCGGGCTATCCACATCTCACGGTGCCAATGGGAGAGGTGAGCGGCTTGCCCGTAGGATTGTCGTTCATCGGCCCGGCATGGTCCGAGCCGCTGCTCATCTCACTTGGCTACGCGTACGAACAGGCAACACACGCGCGCAAGCCGCCGCCGGCGCCACGCTAAGCGCTACGTGCGGGTCTGCTTCGCGTCCCAGTCTTTCTTGCCTTCGTCCTGACCTGCCACCGAGTACAGCACCTGCGCGTTGCGCGTCTTCTGAAAGTCCTCGAGTGACTGCCCGCGCATGGCCGCGTAGATGTGCAGGTTGGTCGTGCCCACCACCGCACCGAGCTTTTCGAGCAAGAAGAAAATCACGCCGTAGCGGATGAGCGCGCGCCAGTCCCGCCGCCGCACCATGTCGCGCTCTTCCTCGGTGAGGCCCGCCTCTTCGAACATCGGCTCCGGATCGGCGAGGAAGCGCTTGCGCTTCGCGGGCTCGATCAGCCCATGCAGGAAGTCGTTCAGCCGGAACGCCTTGACGCTGCGGTCGAGCGTGAAGGGGTAGGTGCCCTCGAGCTTCTCGATGCCGGCCCACTGCCGGCCGATGCGTTCGCGATACTGCGCCACCGTCTCGTCCATAGGATCCTGCGAATCGTTTTCCAGGATCACGGTCGCGATCGGCGTCATCGACGGCAGGTAGTACGCCTGGTGCAGCTTCTTCACCTTCTTCGACAGCGCGCCGCGCATGATGAGCCACATGATCACCTCGGACCCTTCGAAGCCGCCGCGCTCGGCGTACTCCGCGACGGTGATCTTCGTGAGCGCCTCGGGATCGTTCGTCAGCAGCTCGAGGAACTCCATGTCCCAGGGCGTGTTGTTGAAGCCCGCCCGCTCGCCATGCACCTGGTGCGAGAGGCCGCCGGTACCGACGATGGCAACCTTCAGGTCCTCCGGATAGCTCTCGATGGCCTTGCGCAGGGACTGCCCCAGTTTGTAGCAGCGTCGCGCCGAAGGAATCGGAAACTCGAGCACGCCCACCTGTAGCGGAACGATGGCGCCGGGCCACGTAGGCTCATGCGGCCACAGCAGCGATAACGGCGAGAAGCACCCGTGATCGAGCCCCTTGGCCTGGAAATACGACATGTCGAACTCGTCTGCGACGAGGCCGGTGGCGACGTGGCGCGCGAGCCCGGGATGCCCCTTGATCGCCGGAAGCTTGCGCGGTCCGCCGCCTTCGTCCGCCACCCAGTAGCGATCGCCCACGCCGAGCGCGAAATGCGAGTAGTGATCGAAGAAAAACGAGGTGACGTGGTCGTTGAAGATGAAGAACAGCACGTCCGGCTTCTTGTCCGCGAGCCACTGCTGGACCGGCTTGTAGCCCTCGAAGATCGGCGCCCACACCTTGTCCTGCTGCTTGTTGGTATCGAGCGCGAAGCCGATGGTGGGGGTATGTGAGGTGGCGATGCCGCCCACGATGGTGGCCATGTTTTCAAGCTCCCGGGAATCGTCGGATCATGCCCAAAGTACCACAGCATGGTCGGATTTCCGGGTTGGCGGCCCATGACCTGCGCCGCCGTTCATCGTGCAGCGGCTGCCCGACTTCTTGCAATCTGCCGCGTCTGCGGTGAATCTGGCGACGTGCTGCCGTCCGCGCGAGATGAGTGAGTGAAGGCCTGGCTCCGCATCCTGGAGTCTGCAGCCAGCGATTGTCGGGCGCTCGATGAAGCTTCCCGCGACCCGGCCCGACAGCAGGCCGGGCTGCTGCGCTCCCTCCTGCGGGAAAATAGCCAAACCTCGTTCGGCATCGAGCACGGCTTCGACTCGATCGGCACCGTGGCGGATTTCCGCCGCGCGGTCCCGGTTCGCAGCCACGCGGAGATCGAGCCGTGGATTTCCCGAATCGCTGCAGGTGAGCTCAACGTACTCACGCGCGATGAGGTGGTGGCGTTCGAGGAAACGAGCGGCACCTCTTCGGGTCGCAAGCTCATTCCCTACACGGCCGCGAGTCTGCGAGCGTTTCGCGCGGCGATCCTTCCGTGGCTGTCGAGTCTGGCACGACGACGACCTGGCATCACAAGGGGCCTCGCGTATGTCGCCGCGAGTCCCGTGACCCGTGCGCCTCAACGATTGCCGTGCGGGCTGCCCGTGGGGCTGCCTTCGGAAGGCGCATATCTCGGTGCTGAGCTGGCGGAAGCGTTCGGCGCGGTCATGGCAGTGCCACCGTCTTCGGCGCATGACGTTGAAGCGTGGCGCGCGACAACCGTGGAGCGACTGGGAAAGTGCAAGGACCTCACCTTCATCTCCATCTGGAGTCCGACGTTCCTCCTCGAGCTGCTGGAGTCCTTGCCGCGAAACGCGTGGCCGCGCCTCGACACGATCTCGATGTGGACCGACGGCGCTTCGGCCGCGTACGCGCAGCGTGTCGCCGAACATTTTCCGGATGCTCACATCGACGCCAAAGGTCTGCTGAGCACGGAAAGCGCAGTGACGTTGCGGATCGATGACGAGCCCGGCTGCATTCCAGCGCTGACGAGCGCGTTCCTGGAATTCGTGGCCGCGGATGGGCAATGCCTGCTCTCGCATGAGCTGCAGACCGGGACGACGTATCGCGTGGTCATCACCACGCCAGGTGGTCTCTATCGCTACGACACGGCCGACGAGGTTCACTGCCTCGGCATTGCGAACGGTCTGCCGCGCCTCGCGTTCGTCGGTCGCGCCGGTCTCGTGAGCGACCTCGTTGGCGAAAAGCTCACCGAAGGATTCGTGTCCGGCGCGGTTGCCGGCCTTGCGCAGCCTGTGTCGCTGGTCCCGCAAGGTGCGCCGAATCCGCACTACGAGATCTGGGTGGACGCGCCGGATTCGGGGAACGGTGCGGGCGTGGCACGCTGCGTAGACGACTCCCTCCGCCGCAACGTCCAGTACGCATATGCTCGCGACCTGGGACAACTTCGTGCACCGGTCACGCTATTCCGTCCGGGCTTCGCGCAATATCGGCGGCATGCGCTCGCCGCGAAGGGACATCGGCTCGGCGATGTGAAGCTCTCGGCACTCATTCTCGACAGGACGACGTTGCCATGAAAGTCGCGCTCATCTCGCCGAAAGGGCCGCTGTATCGGAGCAGTGGTGGCATTTTCAAGAAATCGCTGCGCTATCAGCCGCTGACGCTCACCACGCTCGCGGCACTCGCGCCTGACGACCTGAACATCCAGTTCGAGCTGTTCGATGAGGGCATCGGCGAGGTGCCGTTGGACCTGAAGGCGGACCTCGTCGGCATGACGGTCATCACTGGCAGCTCGATGCGCGCGTACGAGCTTGCTGCGCACTTTCGTCGACGCGGAATTCGCGTCGTGCTCGGTGGCCCGCACGTCACATTGGTGCCCGATGAAGCGCAGAAGCATGCGAATGCGATCTGCGTCGGCTACGCAGAAGAGACCTGGCCGGAACTGCTGCGCGACTTCTCGCAGGATGCCCTGCGACCGCGCTATTCCCAGAGTCCCGATTTCAAGCTCACGCGCCTGCCGTTTCCGAAGCGCGAGCTGCTCGACGGACGCCGCTTCCTCACTCAGGCGGTATTCGAGGCGACGCGCTCGTGCGGCCACGAGTGCGAGTTCTGCGTGGCGCCGGCGGCGTGGGGCCGCAAGCAGTTCCAGAAGCCGGTCGATCACGTGGTGGAGGACATCCGCCGCGTCGGCGCGCGACGGATCATCTTCATCGATCTCAACCTCGTGTCGGACAAGAGCTACGCGCGCGAGCTGTTCGAAGCGCTGGTTCCGCTCGGCATCCGCTGGTTCGGGCTGGCGACGAGCCTCATCGGGCGCGACTCGAAGCTCATGGAGCTGATGGCACGCAGCGGCTGCGCGGGCCTCCTGATCGGGTTCGAGACGGTGACGCAGGCCGGCCTCGCCGACATCGGCAAGCGCTTCAACGATCCGGCGCTGTATCGCGGGCTCATCGACGACCTGCATCGCCTCGGCATCAGCATCCAGGGATGCTTCGTTTTCGGCAACGACCACGACGACACGGGCGTGTTCGCGAAGACGGCGCAGTTCGTGAACGAGACGGGCATCGATTTGCCGCGCTTCGCCATCCTCACGCCGTTCCCCGGCACGCCGCTCCATCGCCGGCTCGAAAGCGAAGGCCGCATCCTCACGCGCAACTGGCAGCTCTACGACGGACAGCACGTGGTCTTTCAGCCGCTGCACATGAGCACGCGTGAGCTGCAGGAAGGACACGAGCGCGCCTGGAAGGCCGTGTATTCCTATTCGGCAATCGCGCGGCGGCTCGTGAGATCCCGCACGCAGTTGCCGCTCGCCATCATGGCGAACCTCGGCTACCGCTACTACGCACATCATCTGCACACGCATTACACGTGCGATTGGCCCATCGGTCGCGCCGAGCCTGCCTGACGCCACGCATGCGCGTCGCCGGGTGCGTGTATTCCGTGGCAACGCGCGCGGACGAGCCGGCGCTGCGCGAGCTCCTCAGCTCGAATTCACTGGGCGGGTGGGTGCAGCTCGCGTTTCAACGCGAGCCAGATGCATTCGCCGCGACGTTCGGTCTCGCGCATTCGCACGATTTCATCATCGCGTACCAGGAGAGCACTGGCAGGCCTGTAGGGTTGTGCGAACGTTTCGTTCGTGACGCGTATGTCAACGGCGAGGTTGCGCGCCTGCCGTATCTGGGCTCGCTGCGTGTGAATGCCGATTTCCGGAATCGCATTCGTATCCTGAGGACGGGCTTCGTCGCCGTGCGCGACATGCTCGGGGGGTCACGCGACTTGCCTTTCGCGCTCACGTCGATCACCGCGGACAACGACATTGCGCGGCGTGTGTTGTGCGCGGGAATCTCCGGCTTTCCGCAGTATGTGCCAGCCGGCGAGATGTCCACTTTCGCCATACGAACGCGCCGCTCGCGGCGTGACCCCCGCGTGGAGATCGCGACGGACGCGGATTTGCCGGCGATCGCGCGATTCCTCCGCGACACGTATCGCGCTTACCAGTTCGCGCCTGTCTGGAGCGATGAAGACCTCGCGAGGCTCGCGGCCCAACGAGTCTTGCCAGCCAACTCCTATCTCGTTTCACGCCGGGAGGGACGCATCGTGGCATGCGTCGCCTTGTGGGATCAGGGCGCAGTCAAACAGACTCGCATCTGCGGATATTCGAGACCCGTCGCCATCGCGCGGCCGCTCATCAACGCGTTTGCGCCACTCATTGGGGCGCCGCGACTGCCGCGTGTCGGGTCGACACTGAAGCAGGTGTATCTCTCGCATCTCGCCGTGGCAGGCGAGAGCGCGGCGGAGTTGACGGTGCTTCTACGCGCAGCACTTGCGCTGGCACGCGAACGGGGCTTCGACATCGCGGTGGTCGGAATGGCGGCGAGGCACCCATTGATCGGCGTCGTGCGCCGAGGCTGGAAGACGCGCGAGTACCGGTCACTGCTCCATGTAGTTCAATGGCCGGGCAGTGCAGGATACAACGACGACGCGAGTCGCGTCCCTCACCCCGAAGTCGCTCTGATGTAGAAGCGCCAGCGTGGCGCCCAAATCTTGGCGAAGCGCCAGCATCCCCACGCGAGTCCCGCGCCTGTCACGACGTCGAGCAGATAGTGCTGATGAGTCAGCAGCGTGCTGGCCGCGATCGCGCAGGTCCACACCAAAAGAACTGTCTTGCCGAACGTCCGCGCGCGCTCCACATAAGCAAGCATCGCGGTGACGGCGAACGCGACGTGGAGCGATGGCAGCCAGTTGCCGTGCAGATTGACCCAGTCCGCAAACGCATACAGTGATGAGTCCGTCGCCGGCAAGGCCTTGTCGAACGCATTCGGCTCAACCGGTAGCAGCATGAATCCGAAAAACCCGACGATCGTTTCCATCGTCAGCGCGCACACCAGTGGCAGAAAGCCTCTCAGGTCGCGCAGAACGAATGGCGCGAGCAGCAACATCGGAATCAACGAGAGATAGACCGCCGCTGCCCCCGGCACGAACGGGATGCGCGCTTCGAACGGAAAATCCACGTGAACGCGCCAGGGTACGAACGGCGCCAGCGCGCTGGCCGCGCCGTACAGCACCTCGAAAATGAGCGTGTAGACCAGCGCCAGGATGAACATCGCCGGGATATCTTCCCGGTTTGGGGCGCCCAAGAACGACGTGCGGCTCATGCCGCGCGCGATTCTGAGACATTCCCGGCGCGTGCGACAGTGCCGCCGCGGGCGCTCCAGTGATGTAGCCGCGGAACCCGCGCCGGCGCCGTCGCGTCACTTCATCGTTTAGGCGTCATCTTGAAGATCACGCGGAACCCGTAGCAGTTCGGCACGAACGTGTCGCCGCGCATCGCGCGCCCGTACTTTCCATCGCGGACCACGTCGAGTGCCGCCGCGTCGAACCGCGCATTGCCGGATGTCTGCGTCACCGTGGGTTCGCCCTGGCGTTTCCCGCGCTCATCGACGCACACCTGCACGTTTGCTGCACCTTCGACTTCTCCCCTGCGCTCGGGCGCGGGGTAATAGTCTTCGGTGTTGGGAAGCACATTGCGGCCGACGAGCCGGATGGGCTCGACGCGAGGAGCCACGGGCGGCTGGACGACCGGCGGCATCTCCGGCTCGAGGTTCGCGAACACCGTCTCCGGGTCTACGGGCACATCGATGGGAACCTCCGGCTTCGGTATGTCGATTCGTGGCATCGGCGTGAGATTGGGCGGCGGCGTCTGCGGCGGAGTCTTCGGTTTCTCCACCGGCGGAATCGGAGTCAATTCGATCGGCGGCACGATGACTTCGATCACCGTGCGCGCGAGGCCCGTTGCCAGGGCATACACGATCAGCACGTGAAGGGCGACGATGACACCGAGCACGATCGCCCGCTGCGACAACGCAGGCGAGACGAACCCGCCGGCCAGAGCCAGCGAACGCGGAGCGGAGTGAGCCATGGTGCGGGACCTCCTGTTTGTTGTTGGAGGTAGCAACGTGGCCCGCCGCGATTCGGGTCAAGGCTTCCTGAAATTCACGTCGCTGTCGGCAGCGAGCCAGGCGAATGCCGTCCAGGCCGCCGCGTTCTGTGAAAGCGCGGCGGGGTCCACCTTGTCCAGGGTGTCGTCGGCGGTGTGGTGGAAGTCGAAATACGTCGAGCCGTCCTGGTTCAGGTCGAAAAGCGGCACCCCGGCCTGCCCGAGCGGGCCAACGTCGGACCCTCCTTGCGGGGTCGCGTCCGTCTGGATGATGCCGAGAGGCGCGAGCACACGGAGCAGCGATTGGCCGAACGGACTCGCGAAACCGCCCTTGGGAAGGGCCACGGAGTACACGCGGTCTGCACCGAAATCGCTTTCGCCCGCGGCAATGTGGTTGGCCAGCTCGGCGCGGCGCGCCTCGAGATACGTGCGGCCCCCGAGCTGCGTGTCCGCGGGCTGCGTGACCTCTTCCGAGCCATACAGAACGACGCGGATCGTCCGCTGCGGCCTGCGAGGCGCCTCGCGCGCAAGGCGGGCGGCAGCCGTGACGATGGCACAGCCCGCGGCATCGTCGATTGCGCCGGTACCTTGGTCCCAGCTATCGAGGTGAGCGCCGAGCACGACCACCTCATTGGGCCGCGCAGCTCCGCGGATCTCGCCGATCACGTTGTACGACTTCGCGTTCGGCACGTAGCTCGCATTGGAGGTGAGCCGTACGCGCACCTTCTCGCCCAGCTGCACGAGCCGCTCGATCTGGTCGCCATCGGGCTCGGCGAGCGCGAACGCCGGGATCGGCACGCGCCCGTCCTCATATCGGGTGGCGCCGGTGTGCGCGAAGCGATGCCCGCCAGTTGCGACGGAGCGAAGCATGAAACCAATGGCGCCCCGCTTCGCCGCTTCGAGCGGGCCATAACCGCGCGCCGCCACTGCGAACCCGTATCCCGAACCGTCCTGCGTGCGGGGCATATGAAACGTGATCATCGCGATCTTGCCGGTGAGGCTTCCCGGCGCCGCGGCCCGCAGCGCCTCGATGTTCGCGAACGTCACGACTTCGCCCTCGACGCCGCCGGGTGGAGTCGGCGGCGCACCGCCGAGCGATGCGGCGACCAGCGGCTGCGCCGCGGGCGCCACGATCTCGGCGCGCTCGGCGCCGCGCACCCAGGCAGTCAGCGGAAATGTTTCGACGCGCACGTTCTCGAAACCGAGGGCTTTCATTCGCCGCTCCGACCATTGAGCCGCGGCGAGCTCCGCGGCCGAGCCGGCCGGGCGCGGTCCGAAGCGAGTGGTCAGCTCACTGACGAAGTCCCACGCGACGGAGTCATCGTGCAGTGCTTTATCGCGCAGCGTGGCGGCGATCGCCTCGGACGATATGGCATCGGAGGGTCGGGATGCAGGTGCCATCGACAGGAGAGAGGTTGCGAGCAGCAGAAGGGCGGTGTGTTTCATGCATTCATGTTAGCGGATGTGGCAGCATCGCTGCCCCAATGCGCGCCAGACGACATTCGCAGAGCACGAGCCCATGACACGCGAGGTGATCGTCCGGCATTTCCGTCAGATCGTCGTCTGGCCGTTGCAGCTCATGCCGCTGCGGCCCGGGCAGCAGGTCCAGCGGCACTGGGAAGCGCTCGAGGCCATGAAGGGCGACAACCACTGGCGCGAGGTGGTCGACGAGTTTTCCGATCCGGCGGATTTCCACGAGCGCCACTACAAGGAGTTCGTCACCTTCTTGCCCTACGTGCAGCGTTTCCTGTACGGCTCGATGGCCGGGCAGGAGTCCGCGACAGCCAAGCCCCAGGGCAGCATGCACGTCTACCGGCGGGACGATGTCGCGCGCGTGCGGATCGTCTTCCAGCCAGGCGAGGAACCCACGCTCTTCGAGGTGGCGCACGTCGACCTGTATTTTTTCCTGGACGCGGACATCGCGATCCTGGCGTTCGAGATGTACACGGACGGCATTCCGCTCGATCGTGCGCAGGACACGCTGTTCCGCTTCGGCCGCGCGTACCCGGCGTACTGGGAGCGCAACGGTCACGGCGGCAACTGCCCGTACTCGGTCGAGTGGCTCGACAAGAGCGGCACCGTGCTCGCCGCTTCGGACTTCGCCGCGCGCGCGAAGTACCTCGCGTTCGTGGCGCGCTATCGCCTGCCGTGCCTCGCGCATCACTGGGACTTTCTCCTGCATCCGCTGATGCTCGAGTACCCCGGGCAGACGGGAAAGCTTCGCTACCGCCTGCTCGAATACAACCGCATGCCGTTCATGTCGTTCTTCGCGGTGGACGATCCGGCGGAGCTCACGCGCGCGGACTTCGTGCGCATCGGCATGGTGACGCGGCCGGGAGAGCCGGACACGTTGCCGTACTCATCCGCGACGCTCGCGGACTTCGAGCGCGACTACTGCGACGATCGCTTCTGGGGACGCTCGGGTGAGCGCTTCTCGGGCGACACGCGCATCATCGTGACGGGTCTTACGTTTTCCATCGTCGGCCGCCACGACGACTATTTCTTTTCAGGGCCCGCGACGGGCCTGCTCGGGCAGTTCCGTCATCAATATTTCCTGCTGTTCCTGATTGCGCATTTCCACAAGGCCGCGCTCGTCTCGATTTCGGATGAGCTCGCTGTGGCAATGAACAAGCTCACGGTCGGCGATACGGAGTCGGTGAAGCAGTTCAAGCGCACCATCCGGCAGATGATGGAAGTGTTCCTGCGCTTCACGCATCGCTACTGGTTCCATGAGGTCACCAATCAGGCGATTGCGCGCAGCGTTTACGGTCGTCTCACGCGTTTCCTCGGCAACGATCACCTCTACGAGGAAGTGCGGAATGAAGTGACCGACATGAATAATTACCTGGACTCGGACAGCGCCCGCCGCCAGGCCAACACCGTGCTGCGCCTGACAGTCGTCACCATAGTCGGGCTCATCGGCACGATCGCATCCGGCCTCCTCGGCATGAACATCATCGACGAGGCCGCGCGCCCGGCCGGCGTGCGCCTGGTGATTTTCCTGATTTTCCTTGGGTTTACGGTGGCGCTGACGGTGGTCACGGTGGCCCAGTCGAAGCGCCTCGCGGACATGCTGGACGTACTGTCGGATTCGCGGCTCACCTGGGGCTCGAAGTGGCGAGCCATGCGCGTGGCGTGGAAGAGTAGCCACTAAACCACAGCAAAAAAGTGGACGGTGACGGGACGAGGCGGGCGGAGTAAGCTCGTCCACCACATGGAAGGCCGGAACAAAATTTCCTGGTGCCTGATTCCGATGGCGTTGCTCGCCACGTCGCTGGCGGTCAGCTCAACGCCAACTCAGCCCACCCGCCCCTGCAATCACGCATCGTCCAACATCATGCGCGTGGCCGGTGAAGGCAAGCAGTCCGAGAACCGTCCATCGCGCGAGAAGTGCAAGCGCACGCCGGGCTCACGCACGGTGCCGAAGGGATGTCCGGAAGGAGGCGAGCGCTTGCCTCAGGACAACAACAAACGCTCGCCGCTCGATGATGCTCCGCCGCTGACTCCGCTAGTCGCCTAGCAGCCCGTTGGCCTCGCGCCGTTGAAGCGCAGCCACGCGGCGAGGCGGGCGGCAAAAACCGCGCTTTTTGCCGCCGGCGCTCGCGTAGGGTCTCGAAAAAAGCGCCGCAGGCGACTTTTTTCCATTGAACTGGTCCGTCAGCGCTTCTCGCTTTTTTCCTCGTCCGCACTCAACTTTTCGAAGCTGTCGAGCGCCTTCGTTTCCGGCGCGACGACCTTGTTGAAGCTCTGGAACGAGCAGCGCGTGCCATCCGGTAGCACCACGCTCGTGAAGCGGTCGATCTGCTGAAAGCCGCCGCGATTCGCGAAACCAATTCCATTTGCAAAGTCGAGCCCGAAACACGGGCCGAGCGTTTCGGCTTTGTAACGCGTGCCGTCGGACGCTTCGAAAATCAGGGTGTGATCGTTCAGCGCGGACCAGCTCCGGATCCGATGTCTGGAGATCTCGGCGTCACCGGGCTCGGTGGCGAGGTTGGCCTGTTCGTCGCTACGTGAGGTGCCGTTCGTTGCGCATCCAGCGAGCGCCAGGCCTGCAAGAGCGCCCAGCAAAAGCGAGTGACTCTTCATGTGCCCTCTCTCCTTTTTAGTGGTTCTCCATTGCCATAGTCGGCCATTAAGTTTCGCCGAAACGCCCGCTTTCTGCCCGTTGATTTTGCGGACCTGCTCCGAAACTGGGACGCAAGCGAAGGGCGCAGTGCCCTTCAGCCCCTGCAAATACAACGGAGAAGATCATCATGAGCGTGTGGACGACAAAGCTTCGTGGGCCGGCTATTGGGCTCACTGTGGCCGCGGCCCTGGCGATTGCCGGCCCCGTGCATGCGGGCGAAGGCGTCAAGAAGGGTGGGTCGAAACAGGAAAGCATCGGCATGGTCAGCGGCATGACGGTGGGCGCGCTGGCTGGCGGGCCCTTCGGCGCGGTGATCGGCGCTGCGACCGGCGCGTTGCTGGGCGACAAATATCACCGGCAGGCTGCGGACAAGGCTGCGCTGGCGGCGGACCTGTCAGAGGTCCAGGCCTCGCAGACGCGCCTCAAGGGCGACCTCGCCCTGACGCGTGAAGAGGGCGAGAAGCTCGGCATGGCTGTCGATCGCGGCCGCGATCTCGAGACGACCGTCGGGTTCCGCACCGGCGACGCCAACCTCTCGGATGAGGACGTGGTGCGCCTCCAGAAGATCGGTGCGCTGGCGGGCGCCGTCGGCAAGGTCAAGGTGCGTGTCTCCGGCTACGCGGATCCGCGCGGCTCGAAGAAGCTGAATGCCGCACTGTCCGAGCGGCGCGCCGATGCGGTCGCGCATGTACTGGTCGAGTCGGGCGTCGAGCCCGGCCGGCTGATCATCGAAGCCCGCGGTGAGGCGGATTCGAAGACCAGCGAAGGCGACATCGACGGCTACGCGTTCGACCGGCGCGTGACGGTGAAGATCGAGCACGAGGAGACGGCCGTCGCGAAGAACTGAGGGATCGTGTTTCGAGGAGAGCCCGCTCTCGCACGGACGCGAGGGCGGGCTTGATGTTTCAGGCGTCGTTCGGCGCTACGCTCCGCGCATGAGCACATCCATCGTGTCCCTCTCCGAGCCCCTCGCCCCCGAAGTGTCAGCGCCGCCCGCGGACCGCATCGTGAGCGGCTCGCCGCGCCACGAGCTCAGCAACTACTTCTCAGACCCCTCTCAGCAATTCTTCGCAGGTCGTTGGTCCAGCACGCCCGGCACGTGGCGTGTGCGCTACACGGAGACCGAGCTGTGCGTCATGACCCAGGGCAGGGTGATCATAAAAAGCGACGCCGGCGCCTCGAATTCCTTCGGTCCGGGCGATGCGTTCGTGATACCCGCCGGCTTTTCAGGAACCTGGACCGTGGTGGAGCCCTGCACCAAAATCTACGCGATCTTCGAATCCCGCACCTGAAAAGTGCGCCGTTCGGCGCACTCATGGGTACAATCCGCGCGCTTGTGATGCAATTCAACGATCTACGCCAGGGCCGAGGCGTTGGCACAACAGTTGCTTTGAACCGGCCCGACCTACATCGCTGATAACTCGGAGGGTCCATGAAATTGATCAGAGGCGGAGCACTTGTCATCGGGCTGCTCGGTGTTGCAACGGCAACACAAGCAGGCGTCACGTCCACCTGGACTGCCGTGAGCGATTACGATTTTCGCGGCATCACCCAATCGGCCAAGGACCCAGCGATCCAGGCCAGCGTCGACTATGCGCACGACAGCGGCTTCTACATCGGCCTGTGGGGCAGCAACGTCGAGTTCGGACCCGGCGATCCCAATGTCGAAGGGGACCTCTACGGGGGCTTCACCAAGACCCTCGATAGCGGCTTCAGTTACGACGTCGGCGCCGTCTACTACACGTACTACACGGATCCGAACCCGAGCCTGAACTACTTCGAGATCTATGGGGGCGTCGGCTTCACCGCGAAGTCCGGCCTTTCCATCAAGGGAAAGCTCTTCTACTCGCCTGACTTCGGCGGCGACTTCACGCCCGGCGATACCGAGGCGCAATACTTGTCGGGCGACCTGAGCGTGCCGCTGCCGTCGAATCTTTCAGTGTCGGCACACGTCGGATACAGCTTCGGCACGTACTGGAAGGACGGCTTCTTCAACGGCGAGGACGCGGAGTATTTCGACTACGCGGTCGGCGTCGGCTACGCCGCGGGCAAATTCAACCTGGCCCTGAAATATATCGACGGCAGCGATGCCAAGGATTTCGGCACCGACACGTTCAGCACGGACGGCAAAGTCGTGTTCAGCGTTGCGACGACCTTCCCCTGGGGCGAGTAGAAGCAAGAACGATCGCCTCGACTCAACTTCGTTTGACGCGTGGGCCCGCCGCGAAAACGGCGGGCCCTTTGCGTTTTCGGATCACGTGTTTCTGAAAATTTCGTGACAGGCAAGCTGTCGCTTCCTGCGCGCGACATAATGCGTGGAGCGAGTGATGCATCTCGCACTTCCACGCGACCACGCTACCACCACGCGGGCACCCCATGGATAAAGTGTGACCGCTTGCTCCCTTTCAATTCGCTTGGCTCGGGTGGAGGTTCACGTGGAAACGGTAGTTGTAGCTGCTGCACGCAGCAGCAGCTTTGGTCTTTCAGGGACGACCTTGATGATCGTCAGCGTCGTCGCAGTGGCCCTGGTCACTTTTGCAGTGATCACCGGCCTCAAATATTTCCGTAATCATCGTCAGGAACGCCATACCTAACTGGCGCTCCAGAATTTTTGGGAGGAGTTGAGCCCGCGGTGGCAACACCGCGGGCTTTTTTGTTTATAGCGCGCGCATTACATCGCCGAGCATGCCGAAGATCTGGTCGATCTGGTTGCGCTCGACGATGAGCGGGGGCGACAGCGCGAGGATGTCTCCGGTCTGGCGCACGAGCAGGCCCTTCTCGAAGCACTTCAGGTACACCTCGAACGCCCGCGCGCCCGGCTTGCCGGGAATCGGCTCGAATTCCAGCGCCGCGATGAGCCCGTAGTTGCGGATATCGATGAGGTGCGGTGCGCCCTTCAACGAATGCGCAGCGTCTTCCCAGTAGCGCGCCACGGACTTCGCGCGCGTCAGCAGCCCTTCGCGCTCATAGATGCCCAGCGTCGCGACGCCGGCAGCGCAGGCCGTGGGGTGCGCCGTGTACGTGTAGCCGTGGAAGAACTCGATGCCATCGGGTCCCTGCATGAAGGCGTCGTAAATCTCCTTCTTCACGATCACGCAGCCCATCGGCACGCAGCCGTTGGTCAGACCCTTCGCGCCCGTGATGATGTCCGGCGTGACGCCGAACTCCTGCGAGCCGAAGGGCGATCCGGTGCGGCCGAAGCCGGTGATCACTTCGTCGAAGATCAGAAGGAGCTTGTGCTTGTCGCAGATCTCGCGGATGCGCTTGAGATACCCGTGCGGCGGAATGAGCACGCCGGTGGAGCCCGCAATGGGCTCGACGATGACGGCAGCAATGGTCGAGGGATCGTGGAACGTGGCGAGTTTCTCGAGCTCCTCGGCGAGCTCGACGCCGTGCTCCGGCTCGCCACGCGAGAACGCATTGCGCTTCAGGTCGTGCGTGTGGGGCAGATAGTCCACCCCCGGAATGAGCGAGGCCGACCAGAATTTGCGGTTCGGCCCGATGCCGCCGATCGAGGTGCCGCCGAAATTCACGCCGTGATAGGCGCGCTCGCGGCTGATGATCTTGGTGCGCGCGCTGTCGCCGCGGATGCGGTGATAGGCGAGCGCAATCTTCAGCGCCGTATCGACGGATTCGGAACCCGAGTTCGTGAAGAAGACATGATCGAGCCCCGGCGGCGCGATCTTCTTCACCGCGTTCGCCAGCTCGAAGGCGAGCGGATGCCCCATCTGGAAGGGCGGCGCGAAGTCCATCGTCTCGAGCTGATGGGCCACCGCTTCGGTAATCTCGCGGCGGCCGTGGCCCGCGTTCACGCACCAGAGTCCTGCCACGGCATCGAGGATCTGCCTGCCGTCCGGCGTCCAGTAATGCATGCCCGAAGCCTTGCCCAGCAGGCGCGGCTTGGCCTTGTACTGGCGGTTCGCGGTGAACGGCATCCAGTAAGCTTCGAGATCGGAACGGGGCGGGGACGCGGCGGCGGCCGGGGGTGACATGACGGTGGCTCTCCGGGGAAAATTCGGCACGGTGGACAAAGTCAAATGATAAGGAAATTGGACACGTCTGGCCATCTGGAGCGGCTTCGGGGCCATTTCGTTGAGGATACTGAACAATCATGAGCATTGATGTCGGCGCGCGCCTGCGCAGCGTGCGGATCACTTTTGGCCTTTCGCAGCGGGCACTTGCGCGTCGGGCGGGGGTCACGAACGGCCTCATTTCGCTCATCGAGCAGAACCGTGTCAGCCCCTCGGTGAGCTCCCTGAAAAAAGTGCTGGACGGGGTGCCGATGTCGCTGGCGGAGTTCTTCACGCTGGACCTTTCCGCGGCTCCGCAGGCTTTCTTCAATGCCGAAGAGCTCACTGAGCTGGGCAACGAGCAGGTATCTCTGCGGCTCGTCGCAGCTTCCCGTCCGGGGCGGCAGCTCACCGTGCTTCATGAGCGCTACGCGCCCGGCGCGGAAACCGGCGACGAGATGCTCACGCATCGGGGTGAGGAAGGCGGCGTTGTCGTGCGCGGGCGCATCGAGCTCACGCTTGCAGGCGTTACGCGCGTGCTCTCCGCCGGCGAGGCTTACTACTTTTCGAGCCACCTGCCGCATCGCTTCAAGAATGTGGGCCGCGAGCCCTGTGAGATCATCAGCGCCAGCACCCCGGCCACCTTCTAGGCCACATCTTCCAGGCCACAGCCTATGAGCGCATTACCCGATTCCGTTTCCTGGCATGAGCGCGCGAAAGCGTTGAGCCTGCGCACGCAGGCGTTCATCGGCGGGCGCTACGTCGATTCCGCTTCGGGCGCGACATTTGCGCGCGTGAACCCGGCGAACGGGCAGCCGCTTGCGCAGGTCGCTGCCGCGGATACTCGCGATATCGACGCGGCCGTGGCCGCGGCGCGCGCGGCGTTCGATGCCGGGGCGTGGTCGAGACAGCCGCCGCGCGCTCGCAAGAAGGTGCTGCTGAAATTCGCGGAGCTGATTCTTGCGAATCGCGACGAGCTGGCGCTGCTCGAAACACTCGATACGGGCAAGCCGATCAGGGACAGCCTCAACGTCGACATTCCGGCCACCGCGCGCTGCATTCAGTGGTACGCGGAAGCGATCGACAAGATTTACGACGAAGTGGCGCCGACCGGACACGACGCGCTCGCGTTGATCACGCGCGAGCCGCTCGGTGTCGTTGGCGCAATCGTGCCGTGGAATTTCCCGCTGATCATGGCGGCCTGGAAGATCGGGCCGATTCTCGCGGCGGGCAATTCGCTGGTGTTGAAGCCGTCGGAGAAGTCGCCGCTCTCCGCCATTCGAGTTGCCGAGCTGGCGAGCGAAGCCGGGATTCCGGATGGTGTGTTCAACGTGGTGCCGGGGCTCGGGATGCCGGCGGGCAAGGCGCTTGCGCTTCACATGGATGTGGACGGCATTGCCTTCACCGGCTCGACGGCGACGGGCCGCTCGATCATGCAATACGCCGGGCAGTCGAACCTGAAGCGCGTGTCGCTCGAGTGCGGCGGCAAGTCGCCGAACATCGTGCTCGCGGACTACGACGATCTCGATCGCGCGGCGACCGCCGCGGCGTTCGCCATCTTTTTCAATCAGGGCGAGATGTGCTCCGCGGGGTCGCGCCTGCTGGTGCACGCGGACATCAAGGATGCGTTCCTCGATAAGGTCCAGGACATCGCGCGGTCCATGGCGCCCGGTGACCCGCTCGATCCGGAGACGAAGCTCGGTGCGATCGTGGATGAAGGGCAGATGAAACGCGTGCTGTCGTACATTGAGTCGGGCCGGCGCGAAGGTGCGGATGTTCGCCTCGGCGGCAAGCGAGTGCGGGAGGAGAGCGGAGGCTTCTACGTCGAACCGACTGTGTTCGATGGAGTGCAGCCGCGGATGCAGATTGCGCGCGAAGAGATCTTTGGGCCTGTGCTCGCGACCATCACTTTCAAGAGTGTCGAGGACGCGGTCCGGATCGCCAACGACGTCGTGTACGGGCTCGCGGCGGCGGTGTGGACGCGGAACATCAACACGGCGCATCGGGTTGCGCGCGCGTTGCGCGCCGGTGTCGTGTACGTGAACTGCTATGACGCGGACGACATCACGGTGCCGTTCGGTGGCTTCAAGCAGTCCGGCATCGGGCGGGACAAGTCCCTGCATGCCTTCGACAAATACACCGAGCTCAAGACGACGTGGATCGACCTGTCGTGAGCGTGCGTGGCTGCATCGATGATGGCATCCGGCTGGCGTGAACACCGAGTCTCTTCGCTTTGTCGCGAGCACGCCTCGCGGCCTCTCCGATCTTCTCGCGCGTGAGCTGATTGCGTTTGGGGCGCTCGATGTGCGTGAGCGCTCTACTGGTGTTTCGTTCAGCGGCTCGCTCGAGGTTGCGTATCGCGCTTGCCTCGAGTCGCGTACTGCCAATCGGGTGTTTCTGGAGTTGGGGGAGTGGGAGGTTGCGACGGCGGATGAGTACTACGCCGCGGCCCGTCGCATCGATTGGTCCGCACACTTTGCGCCCGGTGCGACATTGGCGTGCGATTTCAGCGGGCGGCATCCGGCGATTACGCATACGCACTTTGGAGCGTTGAAGCTCAAGGATGCGATCGTGGATTCGCTGCGGGAGGGCAGCGGGTTTCGGCCGGACATTTCGACGGAGCGGCCGAGCGTGCGCGTTCATGCTCATTCCCAGAAGACGAAGATTGCGATTTCTCTCGATTTGTCTGGAGAAAGTCTGCATCGGCGCGGGTATCGCGGGGCGGCGGGTGAGGCGCCGCTGAAGGAAAACGTCGCTGCCGGCGTGCTTTTGCGTGCGGGGTGGCCCGAGCTTGCCGCTTCAGGCGCAGAGTTTCTCGATCCGATGTGTGGATCGGGAACGTTCGTGATCGAAGCCGCGATGATTGCGGCTGACATGGCGCCCGGTTTGACTCGCGAGTACTTCGGTTTCCTCGGCTGGCGCGGCCACGATGATGCTCTCTGGAATCGTCTGCGCACGGACGCCTCGGCGCGCGTAAAGCCCCCGAGCGCAATCATCGCTTCGATCCGCGGCCAGGACCGCGACGCCTCCGCCATCCGTGCCGCGCGTGCAAACGCAGAACGCGCTGGTGCCGCCGCCCTCGTGCAGTTCGTCGCCCAACCACTAGCCACCGCAAGGCCGAGCGAGCACGGTTCACCCGCGCCACGCAGCCGCGACCATTCATCGCCAGCCGGCAATTCAACACGTCGTGGCGCGGAAGAGACGCCGCCGGCGGCTAATCAAGGAGGTGCGCCTCTTGAAGGCGGCATGCATGCGCAGGTGGGGCTGATGGCCGTCAATCCGCCCTACGGCATGCGTCTGGAGGACCGCCCAACCGCTCAGGCCATTCATCGTGAGCTGGGTGAAATCCTGAAGAAGCACTTCCAGGGCTGGCAGGCCGCCGTCCTGACCGCGCCAGATCTGGGCCTCGAGCTGGGAATTCGTGCGCAACGCACGCACGTCGTCTGGAACGGGCCGATCGAATGCCGCCTCCTGCGTCTGAAAATCGACGCGGAGTCGTTCCGCGAAAGAATCACTGATCGCGGCGCGGCTCGCATCGACACATCACTCAGCGCAACTCCAGGCGCGCGAATGTTCGCCAACCGCCTCGCCAAAAACCTGAAGCAACTCCAGAAGTGGGCGCGCGACGCGAGCATCGGCTGCTACCGCATCTACGACGCCGACATGCCCGAATACGCCTTCGCCATCGACTCATACCGGGTAGCCGGTGAAGATGAGCTCAGTGGCGAAGTGTGGCTACACGTCCAAGAATACGCCGCCCCCGCGAGCATCGACGAAGAAGCCGTCCGCCGCCGCCGGGCGGAAGCCTTCTCAGTGTTGCCCGAAGTCACGGGCGTCCCCGCAGAACGAATCCGGGTTCGCATGCGCCGCCGTCAAACGCGCGGCAACCAGTACGAAAAGGTCGCCGAGCGATCCCGCTTCCACATCGTCGAAGAAGGCAACCTCAAATTCCGCGTGAACTTCGACGACTATCTCGACACCGGAATATTCCTCGACCACCGCCCCACACGCGCGCGCATTCGCGAGATCGCAGCCGGCAAGCGCTTCCTCAACCTCTTCGCGTATACAGGCACCATGACGGTGTACGCGGCAGCCGGCGGCGCGCGCTCGAGCGTTTCGGTAGACCTTTCGCGAACCTATCTCGACTGGGCCGAGCGCAACCTTGGCTTGAACGGCCTCGCAACCCGCGACCATCGTCTCGTGCAGGCCGACTGCCGCGAGTGGCTCGCCGACGCCGGCCGGGGCCTCGAGAAATACCGTGACATGTACGACCTCATCTTCCTCGACCCGCCCACGTTCTCGAACTCCAAGCGCATGGAAGGCGTGCTCGACATCTCGCGCGATCACGGCACGCTGATCGACGCCTGCATGCACGTACTGGCGCCAGGCGGCCTGCTCGTGTTCTCCACCAACGCCCAGAAATTCAAGCTCGATCCGGCCGTGGCCGAGCGGTACGATGTGAAGGACACCTCGGCAGCCACCGTGCCCCGCGACTTCGCGCGCAATCCGCGCATCCACCGCTGCTACGACATCTCCAGAAGAGGCGGATGATGAAGCTGACAGACTTCAAGGCGCTGACTTTCGACTGCTACGGCACGCTCATCGATTGGGAAACCGGCATGCTCGCAGCGCTGGAGCCCCTCGCCGCGCGTTCGAAGCCACCGCGCTCACGCACGGAAATTCTCGAAACGTATGCCGTGCACGAATCGTCCCAGGAGCACTACACGCCGACGCTGAAGTATTCGCAGCTTCTGGCCGTCACGTACAAGCGCATCGCTGAGAACTGGTCCACCCCGGCATCGTGGGATGAGTGCGTGGCGTTCGGCCAATCCCTGCGCGACTGGCCCGCGTTCCCGGATTCGCCGGCCGCGCTTCGATATTTGAAGAAACATTACCGACTGTACGTTCTCTCGAACGTCGACAACGAAAGCTTCTCGCATTCGAACCGCCGACTCGAAGTGCAGTTCGACGGCATCATGACCGCCGAGGACATCGGCTCGTACAAGCCGAGTCTCCGGAACTTCGAGTACCTCATCGAGCGCCTTGGCAGCCAGGGCATCCGCAAGCACGAGATCCTGCACGTGGCGCAGAGCCTGTTCCACGATCACAAGACCGCGAACGAGATCGGCCTGGCTTCCTGCTGGATCAATCGCCAGCACGACAAGGCTGGCGCCGGCGCAACGCGCCGTCCCGAATCCATGCCGCGCCTGAACTTTCAGTTCAACAGCATGTCCGAGCTGGCCGAGGCTCATCGTGCAACTGCGCCCGGCAACTCCGGCTGATATCGATCTCCTGCGCAAGTGGGACGAGGCGCCACACGTCGTGGCGTCGGACCCCAACGACGACTGGAGCTGGGAAACCCAGCTCGCGCGCACGCCGCCCTGGCGCGAGCAGCTCATTGCCGAGCTCAACGGCCGGCCGATCGGGTATCTGCAGATCATCGACCCGGCCGAGGAAGACGGGCACTACTGGGGTGACATAAGCCCGAATCTCCGCGCCATCGACATCTGGATCGGCGAGGCGGCCGATCTCGGGCGCGGTTACGGCACGCGGATGATGCGCCTGGCCCTCGAGCGGTGTTTCTCAAACCCGACAGTCACGGGGGTGATCATCGATCCACTTGCGAACAACGTGCGGGCGCATCGATTCTATGAGCGATTGGGATTTCGCTTCGTGGAACGGCGGCGGTTCGGGCTCGATGATTGTTACGTGTATCGGCTGGACCGCGAGAACTACGCACTGATTTAGGCATCGGGGAAAAGAAGTTCTTTTTCTTTTCGTGGGGCCTGCGGCCCCACACCCCGCCAGGAAGGGGAGAAGCATGCGACGCCACTGGTCTTGGATCACTCTGTTACTCGCGGGGACTGCGGGCGCCAACCACGACGAAGAGAGGGGCGCACGCTACGTCCAGACGAGCGGCGTGAATGCCGCAACATGCCTCGACCACCACACGCCGTGCCAGAGCATTCAATACGCGCTCGCGCAGGCGCAGCCCGGCAACACGGTCAGAGTCGCTCAAGGCATCTACGACATGACCGGCGTCGATCCCGAGAGCTTCCTCTTCGGGGCGATCAAGGCGCGCGGCGGTTTCTCCGAGGCAGACGAGTTCCACGAAGAAGACGCCGACACTTTCCAGTCCATTCTCATCGGCGTCGATGGGCGCTATCGCCAGGCGATGGCCAAGCAGGGCTTCAAGTGGGCCGCGAGTCGCGCAAACGCGGAGCAAGGCCTCGTCGACAACAGTCCCGCGCCAGCGTTGCAGGCCACGGCATCCGCGGCAGCAACGTGTACGCAGGGATTCGCCGGCCAGTTCCCCTGTCGCAACGTGGACTTCCTCGGGCAGATTCCGTTGAGCGGCTTTTCCAGTGCGCCGGCATCGGCCGCGAATCTCTGGGGCTTCAGGGATCTCAACGACAATCGCGAGTACGCCGTCATCGGGCTGCGCAACGCCACGGCCATCGTGGACGTGACGGATCCCGTGAATCCGCGCCAGGTCGCCTCGATCGCCGGCAACACTTCATCGTGGCGTGAGGTAAAGATCTACCAGGTCAACGATGGCACTCGCTTCCGCGCATACGCGTACATCACGACGGAAGCGCTAGGCAGCGGCCTGCAGGTCATAGACATGTCCGGGCTTCCCAATTCGGCGACGCTCGCAACCACGCTGCCCGACACCGGGCGCCAGCACACGGACTACGTCTCGAACATCGACTACGGCACCAACGTCGTGAAGCCCGGTGCCGAGGCGTTCCTGTATGTAGCGGGAAGCGACCAGAACAGCGGCGCATGGCGCGTTTATAGCCTCGCGAATCCCGCGCAGCCGACGCTCATCACTGCGGCCCCGGCGGGCACGCAGTACATGCACGATTCGACGAGCCTGCTGATCACGGACGCTCGCGTCTCGCAATGCGAGCCCGGGCACAACCCCTGCCAGGTGCTCGCGGACTTCAACGAGAATTCCGTGGATCTCTGGGACGTCACGAACAAGAGCCTGCCCGTGCGGCTCTCTTCAACGTCCTACAACAATGTCACGTACACGCACTCCGGCTGGCCGAGCGACAATCAGCAGTTCCTCTTCTTCCACGACGAGCTGGAAGAGATTCAACGGGGACTCAACACGCAGATCTACACGATGGACCTGAGCAATCTGCGCTCTCCGTCCATCGTCACGAGCTACACAGGCGCGACGACCACCACCGATCACAACGGCTACACGAAGGGCAACCTGTACTACGTGTCGCACTATCGTCGTGGCCTCGTGGTGTTCGATGTGACGAACCCAAACCAGTTGCGCGAAGTTGGGCACCTGGACACATTCCTGTCTCCCGCGCCGAATTCCTCCGGGACGGACGGAGCGTGGGGCGTCTACCCGTTCCTGCCATCGGGCACCGTGCTCATCAGCGACATCAGCAATGGCCTGCTGTTGATGAGGCCCAACGTGTCCAACCTTTCGGCCAGCGCGGGTCAGCTCGGCTTCATCGGAACGACGACCGCCGCTGCGGAAGGCGCGGGTACCGTGACGGTTCGCCTGCACCGAAGTAGCGGCTACGCAGGCACTGTCACCGTTCAATACGCGACCAGCGACGGCACCGCGACCGCAGGCAGCGATTACACGGCAGCGAGTGGAACGTTGACCTGGAATGCATTCGACACGACCGAAAAGTCGTTCAACGTGACACTGCTGAACGATTCCATCAGCGAGAACGATGAGACCTTCACCGTCACGCTCTCGAACCCCGGTGGTGGCGCGAGCATCGAAGGCTCGCCGACGTTCACCGTCACGATGAACAACGACGACTCAGCCACCACGCCACCTCCCTCGACGGGCGGAGGCGGCGGCGGGGGAGGCGAGCTGGGTCCAGGTGTTCTGCTGATGCTACTGGCGATGCTCGGTCTGGCTATTTGCCATCCACGGAATACGCGAGCAGCACGTTCCCAGGCATGCTCCCGACGTACAGATACCCTGAATTGACGTAGAGCATTCCGCCGACGATCACCGGACCCGGGCCATCGAGCGCGCCGCCGTTGGCCTTCACGCCGTTGACCGTCTGATATTCCTGCACGGTATCGACGTCCCAGATGATCTGCCCGGTCTTCGCGACATACGCGCGCAGGTGACCGTCGAGTCCGCCAGAGAACACCACGCCTGGAATTGCAGTGACGGCCGCAGATTGCGCTGGTGAGCAGCCCGGCTTCTTGTTACAGCCAGGGTGCGGCGTGTGCCACACCGTCTCGCCGGTTGCGACTTTCAGCGCGTACAGGCCGCCACCTGCATCTGGATCGAACACCATCGGAACACCGAACAGCGTGGGCTGCCCGCCCGCGCCCCCCGCCTGCACCGGCTTCTGAATCACGTCCGAGACGGCCACATAGACGTTTTCACCATCCGAGGCAGACCCCCATTGCACACCGCCGCTCTTGCCGCCCGCCGACAGGCGCTGCTGCCACAGCATGGCGCCGTTCTTGTCGGGATCGATCGCATGCACGAAGCCCGATTTCTGGCCCGCAATGAGCGCGCGGCGACCTCTGGATAACTCGACGAGAATCGCCGAGGAGCCGAAGTCATGATCCGGCCCCGCCTTGTCGGGGCAATTGGCCTTGAATGGATCCGGCAGCTCGCACGCGATGTTGTACGTGTCGCCCGCCGTCATCTGGCGCGCCCACAATCGCTTGCCGCTCGCGGCGTCGAAGGCGACGAAGGCATCCGACGCGTCGCTCGTCGGGTCCGTGTAGTCGTCGCCGGTAGTCACGTAGACGCGCTTGTGTTTCACGTCCACGGTCGGCGAGGACCACACGCCTGCGCCCGCAGGTCCGTAGAGCTGCGTGCCCTGCGCGTTCTTGCGAGTGGCCTTCGGTTCCTCCGCGATGGTGTAGCCCTTCCACAGCAGCTTGCCCGTCGCCGCGTCTAGCGCTGAGACGCTGCCCCGGAACTTGCAGCACTCGTACTTGGGGCCAGCACCCACGGCTTCTTCCGTGGACGATGCTGGCACATACAGCACCTTGCCGGAGAGCGACGGCGCGCCCGTCGTCATCGCACCATTGTGTTCATCGACACGCGTCTTCCAGAGCAGCTTTCCGGTTTCGGCGTCGACGGCATACGCGTTGGCCTTGAGGTCCGCGAAGTACGCGGCCCATTGTTTGCCAACGGGGCCGATCGTCACAGCGGTCCGCACCTGTGCCTCGGAATCGAATGTCCAGTACATGCAGCCCGTGGCCGCGCTCAGCGAATACACCTTGCGGTTCGCGCTGCCGACGAACACGCGTCCGCCCATCACTGCCGGCTGCGCAAACGCGCGGGCCGCGCCTTCGAAGCCGAAGGCCCATTTGAGCTTGAGTTGCGGGACTTGCTCGGCGGTGAGCTGCGCCATCGCGGCCGGCTGGAAACGACGCTGTGCGAGGTCTCCACCCCAGCCATTCCAGTGTGGCTGTTTCTCGCTCAGCGAGAACGCGACGCCGTCGCCGGGACAGCGCGCTTCGACGATGGAGGTATCGACACTCGGTGCACTGCTGCCAGCCGACAGGAAGCGCACGAGCGACTCCCGTTGCTCCGTGCTCAGGCCGGCAGCCTGCTGACTCATGACGCCAGTGTTGAGCGCGACCCGGATGTTGTCTGCCGAGATGCGTGCAAGGCTCGAGCGATTGGCTGCGCGCGGCACGCCAGCTTCGTGGCACGTGGCGCAGCGCTCGGTGTACAGGGCGGCACCATCCGCAGGCGGCGACGTCTCCGCGTGAGCTGCGCTCACGATCAGGCCACAGAGCGCGAGGTGAAGCGCGCGCGGGCTCGGCAGACTCATTCGCTCCCCTTCAGACGATCTTCGTTTTCAGTGTCGTCAGACCGGCAATGCCGGCTTCGATCGAGTCTCCGCGTGCGAGCGCGCCGACGCCGGCAGGCGTTCCCGTGAAGATGAGATCGCCGGGCGCGAGCTCGAACAGCGTCGACAGCTCGGCGACGATCTCGGGCACTTTCCAGGTCATCTCCGCGAGGTTCGCGCGCTGCCGGTCCTTGCCGTTCACCGTGAGCCAGATCTCTCCGCTTTCGATCAGGCCCGCTTCCTTGCGCGGATGGAGTGCCGCAATGGGAGCAGACCGGTCGAATCCCTTGCTCGTGTCCCAGGGACGGCCGTTGTCTTTCGCGTCCGACTGCAGGTCGCGGCGTGTGAGATCGATGCCGACGGCGTAGCCGTAGATGAGCGCATTGGCATCGCTCTTCGCGATGTTCGCCCCGCCGCCGCCGAGCGCGACGACGAGCTCCACTTCATGGTGAAAGTTCGCGGTGCGCGGCGGATACGGAATCGAAGAGTTGTTGGCGACTACGGCGTCCGCAGGTTTGGTGAAGAAGAAGGGCGGCTCGCGATCGTCGTTCCCCATTTCGCGCGCATGGGCCGCATAGTTGCGACCCACGCAGAAGATCCGCCGCACAGGAAAGCGGTTGTCGGTGCCCTTCACTTCGACCGAAGGCGGAGTCGGCGCAGCGATCACGTAGTTCATGACGTCACTAGTTAATTGGAAAAAAGTCGCCTGCGGCGCTTTTTTCGAAACCCTACACGGGCCCCGGCGGCAAAAAGCGTGGTTTTTGCCGCCTGCCTCGCCGCGTAGCTTCGCCCGGGCGGGTAAGTCCGACAGGCTAGTAAGGTCACAGTAAATCCTTCACACGAAAATACATCATTGCCAGCACGAGTGCTGGCCTGCGCAGCGCCTGCCCGCCAGGAAAGTTGCGATGGGGGATGCGCGCAAACACGTCGAACCGTTCCGCCGTCCCGGCCACGGCCTCGGCGACGAGCTTGCCTGCGATGCCCGCGAGCACGATGCCGTGCCCCGAGAAGCCCTGCAGGAAGTACACGTTCGGCGTGAGGCGCCCGAAGTGCGGGGCGCGATTGCGCGTGATGTCCACCTCACCGCCCCAGCTGTATTCGATTTTCACATCGGCGAGCTGGGGGAAAACGGCAAGCATGCGACGGCGCGTGGCCGCCGGTGCATCGAAGCTCGACAGCCCCGAATAGTTCACCCGCCCGCCGAAGAGCAGGCGGTGATCCGCCGAACGGCGGAAGTAGTCGAGTATCCAGTTCGCGTCCGCGACTGCCGCGTTGTTGCGGATCAGAGCCTGGGCAGCGGTGGCACCCAGCTGCTCCGTGGCAACGATGTACGTGCCGACCGCCATGATCTTCGAGGCAAGCGTCGGAGCGGTGTCGCCGAGATAAACGTTCCCGCACAGAATCGCGTGCCGCGCCCGCACTTCACCCTGTGCCGTGCGCACGCGTGCCGGAGACCCATTGACGAGCTCGAGTGCGCGCGTGCTTTCATACACGCGGGCACCCAGCCGCTCGGCCGCATTCGCGAGCCCAAGTGTGTAGTTCAGCGGATGCATGTGGCCGGCGTTCGTGTCGTACAGCGCGGAGATGTAGCGCTTCGACGCGATCAGCGAAGCCACCTCGTCTCGCTGCACGTAGCGCACGCTGCGGTAGTCGTACTCGCCGTGCAGGATCTCCAGCTCCTCGCGCAGCTCACCGTCGTGCCGCGGCTTGATGGCGACGTGCATGTGGCCGTCGACCCAATTGCAATCGATCGAATGGCGCGCGATCAGGCTGCGCATCAGCGCGAGACCTTCCACGGTGGCATCCCACACCACGCGCGCGTCGGCGCGCCCGATCAGGCGTGTGAGCTTGGCCTGTCCCGCCGCGATTCCGGGCAAGGCTTGCGCACCATTGCGGCCGGAGGCACCCCAACCGACACGGTGCTCCTCGAGAAGCACCACCTTGTAGCCGCGCTCGGCGAGGTGCAGGGCCGCCGAACACCCGGCGATCCCACCCCCGACCACGCACACATCGCACTCCACCGTGTCGGCGAGCGGCGGCCTTGGCACGGACCCTTGCGCCGAAGCTGCGTAGTAAGAAGTGGAGGCGGGCGCAAGCATGGAGGTGGGGCGACTATGTCAAGGGAGTGTTTAGGATATTTCTACGCGGACGCGCGTAACGTCCCGGCAGGATAAGGGTCTTGGAGCGTGGCCGGCAAACTCCTGCACGGCCCCTGAGCTGTGGTGTAATACCTCCATCCGACTCGGTGTCTGTTCAAGATAATAGACACCTAGCAAAAACAAGCCATGTCACGCACACGCCCCGTCATCGGACTGCCTGCCGATCGCCGCATGATTGGCCATCACCCGTTCCACGCGGTCGGGGAGAAGTACCTGCTCGCCGTGGCGCAGGCCGCCGATGCCGTTCCGCTCGTGATTCCGGCGCTGGGTGAGCTCGCGTCGCTGGACGAGATTCTGGAAACCGTGGACGGCCTGGTCTTCACCGGCAGTCCCTCCAACGTCGAGCCCGTGCACTACTCCGGCCCCGCGAGTGCCCCTGGAACCCTGCACGACGCAGCCCGGGACGCCACGACGCTGCCGCTCATTCCCGCCGCCATCGAGCGTGGTGTGCCGGTCCTTGGCATCTGCCGGGGCTTCCAGGAAATGAACGTGGCGTTCGGGGGCACGCTTCACCAGAGGCTCTATGAAGTGCAGGGCCTGAGCGATCACCGCGAAGACGAAACGCAGCCCCTGGAGGTGCAATACGGACCCGCACACGAGGTGATCCTCGAACCGGGTGGCGTCCTTAAGAGCCTCGCCGGCATGGATCGCATTCGCGTGAATTCCCTTCATTCGCAGGGCGTGGACCGCCTGAGCGAGAAGCTCATCGTCGAAGCGCGTGCGCCGGACGGCGTCATCGAAGCCTTCCGCGTGCGCAATGCGCCGCGCTTCGCGCTCGCCGTGCAGTGGCATCCCGAGTGGAAGGCGATGACCAACGATTTTTCGCGCGCGCTGTTCGCGGCCTTCGGGTCGGCGAGCCGCGAGCGCCTCAGTGAGCGTCGGCGCGCGATACGTGCGGCCGACCCGGCGCGCGCACGCGCCTGAAAGTCCCATCATGGCGAATGAAATCCAGCAATTCTTCCGCGATCACGGCATCTCCGAGGTGGAAGCCATCATTCCCGACATGGCCGGCATCGCGCGCGGCAAGATCATGCCGGCCGAGAAATTCGCGGAAGACGAGGGCATGCGCCTGCCCGAGAGCATCTTCCTGCAGACGGTGACGGGCGACTATCCGCCGGAACCGGGCGACGCCATGAGCCCTGCCGAGATCGACATCGTGCTGAAGGCGGATCCGAAGACCGTGCGCCGTGTGCCATGGGCCGCCGAGCCCACCGCGCAGGTCATCCACGATTGCTTCTATTCGGATGGCCGCCGCGTGACCATGGCGCCCCGCCACGTGCTGCGCAACGTGCTCGAGCTGTATGCCCAGCGCGGCTGGGAGCCGATCGTGGCGCCGGAGCTGGAGTTCTATCTCGTCGAGCCGAACATCGACGCCGACTATCCGCTGAAGCCGCCGGTCGGACGTTCCGGCCGCGCCGAGCCCGGCCGCCAGTCGTACAGCATCGCGGCCGTCAACGAATTCGACCCGCTGTTCGACGACATCTACCAGTTCTGCGAGGACCAGGACATCGAAATCGATACCCTGATCCACGAAGACGGCCCGGCGCAGATGGAGATCAACCTGATCCACGGCCCGGCGCTCGACCTCGCGGACCAGGCGTTCCTCTTCAAGCGCACGGCGCGCGAAGCGGCCCTGCGCCACAAGATGTACGCCACGTTCATGGCCAAGCCCCATGCCAAGGAACCGGGCAGCGCCATGCACATTCACCAGAGCGTCATCGACCGCAAGACCCGCAAGAACATCTTTTCGAGCCCGGACGGCACCCCCTCGCAGCTCTTCTTTTCGCACATCGCGGGTCTCCAGAAGTATCTGCCGGCCGCGATGGCGCTGTTCAGCGCAAACGTCAACTCGTACCGCCGCCTCACGCGGTACCTGTCCGCGCCGATCAACGTGCATTGGGGCTACGACAACCGGACCGCGGGCCTGCGTGTGCCGATGTCGAATGCGGATGCCCGTCGGGTGGAGAACCGCGTGGGCGGAGCGGACGCGAATCCGTATATCGCCATTGCCGCTTCGCTGGCGTGCGGCTACCTCGGCATGATCGAGGGGCTGCAGCCGAGCGACCCCATCACCGGGAGCGCGCACGAGCTGCCCTTCGGGCTGCCGCGTTCGCTGGATGAGGCACTGCGCTTGCTGCGGGAGAGCGAGCCTCTGGTCAACCTGCTCGGCGAAGCATTCATCTCCGCCTTCACGATCGTGAAGGAAGCCGAGTACGAGGTGTTTTTGCAGGTGATCAGCTCCTGGGAGCGTGAGCATCTGCTCCTGAATGTGTAGTGGACCTGCGCTCCCGCGCCCGGTAACAGACGGTCGGGCGCGAGTCGGCAGGACATGAAAGAATAGATGCTTCGCGGGGCTTTCGAGCCCTCCGCGCGCTGTTATATAAGAACCATCGGCGTGTCCAATTCGGGAGCACTCACGTGAAGTCGGAAGCTACCTCTGTCGTTCGCTCGCTTTTGGTCGGTCTCGTTGCCACTGCTGCACTCATTGCGTGCGGCAAGAAGGAAGAGGCGCCCAAGCCCGCCGCCGATGCGGGGCCGCCGCCGGAAGAGAAGGTGCTGAACCTCTACATCTGGAACGACTACCTCGCGCCCGACACCGTCGCCAATTTCGAGAAGGAGACCGGCATCAAGGTCTCCGTCAGCTACTACGGCAGCAACGAGGAGCTCGACGCCAAGCTCGCGCCGGGCGGCGGCGGGTACGATGTCGTGGTGCCCTCAGCCTCTTCGTACGAGCGCCAGATCAAGTCCGGCTACTACCAGAAACTGGACAAGAGCCTGCTGCCGAACCTGAAGAACATGGACCCGGATATCGAAGCGCGCCTCGCGATGCATGACCCGGGCAACGAGTACGCAGTGCTGCACATGTGGGGCACCACGGGCATCGGCTACAACGTCAAGAAGTTGAAGGACGCCATGCCGAATGCGCCGCTCGACAGCTGGCAGCTCGTGTTCGATCCGAAGACGGTGGGGAAATTCAAGAAGTGCGGCGTGGCTGTGCTCGACTCCGCCACCGAGATGTACAGCATGACGCTTGCGGCGCTCGGTAAGGATCCGAACAGCCAGAAGCAAGAGGATCTGGACGCAGCGACGGCCGCCATGATGGCCGTGCGCCCGAACATCCGTTACTTCGACACTCAGCGCATGATCGGAGATCTCGCGAATGGCGAGATCTGTCTCGCAGTCGGCTACAACGGCGACATCCTGCAGGCACGCGACCGCGCCGAGGAGAACAAGACGGGGCAGGAGATCGCGTACGTCATCCCGAAGGAAGGCACGATCATCTGGTTCGACAGCTACCTCGTGCCGAAGGACGCGCCGCATCCGAAGAATGCGCATGCGTTCATCAATTACATGCTGCGTCCTGAAGTCATCGCGGCGGTCACCAACACGGTGAACTATCCGAACGGCAACGCGCAGGCCACGCAGTACGTGAACAAGGAAGTGCTGGACGACCCGAGCGTGTACCCGCCGCAGGAAATCAAGGTCAAGCTCGTTCCGGACCTGGCGGACACCGAGGAAACCACGCGCATCATGACGCGCGGCTGGCAGAAGTTCACGACAGGCAAATAAGCGCTCGCGGATGGCTGCGCGCGCGGAAGATCGGGCGGCTCAGGAACGCAAGGCGCCGTGGAAGGATCCACGCGCCGAGCCCTACATCCGCATCGACGATGTATCGAAGAAGTTCGGCGAGTTCATCGCAGTCAACGATGTCTCGCTGAACATCTATCGCGGCGAGATCTTCTGCCTGCTGGGCGGCTCGGGCTGCGGCAAGACCACGCTCCTGCGCATGCTCGCGGGATTCGAGACGCCCACCGAAGGCCGCATCTTCATCGACGGGCAGGACATGGCCGGCGTTCCGCCCTACAAGCGACCCGTGAACATGATGTTCCAGTCCTACGCGCTGTTTCCGCACATGACCGTGGAGCAGAACGTGGGCTTCGGTCTCAGGCAGGAGGGCATGTCGAAAGCGGAGATCGCGCCGCGCGTGGCCGACATGCTGACGATGGTGAAGCTGCAGGACTTCGCGAAACGCAAGCCGCATCAGCTTTCCGGCGGCCAGCGTCAGCGCGTGGCACTGGCGCGCTCGCTCATCAAGCGCCCGAAGCTCCTGCTGCTCGATGAGCCGCTCGGCGCGCTGGACAAGAAGCTGCGCGAGCACACGCAGTTCGAGCTCGTGAATATCCAGGAAAAGCTGGGCGTCACCTTTGTGGTGGTGACGCATGATCAGGAAGAGGCAATGACGCTCGCCACGCGCATCGGCGTGATGAACCAGGGGCGCATCGTGCAGGTGGGCACGCCGCACGAGATCTACGAATTCCCGAACACGCGGTTCACTGCGGAGTTCATCGGCAACGTGAACATGTTCGAGGGGCGTGTCGTCGAGGATGAGCCGAATTACGTGCTCATCGAGTCCGCGGAGCTTGGCTCACCCATTTACATCGGACACGGCATCAGCACCGCGCCGGATGCCATCGTGTGGACCGCGATTCGCCCGGAGAAGATGATCATTTCGCGCGAGGCACCAACCGAGAAGCGCAATGCCGCGCCGGGTGTGATCCGCGAGATTGCGTACATGGGAGACATGTCCATCTACCTGGTGCAGCTCGACAGCGGCAAGACCGTTCGCATCACCCAACCCAACACGCATCGCCATGCAGAAGATCCGCTCACGTGGGATCAGCGCGTGTGGGTGAGCTGGCACGAGTCGAGCGCAGTCGTCGTCACGGAGTAAGCCCTGGCCAAGGTCAGTTACGTTCCGCTCGGTCGGCGCATCAGCTCCGGGATTGAGGAGTTCCTGGCGCTGTGGATGTCCACGTCGACCTATCGCTGGTCGAGCGGCGTGCTGCGGCGGATTGGGCTCACGGGGCGAGGCATCGTCATCGCAGTGCCGTGGATCTGGCTGCTGCTGTTCTTCCTGATCCCGTTCATCATCGTTCTCAAGATCAGCTTTGCCGATACGCGGCTCGGCGTGCCGCCGTACACACCGCTCTGGGAGTGGACGGGCGAAAACTATCTGCAGCTCAAGCTCAACATCCAGAACTATCTGTTCCTGGCGCGGGACTCGCTCTATCTCGATGCGTTCCTGAGCTCGCTGAAGGTCGCTTCGGTCTCGACCTTGTTCTGCCTGCTCATCGGCTATCCGATGGCGTACGGTATCGCTCGCGCAAGCGCGAGCTGGCGGAACACGCTGCTTCTTCTGATCGTTCTGCCGTTCTGGACGTCGTTCCTGGTGCGCGTGTACGCGTGGATCGGTCTCCTGCGGAACAATGGCCTCATCAACAATGTGCTGATGGGCCTCGGCATCATCGATGAGCCGATCGTGATGATGCAGACCGACTTCGCCATGTACATCGGCATCGTGTACTCGTATCTGCCATTCATGATCCTGCCGCTGTACTCGAATCTGGAGAAACACGACAACACGCTGCTCGAGGCGGCGGTGGACCTTGGCGCCACGCCGTTCCGCGCGTTCCTGCGCATCACACTGCCGCTGTCCATGCCCGGCATCATTGCCGGTTCCATGCTGGTGTTCATCCCTGCCGTGGGCGAGTTCGTCATTCCACGGCTGCTCGGCGGCACGGATTCGCTCATGATCGGCCGCGTGCTCTGGGATGAGTTCTTCAGCAACCGCAATTGGCCCGGGGCGAGTGCGGTGGCCATCATGCTGCTGCTTGTGCTGGTGCTGCCCATCATGATCTTTCAGAAGTATCAGACGCAGGAAGCGGGTGGAGGCGGTCACCGATGAACGGGCGGCGCTCTACGTTCCTGCTTTCCGCGCTCGTGTTCGGGTTCGCATTTCTCTACATCCCGATCCTGTCGGTGATCGTGTATTCGTTCAACGAATCACGACTGGTCACGGTGTGGGGCGGCTTTTCGACGAAGTGGTACGGCGAGCTGTTCCGGGATCGCCAGATGCTGCAGGGAGTGTGGCTCTCGCTGCGCATCGCGGCCGTCACAGCGACCGGCGCCGTGTTCGTCGGCACGATCGCTGGGCTCGTGCTGGCGAGGTTCGGCAGGTTTCGCGGGCGTACGATGCTTGCGGGCATGGTGACGGCGCCGCTCGTCATGCCAGAGGTCATTACGGGACTCTCGCTCCTCCTGCTGTTCGTAGCGTTCGCACCGCTCCCATTGGTGCCGGATCAGCGCGGCTTCAGTACCATTGCCATCGCTCACATCACGCTCACGCTGTCGTACGTGACAGTGGTCGTACAGTCCCGGCTTTCGACGATGGATGAGTCGTTGGAGGAGGCAGCCATGGACCTCGGCGCGCGGCCTCTCAAGGTCTTCCTGCTGATTACATTGCCGATCATTGCCCCCGCCATCATGTCCGGGTGGCTGCTCGCGTTCACACTCTCCCTCGATGACCTCGTGATCGCCAGCTTCGCCGCGGGGCCCCAGACGAATACGCTGCCGATGATGATCTTCTCCAAGGTCCGGCTCGGCGTGACGCCGGAGATCAATGCGCTCGCGACACTCATGGTCGGTGTGGTGACCATTTTCGTGATTGCGGCGGGCGTGCTGATGGCGCGGCAAGAGAGACTACGCCGGCGCGACGTGCAGATGGCACAAGCGGCAGGCGGTACCCTATGAGCTCACCGACACTTCTCCTGGGCATCGATCTCGGCGGCTCCTCGATCAAGGGCGGTCTCGTCGATGTGCACACGGGTCGCCTTGCGAGCGACATGAAGAGTGTGCCGACGCCGCAGCCGTCCGCACCCCAGGAGGTGATGAAAGCCGCGTCGGTGCTTGCAAAACAGTTGCCCGGCGCGAAGGCCGCCGGCTTCACCTATCCAGGGGTCGTGAAGCGCAACATCGCGCTCACCGCGGCGAACGTGGATTCGGGCTGGATCGGTACGGACGGCGCCGCGCTCGCGAGCGGCACGCTCGGCATGCCCACGGTCTTTCTCAACGATGCGGATGCAGCCGGCGTCGCCGAGATGCTCTGGGGTGCGGGACGGAACACGCCGGGCACCGTCATCATGCTCACGTTCGGCACCGGCATCGGCACGGCGCTGTTCTCGGACGGCAAGCTCATGCCCAACACCGAGTTCGGACATATCCAGATGCACGGTGTCGATGCGGAGACCTGGGCCTCGGCACGCGTGCGGACGCAGGAGAATCTGGATTTCCCCGCCTGGATTGCGCGCGTCAACGAATATCTACACTACATCCATGCGCTCTTCTGGCCGGATGTGTTCATTCTGGGCGGTGCAGTCAGTGAGCGTTACGAGCAGTTCGCACCGCTACTGAAGTCGCCGGCGGAAATCCGACCCGCCCACTTCGCCGGGCAGGCCGGTGTCATGGGTGCAGCGCTCGCGGCGACAGACCTCGCCCGCTAGACTGGGGCATGCCCTTGCAGAGCAAGCTTCCCGACGTCGGGACCACGATCTTTACCGTGATGTCGCGCCGCGCGCGCGAGCTTGGCGCGCTCAACCTGGGGCAGGGTTTTCCGGACTACGACATCGATCCACGGCTGACGGAGCTGGTGTCGGCGGCCATGACCGAGGGCTTCAACCAGTACGCGCCGATGGAAGGGGTGATGGCGCTGCGCGAGCAGATCGCCCGCAAGTTGCATGTTTCCTACGGCGTGCAACCGAGCGCCGAAGCGGAAGTGACGGTCACGCTGGGGGCCACCGAAGCCATCTACTGCGCGGTGCAGGCGCTCGTCAAACCCGGGGACGAAGCCATCGTCTTCGACCCGTCCTACGACTCGTACGATCCGGCGGTGCGGCTCGCCGGGGCGAAATGTGTGCACTTGCCACTCATGCCGCCCACGTTCCGCTACGACTGGGAGCGCGTAGCGGCGAGCATCACCGATCGCACGCGGCTCATCATGATCAACACGCCGTTGAATCCGGCGTGTACCGTTGCGACCCGCGCGGATCTCGACACACTCGCGGCGCTCATCCGTAATCGCAACATCTACGTGATTTCGGACGAGGTGTATGAGCACGTCGTGTACGACGGGCGGCCGCACGCCTCCGTGCTGAGCCAACCGGAGCTGCGCGAACGCAGCTTCGCCGTGTTCTCGTTCGGCAAGACGCTGCACGCCACCGGCATACGCGTGGGCTATGCAATTGCGCCGGCAGAGCTGACCCGTGAGCTGCGCAAGGTGCACCAATTCAACACGTTCAGCATCGCGCATCCGCTGCAGCATGCGATCGCGCAATACCTCATCGAGAAGCCCGACTGCGGTCGCGATTTGCCGGAGTTCTTCCAGTCGAAGCGGGACCGGGTGCGCGCCGCGCTCGATGGCACGCTCTTCCGTGTGCCCCCGGCGCAAGGCACATACTTCCAGCTCATCGAATACAGTGCGATTTCCAAAGCGGACGATGTGGCGTTCGCCGAGCGCCTGCTCACCGAAGCCGGCGTTGCAACGATCCCGCTTTCGCCGTTCTACAAGGAGCCGCCGAAACTGACGGTGCTGCGCCTTTGCATCGCCAAGCGCGACCAGACGCTCGATGATGCCGTCGCGCGCCTGCACGCCTTCGCGAACGGACTGGAGGAAGCCGGGTGAAACTGCGCGTGACCCTCATTCAGCAATCGCTCGCCTGGCAGGCGCCGGCGGCGAATCGCGATCACTTCGATGCCTTGCTCGCGCCGCTTTCGAACCATACGGACGTCATCGTGTTGCCCGAGATGTTTCCGACCGGGTTCAGCATGGAAGTGGAGAAGCTGCATGAAACCGTGAACGGTCCCACTACGCAGTGGCTGGAGACGAAGGCGCGCGAGCTCAACTGCGCCATCACCGGCAGCCTCATCGTGAAAGACGGGGATCGTTACTACAACCGTCTGCTGTGGGTGGCGCCTGAGGCGGACCCCGTTCACTACGACAAGCGCCACCTGTTCCGGATGGCGAAGGAGCACGAGCACTTCACGCCCGGCGCTTCTGTCGCGCTCACGGTGCAGTGGCGCGGTTTCGCAATCTGTCCGCTCGTGTGCTACGACCTGCGGTTTCCGGTGTACAGCCGGCGCCGGGCCGGGCTCGAGTACGACCTGCTCATCTATGTTGCGAGCTGGCCGGCCGCGCGCCGCCAGGCGTGGCGCACGCTGCTCCGGGCGCGCGCCATTGAGAACCAGGCATTCGTCGCGGGCGTGAATCGCATTGGCCGTGACGGCAACGGCATCGGGTACACGGGCGACAGCGTGGTGCACGACTACCTTGGCGAGCCGCTGGCGGAGCTCGCGGATGAATCGGCCGTCACGACGGTCGAGCTGGACGGTGATGCGCTCAAGGCCTTCCGCGAGCGCTTCCCCGCGCATCTCGACGCGGACCGCTTTACGCTCGAGCCATGAAAAAGCCTACCCGCGTCAACCACCCGCCGCGCATCGACCTGGCGCCGGACAATCACCCGGTCGTCGCGCCGATCTACCAGACCGTCAAGTTCGAGTTCGATTCGCTCGATGAGACGATGAAAAGCCTGCGTGGCGAGCGGCCCGGGTTCTTCTACACGCGCGCATCGAACCCGACTACGCGGCAGCTCGAGATGACTCTGGCGGAGCTGCAGGGGCGCGAGGATTGTCTGGTGACGGCATCGGGCGTGGGCGCGATCGCGCAGACGCTGATCGCGCTCACGAAGGCGGGCGATCACATCATCTGCTTCATCGAGACGTACAACCCGAGCCGCTATCTCATTCGCCGGCTGCTTGGGCGCTTCGGTGTCACGAACACGATGCTGTCGATTGAGGACATCGAGGGTGTGCAGCGGACGCTTGCCGCGCAGCCGACGAAGCTCGTCTTTTTCGAGAGTCCGACGAACCCGGTCACCAAGATTGCCGATATCGCCGCGCTCACGCGGCTCGCGCGTGCGAAGGGCGCGATCACGGTGATGGACAACACGTTCGCCGGCTTTCATCAGCACGGCGAGCTCGATGTGGATGTCTTCGTGCACAGTCTCACGAAGTACGCCTCGGGCACTGGGGATGTGATGGGCGGTGCCGTCATTGGTTCGGCGGCGCTGATCCGCTCGATGCGCACGGACTTCGGCGCGCTGGGCGGCTCGCTCGACCCGCACGCGGCGTTTCTGGTTCAGCGCGGGTTGAAGACTTACTTCGTGCGGTATCGCCAGCAGTGCGCGAACGCCATGAAGGTCGCCGAAGTACTTGCGGGCAGTCCCGCGGTCGAGCGCGTTCACTACCCCGGCATTCCGACCCATCCGCAGTTCGCGCTCGCGAACGCGCAGATGAAAGAGTTCGGCACCATCGTGTCGTGCGATTTCAAGGGTGGAGCGCAAGCGGGTAACCGCTTCGCCGAGAGCCTCAAGCTGTTCTATCTGACCGCGAGCCTCGGATCCACGGAGTCGCTCGTAGTCGCTCCACAGATGATGCGCGGGCGTGACCTCACCGCTGAGCAGTTGCGCATGTCGGGCGTCACCGAAGGCACGGTGCGCTTGTCGGTGGGCATCGAAGACATCGACGACCTCGTCGAGGATATTCAACAGGCGCTCGCCGCCGTGTCATCGGGCGTCGCCTAGCACGCTAGTTCACCTCAGTTGAAGCATCGGACGCAGGCAATGCTCTCCATCCGTAGTGCAAACGAGAACGACACCGAAGAGATTGAGCGAATGGTCGCCGACTTCGTCAAGGGACATCCCGCTGAGTTTCATGCGCGTTCATCGAGCGTGCTGCGCAGCGCTTACTTCGGTGACCATCCGGTGGCGCACCTGCTGGTAGCCGAGCGAGGCGGTGAGATCGTGGGAATGGCGCAGTGGCGCCTGATTCACGATATGTTCTGGGGCATCTTTGGTGCCGAGGCGGGGTGGCTCTACGTAAAGCCCAACTACCGTGGCAGTGGTATCGTCGCAGCGCTGGTCGCACGACTCTGCGCACAGGCCTCAGAGGCAGGAGCCAGGTTTCTGCAGGGTGGCGGTGGTGAGGGGCCTGCAAAGCTTTACGAACGAGTTGCCATTGGTCATTCGGACAGGACGTGTCACCTCTCCGGAAAAGCCTTCCAAAGCTTTGCGAATCTCGATGGCCTCCCTCTCCGTGAGATCGTGCGCCGCCTGCCACCCAAAGAACTGGGACTGCAACCGGCGGGTCGATGATGCAGCACTCCTTGGGCCGTTTACAGACGAACTCGGTTTCTAGCGATCGTCCGGAGCTCTGCATCGGCAAGGGGCAACTTCGTGCGGAATAGCTCCCAGCCGCTCGCGATACTGCCGCCGGGAGGGCTGAGGTCAGATCCGTAAAGAATACGTCGTGGTCCGACCTCGCGAATTCGTTTCACGATCATGGCTGCCTCTTCCGCTGTCGTCTTCTCCGTAACGTTCGTCGCCACATCGAAATAGAGATTGCGCATTCGTTTGTCCTTGCGTCGAGCCGCTTCGCCAAAAACGGCCATCACTTCGTCAGCCTGCGCATAGCCCGGTCCCGCACCTCCCAAGTGAGCAACGACGATCTTGATATCTGGCGCGAGCGGAACGAGACGATCGAGGAAAATGTGCGCGTCCTCTGCACCGTAGTTCAGTCCGCCGCGTGCTCGCATATGAACGAGCACCGGCGCCCGCAGCCGCTGAGCAAGCGCGAACACCTGCTCCATGCGAGCGAGATGCTCTGAGTTACGCAGGCTGACGCCACTATTGCCCAGGTGTTGCTTGATGCCGGCCATGCCAGGCAGCGCAAGGCACCGTTCCAGTTCCGCCAGACCGGCCGGTCTCAAAGGGTTGGCACTGCAGAAACCAATCAGTCGCCCGCCGCTCTTGTTGACCTCGGCAGAGGTCCAGTCATTTTCTTCGCGCGTGAGTCGGTCCGGGTCGGCAAGACCCTTGCGCTCATCGGCGAAGCTGTAGCCGACCGAGAGCACCACGGCTCGATCGATGCCAGCCACGTCGAGCTCCCGCAGGAGCGCAGCTCCGTTTCTCTCGGGCATATTGGCTATGGGCGCAAACGCGGGGCTGACCAGATGCTGGTGATAGTCAACTCGAGGCGCGGAGGTTGGCGCCGCGAGGAGAGTCGGGCAACTTGCAAGCAGCAGCGCGGTGAAAAGAATTGGTTTCACAGGTCGGCGCCCTGACATCAGCGGCGGAATAGCCACGCGATCAGGGACCGCTGGGATAGTCAGGTTACTCGGAGTTCGGTGCAAGGCCCGGAACTCTGGGAAGCAACGTCCCGCCCGCATAGTTGCGTTCGCCGTTCAATGCGCATGGCTCGCCGGACGGCTTCGAAGGGCAACTCGATCCGGGAGTCGACCGCGTTCCTCAGACGGCGTGCGCCGCCGGGAAGCGGATTCCCGTGCTCGTTGAGGAACGAAACCGAATACACGAGCCGGCCCTTCGCCTTTACCGCTGCGATTGCTGGCAGGTAGTCAGCGTCACCGGACAGAATGATGGCCGCGTCGTAGATATCGGAGAAAACGATCATGTCGGTCGCGAGCTGGGTATCTACACCTTTTTCCGCGCCGAACTGCCCGGTCGCTAGCTCGTATGTGATGCTCCCTGATCTGCGAAACTCCAGTTGATCGTTTTCACTCTCGATGCTCGCCTGAATCTCGCGCCAGCCGCGCGCACGCGCCTCGATGGTGGAGCGAGCCGCCTTGAGCTCTTCTTCTATCTGTCGCAGCAGATCACGGCACTCCGACTGGTTGCGGCACGCCCGGATACGCGTGCCATACCAGCGCCTGAGTACGCGCTCCTTGCCAACCCAATCGAATGGAATCCTGTACGGACGGCAATCGATGTGCTCTGTGACGTACCAATAGGTTCGCAGCAGTTCACAATCGAACTGGTTTGTTATGGACACGAAGAAGTGATGCCAGTCCGTTTCTGGCAGATAGTCGCCCTTGCTGAACGTATAGCGCCCACCCTGAAAGAGATCTTTCAGGCTGTAGCGAAAATTCTCGCCGTCAACAAAGATGCAGGCCCTTTTCATTCCCTGGACCTCTCGTACCCCCAAAAAGAAAGGGGGGTCCTTTTTCGGGCCCCCCGCGGCACTCGGTCCACCCGAAGGTGGCCGTCACTAGTCGCGCGTAGTGTCGACTATTGAAGATGCGTTCGCAAGGATCGAAAGCGAATTGTTTTTGCAAACTACAGTCGTGCGACGCGTGATCGTACGATAGTACGCGGCACTACTTGCGCGTTCCGTAGGCGAGGGCACATCTGTCTTGGCGGGCTCGCATCCGCCGCGCGCGCATCAAGCCTGTCACTCGCGCAACGCCCTCCATGGAGAAGTCAGACGCCGGCTGCGCCGGCTCGCGGCCGCTCACATAGTCCCTGCGATCACGTTGACCTTTCGGCGCCTTCCGCTTCGCGCGCCACCTCCGCTCTTGGGAAAGGGATCGACCTACATCATCGCTCTCCTTGATTCGACCGCGGGCGTCTCGACGGATGTACCGCTTTGTCGCCTCAGGGAGAAATGAGCCCACGCAGGTTGGTGCCTTTCAGGCAAGCAACAGCCCGCACTGCACGAATGGTGACGGTCTTCCCGACGACGAAGTGATCGATAACACGAACGTCGACGAGTAACAGCGCATCTCGCAGACGTCGTGTGATGGCAACGTCTGCTTCGGACGGAGTGGAGAGACCCCGACGGATGGTTATGCGCAAAGATGACGCCGGACGCGTTATGCCTCAGAGCCAACTTCACTATCTCGCGTGCCTGCTCCTGTGTTGAGCGGATTGTGGCCAGGCGTCTGTCGGTGCTTCAACACCGCCAGGCGCCGCTTCGATTTCGGTGCAGGACTCTCTTCTGTTCAGTGCGGAATGGCAAGGCGCATTTCTGGATAAATTCGCGACTCGCGCTGATCGATTGCAGCGCAACGCGGAGCGACAACGGCGAGTTTTGTAGTTGCCAAGAGGACGCTTCCTGATGCTGACGTATCAAGTTAGAAAGCGAGTGTTGCGCGTAGCACAGCCCGCGCAGTTTCCTTGCGATGTCGTTGTAAATTTTCATCTCCTGCCGCCGCAGCCGTTCGGCACAGCGGTTGGTGGAGGGTTGACAACGGTTCGAGCGCAACCGGCGTCAGTATTCTTCAACGCTAACTCAGGGCAGCACACTGTCGAGAGCAAGAACCCCCTTGGCCCCCTCGAAGTCAGAATCGAGGAACCGGCTAGGTTGGTGACGTTGGAGGGCACTCGACTTACGGTTCATGAGTCTTGCGAAGACCTCAATGCAGTTACTGAGCTCATCGATTCTCTCTACTTTGGCCTGCCACTCCTGCTGGCGATTCAATTTGGGGACCCACCATACGTGGAGCGAGTCGACGGCACGCTGGGTTCCGTGCCTTTCCGATGGGAACTGGCCGATTGGAAAGCACAGCTAGATGTGACGACTCAAGAAAACCAAGAGGAAAGGTTCGGAGCGGCCTGGAAGCGCTTCGACCTCATCAGCGCCCCGAAGCGACGCAGGCTGCTAGGGGCGCTCCACTACTTCCATGTCGCGTGCCGACTGAAGCGAGAGGCGAAAGTCGCTGGAGAGTTTCTAGCGGAGGCACTTCTAAATTTTCACAAGGTTTTGGAGATTCTATATGGCCCCCAACGGGACCTTGTGTGCCCTGCGTTGGAGAACAACGGTTACTCGAAAGAAGAGATTGAGAGGGATTTCATTCCGTCGATGCTCCTCCGAAACTCCATCGATATCGGACATCCGATGCTGTCCCTCTTCACGCTCAGTCAACTTGAGACGCTTCACCGCTATGCCGATCGCGCCGAGTGGGCATTCCGGGGTTTTCTCAGACGGATTTTCGAGGGCATCGAAAGTGGCAGCTTCGACGTGCCCAGCTATGAAGTGGCAGGTGTGGATGCCGAGACCGCAACCACGATTGAGCGGTTACGCAAATCGCTCGACGCGCTTGGAGATCAGCCTTAGCCGGTTGGCCGACGCAAACTGCTAAGCGCAACAGTCGAGCGCTGTCACCAGGACATTGACGGGCGTTAAGGTCGATTCCCGGTACCCTTGCCCGGTCTGAGTAGGGCCATCCGGGCGGCCGGAATCAGCGGCGGAATAGCCACGCTATCAGGGAGATGATGCCGCTGATCAAGAGCATCGTCGTGATCGGGAAGAAGAACTTGAAGCCTGGGCGGTCGATGACGATGTCGCCGGGCAGGTGAAACAGCGGCAGGCGTCTCACCCAGGGCCAGGCCACTCCCAGCAGCACGAGCACCGCGCCGAGCACGATCAGGATGCGGTTCATGCGCTGCTGGCTACGCGGACTCGGTGCGGGTGGTAGGGGACCACTTCGAGCACTTCGCCTTCCGTCAGTCGATGCTGGACGTTGCGCCAGAACTGAGCGGTCAGCACTTCGCCATGAACGCGCAGGAAGGCTGCGCGTTGCGCATCGTCGAACGCCAGGAAACGGAGGAACGTCTCGGGAAAGATGTCGTTGTCGGCGACGTAGAACCAGGCCTCATCGCGCATCTCATCCTCGGGGTTCGCAGCCTCGGGCATGTCGCGAAAACGGCAGTCGGTCACCTGGCAGAGCTCGTCATAGTCGTAAAAGATCACGCGGCCGTGGCGCGTGACGCCGAAATTTTTCAGCAGCAGATCACCGGCGAAGATGTTCGTGTAGGCGAGGTCGCGGATGCACTGGCCGTAGTCGAGCACCGCACGCTCGGCACCTTCGGGGCTGGCGGTGCGTAAGTAAAGGTTCAGCGGCGTCATGCGACGTTCGATGTAGAGATGATCGAAGATGATGTCGTCGCCGTCCGCGTGCACGGTGCTCGCCGTTTCGGAGAACAGCTCCTCCAGCAGCTCCGGCGCGAAGCGCGCGCGCGGAAATCGCAGCCGCTTGAACTCCTGCGCATCGACGAGACGGCCCACGCGATCGTGCTTGAACACCATGCGGTACTTCGCCTGCACCTCCTCGCGCAGGATGTTCTTCGGGTAGGGAAACTTGTCACGAATGATCTTGAAGACCACGTCGAACGAGGGCAGGGTGAAACACACCATCACGAGTCCGCGCTCGCCGGCGGCGTGCACGAACTGATCGGTCGTGATCGCGAGATTACGCATCAGCTCGCGATAGCGCTCCGTTTTCCCCTGCTTGGCGCGACCGAGCACGGTGAACAGCTCGCTCACCGGCTTCTTCGGCAGCAGTGACTTCAGGAACACCACGGCCTCGGCCACATGGTCCAGGTCCACATGCAGATAGGAGCGCGCGAACCCGAACACCACGCTCACGTCGTGCTCCTGGAGCATCACCGCGTCCACGAGCACTCCGGCTTCCGTGTTCTTGAGCGCAATGACGAGCGGCAACACGAAGCCGCGGCCCACAACCCGTCCCACCACGTATCCGCGCGTGAACTGGTAGAAGATCGGGCGAATGACCTCGACCCGATCGACAGCGCGCCGCTCGCGCGTCGATTGCAGGCGTGCAGTGATCTCGGACGCGACGTGCTCCACGCTTCGATCCAGGTCTTTCCACGCGGAGCGGAAACGCAGATCGCCGAGCAGATCCTCGATGAGAAGCGCGAGCGACCCACGGTTGAGATACGTGTTCGTGCCGACGGTGGAGCGCACGCTCGCCAGCGGATTCAGGTCCGTCGCCACGAACTCGATTTCGGACGCGACGCCGACCGTGCCGAAGAGCTGCCGGGTGATGGAGCTGAAGAAGGTCTTGGTGAATTCGTTGTCCGGGAGCCCGGCGATCTGTGCCGCGAACTCGTTGCGGATCTGCGCCCACAGCTCCCGGTCCAGCGCATGCTCGTTGAGCCGCAAGCGCAGCTCCGCGATGGTCTGGTTCACGAAGCGGTCGTAGAGCTCGATGCGCTCAACGGCGTCCCGCTGGCTTCCCTTCCAGTCCCGCGTATCGAACCGCACCGGCGCCCTGCGCGTGACGACGCGGAACTCCGCGTTGTAGAAGCCGAACGCGTCGACGATGTGCCGCGCGCACTCGATGGCGGTTGAGGAGGTCACTGGAGGGCGATCATAGGGCGAAGCGCGGGAAATGGAACGGTACGTCTCAGAATCCGCCCGCCGCTCTCGGTGCGGTTGGACCTTGGCCTCGTCGTGGCAAGGATGCACGACTTTCCGTAAATTTGTGCGCTGGCACGAAGGGGGAGCGATGGGCTTCGTGTTTTGGTCGACGAGGATGGTGTGTGCCGTGGTGGTGGTGGGGCTGTCCACGGCAGCCGTGGCGGTCAAAGAGCCGCCGAAGATGGATGACGCAGGGTTGCGTGCCGCGGGCATTCCGGATTCCGTGCCGAACATTTCCGGCGTCTGGCAGGTGCGCGGCTTCGATCGGAATTTCAAGCCGGTCGAAGGCGGCGATCCGCCGTGGCAGCCCTGGAACAAGAAAGCGTTCGACGAGCGTCACGCCGCGGAGAAAGCGGGCAAGCCGCTTTACGATCCCACTGCCGCCTGTCTCCCGAGCGGCACGCCGCGCCTCATCGCGGCGCCTTATCCGGTCGAGATCGTGCAGACACCCGATAAGACGGTGTTCCTGTACGAAGTGCAGCATCTCTTTCGCGTCGTCCACATGAACGCGAAGCATCCGGACAAGGTGGAGCCGAGCTTCATGGGTCATGCCATCGGCCATTGGGAAGGCGACACGCTGGTGATCGACACGGTCGGCCTCGTGAAGGAAACGCAGATCGACGAAGGCGGCACGATGCATTCGGAGCAGCTCCATGTGGTGGAGCGCATTCGCAAGGTGAACGACACGCTGGAGATCGTGTTCACGATCGAGGATCCGAAGGCGTTTACGAAGACCTGGACATCGAAGCGCGTCTGGCACTGGCGGCCCGACGTGCGCTTCATCGAGTACGTCTGCGAGGAGAACAACCGCAATGCGCCTGATGACAGCGGCGTGTTGCGCAACTTCTGAGGATGAGCGCTGCGTGAAGAAGAACACGATCATCGCCCTCTGTGCCGCGCTCGCTGCGATGTCCACCGCTCGTGCGGGGACGCCAGACTTCTCTGGCGTCTGGCAGATCGGGAAATACGAGCGTGCGATACGGACGGCCGATGGGAAGCTCCCGCCTCTGAAATCCGATGCGAAGAAAGTCCACGAGCAGAACGTCGTGGCGCGCAAGAAGCTCAAGCCGCGCAACGATATGTCCCGCTGCGTACCGCCCGGTACACCGCGGCTGCTATGGGCGCCGTTCCCCATGATGGTCCTGCAAACGGCGCGCAAGGTGACGTTCGTGCACGAGTACCAGCACCTCCTGCGACACATATATATGGATGAGACCCTGCCGGCAGCCGAGGACGTCGACCCGACTTACATGGGCGAATCCGTGGGCCGCTGGGAAGGCGACACGCTAGTCGTGGAAACGCTTGGGCTCACGGACAAGACCGTGCTCGACCGCGAAGGCATGCCACACAGCGAGGCGCTGCGACTGACGGAGCGGTGGCGCCTGATCGATGGCGGCAAGCGCCTCGAAAACCGGATTACCATCGACGACGCGGAGACGTTCACGGCGCCCTGGACCGCGCGTGTCGTGTTCGAGCGCAAGCCGAACACCGAGTTGAAGGAATACAACTGCGTGCTGAAGCATGAAGAGTTCTAGCATTCTTCTGATTGCAGCGCTCCTCTGCGGGTGCGGATCGCAGTACGTTCCGCCGCCTGAGGTTGCTCAAGCAATCAAATCGCTTCCAGAGAAGGTCGACTACAACTGGGACGTCCGGCCGATCCTGTCCCAGAACTGTTTCCTCTGCCATGGGCTCGCCAACTCAACGCGCAAGGCCGGTCTGCGGCTCGACCTCGCAGAGAGCGCCTACGGCAAGTTGCCGGAAACACCCGACAAGCGCGCGATCGTCCCGGGCCGGCCCGAGGAAAGCGAGCTGGTCCGGCGCATCACCGCAACGGATCCCGAAGAGCGCATGCCGCCGCGGGAGACGCACAAGGTTCTCTCGCCGGCAGAAGTCGCAACGCTAGTGAAGTGGGTAGAGCAGGGCGCGCAGTACAAGCAGCACTGGGCATACATCCCGCCAGCTGAAACCAGGCCGAAGGAATCCCGCTTCGACGCTCGCGTCATCAACGAAGTGGATCGCTATGTGTTCGCGCGCCTCGAGAGGGAGCGGCTCGCGCCTTCGCCCGAGGCGGATCGGGAAACGCTCATCAATCGCGTGTCGCTGGACCTGATGGGACTTCCCCCGACGCTCGCGGAAGTCGATGCGTTCGTCGCCGACAAGCGGCCGGACGCATACGAACGTCTCGTCGATGCCCTGATGAAAACGCCAGCCTATGCCGAGCGGATGGCGCAGATGTGGCTGGATGTGGCCCGCTATGGCGACAGCGATGGCTACCTGAACGACAGCACCGGGCGACTGCTGCACCCCTATCGTGACTGGGTGATTTCGGCCTTCAGCCGCAACATCCCTTACGACCAGTTCGTCACGTGGCAGGTTGCGGGCGATCTCCTGCCGAAGGCCACCACCGAGCAGGTGCTGGCGACTTCGTTCCTGCGCATGGGCAAGCGCAATAACGAAGGCGGCATCATCGACGAGGAGTTCCGTGTCGAGTACGTGAACGAGCGCGCGGAGCTCATGGGCAAGGCGTTCATGGGGCTCACCGTCGCGTGCGCACGTTGCCACGATCACAAGTACGACGTGATCAGCCAGCGCGAGTACTACCAGCTCGCCGGCTATTTCAACAGCATCGACGAGCGCGGTATTCATAGCGAAGGCGTGACCGGCGCGCCAATGGGCCCAACGCTCGCATGGCCGACGCCGAAACAGAGCGCCGCGCTCCTCACAGCGCATCGGGCAACCGAAGCGAAACAAGTCGAACACGCTGCGACGCTGAACAACGTTCGCAAGGAGACGGTCGCCAAAGCGGATGCGCTTCTGCAAGCCCCCGCCAGCACACTTGCCACGACCTTGCAGGCCTCGCTCGATGCGGGGCTGGAGGCGTACTACCCGCTCGACAGCACGTACGTCGCCTCGTTCGAGTCGCTCATGATCGGGCCGAGCGGAGGTTTCGACTTCGGTCGCCGTCGCCGTGGCGCTGCCATGGATGACGACGATGCAGAAGGCAGGGAGAAGCTGCTAGGGCACCTCGCTTCCGAGGACCTCACGCGCACCTTTATCGAAGAGACCAAGAGAGGGTTCAAGTTCCACAACCCCATTGCCATTACCAAGCGCCAGCTCCCGATCGGCCTGAAGGCAGAGCAGCTTCGCTGGACACCGAGCGGCATTCCGGGCGCGCCGCCGGGCGGCGTGAACAACGCCACGATCATCGATGGCGTGAAGGGCAAGGCCGTTCTGCTGAACGACACTGTCGGGTTCGCGGCGAAGGACGTGGGCCGCTACGAGCGCACGCAGGAGTTCAGCCTCGACCTGTGGATCAAGCTGCGCGAAGGCGAGCCGTACGACTTCGTGGACGTCCTCTATAACCAGGGATTCTCCGGCAGCGGCGGCTATGAGCTGGCGCTCGAACAGAATCGCCTCAAGTTCAATCTCGCGCACCAGGCGCCATACAACATGCTGAGCGTGCAGACGGCGAGCCCGCTGCCGCAGGGCAAATGGATTCACGTCAGCGCGACGTACGATGGCTCGAGTCGCGCGGCCGGCATGAAGCTCTATCTGGATGGCGAGCCGGCTGCCACCGAGGTGTATCGCGACCGCCTCACGCGCAGCACGCTCCCACGCGGCGGGCACAGTCTGTACAGCAGTTACTACGGACTCGCGTTCGGCAAGCGCTTCCAGGTGAACGAGTTCAAGGGCGGCGCGCTCGACGAGATCCGCGTATTCCGCAAGGCGCTGAACCCGCTAGAGGTGAAGTACCTGCACGACCCCGCGACGCTCGCCCAAGCGGAGCGCGGCTCGCTGCGTGAGCCGCTGGTTGCATTACTGGCAAGCCAGGATCAGCGCGTGATCGAAAGTCGCGCGGCAGTCAATGCGGCCGTCGAAGCGGAGATGCGGGTCGAGACAGCGATTCCGCAGCTCATGGTGACTCGCGATGCGCCTCGGCCGCGGCCGACGTACATCCTCCAGCGCGGTCTCTACACACAGCACGGCGAAGAGGTGCAGCCGGGCGTGCCGGAGCGCGTCTTCAAGGCTTCGCAGAAGCTGCAACCGAATCGCCTCGGACTCATCCGCTGGATGTTCGACAAGAACAATCCGCTCACCGCACGCGTGTTCGTGAATCGGCTCTGGCAGTCGCATTTCGGCACTGGCATCGTCGAGACCGTCGAGGACTTCGGCTCGCAAAGTGCCAACCCGACGCACCCGGAGCTGCTCGACTGGCTCGCGATCGAGTTCGTGCGATCCGGCTGGGACATGCGCCACATGCAGAAGCTGATGGTTATGTCCGCGACGTACCGGCAATCGTCCAACGTCTCCAAAGAGCTCGTTGAGAAGGACCCGCGCAACATTCTGCTGGCGCGCGGCCCGCGATATCGCCTGCCCGCGGAAGCCATTCGGGATGGCGCTTTGTTCGCGAGCGGTTTGCTGGTGACGAAGGTGGGTGGGGACAGCGTGTTCCCGTATCAGCCACCGCGCGTATGGGAAGGGTCGAGCCCCGGCGTGAACCTGTATCCAAACAGCGTTCCGGACGACCAGTACCACCGCCGCACGATGTACACCTTCTTCAAGCGCAACGCGCCGGCGCCCGCGCTCATGGTGTTCGACATGGCGGATCGCAATGTCGCCACCGTGGCACGCAAGATTTCCAACACGCCGCTCCAGGCGCTCGTGCTGCTGAACGATCCGCAGTACATGGAGGCCTATCGCAAGATGGCAGAGCGCGTCGTCGAGACGACACCGGATGCTGAAGGACAGGTCGTCACGCTGTTCCGACTCGCCACGCGGCGGCGGCCGCTGGACCGCGAGCTCGCCATTCTCACGAAGTATCGCGAGGAGCAGGTGACCCACATGGCCGGCGCGCACGAGGACGTCGCGAAGCTCATGAAGATCGGCATTGCGCCCGCCAAAGAGAATCTCGATCAGGTGCAGGTCGCCGCACTCACGATGGTTGCGGCGGCGGTGATGAACTCACCCGATGCCTACACCTTGCGATAGGCAGGAACACCCATGACAAAGTGGCCCGACATTGCAGCCATCACACGCCGCTCGTTTCTTCAGGGCGGTGTCGGCCTGGGCCTCGTTGCCGCAAGCGGGCTCGTCGGCTCTGCGTTCGGCAAACCTGCCAGTGGTTCGCTCGTGCCCAAGGGGCTGCTCAACAGCGGACACTTTCCGGCGCGCGCCAAACGCGTGATCTCCATCCAGATGTGCGGTGCCGTGTCGCAGGTGGATTCGTTCGACTACAAGCCCACGCTCATCAAGATGCATGGCCAGGAGATCCCGCCGTCGGTGAAGAACAAGGGCGGGCGCATCTCGGCGATGAGCAATGCGCAGAGCGCCTTCCCACTCGTGAAGCCGCTGCGTCCGTTCCGCCAGTACGGCGAATGCGGCGCGTGGGTGAGCGATTTGTTTCCGTGCGTCGGGCGCATCGTGGATGACATCGCGTTCATCCACACCATGACGACCGAGCACGTCAATCACGATCCGGCGTCGATGTTCCTGCACACCGGCTTCCAGCTTTCCGGGCGCCCTTCGGCCGGTGCATGGGTGAACTACGCGCTCGGCTCGGACAATGCGAACGTGCCGAGCTTCATCGTGATGAAGTCTCAGCATCAGTCGTCGGGCACCGGTACGAACTCGGGCGTGTGGGGCTCGGGCTTCCTGCCTTCGCACTATCAAGGCGTGGAATTTCGTGCGGGCGCCGAGCCCGTGCCGTACATCGGCAGCCCGGACGGGCTGGACAGAACGCAGCGACGCTCGCAGCTCGACGTGGTGAACGCACTCGCGAATGTGCAGTACGAAATCTCGGGCGATCCCGAGATCCTGTCCAAGGTCACGCAGTACGAGATGGCGTACCGCATGCAGGACTCGATCCCGAAGATCGCGGACATCTCGGCCGAGCCCCGTTACATCATGGACATGTATGGGCCGGACGTGCATCAGCCCGGCACGTTCGCGCGGAATTGCCTGCTCACGCGCCGGCTCATCGAGCAGGGCGTGAAGTTCGTGCAGCTCATCCAGGTGGGCTGGGACCACCATGCGCGCATCGCCGAGCGGCATCCGCCGGACTGCATGGCAGTGGATCAGCCGACAGCCGCGTTGATCGCAGATCTGAAGCAGCGCGGCTTGCTCGAGGACACTCTGGTGATCTGGGGCGGTGAGTTCGGGCGCACGTCTTATGCGCAGGGCACGTTGTCGGAAACGATGGGCCGCGACCATCACGGCGGCTGCTTCACATATCTGCTTGCTGGCGGCGGCGTGCGCGGCGGCACCAGCTACGGCGAGACGGACGAGTTCAGCTACAACATCGTGAAGAACCCGGTCACCGTGCACGACCTGCACGCGACGATGTTTTATCTGCTCGGCATCGACCACAAGCAGCTCACGTATCACTACCAGGGACGTGATTTCCGGCTCACGGACGTGTCGGGCGAGGTGGTGCGGGGAATCCTCGCCTAGCGATGGACTTCCTCTATTTCCTCGGCCGTTTCCACGTCCTGCTGCTTCATCTGCCGATCGGCATCCTGCTGCTGGCAGTGGTGCTGGAAGTGGCTTCGCGCCGTGAGCGATTCAGCCATCTGGTGCCAGCGGTCAGCGCGGTGTGGGCGCTGGGCGCGATCTCGGCAATCGTCACGGCAGCGCTGGGCTACCTCCATGCGAGCGAAGACGGATTCGAAGGGGACGCGGTCAATGCCCATCGCATCGCCGGCACGTCGCTCGCGCTGGTTGCCACAGCAATCTGGTTGCTCCAGAGACAGGCCATCTACGAACGGGCCTGGATTGCCTGGTCCTTCGCCGTCGTCGGACTGCTGTTCGTCACGGGCCACTACGGCGGCAAGCTGACTCACGGTGACACGTATTTGACACAGTATGCGCCGGCGCCACTGCGTGGCCTCCTGGGCTTGCCCGCGCCGCGTGTGGCGCGTCCGAAGCCGAAGGATGTCCCTTCAGCGGTCGTCTGGCTCGATGTGGTCGCCCCCGCCCTTGATCAGCGTTGCAGCCCGTGTCACAACGACGGCAAGCGCAAGGGTGGACTCTCCATCGCGAGCTACGACACGCTGATGAAGGGCGGCGAGCACGGTCCCGTGATCGTCGCCGGAGATGCGAAGGCGAGCGATCTCGTTCGCCGGATCACCCTTCCCGCCGATGATAAGGATTTCATGCCTCACGACGGCAAGACACCGTTGAGTGCGGAACAGACCCAGGCCATTGTCTGGTGGGTATCGGCCGGCGCTTCACCCACGGCCGCCGTCGCGGCGCTCAAACCACCCGCGGACGTCCTTCCCAGTTTCGAGGCTGCACTTGGATTCAGGCCTTCGGCTGCCAGAAAAGTGGCCGCGGCGGCGCCGCCCGCCGTGCCTGCCGCGGACGTACCGGCGCCCGATGCCCGCGTGCTGGACGCGCTGGAGCGCGACGGCTTTTCCGTCAGGGCGATCACGGTGGATAGTCCGCTCGTGCAGGTGGACTACACAGCCGGTCGCACGTTGGACGATGCGCATCTCGCGGAGCTCGCGAAGATCGGGCGCCAGATTTACTCGCTCAACCTGCGCAACGCGGGCGTGACGGACGAGGACCTTCAGACCGTGAGCCAGTTCGAGCACCTCGCGAGGTTGCGCCTGGAGCTCAATCCGATCACGGATGCGGGGCTGGTTCGGCTCGCCAGCCTGAAGAAGCTCGAGTACCTGAATCTGTACGGCACGAAAGTGAGCAACGCCGGACTGGGCACGCTTTCCGGGCTGGCCAGCCTGCGTGAGGTGTTTCTGTGGCAGACCGCGGTGACGCCGGCTGCGATTTCCGAGTTTCAGCGCGCGCATGCGAACATTCGCGTCAACGATGGATTCGATCCCAAAACGTTTCCGGAAGGGCCGAAGAGCATTCCGGTCGTGAACTAGCCTGGTTCGAGAGGTCTCACATGAAAATGCGATCGGTGTGGAGTTTTTTCGCTGGTCTGGCGCTCGCTTCAATGGCGCAGGCACACCATTCCTTCGCGATGTTCGACAACGACAAGGAGAAGACGCTGGAAGGCACCGTGAAGGAGTTCCAGTGGACCAATCCGCACGCGTGGATTCAGCTGATGGTGAAGGGCCCGGATGGCAAGGTCACCGAATGGAGCATCGAATGCGCGAGCCCCAATGGCCTGAAGCGCCAGGGCTGGCGCGCGGCCAGCATCAAGGCAGGTGACAAGGTCACCGCCATCATTCATCCGCTGAAGAATGGCGACGCGGGTGGGAGCCTGGTGATCGTCACGCTCCCCGACGGCAAGACCCTCGGCCGCCGTGGCCCGCCGCCCAAGGAAGAGTACCCCGAGAAAACCACCTGAGGTCCTGCTCCGCGGCGGGGCGACCCGCAGGGTCGCAAAATCCGGAACGCCCTTCGCGGGCGCGTGCGATTTCTCATGCCAACGGCGGTTCAGCGCACCTTCTCAAGCGTGCTCTGAACCGCCGCCCATCAGAGGTTTCCAATCAACGCATCGCCGAATGCGCTCGTGGGCACTTCCTTCGCGCCCTCCATCAGCCTCGCAAAATCATACGTAACGATCTTCTGGCCAATGGTCTTGTCCATCGCACTGATGATCGAATCCGCCGCTTCGGTCCATCCCATGTAACGCAGCATCATCTCGCCGGACAGCAGCACCGATCCCGGATTCACCTTGTCGAGATTCGCGTACTTCGGCGCCGTGCCGTGCGTCGCCTCGAACACCGCATGCCCGGTGAGATAGTTGATGTTGGCGCCCGGCGCGATGCCGATGCCACCCACCTGGGCCGCCAACGCATCCGAAATGTAATCGCCATTCAGATTCAGCGTGGCGATGACATCGAACTCATCCGGCCGCGTCAGAACCTGCTGTAGCGTGATGTCCGCGATGGCGTCCTTCACGATGATCTTGCCGCCCTTCTTCGCCGCATCCATCTCGGCATTGGCCTCTTTCTCGCCTTTGGCGGCCTTCGTGCGTTCCCACTGCTCCCACGTGTACACGTTCGCCGCGAACTCGCGCTCGGCAAGCTGGTAGCCCCAGTTCCGGAAGCTCCCCTCCGTGTACTTCTGGATGTTTCCCTTGTGAACCAGCGTGACGCTCTTGCGCTTGTTCGTCACCGCGTACTCGAGCGCCGAGCGGATCAACCGCTCCGACCCTTCCTTCGATACCGGCTTGATGCCGATGCCCGAGGACTCCGGAAAGCGGATCTTCGCGTACGACTTCGGGAACGTCTGCTTGAACAGCTCGAGGAACTTCTTGTTCTCATCCGTCCCCGCCTCGAATTCGATGCCGGCGTAGATGTCCTCCGTGTTCTCACGGAAGATCGCCATGTCGACCTTTTCGGGGTGCTTCACGGGCGAGGGCACGCCCTTGTACCAGCGCACCGGCCGCAGACACACATAGAGATCGAGCAGCTGCCGGAGCGCCACGTTGAGCGAGCGGATCCCGCCGCCAACGGGCGTGGTCAGCGGCCCCTTGATCGAAACCAGGTACTCGCGGCACGCGGCCACCGTCTCATCCGGGAGCCAGGAGCTGTACAGCTTGTTCGACTTCTCGCCCGCGTAGATCTCCATCCAGTGAATCTTGCGCTTGCCGCCGTAGGCCTTCTGCACGGCTGCATCCATCACGCGCACGCTCGCGCGCCAGATGTCCGGCCCCGTGCCGTCACCTTCGATGAATGGAATGATCGGGTTGTCGGGAACGTTGAGCTTGCCGTTCCTGATCGTGATTTTTGCGCCCTGTGCGGGCGGCGTGATCTTCGGCGCTGCAGCCGTGGACATCAGCGTGACTCCTGGCGGGAATTCGGTCGGAAGCGGCCCGCGATGCTAGCAGAAAGTGCCGCTTTTCGGGCTCGGCAGCCCCTCTTGCGCGCAGCGCGAAGCAGTTGCTTGGCTACAATGCGCGCCCATGTCACGCACCCCTGCAAACCCACTGCCCAGGACTCCCGCGGCCGACGGCTTCTGGATGCCCGGCGAATTCGAGCCGCACGACGGCACCTGGATGCTCTGGCCCGAACGGCCCGACAACTGGCGCAAGGCCGCCATCCCGGCGCAGCGCGCCTTCACCGAAGTAGCGCGTGCCATTGCGCGCTTCGAACCCGTGACAGTTGGCGCGTCTGCCGGGCACTTCGAAGTGGCGCGTGCGGTGCTCCCTGCAAATATTCGTGTCGTCGAGATGTCTCATGACGATTGCTGGACGCGCGACGTGGGGCCGACTTTCGTCGTGAACGACCGCGGCGCCGTGCGCGGCGTGGACTGGCGCTTCAATGCCTGGGGCGGCGATCACGGCGGCCTCTATTCCTCCTGGCTGCAGGACGACCTCGTCGCGCGCAAGGTGCTAGAGATCGAGCGTCGCGAGCGGTACGCCGCGGACTTCATCAACGAGGGTGGCGCAATCCATGTCGACGGCGCGGGCACAGTGCTGGTCACCGAGGAGTGCCTGCTCAATCGGAATCGCAATCCAAAGATGACGCGCGCGCAGATCGAGAAAGCACTGCGCTCTTATCTCGGCGTCAGCACCATCGTCTGGCTCGGCAAAGGTGTGTTCAACGACGAGACGGACGGCCACATCGACGAGCTCGCGTGTTTCGTGCGTCCGGGCGAAATCTGCCTCACATGGACGGACGACAAGCGCGATCCGCAGTACGCGATCTCGCTCGACGCATGGGAACGCCTCAACGACGCGCGCGACGCACGCGGTCGGCGCTTCAAGGTGCACAAGCTGCAGATGCCCGGCCCGCTGTACATGACCGCGAAGGAAGCGAAAGGACTCGTGCACCGTCCTGGCACGAAGCCGCGTCCCGCGGGCGAGCGCCTTGCTGCGAGCTACGCGAACTTCTACATCGCCAATGGTGGCATCGTCATGCCGCTACTGGATCCGCGCACGGATCGCGCCGCTGCTGCCCAGCTTCGACGACTGTTTCCGCGCCGGCGCATCGTCGGCGTCCGCACACGTGAAGTGCTGCTCGGTGGTGGCAACATCCACTGCATCACGCAACAGGTTCCGGCCGCTGGCCGCGAGCGACGCAAGCCCGAGGTGCCGTCTTGAAAAAGAAACTCAGCGCGACAGCCCTGATGAACGAGCTGCGGGTCACTCCCGGCAAGCGCGTACGACTCCGGGACAAGGATGCGAACAACACGTTCGGCTGGACCAAGGAAGAGGCTGAGCCGGTGTTTGCCGAACTCCGCAAGAAGCTCAGCGAGCTGCAAGCCAAGCTTTATGCGGATGGGCGCCACGCCATGCTGATCGTGCTGCAAGCCACCGATGGCGGCGGCAAGGACAGCACCATCCAGCACGTGATGACGGCATTCAATCCGCAAGGGTGCACGGTGACCTCGTTCAAGGTGCCCAGCAGCGAGGAGCTGCGGCACGACTACCTGTGGCGCATTCACAAGAACGTGCCGGCGCGCGGGGAAATCGGTGTGTTCAATCGGTCCCACTACGAGGAGGTGCTCGTGGTGCGCGTCGAGAACCTCGTTCCCGAGCAGGTCTGGAGCAAGCGTTACGCGCAGATCAACGCGTTCGAGGAGATGCTGAGCGCAAACAGCGTGCGCATCGTGAAGTTCTTCCTGCAGATCAGCAAGGAAGAACAGGCGCAGCGCTTCCAGGAACGTCTCGACGATCCGACGAAGCACTGGAAGTTCAACGTGGACGATCTCGTGAAGCGCAAGCAGTGGGATGAGTACCAGCGCGCTTTCGAGGATGCGCTCACCCGGTGCAGCACGAAACAGGCGCCGTGGCACATCATTCCGGCGGACCGCAAATGGTTCCGGAACCTGGCAATAGCGCAGATCCTCGCGCACGAGCTGGGCAGGCTCCCCCTGAAATATCCCGAGCCCAGCTTCGACCCCGCGAAGATCCGCGTAATTTGAGTACCGCCCCGGACGTGTCGGGGTTCATCGACATAATCGGCAACGGTTCGCAGGAACTTTAGCGACGTTCGTCGGTGTGCGCCGACACGCATCTTGCTACGGGAACTTGCGTTAATGTCGGCGGCCATACCCCATGCGCTTCGGTCGCGCCGGAGCGAAAGGTCCCCGTGCTCACCCATCGCTCCATCCAGCTCGCTATCGCTGCACTCGTGCCACTCGCCATCAGCGCTTGCGGCGGGCATGCCAACGTATCCCGCGCCTCCGGCGGGTGTGACGAGCAGATTATCCTGAGTCTGGCACCGGGTTTTGACCGTACAGACAAGGTGGTCAAAGAGCTCTCACGCGGCGCGTACGTGCGCCTCGAATATCTGCGTTCCGCCAGCCAGACCCTGCATGTGTTCAAGCTGAGTGCCGAGGGCAAGGACCCCGAGTGCCACAATGCACTCGCGCGCCTGCGGCAGGACCCCCACGTACGCATCGCCGAGCTGGACGCCCGGCGTTCGCACTTCGACGCCGCCAAGTAGGCCAATCAGCCCGAGGAATGGGACCATGCGCCCGATCGCCCTGACCCTGATTCCCTTCGCGCTCTGCGCGCTGGCGGGCACGCAATTGAGCGTCGCCGAGGAAGACAACACCGGCGTGCGAACGCACCCCGGCGCGGATGCGGCCCCGGTCACACGGCTCATCGTGAAGCTGCGCTCATCCAGCCAGCTCAGTGTCCAGGCAGCCGCCGCCACCAATGGTGAGTCGGCGCTCGCAGCCTCCGCCGCCGCGGCGAAGGAGCGAGTGAGCGCACTGGCCACGCGCGCCAAACTGTCGATGCGCGAGACGCACGCGATCGGCCCGAACATGCATGTGATGCAGGTCACACCGCTGGCAAAGGGCGAGGCGCTCAGGGAAACGATGGCCCGGATCCAGGAGGACAGCGAGGTGGAGCTGGTGGCAGAGGACCGGCCCGTCTACGCGCATGCCGTACCGAACGATCCCCGGGCAGCGAATCAGTGGTACCTGCAGGCCGCGCAGCCAGCCGCAACCAACGCGTATGGCGCGTGGGACACGACCACCGGCGACAACAACGTAGTGATCGCGGTGATCGATACCGGCGTGCGCTTCGATCATCCGGACCTCGCAGGGCGCATCCTGCCCGGGTACGACTTCGTGTCCGGCGAGCAGGGCGGTGGGTTCAAGACCGCAAACGACGGCGACGGACGCGACGCGGATGCCTCCGATCCCGGCGACTGGGTGACGACCGCCGACGCGTGCGGGACGCCTTCGAACAGCTCGTGGCACGGCACGCGCGTGTCCGGAATCATCGGCGCCGCGACCGACAACACCCGGGGTATTGCCGGCGTCACGTGGGCCGGGAGAATCCTGCCAGTGCGCGTGCTCGGCAAGTGCGGCGGTTTCAATTCGGACGTGATTGCGGGCATGAACTGGGCGGCCGGCCAGTCCGTGCCCGGCGTGCCTGCCAACCCGACTCCGGCGAAGATCCTCAACATCAGCCTTGGCGGGACGGGCAACTGCGACAGTGCGAGCGCGAATGTGACCAGCACGCTCGCCTCGCTGGGTGTGCTGATCGTGGTTTCGGCGGGCAATGAAGGCGGGCCGGTCGACTCTCCGGCGAACTGCCCGGGTGCCACGGCGGTTGCGGGTCTGCGCCACGCCGGTACGAAAGTCGGTTTCTCGAGCCTGGGTCCTCAGGTCGTCGTCAGCGCGCCCGGCGGCAACTGCGTCGACACGACTGGCGCGTCGTGTCTGTTCTCGATCGACACCACGTCCAATCCCGGAACCCAGCAGCCGGTGCCCAATGGTGAGGCGTACACGGACACCATCAGTCGCAACATCGGCACCAGCTTCTCCGCGCCCATCGTTTCGGGCATCGCCGGCCTCATGCTGGCGGTCAACAGCAATTTGAAACAGCCGCACCTCGTCCTGCGTCTGCAGGAAGGCGCGAGCAAGCCTTTCCCGACCACCAGCGACACGGGTACGCCACCCGTATGCCATGTGCCGACGGGCCCGGCTGATATTCAGGCGGCGGAGTGCTCATGCACGACGAGCACGTGCGGCGCCGGCATGGCGAACGCCAATGGGTCGGTGCAGGCTGCCCTCCGCCCGATTGCCGACATCGTCGTACAGGGCATCGTTGCTCCGGGTGCGTCATTGAATCTGCAAGGCGGCGGCAGCACGGCCGCGAACGGTCACACCGTTGTGAGCTATTCGTGGACGCGCGCTGGCGCATCGATCAGCACCGGTCCAACGGCTACGGTAAACGCGCCGACTTCCGGCACGACAACGGTGTGCCTGATGGTCACCGACGACGCAGGGAAGCAGGACGTCGCGAAGACGGTCATCACGACCACCAGCTCGACGACAACTCCGGTTCCAGCGGGCAGCGCCGACTGCACCTCGGAAGTCACGGTAACAGCAACGGACGCGAGCGCCTCGGAAGGCGGGGACACGGGCACGTTCACGTTCTCGCGCGCGGGCAATACCACTGCGGCTCTGACAGTGAACATCGCCATGTCGGGCACCGCCACGAACGGCGGCGACTACACGTCGATTGCTACCACGGTCAACTTCGCGGCCGGCGCGGCCACAGCCACCGTGACGGTGACTCCCATCGACAATGCAGTGGTGGACGGTTCGCGCTCTGCAACGGTCACCATCCAGAGCGGTACGGGCTATTCGGCGGGGTCGCCTGCGACTGCAACAGTCACCATCGCGGACAATGACACGCCTGCGCCTCCAGCTCAGAGCAACAATGGCGGCGGCGGTGGCGGCTTCCTCGACCCGCTAATGCTGATGGGCCTCGCTCTCACAGTGCTCGCGATGCTCGGCCGGGGCGGGCATCTGCCTTTGCCACGACGCGCGCAGCATCTCCGCCAGCACGTCTCGCGCGAATAGCGACGAGGGCGGCGCGAGCATGTGCATCACCCGCTGAAAGCGCTCTGTGAGGAAGCCGCTTTCAGCGGAGGCGCGATGCAGCCGCGCCGTGTACCAATGCAGGAAGCGCACTTTGAGGCTGCGCCGACCCGGCGTCTGAGGGAAGCGCAGGTCCTCGCCTGTCGCGAGCTGCCACGGTGTGTCGACCACACGCGCGACTTGTGTGCGGAAGTTGCACGTGAGCGCTTCGAGGTTCGGCGTGTGCCGTGCTTCGAGAGTCTGCAGGCAATCCTTCAGAAGCTTCGCTTCCAGCGCGCTCACCGTCATCCCCTGGCCGAATATCGGGTTGAAGCTGCAGAGCGCATCGCCCATCACGATGAGACCTGAGGGAAAGCGGGCCAGCCGCTCGTAGTGGCGCCGCTGGCTGCTCGCGAATCCGAAGCTCGCGATGTCGCTGATGGGGCGGGCCGCAGCGAGCATGTCGTGCAGGTCCGGCACGGGCAGCGACTTCGCGAACCTGAGGAATCCGGCATCGTCTCCCGGCGGATGGTCCATGTGCGCGCCGATGAGCGTCACCATCCAGCGATTCCCTTCGATCGGAACGATGAGGCCGCCGCGACGCGCGGGCGGCGTGTCGATCACATAGAGCGTCTGCCAGTTGCGCGCTCCGTGTGGCGGTTCATAGAGGCGCGTGGCGTAGCCGTACCCGATCCCGAACGTGGACTGCTCCGGTTTCTGATACCCCAGCTCCGCAAGGCGCTGGGGTGTTTGCGATCCGCGGCCGCCCGTATCGACGACGAGATCGGCATGCACCTCATCCTCCAGCGTGTCGGCGTGGCGGCCGCGGACGCAAACTCCGGTGAGTCGAGCGCGCTCCCAATCCGCGAGGTAGCGCGTGACGACTGTGTTATCGACGATTGCGACGTTGCGGAGCCTGCGCAGCCGGCGCCGCACTTCCTGCTCGAGAAACGGACGGGTCGCGGAGATCGTGGTGACGTGGCCGTCGTGCGGCTTTTTCCAGCAGCCGAAGTGATGCCAGCGCAGATCGCGTCCGAGCCGCACCGAGGCGGCGCCGCGTGCGAGCAGCGTCGGCACGAGGTCCGGAAACAGGTCGGTCATCACGCGTTCGCCGGCATTCAGCAGGGCGTGCACGTGGCGGCCCTGGGGTACGCCGCGCCTCGCCTGGGCATCGTCCTCGAGCGTGTCGCGCTCGACGACGGTGACGCGCTCGAAGTGCTCGGCGAGCACCCGCGCGGCCAGGAGCCCGGCGATGCTCGCGCCGATGACGACGGCGTGTCCGTGCCGGAAACGATCCTGTGCCTTACCGATCGACTGGCCCATTGCGTGATCCCCGTATATCCGCGCAGTCTGAGTGCGCGTCGTCGCTGTCAGCAGAGCGCCGCGGCGGAGCCGACCACTCACTAAAGTGAGGGGTGAATCGCCTACGGCCGGCAGTAGTGCCGGGCCCGACCCGCCCCGACGATGCGGTCCGATGAACACTTCAACCGTCGCGGACTACCCACTGGGCCACTCCGATTCCGAGCTCGATCGACTCACGATTCAGGCGCGCACGTTGTCTGCGCACACGAATTTGCTCTTGCGCCGCGCGGGCTTGTCGCCTGGGCAACGCGTGCTCGATATCGGGTGTGGCGTCGGGGACGTGTCATTCATAGCGACGCAACTCGTCGGCGAAACCGGACAGGTCGTCGGCATCGATCGGTCGCAGACCGCAATCGATACAGCCCGCGAGCGCGCGCGCTTCGGCGGTCACCGCAACGTGGACTTTCTGGTCGGGGATGTGACGGATCCGCAGGTGCCGGGGAAGTTCGATGCGATCGTCGGGCGGCTGGTGATGATGTACCTGCCGGATCCCGTGGCGGCGCTCGCGAAACTGCGGTCAGTGCTGCGTTTGCAGGGATTGATCGTGATACAGGAAGGGGACCTCACGTCGATCGGCGCGGAGCCGGAGTGTCCGCTGATCACCCAGCTGCGCGACTGGTTCGTCGCGGGGTTTTCCCGCACCGGGGCGGCGACTCAGATGGGGTCGCGGCTGTGCAGTGTGATGCATCAGGCGGGCTTTGCGCCTGAGGGTAGCTGGGTGTCTACGCCCAGCTACGTCGGCCCGCACCTGACGCAACTCGACTGGTTTTCGGATCTCACTCGCATGCTCCTGCCTACGCTCGAAGCACACGGCATCGTCAAGGCGGCCGACGTCGACGTGCCGACACTCGCTGCTCGCCTGGAAGCTGAAGCGCGCGCGCGTAATGCCATCGTCTACGCACCCAGACTGGTCGGCGTCTGGGCCCGCCACCCGCGCGTCTAACCAGCAGCCAGTTTTTCGGCCTGGTCGAGCCAGAATCTCTGCGCACGTCGGTAGTGCGAAGGCGCGATGCGCGCGGCATCCAGCAACTCCTGCGCAATCTTGCGCGCCTCCTCATCTCGCCCCTGAGCCATCAACAACTGCGCATAGCGCACAGGCGCCTCGGCCCCGGGGTAACCCG